>Ga0182742_1002597_pt1 | contig 19655 bp, 21 predicted proteins | sample eDN5th37CBELigMG_FD_128880 | JGI IMG/M metagenome (GOLD analysis project Ga0182742, IMG submission 128880) | Enriched Miracle-Growth compost microbial communities from Emeryville, California, USA - eDNA 5th pass 37_C BE-Lig MG (version 2)... ... | reverse complement strand
GAATGCCCGGCTCCGACGCGCAGTGGCCGATCTGACGCTGGACAAGCAGATCTTGAAAGAAGCCGCCTCGGGAAACTTCTGAGCCCCGCCCGCCGCCGCGCCTGCATCGATCACGTCCGATCCAAGCTGAAGCTGTCCGAGCGGCGGGTCTGCCGCGTACTCGGACAGCATCGCTCGACGCAACGGCGTGTTCCGCGAGGGCGGGACGATGAGGAGCGGCTCACCGCCGACATCATCGTGCTTGCTCGTCAGTATGGACGCTACGGGCTACCGGAAGATCGCAGAGCTTCTGCGTTCGACAGCGGGCTGGGTCGTCAACGACAAGCGGGTGGAGCGGATCTGGCGACGGGAGGGGCTGAAGGTTCCCGCTAAACAACCCAAGCGAGGGCGTCTGTGGCTTTCTGAAGGTTCGTGCATCCGACTGCGAGCAGAACGGCCCAACCATGTCTGGAGCTACGACTTTGTCGAGGATCGCACTCATGACGGGAGAAAGTACCGGATGTTGAACCTGATCGACGAGTTCACGCATGAGTGCCTGGCCATCCGGGTGAACCGCAAACTGAAAGCCGTTGATGTGATCGATGTTCTCTCGGATCGGTTCATCCTGCGCGGCGTGCCCGAGCACATTCGGTCAGACAATGGCGCAGAGTTCGTCGCCAAAGCCGTCCAGGACTGGATCGCCGCTGTGGGGGCGAAGACGGCTTACATCGCCCCAGGTAGCCCGTAGGAGAATGGCTTGAGCTTCAATGCGCGGCTTCGGGATGAGCTGCTCGATGGTGAGATCTTCCATTCGCTGAAAGAAGCGAAGGTCATGATCGAGAGTTGGCGACGGCACTACAATACTCTGAGGCCTCACGGATCGCTCGGATACAAGCCGCCGGCGCCGGAGGTTTTTGTGCCCGCCATGTCGACGCGGGCGGCTCAGCAACCCCAACCAGCACCGCCGCCCGCGCTGGCGTCGAGGCCATCACTCCACTAACATTCCAACCGGACCACTCCGTGGGGGCTGGACTGATAACCAAATGCGGCGAAACAAAAGCTATCAAGCGCAAGAGCTTAGTCTAACCTGGAAAACTCAATTTCCATCTGCGCGTAAAGCGTTCCCACCGCTATTGACGCGTTTGTTAAGCAAGAGCCGGAAACGATTTCCACACTGTCCGATTCTGGGTTAGGCCTGCCAAAGCAGGGACCTCTAGCGGCAGCGGTTCTCGTCACTTCGTAAGAAGTTGAGATGATCAACGGCTGCCCTGCGAAGTTGCCGAACATGTGCGATTGACGGCTGCCTTTCGTCGACTCAAAACCCCAGACGCAACCGGCCTTGGCGCCGTGCGAGCCCCGCCAGACCGCAGGCGTAGCTCTCGGATCGGATGTACTTCGTGAAGCTCCCGATAACCAGGAACGCGACCCTCCTTAGGCTTGGGTCACAAGACTTGCTAGCGGTAGGATCCTTGGCTGATCTCCATGCAGGCCGAGCCGATACCTAAGCTAGGTAAAAAGGGCAGCTGGAGCTTGCGGCAGGTCTTCTGGAAAGCCAGCATCGATATGCTCGCGCAGGCAATCTGAACAGTCGATGGGAGCCTTGGGCGTTGATTGTACAGCTCCCTAAAGCAACACGATGCGATCCTTGAGGCTGGGCCGCATCGTAGCCGGAATCTCTAGGGATCATCTGACCGCGCTGGACCAGGTGTAATTCGCGGGAGAGCCTGTTCTACGTCCTGATCCGCGGTCGACTGCAGTCTGGCATCGGGTGCCCGTGCAGCGTCGTGCTCACGAAGCACATCACTCACGGCGTCGGGATCAATTTCTTGGGCTTGAGTGAGCAAGCGATCAGCCTCATCGTTGTTACCCATCGCTTGTTCATGCAGGCCCAGTTCAGCGAGTCTGCGGGCCTTTACCGCCGAGCCCAGGTCTGCACCACTCTGATCCTGCTTGCGATCCGCCACGCTGCTATCCTCCTATAATGCGCTGGTTGCTTTAGTCGCCATAATTAAACAGTAGCGCCGAGCGACCACGGTGCGAACTCTGCGGAACCAGAATCGTATTGGAAGTGGGGCGGCCCGTGAAAATCGACAAGTACGCCTCCTCCAGTGGCCGCTCCGTATTGGACTGCCGATGTGGTAATGTCTTGATGGTTAGGTTGGGCGGCGGTACCTTCGCATCCATAGCCGCTATCCTTAGCGCCGCATCAAGCTATTTGGAGCACCAAACTGATGATACTTAGAGAGTTGATTAGACAAATTAGCGAAATTTACAGGCTCAATCTGGATGAAGACCTTGCTATAGTTGCATCCGATCCAACTGGAGCTGTATGCAGCTATTTAACGATAGCAGGTTATGGACCGCACTAGGCTGGGTTCGGCGCAAGATGTATTCCTGATTGAGCGCTAGGGTCGAACGAACTGGCAACGCACCGTCTTGTGCCAGCACCACACTCATTCGCTGGCCCTGGGATTCGCAACACCTCCAAGGATCCTGTGTCAGCGTGGTGTGATGGCCGCGCCGACGCCGCGCACAACCTCGACCGGTCACTCAACGCTGGAGCCCGTTCCGGATACGACGTCAGGCTTTCGATGCACGCGTAAAGGTGTTGCCGCTGACGAAGTTAGCCATCTGGCGTGACGGCCACAGGTCGGCAATCTCGCTGACGGTCGCGGCCAGATCGGGAGCAAACTCTTTCATCCGCGCTCGTGTCAGTCGCGCCGCAGGCCCTGCGATGCTTACTGTGCCGACTGCAACACGATCTCGTCCCACCAAGATCGCCTGCGCCATCGCACTGGTTCCGAGTTCGCCTTCCTCAATGGACACGCCATAACCGCGCCGCCGGGTCTTTAAGAGTTCGGCCCTCAGGCTTGCTTCGTCGGTGACTACAGGCCGGCTGAAACTGTCGGGAACGCCAAAACCCTTGGCCTTGACGAGCGAGACAGCCTCTTCCTCGTCCAAGGTCGCCAGCCACGCCTTGCCAACTGAGGTCGCGTGAAGGGCGACGGGATTACCGAGGTAGGGATCGTATCGCAGAGCTGAAAAAGACCCTTGCGCCTTAGCGATCCAAAGCAGAGTCCCCGCGTCGACGAGGGCAAGACGGACCAGTTCGCCGGTTCGCGTTGCGAGCCGGTCGAGGGACGGCTGACAGATGTCCGAGGTGCCGGATGCACTAAGGACACGCAGGCCGACCGCAGCGAGCTTTACCGTGATGCGGTAGCGCTGGCTGATCTCATCTTGATCAGCAAAGCCCCTCTGGCAGAGCGAGGTGAGCAGCCGATGGGCGGCGCTTTTGGGCATATCAAGTTGCTGGGCGATCTCGCTCAGCTTCATTCCTTCAGGCTTGTCGGCGACCAGCTCGATGATGTCCATTACGCGGTCGACAAAATCGCCAAGTGGCATGCATAGCCTCATGTCATAGAACAGTGTTCTAATCACATACCTTTGGCTTCGATGTCAACCTAAAAAGAGATCCGGCAGACCTGTCGCTGCCTTCGTTCTATGAAATTATTCCAGATGACGAATGCTGACTCAATGTGAACTTGCTTCGAAGAAGCTACTGCTGGCGAATGCGTTGGAGCGGATGAGGCGGGGGTCGTGCGCCGAGCCCCTTCTTTGGATCGCCAGAGACCGAAGCTTTCCCGCTATCGTGTGATTCCCACATGCAGTACTTACTTTGTGCTGACAGGCTGAACCGGGGTCCCTTAGTCGCATGGCAGGGTTACGGTTATTCCATTCAGGTTTTCATCATACGGTATCTGGCAGGACAAACGGGACACTTCCGGCTGAAACCCGTCTGCTGCGCTTAACAGCTCGTGCTCGCATTCACTGCGCGTGCCCAGGCTACTTCTGAGGCTCTCGTCGATATAAACGTGACATGTTGCGCACGCGCATACTCCTCCGCACGACGCCAAAACGGGGAGACCATTGTCGCGGAGCGCCTCCATCAGGCTCTCCCCTGGTTGCCAAGGAACTGATTGCTCCTCACCTTCACGATCAACCACCCGAATATTCAACTGTTCTAATGAATCCTGGCCCATGAAGGTTCTCCTAATCAAGCGGCGTGAGGGGGCGAGCGGGATCAGATGCCAGAGCAACATTGACCGGCGACCTGTCCTGAATAAGCCGCTTTGCCGCGGTAAAGTCTGGAAGGCAATTGATTGTATCAATCGCGCTGATAACTTGATCACGTAAGTACAGCACGCTAAAACGATTAGCGTCTGGATCTCCGCGAACTAAGATTTTGTCGCCTGGTTCGTGCACACCTGCCGACTGCATGCGAACGTTGAACTGCTCCGTCCAGAACCATGGCACCTCATTATATTCACGAGGAAAGCCGCACATGTTGTTCGCAGCAATTTCACCTTGAGACAGAGCATTCTGAACGCACTCGAGGCGGAGGCGACGGCCGACCGCAAGGTTCTCGTGACGAGTGACGTCGCCTGCTGCAAAGATGTTTTCGTCGGATGTCCGACATGATCGATCGACCTGAATTCCATCATCGCAGGCGAGTCCGGCGGCAACGGCCAAGTCCTGAGCGGGGGCCACGCCGATCCCGATCAGAACAGCGTCGGCTTCTAGCCGAGTGTTGTCGCTTGCAACAACCGCTTGGACGTGCCCGTTGCGTCCCTCTATGCCCAAAAGGGTCTGCCCAAGGCGAAATTCAACGCCATTGGAAACATGCAGTCTCTCGAAAAACCGAGACACGACCTCGTTCGTAACGCGCGCTAAAACCCGTCCGACGGCCTCGATAACAGTGACCTGAACCTTTGCTTTCGCCGCAGCCGCGGCGGCCTCGAGACCAATGAAGCCCCCGCCTACAATCACCAGCTTGGAGCCTGGGGTCATGCGGGAGTAGAGCCAGCTGGCATCATCAAAGGTGCGGAGGGTTCTGACGCCTTCCAGCTCAATTCCTGGTATGCGCGGATACCGCGCCGTCGTTCCGGTCGCCAGCAATAAGCTGTCATACGCGATCGAACCGCCGTCGCAAAGCTCAACCCTGGCGTTGGTACGGTCTACCGCTCCAACCCTCGTCCTAAGGCGTAGGTCAATTCTCTGTTTGTCGTAGACAGCGGGCTTCCTGATCTGGCTGCCACTGCTCCCCGCCAGTACCGCTTTCGAGAGCGGAGGACGCTCGTAAGGTAGATTCCCGTCTCCCTCAAGCACCACGATTCTTCGGTTAGGATCTAGACGGCGAAGACCCAGCGCACACTGAACACCAGCGTGGCTTCCGCCGACGATCACAGTTGTAAGATCTTGTGTCACTATGCCCATCTCCTGCTATGCAATGGCGGCCTGACGCTGCGGGGTGAGCCTGACGTGCATCGAAGCGGGACCAGTGAACTGCAGCGTTCCGCCGGAGTAAGGGACGATCGGAATTTCGGGAACAATCTCGATATTGGAAACGAGGTTGGCTACGGAGCTGTACACGGTCCGAGCCTCAGACCGCGCAAGCCAGATCCCTAGGCAGGTATGAACACCATAGCCGAAACCAAGATGTCCGGTTGGATCGCGATCCATGTCAAATGTTTCCCCATTGGGAAACTTCGCCTCGTCCCGATTAGCGGAACCCGGAAGCAATTTGACTTGGGCATTCGCTGGAATTCTGAAGCCCGCGACCTCAATCTCCTCCGTGGTGCGCCTGGCCAGCTTCTGTGGGGCAGCCCGAAAGCGAGCCAACTCCTCCACAAAACGGCCGACTTCCTGCGGGTTCTCGCGCAACCGCTTGAGGAGGTGGGGCTGCTCGGCCAGTGTCAGGAACCCATTCGAGATGAGTAGGGCGGTCGTGTCGAACCCAGCGAGGAAGAGGAATACGCAAAACTGTAGGGCATCATCTTCCGTTATGAGGCCCTGATCGATCTGTTCGGCGAACTTCGCGATGATTGTTCCATTTTTGCTTCGGCGCGCCTCATGCAGCTTTTCGCGCATGATCTCGAGAAATTCCAGGAAGCCTTCTTCATCTCCCTCGCAACCTGGCGCGTGGCGCGCAACTCTCCCCTGAAAGAAGGTCGTCTTGATCGCTAGGTCGCGAAGCCGCTCAAAATCGGTGAGTGGGAAGCCGAGGAAAGCGCAAATCGTGCCCATCGTCATCTGTTCGGAGAACTCGGTGCAGATATCACCTTCACCCCTCTCGAGTATGGGAACAAAGTACTGGTTAAATAGCGACTGTAGGTTCTGCTCGAATGCCGCGACGGCCTTCGGCGTGAATGCTGCGGCGACTAGCGTTCGCATTTGCGTATGTCTAGGCGTATCCATAAGGGTGATGACACGAAATTTGTCCAGCTTTACGACTGCGTTCGAGAAGCGTTTGTGGTCGCGCAACGCTTTCTCAACGTCGGAGAAACGCGCTATAAAATAGAGATCACCCTGGGGTGTTCGCGCCTTCACGACCGGCGCGTTCTCGCGCATAAACCTGAAGTATGGGAAAGGGTTCGCCTGGATCAAGTGGCTCTGCGGGTCGTAAGGGCCGAGAGTCTCTGGCCAATCGATGTCTAACACGTCCGGCGTATCGCGCATGGGCTTCTGATCCTCTCGTTTGAACAGGTCCGATATCGCAACCATGATTCGGTTGGTGCTGGCGTTCGTCGGCACGTCATGAGTCCGATGGAACGGCGTTCTATCTACTCCTTCCAATTTCTGTGTCAATAGAAAATAGGTTCGCCGCCGTGCCTGAAGCACGGATTGAGAACGAGTGCCCGCGAGCTAAACCGTAATCGATTGGACTAGCTCGGCATCCGTGTGGGTTCGAGCAAATATTGGTCAGAGATCCTATGGACTCTTGAGAGAACAGTGTTCCACCGAGCTATGCAGATCGCGGCATTGTCCAGGCCAAGCTCTAGGCCGATGACTTGAGTCAAGGTCAATGCGCTGGTTGCACTCGAACAATCGTAAGGGGCTCGTCGGCTCTCATTGTCACGGACCGTCCTTGCTCGGTTCAAACAAATGAAACAGCCTGAGCTGGTGGCACAAGCTGCCTTCATAAATCAAAGTGGGAGAGCCCAGTTCGTAAGATCTGGTGGAGAAGCTGCTTGCACCATGCGGTTCACCTGACCCGATCTGCGGCCAGCGCCCGCGCTGAATGGTTAGCGAGACACCTGCGTGATCGCAAACGCGGTCCGTCAGGTCGGCAAATCAGCACGGGCATCGTAGGTGGACCGGCTTGGGGCGGCAAACCGCAATACGATCATGGTCCAAGCATATACGGCTTCGTTGAGGGGTGATGATGAACACCAGCGAGCAGCTGACGCATCTTGTGCTCGTCGCCGCGGCAACGAGCACAGGACGCGTCAGATCTCTGTCAACGTTCCCAATGGCTCGTGCACGCCTATCAAGACTGATAGGTAAACCCGCAGAGCGCCCTTTCCCGACTGGGAAGCCTTGCATCAAGAAGCGATACTGCCGCCCGTCGGCTCCTACCCCCGAAGTTTCGATACGCCATTGCGGCGGACCTCCGCGGTCATCCATGGCGAAATATAACCGCGATCAGCTTCCTCAATCAGATTGCCGGGAGGAAGAAGCGCGTCGATCTGATCGAGCGTCGACGTATCCAATTGTGTCTCAAAGCCAAGTTCCATTTCCTTATATTGCTCAAGCTTGCGCGGCCCTAAGATCACTGAGGTGACTGCCGGATTCGCAAGTGGAAATGCCATAGCCATATGCATGAGGCGCAAGCCTGCTTGTTGGGCTATCGACTCAAGTGTAGAGAGCATCTCGAACTTCTGGCGATTGCCTGGGCGCTGCATGTCAAAGCGCGACTGTAGAATGGGGTAATGCTCTCCCCATTGACCTTTGACGCGCTCGGCTCTGGAGCCAGCCGGCACCGCTCCGTCGGATCTATACTTTCCGGTTAGCCACCCGCCATTTAGGGGGCTCCATGCCGTGAACCCCATCCGATAGTGCTGGACGGCCGGCAGTGTTTCCCTTTCGACAGTACGCTGAAACAGCGAGTAAGGAGAACTTTCATTGACAAACCGGGAGAGGTTCTGCAACCGGCTGACAGCCTGCGTCTCGGCAAGATACCAACTGGGGAATGTCGAGCAACCGAGGTATCTGACCTTTCCATGGTTAACTAGATCACTAAGCGCACCCAGTGATTCCTCAAGATCAGTTTGGGGATCGGGACGATGCATCTGATACAAGTCGATATGATCAGTCTTCAACCGCCGCAGGCTGTTTTCGACCTGTTTCATGATCCAATAGCGAGATCCACCTTGTTCGTTTCGACCGTCACCCGCCGATAACCTAAACTTGGTCGCGAGGACCACTTGATCGCGTCGGCCAGCTATCGCTTTACCAACGATTTCCTCCGCTTCGCCATGGGAATACGTATCAGCTGTGTCGATAAAATTGATACCGCGGTCAAGTGCGGCATGCACAATGCTGGCGCACTCGCGCTCATCAGTGTTGCCATCTGATCCATAACTCATAGTTCCGAGCATGTACTCGCTGACTTGAAGCCCAGTGCGACCAAGATAGCGATACCTCATGAGCCGTATTTCCTCTTTGAAAGTTCAAACCAAAATCGGTTGCTGAGCCAGGATGAGAGCGCTTGGCCAGCTGATCGGTGCGCATTCCGATCATGCGCGTGGTCCCAATGTCGACAAAGACAAGGGAAGGTCGCGCCCCTGGATATCGGGACGCGGTATCGTGCAACATCATGCCTTGGCGAGAGCTTCCTCGTACCGTGACTTAACTTCAGCAACGACACTCTCCGGTGGGGCGTCGCGCAGAATCATTCGCTGGAAGGCCTCGCCGACAATTTGATTAAACGTCGACTGAATGACAGAATAGGTCACCAAACGACCACGTTCCTGCACAAGTCGCTTCCAGCCCTGCAGATCCGCCGCTTCCGGCGATAACAAGGACGGATCGTTGTAGACGCTAGTCCGAGCGACAACTTCGCCCCCACTTGCAGCGATGACTTGTGCTTCCGGGCTGGTCATAAACTTCACGAACTCCCAGGCGGCGTCCTTTCGTGGCGAGTTTGCGTTGATGCTAAGCTGGAAGCCATAAACGGTCTGCTTGTCGTTCGGCCCGATGCCAGGCGCCGCAGCCCAGGCTAGATCGTTGTCGGCGATTGAACGTTGCATTGTCCTAAAGCGATACAGGCCGTATGTCGCAGACGCTACTGTTCCGGAGCGAATTGCGTCCTGTAACTCGTTGTAGCCGTATTGCAGGGTGACAGGTGTCGACGCCTTTTTTGCGAATAAACCTCGGACAGTCTCCGCTGCCAAAAGTAAGCGCTCGTCGGCAAACTCTATCTTCCGGCCGTCCGGAGCGAACAATGCGCCGGTATTGCCAGCAAGGATCGAGCTGGTGATAAACTCGTTGAATGCCTGAGCGCCACCAATGCCACCGGTCGTGCCAATCGGAACGGCGTACGCGATGTTGGTGCCCTTGGTAAGCTTTGCACCCAGGGCTGCGACCTCATCGTAGGTCCTTAGGGGAGTGCTCACTTGAGCCTCATCGAAGCGACTCTTGCGATAGACGAGAATGGGGATCCGGTAATCCTGCTGCAATCCCCAGAGCCTGCCATTGACCTTGGTCTGCTCCAGGGGGATCAGCCAATCATTAACGTTGATTCCATCCCGGGCGACAAGCTCATCGAGAGGAAGGATCGAGCCAGTTCCCGACCACTCCGGCTGTTGAAAGTTCGCAACTCGAACCACGTCCGGGGAAGTCGACCGAGCTCGCGCAGCGCGAACCCCGTTTGCACCCGTCGGATCGACAATAACCCTGATTTTTATGGATGGATTTGCTCGTTCGAAGGCCTCAATCATGCGGTTTTGGGCCGCCGCTCGAGGATCGTTAACATTGTTCGGATCCAGAGAGCCATTGAAGCTAACCTCTGTTGAGCCGCCCGATTGCGCCGACGCTTTTCGGATCCCGACGCTGGTGACCACCGATGCGGCAGCGAGCCCGCCCACGAGCGATCGGCGCGAAAGTCCCCTCTTGTTGCTGTTCAAGCTCATACGTCCCTCCTTATCGATTGTGTCGCTTACTTCGGTGGCTGTGAGGCCAGCGATGAGCCAATGCTGCGCAGCGACTAAGCGACAGCACAGGACATGTTGAGCAGATCGCGAAAGCGTAGGCAGAACGATCCTCCCTCTCCGTCGATCGCATCTGCCGGCTCATACAGTCTCAAGCGGGAAACGAGTCGCTATTGGATCAACGATGGAAAACCGTCTATCCGCTTCCGTGGCTACGGCAGCCGCATTGTTTTGCAACTCTGCTAAGTTACTCCGTGTACGGCCGCAGCTGAGCCACATCGCAGCGCCCAAGCAGATTGTTTGCAAAGCGCCGGGAGCGTTGTTTGATGTCGGCCCGCAGCTTCAACTCGCGTCCGATTTACCGCATCAGACATTTCCTCCTTTTGCTCAGAGTGGTGTTGACGCTGCTAATGGAACCGTGTTCTATCTAGCTAGGAAGTCGTTGTCAACTGTGTCGGACCCAGTATTTCCGATGAGACGTGACGATTTCTCGATTCTGGTTGAACGGGTGCCGAGTAAGCCGCTTCTGATCTCTTAGATCGATGTGCGTGCTTGCGCGAATTGAAGCTCAGGTTCGCTTCTGGCGACCATCTTTGAAGGAAAAACATCGATGCGTGTTCTTGTGACGGGAGTAAGTGAAGGAATTGGTGGCGCCATTTGTCGCCAGATTGCCAGGCGGCCCGGATCCGCGATCGCGATGTGCGTGCGGAAGAGCCGCGAGACCGTCGAACAACTCGCCGAAGAGTTACGGAGCCAGGGTTGCGACGTTCTTGTCCTTGAAGGAGACCTTCGAGATCCGGGCACGCCAGAGCGCTTCGTCGACGCTGCGGCGAAGAAATTCGATGGGCTCGACGCGGTTGTGTCCAACGCAGGCGCGGTCGACCCGACCTCGCTGGAGGCTATGTCGCTCAACGTCTGGGACGACATGTTTGCGCTGACATGCCGCGCAACTTGGCTCCTCGCGAAGGCGAGTTTTCCGCATTTGAAGGCCAGCCAAGGCGCCGTCGTCGCAATTTCATCCCAATCCGGCGTTCATCCGCATCGACAAACCGGAGCCTACAGCTCGGCAAAGGCTGCCCTGATAATGTTATGCAGGCAGATGGCGCTTGAGTGGGGCGAGCACGGCATCCGTGTTAACAGCGTCTCTCCGGGCATGATCATGACGCCAATGACGCAAGCCGTCTATGAGGACATCGCGATTACTCGGCAGCGTGAGGCGATCGTGCCGCTGCGGCGGATCGGAGCGCCTTACGATGTTGCGCGCACCGTCGATTTCCTGATTGATCCCGATAATCGTTACATCACTGGTGAGAACATTATGGTCGACGGCGGCCTTACGCTTTCCGTTTTAGACAGGATCCCCGGGATCGCCGGTCGCAAGCAGAATACGGCGCCGGCAGGGAGGGAAAATGGCTAGACACACGGCCCAAACGGCTCAGTCTGCCTTACGCATGGGCGTTGTCGGAACAGGTGCCATTGGCCGCCGTCACGCTGAATACTGCGTTACCGAGCCTTCCACTGTGCTGGCTGGCGTCGTTGATCCGGCTGCGAGTGCCGCAGCCTTCGCTGCCGACTTGGGCGTGTGCCACTATTCTTCTCTTGATAAGATTCTGGATCCGAAGGCGGTAGATGGAATCACTATTGCAGTCCCGACGCAGCTTCATCGGGACATCGAGGTAACTGCCATCGCACGAGGCGTTTCGGTTCTCATTGAGAAGCCGATCACAGCACAGCCGGGCGAGGCGGCTGAGTTGATCGCGGCCGCACGTTCTACCGGTGCGAAGGTATTGGTTGGGCATCATCGTCGACACAACCCGATCGCGCGGCAAGCGCGGGATATCGTGACTCATGAGCTCGGCCGACTGCTGGCAGTCAATGTGATCTGGGCAGTCCTGAAGCCTGAGAGCTATTTTGCATCCGAATGGTGGCGATGCGAAGGTGCGGGACCGGTACTGACAAACCTCGTCCATGATGTCGATCTGCTGCGGTTTATCTGCGGCGAGATTACCAGGGTCATGGCTATAACCGAGGCATCGGCGCGCGGCCACAGCGTAGAGGACACAGTTGGTGTCCTGCTGCACTTCGAGAGCGGTGCGGTGGGCACTCTCATCGGTTGCGATGCCAGTCCATCGCCATAGTCCTGGGACGTAAATTCCGGCGAAAACCCGCTGCTCCCGATCGGCCGGGAGAACTCTTATCGCTTTCTCGGCACTGAAGGCTCGCTTGAGTTTCCTGACTTGCATCTGTGGCGGTATCGCGTCGACGGCGAGCCTGGTTGGACGCGGCCGATTAGTCGCGAAGGGCGCATCGTTCAGGCCGCCGACGCATATCGTCGACAGCTACAGCATTTCTGTCGCGTGATCCGTGGTGAGGAAGAACCGCTGGTCGGCGGAGACGATGGGTTGCGAACTCTGCAGGTGACCGTCGCAATTCTGCAGGCGGCTTCGACCAGACAGTCCATGGACCCCTCCCAAATGACAGAGGCGCAAGGCGAACGTGGCGTTTGAGGCGCAGGACAATCACTTCGAGAATGTGAACGAGCGGCTCTCATCAGCGCACGCGGCGGCGAAGTCAGGCACTATTCGGCGAACCGAACCGATACCTGGCCGACTTTATCCAGCTGAGCGTTTAGGAGACCGGCAGCACGCACCGGAAGGACGCCACAAAGGCTACCGGTGGTCACGATCTGTCCGGCTCTCAGGCCCCCAAGATAGTCGCTTTGCTCGTTTGCATAAGCTAGCAGGGGCACAAGTGGGTCTCCGGCAGGATGGGATGCGGGGGCGTGATAGAGAGGGATCCCATCCAGCGTCACATGACAGGCTAGTCCATCTGCGTGTTCGACAGTAGAGAGCGGTAGCCTGTCGCCAATGACGTAGGCCCGGTTTCCGAGATTATCTGCCAGAAACGATAGGAATGGCACATTTGCCGCGTCATCGAACCGCCCCCCGATCACTTCGATACCTAGGACGAGGCTCTCGATCGCGTTGAGAATATCGGAGCGATCGTATGCGCCGGTCTGCTGTCTTGGAAGATCCCTGCTGAGACGGACCGCAAGTTCGATCTCGATCGTACAATTTGGAAACAGGCCGATTTCTGCAGAAGCGGGATACACGTCCAAGAGTGGAGCGGCGATAGGCTTTTTCTCTGGCCCGATTGCCACCTTCCAGCCGCCCACGGGTCTAGACGATTGCTCCTGCACCAGAGCCTGGATCTGCATTGCACTCCTTGCGTTTACCGGCACAGGCAGTGCAGTGTTCGGAACACCCTTCCCGGACGCGCGCGCTCGGACCAGTTCGGCTGCAATCGTTTCAATTTCGTCAGGGAGCGAGTGCTCAAGAGTCATTCTAACCTCTTATTTGACGGCTTTTTGCGCGCCGGCTATGCCCATGAGATACCGACACTGTCACATCGGTGGCTCAGACGATGAGCGATCTCGCTGGTCTACCGGGCGCATTCGAGACCACTCACCGCCAGAGATTTAATTAGGCCGCTTCAGCCACTACGGTCTGTCTCTGCTCCCCTAGCCCTTCGATGCCAAGCGTGATGACTTGGCCGGGGCGCAGATAGACCGGAGGCTTCATACCCTGCGCGACGCCAGCAGGTGTCCCTGTGATAATCACATCACCAGGATGCAGCGTCATAAGTCCGCTGAGGTAGCTGACAATTCGGGCAACGCTAAAGATCATGTTCGCTGTCGTGCCGTCCTGACGCCGTACACCGTCAACGTCGAGCCAGAGTCGGAGGTCTTGTGGGTTCGGAACCTCGTCAGCCGTGACGAACCAAGGGCCAATCGGTCCGAAGGTGTCGCAGCTCTTTCCCTTCGTCCACTGACCTGTCCCTTCACTTTGGAATGCCCTCTCCGACACATCATTAGCGAGGAAGTAGCCTGCAACGTGCTCAAGGGCCCGTTCCTCGGATACATACTTCGCCTTCGTTCCAATCACGACTCCCAACTCGACTTCCCAATCAAGCTTGGTCGAACCCCGGGGTTGAACGATGTTGTCGTTGGGTCCGACGATGGCGCTCGTCGCCTTCATAAACACGACGGGCTCGAAAGGGGCCTGATTACCTGTCTCTCGTGCGTGATCGATGTAATTGAGACCAATACAGATGAACTTGCCGACCCCCTTGAGACACGGTCCGATCCGCTCCACTTGAGCAACGACCGGCAGCGTCTTTGGATCGCGCTCCGCAATCTGGCGCAAACCATCAGGAGTCACACATGCTCCATCGACATCTTGAATGATCCCGCTGAGATCCCGAACTGTTCCGTCGCTTGCAAGAAGAGCAGGTTTTTCCTCCCCGGCTGGTCCGTACCGAAGTAACTTCATATTTGACACTCCATCTGTTGTAGGGTGGAGCGGAGGACGCTTCCATTCCACCCTGTTGGCTGACTGCGCGTTTACTGCGCCTTGGTCAGCGCATCGTCATAGCGCTTGACGACTTCGGCGTAGGCATTTTCGGGCGACTCGTCGCGTAAGACCATCCTCTGGAAAGCCTCGCCAAGAATGGCGTGAAAGGTCGACAGAATCGGGGTATAGGTCACAGTGCGGCCACGCTGGCTGACCAGTTCAGCCCACTGCCTTTGATTCTTCGCTGCCTCGCTTTGGAAATACGGCGCACTGTATGCCGATTTCCTGGATACGACCTCTCCACCCTCGGCTGCGATCGCCTGGGCCTCTGGGGAGATCACAAATTTCATAAAGGTCCAAGCGGCATCCTGCTTCTTCGACTGCTTGTTCAAGGCGATCGTGTAGCTGTAAACAGTCTGCTTGTCTGATTCAGTGTATGCAGGCGCCGGAGCCCAGCCCAGATCTTCTCCTGCGCCCTGCTGCTGAACTGTCCTGAAACGGTACAAACCGAAGTTTGTCATCGCGATCGTCCCGGACCTGAGGCCGTCGTGAACCTCGTTGATCCCCATCTGTGCGCTACGTGGTGAGGTGACCTTGCACGTTGTAAAAAGGTCCTTGATCGTTTTACCAGCGCGGACGAAGGCCTCCTTTGTGAAGGCTATCTTGCCGTCGGGAGTGAAGTACTGGCCGTTGTCGCCCGGGAGCATCGTGCTCAAGAAGAACTCTGCAAGGCTTTGGGCGCCGCCGATGCCGCCGGTCGCGCCAAGCGGGACGGCAAATCCATTAACGTTTGGCTGCTTGAATTTCGGACCTGCCGCACAAACCTCGTCCCAGGTCTTCGGCGGCGCAATGCCTGCCTCCTGAAGAGCACTCTTGCGGTAGACCAGGATGGGGATGCGGAAATCCTGAGGTAAGGCAAATAGTTTTCCATCGATCTGAGCTGTCGATAACGGCAGCAGCCAATCATCTTCCGGAATACCATCCTTCTTGACGAGTTCATTGAGCGGGACGAGATTGCCCGTAGCTGCGTACTCAGGAACCCCGAAACTTACCACTCGGATAACGTCTGGCGTTTCGCTGCGGGTTTTTACTGCCCTCGTTACCGTTTGCCCCGTTGGATCCACGAGCAACTTGATCTTAATGTCCGGGTGCTTACTTTCAAAAGCCTGGATCATCTTTGTCTGAGCGGCGGCCCGGGGATCGTTGGTATTGTTCGGGTCTAGAAAGGTCGAGTAGACGATTTCTGTGCCTTGGGCGAGGGCTCCTTCCGTGAATGACGCGAACGCGCCTGCACATACGGATAGTACCGCGGCTGCCTTGATCATTGTTCGCCTGGACGTAGCATACATGGTGTTTTCCTCCCTGGTTTAACGTCGTGACAGACAGGTGGTCGATTTCCTGCCGGTTCAGCCTTTCACCGCGCCCGCTGTGAGCCCGGAGATGAACCATTTTTGAACAAAGCCGAACATGAGAATGACCGGCATGGATGCGATGACGACGAAAGCCATCATATACGACCATGAAATGCCGACCGCGTCGAAGACTTGATTGACGAGGGCAACCTGAAGGGTTCTCTTGGCCACATCGGGAGCAAAGACGGCAACCGTGATGTAGTCGTTCCAAGTGGTGACGATGCCGATCGTCGCTACCGCGGCGATACCCGGCCGAATGAGCGGCAGGATGAGGTTCCAAACAATCTGGAACCGGTTCGCACCATCTATGAAGGCCGACTCCTCGATCTCCACTGGGACCGCCTCGACGAAGTTGGCAATAAACCAAACCGTCTGAGGAATGATGCGTGCTGAGAGAATAATGGTGACCACAATCCCGCTATTGAGCAGTCCGATAGTGTCGAGCAGGTAGTACGTGGGAACCAGCAGTGCGACCCCTGGCACCATCGATGTTGCCAGGATCACGAGCATCAGGACCCGCTTGCCTTTGAAGGAGAAGCGTGCGGCTGCGTAACCAGCCGGAATCCCGACCAGGAGCGCGAGCGCGACAGCGCCAACGGAATAGGCAACCGAATTCCAGAGGTCCTGAGGAAAGGACTGGTCCCGGAAGACTTTGAAGTAGTTCTCCAGTGTTGCGGTACTTGGCAAGAGGGTTGGAGGGACGGCGACTGCCTCCACTTCAGTCTTGAACGAAGTCGCCAGGGCCCAGGCTACAGGACCAAGCACAATCACCGCAAAGAGGAAGGACATGAGGATTGCAGGCACCCGCCCGGTGGGGCGACCAGAGGATATAGCGGCACTCATATGCAGGGGATCCTATCCAGTGACGCGACCGGTGAGCCGGATGTAGAGCACACCGAGGGCGACATTGATCAAAAGGACGACAATCGAGACAACCGCCGTGGGTCCGATATTGACAGCTTGGACGGTGCCGCGGAACGCCTCGAAGCTTAGGGTGGTCGTTGACCCGAGCGGTCCGCCGCCCGTCATGACGATAATCAGCGTCATCAGGGTCAGGTACATGATCGAGAGGGTGAGCGCAGTGCTGCCCAAGGTCGGGAGAATCTGCGTCAGCGTGATATGCCGGAACTTGATCAGGGCACCGCCGCCGTCGATCTCCACGGCTTCGTAAAGCTCCTTGGGAATGGACTGCATCGCAGCCGTGGCCATGACCATAACGTAGGGGAACGACCACCATGCGGTAACGATGATGATGAGCGGTAGCGCAAGGCCCGGATCGCCCAACATCAGCCCCGGATTAAGCCCGGTCACCTGCATCAGGTAGGGGATAGGTCCAAACGATGGGTTGAAAAGCCAAAGCCAGATGCTTCCCACGACTGACATGGATAGCGTCCATGGAAATAGAATGAACACTCGCAGGACTGTTCCGGTAGCCCCGGCATTGTTGAGGACGAGCGCCGCCGCCATGCCGAGGACCACCGCGCCCGCAAGAGATCCAACGACGTAAGCTAACGAGATGAAAGTTGTGTCCCAAAATGCCGAGGAGCCGAACACCTCCGTGTAATTGGCCAGGCCCACAAATCCTGTGAGCTCGTAGTACCTTGTCTTTTGAAAGCTCAGCCAGGTGACAAAGACCGATGGATAAAGCGTGACGAGAAACAGGATCAGGATTGCGGGGGCAAACCAAAGGTAGGGAGCCCATGAGAAACGAGATCCACTATGGGTGTCCAAAGTTTCGCCTAAAAGACCAGTTCCGGCGGAATTGGCCACGGCTTGGGTTCGGGTTGCTGACATGTTCGTTCCGTGTGGTTCTCTTGATCGCGATACTTTCGCTGCTCCAGCGCGAGATCTGGCACCTCTTCAGTGCTTAGGAGAGGCGCAGGCCGTCACGTTCACTGAACAGATGGATGCGCGAAACGTCGGGAGTGACCCGAATGGTTTCTCCCACGCGGGGGAGGACGCGATCCCGAAAAATGCAGACAATGCTCTGGGAGCCATGGCGAGCAATGACCTGCGTTTCAGAGCCCGTGGGTTCCACGACTGCCACGGTGAGAGGTAATCCGTCATCACCCAAGACAAGATGCTCGGGGCGAACGCCATAGACGACGCCTCCGGAGGGCACATGTCCAAAGCCAGACGGCAAGGGCAGGGCGGAGCCGTCCTCGAGCACGAACCGCCCTCGCTCACAGTGTCCTTTCAGGAAGTTCATCGCCGGGGAGCCGATGAAACCAGCCACGAACATATTGGCGGGACTGTCGTAAAGCTCGAGCGGTGCACCGACCTGCTCGACCACGCCATCATGCATGACGACGATCTTGTCAGCCATGGTCATGGCCTCGACCTGGTCGTGTGTTACGTAAACCGTAGTGGTCCTGAGGCGCTGATGCAGTTCCTTGATCTCGGTGCGCATCTGTACCCGGAGCTTGGCGTCAAGGTTCGACAAGGGCTCGTCGAAGAGGAAGACTTGCGGGTTTCTGACGATCGCACGACCCATCGCCACACGCTGCCGCTGGCCTCCCGAGAGTTGGCGGGGATAGCGGTCAAGAAGCTTGGTAAGGCTAAGGATCTCCGCCGCGCGCCGAATACGCGTTTCGCGCTCCTCGCGGGGAGCCTTTTTGAGCTTCAGGGAGAAATCCATGTTCTCAGCAACGGTCATGTGGGGATAGAGCGCATAGTTTTGAAACACCATGGCAATATCGCGCTCCTTTGGTGGAACGCCGTTCACGGTACGCCCGCCAATCTGGATTTCCCCGCCGGTAATATCTTCAAGGCCAGCGATCATGCGCAGCAACGTCGACTTCCCGCAGCCGGATGGTCCGACCAAGGTCACGAACTCACCATCGCGAATGTCAACTGAGACGCCGTGGATGACAGACGCGGCGCCATACGCCTTGCGGACTGCTTTTAGCTCAACGTTAGCCACTTGTTTCCTCCCTTGACCACCAGAGCGGCCACTCTTTACCTGGCCAGCTTCAGGGCCGACGTTACTGGAACGCTATTCCAACAAGGGGCTGAGTGTCAACTCCAGTGTCTCGCCGCTGCGGCATTTAGCGACGCGGCCGATAAATTATTGATTGGCTTCAGGCACTTGACGCCGCTTGTGCCGGCGGCGCCTGCCTGAGGGGAGAAGCAATCCGGTAGGGCCAGAGGGCAGAAAGTTCCTGCGAAGCTGACGTGACCTGTTCCACCACCTGCGGAACTACAAGTGGGGAAAAGCGATGAATTGGGCCGGCGACGCTCACTGTTCCAACAACTTGCTCGCCCACTCGGATCACAGCGGCAACAGCGGCAACTCCAGGCTCGGCCTCTTCGATCGCAGAAGCCCAGCCCTGCTCTTGGGTTTCGTCCAGGGCCGCTGAGAACGTTTGCTTCGTCGTGATCGCCCGAGGGCCGCCCATATCGGTACGTCCGAGACCACTGGCAACAGCGCGGGCCAAGGCCTCCTCTCGATCAAGTGTCGCCAGCCATGCTTTTCCGTTCGCCGTCGTATGAAGGGGAACCTTTGCCATCACATCGGGCTGATAGATCAAACCAGACCGTGCGCCTTGCGACTGCGCAATCCAGGTGAGGCCGTCCGGATCAACGATCGCAATCCTCCCTAGGCCTTCTGTCGTATTCGCCAGCCGGTCCAAGATCGGTTGGCAGATGTCCGGGATCCGCGTGCCGACTAAGAGGCGCTGGCCAACAACGGCTAAGCGCAGGGACAGGCGATAGAAGCCGCTATCAGGGTCCTGCTCGGCCCAGCCCAAGTCACACAAGGTGGTGAGAAGACGGTGAGCCGCGCTCTTGGGAACGTCGAGGCGGCGGCTGATCTCGCCGAGTGGCATCGCCCCTGCATTCTCGCTGAGCAGGGTAATGAGGTCGAAGCAGCGTTCGACGAGGGATTTGACAAGCCGCATGGTACCACGCTATCAAGGTTGCTG
>Ga0182742_1002595_pt1 | contig 19665 bp, 14 predicted proteins | sample eDN5th37CBELigMG_FD_128880 | JGI IMG/M metagenome (GOLD analysis project Ga0182742, IMG submission 128880) | Enriched Miracle-Growth compost microbial communities from Emeryville, California, USA - eDNA 5th pass 37_C BE-Lig MG (version 2)... ... | reverse complement strand
CTTCTCGCCCGACGAGGGCACGCTCTATATCGCCGATTCCGCCGCCAGCCATGATCCGGCCCTGCCACGCCATATCCGCGCCTTCGACGTCGTCGACGGCCGGCGCCTCGCGAACGGCCGTGTCTTCTGCCATATCGACAACGGCATTCCGGACGGTATCCGAACGGATGTCGCGGGCAATCTGTGGTCCAGCGCGGCGGATGGCGTCCATTGCTTCGATCCGGCGGGAAAACTGATCGGCAAGATCCGCGTGCCGCAGACCGTCGCCAATCTCACCTTCGGCGGCCCGCGGCGCAACCGGCTCTTCATCGCCGCCACCAACGCGCTCTATTCGATCTATCTGGCCGCGACCGGAAGCCAGATGCCCTAGCCGGCCGCCTTTCTGAACACCCGAATATCCGCGCCGCCATAGGTCGTCATGGCATATTCGTGAAAACCATGGCCTCGGGCGAGACGCAGGGAGGCCGCGTTGCCGCTGTCGATGATGCAGGTGATGGGCTTGCCGGCGTGATTCGTCCGTGCCCATGCGAACATCGCGGTCAAGGCTTCATTGGCGTAGCCGCGTCCCTGCGCCTGCGGAACAAGGCCCCATCCGGCTTCCATCGTGCCCTCGATGCTGGGCGCAAGGGCGCGGCGCATCTCGTGAAACCCGGCCTCGCCCACCAGGGAGCCGGTTTCCTTCTCGATGATCGCCCAGAAGCCGAAGCCCATGAGATGCCACATGCCGATATGGCGCAGCAGGCGGGTCCAGGATTGCTCGCGGGTGAGCGGCGTGCCGCCGATGAAGCGCACGGTCTCCGGCATCGCCCACATGGCGGCCATGGCATCGAGATCGTCGGAGTGGAAACCGCGCAGGATCAGGCGGTCGGTTTCGATTGCAGGAATGGTGGTCATCTGGCGTCGGCCCGTTTCGGAATCAGCCCCGTCGTGATTACTGCACCTTGCCGGAGCGATCCTCAATGGTGTCCGAGCGGAATCCCGCTTTCGCCAGATCATGGCGACGGTCCGGCTGCGATGGAAACGCTTCCGCGCGCGCGGGAATGCGCGGGGCTCACATCCCGGTAACCATATCTTCAAGAGATCGTCGCACTGTCTCGCCAGGAGACGGGTAATGGCAAAGAAGACGACCAGACGGAAGAAGAGTTCGACGGCGCGGCGGTCCGGTGCCACGCGGCGGAACGGCATGGCCCATTGGTATCTGATCGGCGCGGCGGTGGTCGGCGGGATATTCTACATGGACAGCCGCGGGCCAGGCCCCGAGCCGGCGGCGAGCGCGATCCGCACCGCCTCGATCGAGCGCAAGGAGAAGAAGGCAGTGCGCGAAATGGTGCCGGCGCGACCGGTGCAGCGGCCCGCCGAAGCGCTGGAACGCGGCATCCCCGTCGCGGAAAAACTGCCGGCCTTTTCCGGCAAATGGTTCATCTGCACGACGCAGACAGACTATTGCGTGCTCGACGGCAGCACCATCCTTTATGCCGGGCGCAAGGTGCGGCTGGCGGATATCGATGCGCCTTCCATTACCGAAGCGCGCTGCGAGGCGGAGCGTTCGCGCGCGGGTGATGCGAAGCTGCGGCTGCGGGAAATCCTGAACGAAGGCGATGTGACGCTGATCGCGTCCAAGGGCGAAGCCGCAAGGGCCGGAGCCGCTCCGCATCTCGTGCTGCGCGGCGGCCGCTCGATCGGCCACAAGCTCGTGCAGGAGGGCTTTGCCAAGCCATGGACGGGGCGGCATCAGTCCTGGTGCGGTTGATCGATCCGCCCTTGTGCAACCTGTCCCTTTCCGGCACAAGCCAGACGCAAGCCTGCGTCCCTATGCTTTCCGTTAACCGGGATGGTGCCGGCTGGAAAGGGACAAATGATATGTCGAACGACCTCGAACGCTACAGTGATCCGGACAATGCGACGGTCGCGCTCTTCCTGCTCGAAAACGATGCGGACGAACTGACGGATATTCTCGTGGCTGCGCTCGATGAGGCATTCCGCATCCTCGACGACGAAGCCTCGTCCACGACGCTTCACTGATCACTGAGACGAAAGAGGGGCCATGAGGCCCCTCTCGCTTTTCCGGCTCAGCCGGCGGCGACGGCCTGGCGCTGCACGCCGAGACCGGCGATGGACACCTCCATGCGGTCGCCTGGCTTGAGGTAACGCGGCGGCTTCATGCCCATGCCGACGCCGGGCGGGGTGCCGGTGGTGATGATGTCGCCGGGTTCCAGGATCATGAACTGCGAGATGTAGTGCACGAGGAAGGGCACCTTGAACACCATGGTGCTCGACGAGCCGTTCTGCACGCATTCGCCGTTGACGCTGAGCGTCATGGCGAGATCGCTCGTGTCGACCTCGTCCTTCGTGACCAGCCAGGGACCGATCGGGCCGAAGGTGGGGCAACCCTTGCCCTTCGTCCACTGGCCGCCGCGCTCGATCTGGTAGGCGCGTTCGGAGACGTCGTTGCAGATGCAGTAGCCCGCAACATAGTCGAGCGCCTCGGCTTCCGAAACGTAGGAGGCGCGCTCGCCGATGACCACGGCCAGTTCCACTTCCCAGTCGGTCTTTTCAGAGCCGCGGGGGATGAGGACCGTATCGTCCGGGCCGACGATGCAGGAGGGCGCCTTGTTGAACAGTACCGGCTCGCTCGGAACCGCCATGCCGCTTTCGGCCGCATGGTCGGCGTAGTTGAGGCCGACCGCGATGAAATTGCCGACGCGGCCGACGCAGGCGCCGAAGCGGCTTTCTTCCGGTGCCAGCGGCAGGCTCTTCGGATCGAGCGCGGCGAGCCGCTTCAGGCCTTCGCGGCCGATCACGTCGCCGGCAATGTCCGGCACCACGCCGGACAGGTCGCGGACCTTGCCGTCCGCATCGATCATACCGGGCTTTTCCGCGCCCGCCGCGCCAAAGCGCACCAGCTTCATGTGAACCTCCGTTGAATGACAGACTTACCGATTTCGGTTGCGCGCACCATTCATCTGGTTTTACATCGAGTCAATGATTTTCGAAAATCTTTCCGCTTTTATAAACTGGCGAGGCGGCGTGGAGCAGAAAAAGGCAGGCGGGCGGACCCTGGCGGGGGATGCCTATGAAGCGATTCGCCGAGCGATCCGCGACGGTTCGTTCAAGCCGGGCGACCGGCTGCGCTTCGCCGATCTTCAGGCGCTGTGCGGCATGAGCGTGACCCCGGTGCGGGAAGCCCTGGCAAGGCTGACGGCCGAGGGCTTCACCGTTCTCGACGATCATCGCGGATACAGCGTCGCGCGCCTCTCGCTGGCGGAACTGCGCGACATCACGGCGGCGCGGCAGCTTTGCGAGGGGGAGGCGCTGCGGCTTTCGGTGCTGAAGGGGGATGCGGACTGGGAGGCGGGCGTCCTCGCCGCCCATCACCTGATGGCACGCATTCCGCAGGCGCGGGACGACATTCCCTCGGCGATGCGCGAGGATTGGGAGGCGCGGCATGCCGCCTTCCATGCGGCCCTTATCTCGGCCTGCGGCTCGCCGACGCTCCTGGAGATCTGCGAAAAGCTGTTTTCGCGTGCGGATCGCTACCGACGTCTGTCGGTGAGCCTGGAGGGGGCCGCCCGCGACGTGGCGGGAGAACATCGCCGCCTGATGGATCTCGCACTGGCGCGTGACGCCGAAGGCGCGGCGACCGCGCTTGGCGAGCACTACGGCCGGACGGCCGCAGGGCTCGAAGGGTTCTTTACAGGCTAGCCTATTTGCTTGCGACGGTCGTCGGCGCGCCGATTTCCGCTCCGCCGCCGATCGCCACGTTGAGCGAGACGAAGTCGCGGGCAAGCTGGCGGATTGCCGAAGCAAGCTGCAGGCGGGCCGAGGCTACGTTGCGCTCGGCATCGAGCACGTCGAGGATGGTGCTCGCGCCGCCGCGATAGCTTTCGCGCGCAAGGTTCAGCGTCTGCTCATAGGAATCCACGACCTTGCGCTGGGCGGCGACCGTCTGGGCATCGCGGATCAGCGCGGTCTGGGCATTTTCCACTTCCTCGACGGCGTTGAGCACGGTCGACTTCCAGGTCAGGTACTGCTGCTCGGCCTGCGAGCGGGCGATCTTGACCTGCGCCTTCAGGGCGCCGCCGTTGAAGATCGGCAGGGTCAGCGACGGGCCGAACGACCAGCTTGTCACGTTGCCCGTCGCGGCGCTGGTGAAGTTGCGCGTCGCGCCGATCGAGCCGCCGAGTTCGATGCTCGGATAAAGATCGGCTTCCGCAACGCCGATCTGCGCCGTCGCGGCATGCAGGCGCCGCTCGGCCGCGCGGATATCCGGACGGTTGCGGATGAGGTCGGCCGGAACGCCCGTGCGCGTCGCATAGCGCGGCATCGGCTGGGCCGAGCCCTTGATCAGGCTAGAGGTGATCGTGGCCGCCGGCACGCCGAGCAGGGTCGCGATATGGTTGGCAGACTGGTGGAAGCCAGTCTCAAGGCCCGGCAGCTCGGCCAGTGTCTGGTTCACGAGGCCTTCGGCCTGCAGCACGTCGAGGCTGGAGGCGGCGCCCGCTTCCTTGATCTCGTTGGTCAGCTTCAGCGTCTCGCGGCGCGATTCCAGGTTCTTGCGGTTGAGCGCCAGTGCTTCCTGATAGTAGCGCGCGTTGACGTAGCTCGAGACGAGGTCGGAGAGATAGGCGAGGCGCGCCACATTGACGTCGTCATAGGCCGCGTCGAGCGAGGCGTTCGCCGCTTCCTTCGACCGGCGATACTGGCCGAAGAAGTCGAGCAGCCAGGACGCGCTCATGCCGGCGCTCATCGATTTCGACGAGGTGGAGTCGCGACCCGAGGTGCGGCGCAGATAGTCGCCGTCCTGTCCGCCGGCCGAGGCATCGGCCGAAGCGCCGAGGCTCGGCAGCGCGCCGGCGCCGGCGATGACGACATTCGCCTCCGCCGCCGTGATGCGCTCCAGCGCCTGCTGGACAGAAAGGTTCTCCGCCATGCCCCGGTGCACGAGATCGTTGAGCCGCCTGTCGCGGAAGGATTCCCACCAGGGATTGAGCGTGATGCTCTGGCCGCTCGTCGCCTTGCTTTCGGAAAACTTGACCGGCAGCGCCGCATCCGGCTTCTGGTAGTCGGGGCCGACCATGCACCCCGACAGGAGAAGCATGCTGAGAGGAAAAAGCGTCCGGGTGAAATTCATGAGTCTAATCCTGCCGGCCATCGTGCTTAACGAAAGAAAATTGCGATTCATTCTTTATTCATGTTTGGAGGGAAGATCGAGCCTTTCCTCGTAAAAAGAATGGTCCCACAGCGATTTTCCCCTGCTTCCCGAAGGGTGTGTGTCCATGGCGCAACTGGCTTTCCGGCCGGTTTTTCCGTTTCTCGCGCTTGCGGTGAAAGTTTCCGGGATCGGTTGCGCCGCAGGGTTGTGACACGGCAATTCCCCGGAAAATTCGTCTTCGCGACATATTTTTCTGAAAAATGCTGCATGCGCGAACATTATTTTGCGATTCGAATTGTCACACAAATCCGGCAGTAATTTTTTCCAAGATTCTGCGGATTCCATTGACAAGGAAGGAAGAGCCGCCTATGTGTTTGAACATCGCATGAGGATCGCATGCATTTCGTTTCGATCCGTCTCTGACGCGTATTTTTCAAGCGTCAGCGCCAACAAGAGGGAGTGTGTCATGTACGATATCAACTGCATCGCCTCCGTGCGTGTGGCGTGCTCCTGTCGTGAAGCGATTACAGGGAAAGCGCATACGGCACTCTGCCGAATGTAACCCGGTTTTCCCTCTTTCGAATTCAGCGCAAGACCAGAATTGGCCGTGCCATTGGCGCGGCAGGAGTTATTATGCAAAAGCAGGTTATCGAAATCGGTGGTGAGGCCGTCGGCGTCGTCGTTCCCGACGAAGATCGGCTGAAGTTCGTCGCCGTCAAATATTCCGTTTGGGATCTGGACGCCCAGCGTTTTTCCTCGGCAGATGAAGTGCGCGCGGCGATCCGCCGTCTCCTCAACGACCCGTCCGCCTCCGCGCGGGCGATTTCGCCGGCCCGGATCGCGGCCGCCTGAACCCTGTTCCCGACGATACGGCGCTAAGGCGCCGGAATGGCCGGCCCTGCAATCCAGCGGGGCCGGCTTTGTTTTGTGGACAGTCCATTCACCGCACGCCGGCTGGCGTGGGGTGGCAAATCCTGATTGTGTGCTGTCGGAAAGGAGGTGCCTCATGGTCAGCGGCATCCATCACGTCACGGCGATCACCCGGAAAATCCAGGCGAATGTCGATTTCTACGTCGGCTTCCTCGGCCTGCGCCTCGTCAAGCGCACGGCCGGCTACGAGGACGCCGACCAGCTTCATCTCATCTATGGCGACGCGGCGGCAAGCCCCGGCTCGCTGGTCACCTTCCTTGCCTGGGAAGACGGGGGCTCCGGCCGGGTGGGCCTCGGCCAGCCGTCGGAAATCGCTCTTGCCATCCGGCCGGAGGCGATCGGCTTCTGGCTGACGCGCGCCTTGCGGCACGCTATCGCCGCGACAGGCCCGGTGCAGGAATTCGGCGAACCGGTGCTCCGGCTGAAGGATCCCGACGGCATCATCGTCAAGCTTGTCGGGGAGGTCGATGTGGAAGGCCCGGCGCCGCATGTCACGAAGGACATCACGGCGGCCGATGCCATCCAGCGTATCCGCGGAGCGACGATCCTGTCGGAAAAGCCGGCGGAGACGGCGGCGTTCATCAACGGGCATTTCGGCTATCGCCCCGTCGCGGCGGCGAACGGCATCACACGGCTTGCCGGAGGCTCGGGCGATGTGCTGGACATCCGTAATGCGAGCGGTTTCTGGACCTCGGCGCCGGGCACCGGCACGATCGATCATATCGCGCTGCGCGCACCGGACCGGGCCGCCGTGGAAGCGATGGCCGCGCGGCTTGTCGAAGAGCATGCGGGCGACACCAACATGCATGACCGCACCTATTTCTATTCGCTCTATGTGCGCGAGCCTGGCGGCTCGCTGCTCGAATATGCGACGGACGGGCCCGGCATGATAGTGGACGAACCGCTGGAGGCCCTTGGCGAGACATTGTTCGTGCCTCGCCATTTTGGCGCCGATCCGGCCGATGTGCGGGCGCGGCTGCCGCAATTTTCCCTGCCAGGAGAAGAACGAATGACCGAACGGGACCTGCCCTTCATCCACCGCGTCCATCGCCCGCAAACGCCGGACGGCACCGCCGTCGTGCTGCTGCACGGCACGGGCGGCAACGAGACGAGCCTTCTGCCGTTCGGCGCGCGGCTTGCGCCGAACGCCGTTCTGCTCAGCCCGCGCGGCCGCAGCGCCGAGGAGGGGTATCCGCGCTTCTTCCGCCGCCTGACCGCGGTCACCTTCGACCAGAAGGATATTGTCGGCGAGGCGGAGGCTTTCGCGGCCTTCATGGAAGGCGCGAATGCCGCCTATGGGCTCGATCCGGAAAAAACCCTGTTCGTCGGCTATTCGAACGGGGCGAACATGATCGGCGCGGTGATGCTCCTCCATCCCGGCATCGTCCGCAATGCGGTGCTGCTGCGCGGCATGAACGTGCTGGAAGCTCTGCCCGCAGTGGACCTGTCGGGCGTCAACGTGCTGATGGTGAACGGCCGGACGGATCCCTATGGCGCCCATGCGCCGGAACTGGAAGCGCGCCTTGCGGCGGCGGGAGCGTCGGTCGAGAGCGATCTCATCGCCGCCGGCCACGATATCGGCATGGCCGACCTGGATATCGCCAGGGCCTATATGGAGCGCGTCATCGGCTGAGGCGGACGGCGGAAGCAACAGGGCGCGTCCTGCGACGCGCCCTGTTGCAAACCGATATATTGTGGCCGCGGAAGCGGTGTGTATCCGTTTCAGGCGAGCGGCTTCAGCCGGGCCTCGATCTGCGCGCGGCGCGGTTCGAGGAAGGGCGGCAGAGACAGGCTTTCTCCCAGCGTTTCCAGAGGCTCGTCCACCGCGAAGCCGGGGCCGTCCGTCGCGATCTCGAACAGGATGCCGTTCGGCTCGCGGAAATAGAGCGAGCGGAAGTAGAAGCGCTCGACCTCGCCGCTCGACGGCAGGCGGAAGCCGCGCAAGCGCTCCGTCCAGGCATGCAGCGCCGCCTCGTCCGGTGCGCGGAAGGCGACATGGTGGACGGCACCTGCGCCCTGATGGGCGGCCGGCAGGTCCGGCTCGACGGCGACGTGCAGTTCGGCCGCCGGGCCGCCACCGCCCATCGAGAAGACATGGACGTCGCCGGCCCCTTCGGGGTTCGGATAGGTCGAGGTCTTATCCATGTTCATTACCTGGACGAGCACCGCTTCGGTGTTGCGGATGTCCGGGACGCTGAGCGTGATGGGGCCGAGGCCCTTGATCTGGTACCCGGCGGGCACCGGGCTCTTCTCCCACGGGTGAGACGGGGCGCCGCTCTCGTCGACGACCAGGCGAAAACGCTGGCCTTCGCCATCCTCGAAATCGAGCGAGGCGCGGCCGCCGACATCGCGGATATCGCCGGCCCTGACCTTTCTTTCGGCAAGACGGGTCTTCCACCATTCCAGCGTCGAGAGGCTGCCGACGCGAAGGCCGGTGCGCGTGATGCTGTGCGTGCCGCGCCGCTCGTGGCCGACCGGCCAGTCAAAGAAGGTGAGGTCGGTGCCGGGGGAGGCAAGACCATCGGCATAGAAGAGGTGATAGGCGCTGGTATCGTCCTGGTTGACGGTCTTCTTGACGAGGCGAAGGCCGAGGACCTCCGTATAGAATCGCAGATTCTCCGGCGCATTGGCGGTGATCGCCGTGAGATGATGGATGCCTGTGAGCTGCAAGGTCATGATGCTCTCCTGTCCGGAAGGTCCGGGCGTTCCTGCCGCGCCCCGTTCGGGGGCCGTGCGTTGGGCTGAATATCGTTCCTCGCCCCTGCTTTCGGAAGGCCGGCGCGGGCGAACGGATCGTTCATTTTTGCTGAACGACCTGTCGCCAGGAACAGTTGCCGAATGGAACGCGCGTCCGTGCGGCGGGTTTCAATGCCGCGGATGAGGGACGATGAAGAATTCCCGTTTTTTCCGAAGAGTGCCCGACGAATGCGGGCGGGCAGCGGGCTTTTTTCCTTAGAGAGGCAGGCGGCGCATAGTCTTTCAAGACTGTATAGGGTGCTGAAAAACCTGATTTATTATATTTCCATTCCCATCATCTTCCCGATTGGCTTTTTGTGCGGAGTCCGCCACACTTGCCGCCGGCAGGCAATTTGTCGGCCTGATCTTCGCGATATAACGAGGCCCGTGACAAACGGGGTTTCTGCAACGGTGGAGACGGCAATGAACTTTGCGGGAAAGACGGCGAGCAGGTGTATGCTGGCGGCTCTGGCCATATCCGCTCTTGCCCTGCCGGTCTTGGCTGACGGCGCGGCGCGGCCGGTGCGCATCGCATCGGTGCATTTCGAAGAACGCGAGCAGACCATCACCGTTACGGGCGAAGTGATCGCGCGGGTGGAGACGGATCTTTCCTTCCGCGTCGGCGGGCGCATCACCGGCTGGTTCGTCGATGTCGGTGGCTCGGTGCGCGAGGGGCAGGTGCTTGCCCGGCTCGATCCGGAAGAGCAGAAGGCGGATGTGGAAGCGGCGGAAGCCGGCGTGCGCGCGGCAGAAGCACAGCTCAAGCTCGCCCGCGCCAATTTCGACCGCCAGAAATCTCTGCTGAACGACGGCATCAGCACACGCCGCGACTTCGACGACGCCGAAACCGCGCTGCGCACCGCCGAGAGCGCGCGCGAGGCGGCGATCGCCCAGCGCGAGACGGCCAAGGAGGTTCTTTCCTATACCGAACTGCGCGCGCCGGCGGACGGCATCGTCACCGCGCGTCTTGCCGAAGCGGGCCAGGTGGCGCAGGCGGCGCAGACCATGTTCACCATCGCCGATACCGGCCCGCGCGATGCGGTTTTCGACGTCTACGAATCCCTGTTCTTCGCCCAGCCGGCAGAGGACGGGGTGGTGGTGAGCCTGCTCAGCGACGACAGGGTGCGCACGACCGGCAAGGTGCGGGAGGTTTCCCCGACCATCGACGCGCAGACGGGAACGGTGCGCGTCAAGATCGCCATGGACCGGACGCCGCCGGAAATGACGCTCGGCTCCTCGGTCGTCGGCGTCGGCAGGTTGGCGCCGCGCCGGGTGGCGGTGGTGCCCTGGCAGGCGCTTTCCGGCATCGACGGCAAGCCGGCGTTGTGGATTGTCGACAAGGCGGCCGGCACCGTCAGCCTGCGGGCCGTGGAGGTCGCCGCCTTTGAAACCGGGTCCGCGCTGGTGTCGGGCGGGGTCGAGGAGGGGGAGACCTTCGTTGCCGACGGCACGAAGCTGCTGCGTCCTGGTCAGAAGGTCGCCGCGATCGAAGGAGCTTCCCAATGAGGATATTCGCTCTCCTGGTCACGGTCGTCATCGCCGCGACGGCGCTTGCCGGCTGCAAGAAGGAAGAAGAGGCCGCGGCGCCCCCACGGCCGGTGCTTTCCATCGTCGTTGCGCCGGCCGCGCTGCCGGGCACCCGCTTTGCCGGTACGGTGCAGGCGAGGGTACAGGCCGCGCTCGGCTCGCGCGTTGCCGGGCGCCTCGTCTCGCGCGCCGTCCATGTCGGCGATCTCGTGAAGAAGGGCGACGTGCTCGCCGTGCTCGACGCGACCGCCTATGAACTGGCGGTCCGCTCGGCGCGTGCCGAGCTGTCCAGCGCCGAGGCGACGCTTGCAAGCGCGGTCGCGACCGAGGATCGCCAGAGGACGCTGCTCCAGTCGAATGCGGCCGCCAAGGCCGCCGTCGAAAGCGCCGAACAGTCGCGCGAGGCGGCCGATGCCGGCGTGACACGGGCGCGTACGGCCCTGACGAAAGCGGAGGAACAGCTTTCCTATACCCGGATCGTCGCCGAATTCGACGGGGTGGTGATCTCGACCGGAGCGGAAGTGGGCCAGACCGTCTCGCCGGGCGAGGCGATCGTCACGGTCGCCCGGCCGGACGAACGCGACGCCGTCGTCGATATTCCCGAAACGGCGGAGGCGATCGCCCTCGGCAGCCGCTTCACCGTCTCCCTGCAGATCAATCCGGCCATCACCGTCAAGGGTACGGTGCGCGAAGTGGCGCCTTCGGCCGATGCGGTGACCCGCACGCGGCGCGTCAAGATCGCGCTGCAGGACCCGCCGGACACGGTGCGGCTGGGAACCACCATCACCGCCGAACTGGAAGGACCGGACGTGACGGCGATCATGATCCCGCAGACGGCGGTGCTGCGGAAGGACGGCAAGCCGCATGTCTGGCTCGTGGACGCGGAAAAGGGCGAGGCGCGTCTCGTGCCGATCGGGACAGGCCCGGATATCGGAAAGTCCGTCCAGGTGACGGAGGGGCTGAAAGCGGGCGACCGCGTCGTCACCGCGGGGGTGAACAGCCTGCAGGACGGCCAGAAGATCAAGGTTGAGGACGAGGCAAGCCTATGAAGAAGTTCAACCTTTCGGACTGGGCGCTCGATCATGCTTCGCTCGTCTGGTACTTCATGATCGTCTTCGCCCTGCTCGGCTTCTTCACCTATCAGAATCTCGGCCGCGAGGAGGACCCCTCCTTCACGATCAAGACGATGACGATCAGTGCCGCCTGGCCCGGAGCCTCCGTGGAGGAGACGACGCTGCAGGTGACGGAGCGCATCGAGCGCAAGCTGGAGGAGCTGGAATCGCTCGATTTCACCCGCAGCATCACCACGCCCGGCCAAACGCTGATCTTCGTCAATCTGAAGCCGACCACCCGCGCCCGCGATGTCGCTCCCACCTGGGTGAGCGTGCGCAACATGATCAACGACATTCGCGGCGAGTTTCCCTCCGGCGTCGTCGGCCCGGCCTTCAACGACCGGTTCGGTGACGTTTTCGGCAATATCTATGCCTTCACCGCCGACGGCCTCTCGCCGCGCCAGTTGCGCGACCATGTGGAGGACGCCCGCCGACGCATCCTCACCGTTCCCAATATCGGCAAGGTGGATCTCGTCGGCGCCCAGGACGAGGTGATCTATCTCGAATTCTCGACACGCCAGCTCGCCGCGCTCGGCATTTCCACCCAGCAGGTCGTCGCGACGCTTCAGGCGCAGAACGCGGTTGCGCCGTCGGGCGTCGTTCAGGCGGGCGGCGAGCGTGTCAGTGTGCGCGTCGGCGGGCAGTTCACGTCGGAAGCCAGCCTTCGCGAGGTCAACCTGAGGGTCAACAACCGCTTCTTCCGCCTCAGCGATATCGCCACGATCACCCGCGGCTACCAGGATCCGCCGTCGGCGCTGTTCCGCTTCAACGGTGTGCCGGCGATCGGCCTTGCCATCGGCATGAAGCAGGGCTCGAACCTTCTGGAATTCGGCGCGGCGGTGGAAAGGGAGATCCGGCTTCTTTCGCAGGAATTGCCGGTCGGCGTCGACGTGCATCTCGTTTCCGACCAGCCCAAGGTGGTGGAGGAGGCGGTCTCCGGCTTCACGCGGGCGCTGTTCGAGGCCGTGGTGATCGTCCTTGCCGTCAGCTTCGTCAGCCTCGGGATTCGCGCCGGCCTCGTCGTGGCGCTTTCGATCCCGCTGACACTCGCGATCACCTTCGTTTTCATGTACTACGACGACATATCCCTGCAGCGCATCTCGCTCGGCGCGCTCATCATCGCGCTCGGTCTTCTCGTCGACGACGCGATGATCGCAGTGGAGATGATGGTGGCGCGGCTGGAGGCGGGCGATACGCTGCGCAAGGCGGCGACCTATGTCTATACGTCGACCGCCTTTCCCATGCTGACCGGAACGCTGGTCACCGTGGCGGGCTTCATCCCGATCGGGCTCAACAACAGCGCGGCCGGCGAGTTCACCTTCAGCCTCTTTGTCGTCATCGCGATTTCGCTGCTCGTCTCCTGGGTGGTCGCGGTGGTCTTCGCCCCCCTGCTCGGCGTGACGATCCTGCCCAAGTCGATGAAGAAGCATCATGAGCAGAAGGGCCGGTTCGCCCGCGTTTTCGCGCGTATCCTCGACGCATGCATGCGCTGGAAATGGACGACCATCGTTGCGACGGTGCTGATCTTCTGCGTTTCCGTCTTCGGCATGCGCTTCGTGCAGGAGCAGTTCTTCCCGTCCTCCGACCGGCCGGAACTCATCATCGACTGGTCGCTGCCGCAAAACGCCTCCATCGCCGAGACCGATGCGCAGATCGCCAAACTCGAACAGGAGAAGCTGAAAGGCAATCCCGATATCGAGCGCTGGTCGTCCTATGTCGGGCAGGGCGCGGTGCGTTTCCTTCTGTCCTTCGACGTGCAGCCGCTGTCGCCGGCTTTCGGCCAGACTGTCATCGTGACGAAGAGCCTTGAGGCGCGCGACCGTCTCAAGGCCGATCTGCAGGCCTATCTGCGCGAGACCTTCGTCGGCACGGATGCGCTGGTCAAGCTGCTCGACATCGGCCCGCCGGTCGGAAGGCCGATCCAGTACCGTGTCAGCGGCCCGGACATCCAGAAGGTGCGCGACCAGGCACTCGCCTTCGGCGAACTGCTGGGGCGGAACGACGATCTCGGCGATGTCGTCTATGACTGGAACGAGCCGGCCCGCGTGGTGAAGGTGGATGTGCTGCAGGACAAGGCCCGCCAGCTCGGCGTGACCTCGCAGGATATCGCCTCGACGCTGAACGGCGTCGTCGGCGGGATGGTCGTCACCCAGATCCGCGACGACGTCTATCTGATCGACGTCATCGGCCGCGCACGGGCAAGCGAGCGCGAATCCATCGAGACGCTGCGCCAGCTCCAGCTTCCGACGGCAAACGGCACCTCGGTCCCGCTCGCCGCCGTTGCCAATTTCCGCTACGAGATGGAGCAGCCCGTCGTCTGGCGCCGGTCCCGCCAGCCCACCATCACCGTCAAGGCGAGCATCAACGGCGTCGTGCAGCCCGCGACGGTCGTCTCGCAGATGGAAAAGGACGTCTCGGCCTTCGCCGCGCAGATGCCGGCCGGCTACCAGGTCGTCGTCGGCGGCACGGTGGAGGAGAGCGCCAACAGCCAGGCGCCGATCATCGCGGTCGTGCCGTTGATGCTGTTCGCCATGGCGACGATCCTGATGCTCCAGCTCCAGAGCTTCTCGCGGCTCTTCCTCGTCTTCGCGGTGGCGCCGCTGGCGCTGATCGGCGTCGTCATCGCGCTGCTGGGCAGCGGGGCGCCGCTCGGCTTCGTCGCCATTCTCGGGGTGCTGGCGCTGATCGGCATCCTCATCCGCAACTCGGTGATCCTCGTCGTGCAGATCGAGGACCTGAGGCGGGAGGGGATCGGGGCCTGGGACGCGGTGCGCGAGGCGACGGAGCACCGCATGCGGCCGATCATGCTGACGGCGGCCGCCGCGAGCCTTGCGCTCATCCCGATTTCCCGGGAAGTGTTCTGGGGGCCGATGGCCTATGCCATGATGGGCGGCATCATCGTCGGCACGGTGCTGACGCTGCTCTTCCTGCCGGCGCTTTACATCGCGTGGTTCCGCATCAAACCCGAAGAGAAGGAGGATCCGCCTCCCACGCCGGAGCCTGAGGCTGTCTGAGCGTCGAGCCTTGCCGGAGGATGGGCGCCTCATATTCGCCCATCTCCCCCGGCAGGTGATTTTCACGCTGCTCGAAAGGTCAGAGCGGGGCAAGGCGATTGCGTAAGATAGGGAGCCGAGGGACCCGGCAGTGCCGGGGTTTGCGTTCTTTTTGTCGCACCTTCCGTGAAAAAAGCTGGTGGAAAAAACCGATTTTCAGCACCGGGGAACGACGCCGCTTTTCACAGCGTAACGAATGTGCAAGGGATTTGCTCCATGGTGTCGGCGGGGTCGCGCGGATGTGCCGGAGTGGGACAAGGTTTGGTCATGGGACTTGACGAGACGTTGGAACTTCATGCCTATGGCGCCCTGTCGTGGCGAGCGGCCGATACTTGCCCCGTGCCTTGTGTGGTGCGGTCGAAGGGAAATGCATTGTGATGATCGCAATTGAAGACGTGGGCACGCCGCGCGGGGCTTTGGGCGCTTTGGCGCGTATTCTGGCGGCGACCACCCTGCTGACGCTGGCCGGATGCGTGGTTCCGAGCGACGGCCCGTTGACCCATGAGGTGCTTTCGGCCGGGGCGGGCGGCAAGTCCTACGAGATTCCGCAGACCAAGCTGGTCTTCGACGTGGTAAGCGTCGACCAACGCGTCGCCAACAGCGTCAACACCGCGCCGCGGCGCGGCCTTTCCAGCACTTTCGGCTTCGGCGGCGGGGGCGGCACGCCGGTGATCGGCGTCGGCGACCGTCTGGAAGTCACCATTTTCGAAGCGGGTCCGGACGGCCTGTTCTCCACCACCGAGCGCAAGTCGACGACGATCCCCGTCATCGTGCAGCCGGACGGCCATGGCCAGATCCCTTATGTCGGCTCCGTGCGCTTTGCCGGCATGACGATCGATTCGGCGCGCGCGACGATCGTCGATGCGCTGAAGGCCAAGGCCGTCGAGCCGGATGTCATCGTCTCGATGGCGGGCAATGCCTCGCGCACCGTTTCCATACAGGGCGACGTCAACAAGTCCGGCATCGTGCCGCTCGGCCTCAGCGGCCAGCATCTGAGCGAAGTCATCGCCATGGCCGGCGGGGCGGCCAAGCCCTCCTACGACACCTATGTCAGCCTGAAGCGCGGCGGCAAGACGCGCAGCGTGTTGCTGCAGTCGGTCATCGACAATCCGAAGGACGACATCTACGTCAAGCCGGACGACCAGATCTACCTGACCTACGACCCGCAGACCTTCGCGGCGCTCGGCCAGACACAGAAAGCCGGCAAGATCCCGTTCAACGCGGCCAACCTCAGCCTGGTGGAAGCCGCAGCGCTTGCCGGCGGCGGCAATGTCGCGACGGCCGATCCGAAGGGCTATTTCGTCTTCCGCTACGAGGATGAGAGCGTCTACCGCGCCGTCGTCGGCGACGACCGGTTCCGCGACCTGATCGCGCGCGGCATGATGCCGGATCGGGAAGGCCGCTATCCGATCGTCTACCGGCTCGATCTCGGCGCGACGCAGAGCTATATCGTGGCGCAGAACTTCCCCGTGCGGAACAAGGACGTGGTCTATCTGGCACGCCATGTGGCGACAGACCTCGCCAAGTTCCTGACGATGATCAACAGCGGTTCGGCCGCGGCTTACAACATCCAGCGGACGGCGAACCTCCTGTGATCATCGGGCACCCGCTCGCTTGAAACGGGCGGGGCCTGCCGGGCGCTTCGGCAGAGGGCTGCATGGCCGGTCAGTCACGCAAGACATATGCGATCCTTTCGTATGGCCTCTGGCAGCAGCGGGAGGATATCGCGCGCCTGCTCGACGCGGAGATCGTCGCCTGGCCCTTCGCGCCTCCGGGCCGCATCGACGGCTATGTCGGCTGGGGGCGTCGATCTTCGGGGCGGCGGGCGCTGCGGCTTGCGGCGCGCGCCGGCAAGGAGGTCATCACGCTGGAGGACGGTTTCCTGCGCGGCTTTGCGGCCGGACGGGCAGAGCCCAGCCATTCCTATGTGGTGGATAAGGAAGGCATCTATTTCGACGCCCTTCATCCGAACGGGCTCGCCAGCCTGCTTTCCCGGCCCGTCACCGATGCCGCCGCGCTCGAACGGTCTCGCCGGCTGATGGCGGTTCTGCGCAGCGAACGCCTCTCGAAATACAACAACAGCCCGCTGGTGACGCCGGCCGCTGCCGGCGTTCCGGACGGCCGGCCCTTCGTGCTGCTTGTGGATCAGGTGGCCGGAGATGCCTCGATTGCCGCGGCCGGTGCAAGCGCCGAAAGCTTCCGCGCCATGCTGGAGCACGCCGCCGCCCATAATCCCGGCAAGACGCTGGTGGTGCGCATGCATCCGGCAGCGGGCGAGCGCAGCCTCTTGCGTCAGGCCGCGACAGCGCTCGGCATCGAGATCGCCGTGCCCGCCCGCATGAATCCCTGGCCGCTATTGGAAGAGGCCGATTGCGTTTATACCGTGTCGAGCCAGCTCGGCTTCGAGGCGTTGATGGCTGGCCGTGAGGTTCATTGCTTCGGCACGACCTATTATTCGGGCCGCGGCCTGACCGTCGACCATGGCGAGCGTTCATCCGCCCGGCCGGCGATTACGCTCGAACAGGTTTTTCACGCGGCCTATATCGACTATTCGCACTATCTCGACCTGCATACGCGTGAGCCGTCCACCATCGAGCGGGCGGTGGAGCAGGCGATCACGGTGCGCGACCAGCGCGCGCGCATCGGGCGCAAGGTGTTCACGGCCGGCTTTTCGCCCTGGAAGCGCAAGGCGATGACGCCGTTCCTCAACGGGATGGCGGGCGATCCGGTTCATGCCCGTTCGCTGGAGGCCGCCACGGCGGCTGCGCGGTCGGCAGGCGGCGTGGTCGCCGTGTGGGGAAGCGATGCCGCCTTGCCGGCCGGTGTTCCGGCGATGCGGCTGGAGGACGGTTTCATCCGTTCGCGTGGTCTCGGCGTCAACCTGACCATGCCCTCCTCCATCGCCATTGACGGGGAGCATGTCTATTACGATGCGCGCGGCGAGAGCCGCCTTGAGGCCCTGATCGCCGGGGGGAGCTTCGACGAAAGCCTACGGTCGCGGGCGCGCGACCTCGTGTCTCTCCTGATCCGGCGCGGCGTCTCCAAATACAATCTCGGCACGGCCGCGGAACTGCCCGCCGTCGATGAGGGGAGGGTGAAGATCCTCGTGCCGGGACAGGTGGAAAAGGATGCCTCCATCCGCTACGGCTCGCCGCAGGTGCGCTCCAATGCCGATCTCGTTCAGGCCGTGCGGCGGCTCTTTCCGGATGCCTTCGTGGTCTACAAGGAACATCCCGACGTCGTGTCGGGCGTGCGTGACGGGGGGGCGCAGCCGCAGGATGCGGACCTTGTCGTGCGCAGCGGCGACATCCTGCAATGGATCGCCTGGGCCGACCGGGTCGAGACGATGACGTCGCTTGCCGGCTTCGAAGCGCTGCTGCGCGGCAAGAGCGTCGGCGTGCATGGCGCCCCGTTCTATGCGGGATGGGGCTTGACCGACGACAGATTGCCGATCCCTCGCCGCAAACGGCGCGTCGATCTGGATACGCTGATCGCCGCAAGTCTCATCCTCTATCCTTTTTATATCCACCCTCTCAGTGGGTTGCCATGCCGGCCTGAGGACTTGGTTGAAGAAATTTCCGCCGGCGCCATGAAATCGCCCGGACTCGGGAAGAGACTGTTTTTGTGTGCGGCGCAGCAAATTAACCGGATCGGTGTGTTGCTTCGCGACTCGCGGTTGCGGTAAGAGTGGCCCGGAAGAGGGGAAGCGATTTGCAGCTGTGAAAACCATGCGGCAATCGACGCCAGCAAGGATGGCGGTAAAATCGGGGGAGTTGAGCAGATGCTGTTGCTAAAACGGCGCCTTTATGCGAATACCATTCCATCCAGCATCACCATCCGAATTGAGCCTGGCTGTCATGACCGAACAGCATGATACCGATGTGAAGGCGGCACGTGCCGACATTGACGGCGCCGCTGCCGCTCGCGGCTCCCGGCTGATCAATTTCTCGTTGCGTCGCAAGCTTTCCCGACGTTTCCCTTCCAAGAGCGCCCCGCGCGTGCTCTTGCTGCAGGGGCCGGTGGGCCCGTTTTTCCGCAAGGCGCAGGCCCTGCTCAACGATAGCGGCTTCGATGCCTGGCGCATCTGTTTCAACGCCGGCGACCGGCTTTTCGCGCGCGGTGGCAAGATCCTGCATTTTTCCGGCACGGCGGATGTCTGGCGGGACTGGTTCAGCGAGATCGTCGGTGAGCATGGCTTTGATTATGTGGTGCTTTTCGGCTGCGAGCGCGAGGTGCACAGGGTTGCAATAGAGCAATGCGCCCTGCTGAATGTTCCCGTCCTCAGTCTTGAAGAAGGCTATATCCGACCCGGCTTCGTCACGATGGAAACCGGCGGCAACAATTGGCGCTCGCCGCTCGCCGGCCTCCTGCCGCCCGACGGCGAGGGGGAAAAGCGGCGCGAGCGCAGCCGTGGCACAAACTATCCCTCGTCCTTCGGCGCGATGGCGAGCTATGCCTTTGCCTATTTCTCCGTGCGCGGCGTCTTTTCGACGCTGAGCGAACGCAAGCTTTTTCACAAGCACAAGCGCTCCCTTGCGCCCGAGGCATTCTACTGGATCAAGAATTACTACCGCAAGTTCCACCATCTCGGCCGGAACTATCGCACCATGGAGCGGTTGCTCGAGCACCACGACAAGAAATATTATCTGGTGCCCCTGCAGGTGCATGACGACAGCCAGCTCGGCGCGGCCGCCGGCGGCTGGAACAATCAGAAGCTCATCCTCAAGACGATCGTGTCTTTCGCGCGAAACGCGCCGCCGACCCACCAGCTCGTGTTCAAGATCCATCCGATGGAGCGCGGGCATAGCCATGACAAGCAGTTCATCCGCCAGGTCGGCGTGCTCAACAACGTTTCCGAGCGCATCCACATCCTAGACAGCGGTTCGCTGGGCCTGATGACGCGCCATGCCGCCGGCATGGTGACGATCAACAGCACCTCCGGCCTCTCGGCATTGCAGCACGGGATTCCGCTTGCCGTTCTTGGCCAGGCCTTCTATCGGCATCCCGCGCTTGCCTTCTGCGTCAACAAGGGCATCGAGCTCGACAGTTTCTGGTCTTCGGGCCATGTGGCGCCGCAGGCGTTGCGGCGCGACTATCTCAACTGGATTGCGCAGGAATGCCTGCGCCCCGGCGATTTTTACGCCTATGAAGGCAT
>Ga0182742_1002593_pt1 | contig 19670 bp, 15 predicted proteins | sample eDN5th37CBELigMG_FD_128880 | JGI IMG/M metagenome (GOLD analysis project Ga0182742, IMG submission 128880) | Enriched Miracle-Growth compost microbial communities from Emeryville, California, USA - eDNA 5th pass 37_C BE-Lig MG (version 2)... ... | reverse complement strand
GACCTCATCCAGCGCCAACACCGGACAGGGCGGCACGATCATCGTCTGTCCGGGAACGCCGACCACACACGGCATCAGGCCGAGATGCCTGGTGTCCGCACCGGTGAGGATCGTGCGCACACCAGGCAGCGCCCTGGCCTGCTCCGCATCGAGAATGCGGAACCGCGCATGCGCATGCGGTGAACGCACCACGACGGCGTGGCCGCAGCCGGCGGGGGTGAAATCCGCAACATAGCGCCCGGCGCCGCGGATCAGCGGATCGTCCTCCTTGCGAACGAGCGCCTGGCCGACCCCGAATTTCATTCGCGCTACTTTCAGCCCTTCTGCTCGGCCGGCACATCATGCGCCTTGCGCCGCGAGATTTTGTCCTCGAGCCAGCGCACAACAACATAGAAGGCCGGGGTGAACAACAGGCCGAAAACCGTGACTCCGATCATGCCGGAAACCACCGACGTGCCAAGCGCCCGGCGCAACTCGGCGCCTGCACCGATTGCGATCGCGAGCGGCATGACGCCAAGGATAAAGGCCAGCGACGTCATGAGGATCGGACGCAGCCGCAGTTCGGCCGCTTCCTTGGCTGCCTGCCAGCGGTCGCGCCCCTGTTCTTCGAGCTGCTTGGCGAATTCGACGATCAGAATCGCGTTCTTCGCCGCCAGACCGATCAGCACGATGAATCCGACCTGCGTCAGGATGTTGTTGTCGAGCCCGCGCAGCACCACGCCGATGATCGAGGCGATCAAACACATCGGCACGATCATGATCACCGCCAGCGGCAGCGTCAGGCTTTCATATTGCGCCGCCAGCACCAGGAACACGAACACCACCGCAAGAACGAATGCAAACATCGCGGTGTTGCCGGCGCGAATCTGCTGAAAGGCGAGTGTCGTCCATTCATAGGCGAAGCCGGGCGGCAATGTTTCGGCCGCGAGCTTCTCCATGATCTGGATCGCCTGTCCCTGCGAGTAGCCGGGGGCCGCGCCGCCGTCGAGTTCGGCCGCGGGGTAAAGATTGTAGCGCGGTACCCGATATGGCCCGGTGATGTCGCGGATCGTCGTGAACGACCCGATCGGCACGGTGTCGCCATCCGAATTGCGAACGCGCAGGTTGAGTATGTCTTTCGGCACCAGCCGATAAGGTGCCGCGGCCTGCGCCTGTACGCGGAAGGTCCGCCCGAACAGATTGAAGTCATTCACGTAGGCCGAACCGATATTGATCTGAAGGGCGGCGAATACGTCCGGCAGATGAATGCCGAGCATTTGCGCCTTCGTGCGGTCGATTTCGAGATAGAGTTGCGGCGTCGAAACCTCGAACAACGAAAACACCTGCATCAGGCCGGGCGTTGTCGCCGCGCGGCCCATCATGGCGCCGACCGCCTCCTGCAGCGCCTGCGGCCCGCGGCCGCCGCGATCCTCGACCATCATGCGGAAGCCGCCGGCATTGCCGATGCCCTGCACCGGGGGCGGCTGCACCACGATCATCATGCCTTCTTTGATCTCGGCATATTGTGCGAACAATGTGCCCTGTAGGCCCGCCGCAGACAGCGCCGGATCCTTCGCGCGCTCTTCGAACGGGTCGAGGATGACAAAGATCGCGCCTGCGTTCGGCGCGTTGGTGAAGGTCGCGCCGGAAAAGCCAACGATGTTGATGACATTCTTCACGCCCGGCGTTGCCAGCGCGATATCAGCCGCGCGCCGCATCACCTTGTCGGTCCGCTCCAGCGAAGCGCCCGGCGGCAGCTGCGCGGCAACGATCAGATAGCCAAGATCCTGCTGCGGAATGAAGCCGGTCGGCGCCTTTCGAAACTCGTTGAGGCCGATGGCGATGATTCCACCATAGACCACCAACACGATCGCCGAAAAGCGCACCGTCTTGCCGGTCAGCCAGCCATAGCGCGCAGACAGCCAACCGAAACCGCGGTTGAAGCCACGGAAGAACATGCCGAACGGCTTCTGCCACCACTTCTCCTCGTGCGCTGCACGGTGCGGCCTGAGCAGCAGCGCGCACATGGCTGGCGACAAGGTCAGCGAAACGGTCAGCGAGATCACCGTTGCGCCGGCAATGGTCAGCGCGAATTGCCGGTAGAACTGGCCGGATATCCCGGTGATGAATGCCGCTGGAATGAACACGGCGCACAGGACGAGCGCGATCGCAATCAGCGCCCCGCCGACCTCGTCCATCGATTTGATCGCGGCCTCGCGCGGAGACAGGCCGTTCTCGATATTGCGCTCGACATTCTCCACAACGACGATCGCGTCGTCCACCACGATGCCGATCGCCAACACAAGGCCGAACAGCGAGAGATTGTTGATCGTGAAACCGAACGTACTCATCAGGAAGAATGTCCCGATGAGCGAGATCGGTATTGCGACGATCGGGATCACCGCCGCCCGCCAGGTCTGCAGGAACAGCAGGATCACCAGCACCACGAGGATCACCGCCTCGAAGATCGTCTCGATCACCGCATCCACCGACTGGCTGATGAACTGGGTCGGGTCGTAGATGATCGTATAGGTCATTCCCTGCGGGAAGCTCTTGGCGAGTTCCGCGGTGGTCGAGCGGATGCGCTCGCCGGTCGCCAGCGCATTCGATCCGGGCCGCTGGAACACGGCAAGCGCAACCGACGGATCGCGGCCGAGATAGGATGAGGACGAATAATCCTGTCCGGTCAGTTCGACGCGCGCCACGTCCTTGATGCGCACCACCGCGTTGGGCGTCTGCTTGACCACGATATTGGCGAATTCGGCCGGATCGGACAGTCGTCCGAGCGTGCGCACGGCGACCTGGAATGCGAGCTGGTTCTCGACCGGCGGCTGGTTCAGCACGCCGGACGCCACCTGGATATTCTGTCCCTGCAATGCGGCCGTGACGTCCTGCGCCGTAAGGTTCAGCGACTGCAGGCGGTTGGGATCGAGCCAGACCTGCATCGCGAAGTCGCGCGCGCCGAACACGGTGATCGAGCCGACGCCGTCGAGGCGGGTCAGCACGTCCTTGATCTGCAAATTCGCGTAGTTGGTCAGAAAGATCGGGTCCCGGGACTGGTCCGGCGAATAGAGGTTCACCACCATCAGGATGTCGGGAGAGGCTTTTGCGACGGTCACGCCGATCTGCTGGACCGCCTGCGGCAGCCTTGGCGTCGCCGTCGAGACGCGGTTCTGCACCTGCACCTGCGCGATATCGAGATTGGTGCCGATATCGAATGTCACGGCGATCGAGAACCGGCCGTCGGCGGTCGAATTGGAGGAGATGTAGAGCATCCCCTCGACACCGTTCACCTGCTGCTCGATCGGAGCCACCACGGTGTCGGCAACCGTTTCGCTGCTTGCGCCGGGATATTGCCCGGTGATGTTGATCACCGGCGGCGCAATTTCCGGATATTGCGCGATCGGCAGCCGCAGGAAGGCAACGCCGCCGAGAATGATGAATACGATCGAGACAACCGCCGCAAAAATCGGACGGTCGATAAAGAAATGGGAGATCTTCATGCGGCCGCCTATTCCCGCGCCGTTCCGCTCGCCGCGGTCGCCGCCGGGGTCGGCGCGGCTTGCGGAGTGACCTTGATGCCGGGCCGGGCGCGCATCAGGCCTTCGACGATGACGCGGTCGGTCGGCTCAAGACCGCTCTTGATCACCCGATCGCCGTCGGAAAGCTGTCCGAGCTCGACATATTTCTGCGCCACGGTGTCGTCAGGCCGCACGACATAGACGAACTTGCGCGCCTGCTCGCTGCCGATGGCCGAATCCGGAATGAGCAGCGCCGTATAGGGCGCAGAACCCGGCACCTGGACTCGGGCGAACATGCCGGGCGTGAAAATGCCGGCCGCATTGGCGAACACCGCGCGCCCGCGAATAGTGCCGGTCGAACGGTCGATCACGTTGTCGATGAAATCCATGCGGCCGATGTGAATGAAATCCTTCTCGTCGATCAGCCTGAGCCGCACGATCGAGGAGCCGCCACGCGCGGCAATGTCGTTGCGCTTTTCGTTTACATTGCCGTTCGCTGCCAATCGCTCATAGCGAAGATACGAGGCCTCATCGAAGGTGAATTCGAAGCGGATCGGATCAGTGGAGACGATGACCGCGAGCAGCGTCGGCGATCCACCGGTTCCTCCCAGGACCAGGTTGCCAACGGAGACCCGGCGATCGCCGATGCGACCGCTCACCGGCGCGCGGAGTTCGGTGAATTCGAGATCAAGCTTCGCCTGGCGAACGGCCGCCTCCTGCGCGGCCACATTGGCTTCGGCCACTCGCTTGACCTGGGTGCGCTGATCGAAGGTCTGCTGCGTGATGGTCTTGTCGCGCACGAGCTGCGCGGCGCGATCGAGGTCCCCCTGCGCGAAGGCGAGTTCCGCACGAGCGCGCTGCAGATTGGCCTCGGCCTGATCGAGCGCCGTCTGGAACGGGCGCTTGTCGATGGTGAAGAGCAAGTCACCTTCCTTCACCAATTGCCCGTCCTTGAAGTGCACTTTATCGAGGTAGCCGGAGACGCGCGCACGCACTTCGACCGAATCGATCGCGACGAAACGGCCGACATATTCGTCGTGGTCGATGATTGTACGCTCGACCGGTGTCGCAACCGTGACCGCCGGCGGCGGAGGCGCAGGCTGCTGCGCCCGCTGGTCCTGCCCGCAGGCTGCAAGCCCCATCACAACTACCGTCGCGACCGTGCGAGCAGCCCATGGCCAATACTTTCGTCTCATCATCAAGTGCTCGATCAGGATCGATTGTGCGCCGCAGCGACGCTGGCGTCACATAGGGACGCCGGTTTTAGACTGCAAACAGCGCGGGCTCTGTCCGCTGCAACGGCGGTGCCGCGATTGCGGCGGATTATCCAAGGATCACAGTCTGTTATCCGACCTCTCGACAGCAGCGGGCAGCCCTGCGCCTCGAAAAGCGCGGAACCAGTTGCGTCCGAGCAACAGTAGCACCAGCACGCCATAGACAATGCCGCCGATGACCGCAAGCGTCGCAAGGGCGGCCTCATCGCGGAAACCCGGCAGGTCGCGATAGAGGGCGACGACCAGCCGCTGCGACAGGAAAACCGCGATTCCGAGGACACAGCCGCTCGTCACCAGAAGAATCATGGAACGCCTCAGCCGCCCGTCCGTACCGGCTATGCCGGCCCGCACGGCGAAAACAGCGACAAGGCCGAGATTGACCCAGGCGCCGATCGCGGTTGCGATGGCGAGGCCGACCTGCGCCAGCGGGCCCATCAGCGCGATCTTGATCAGAATGTTGACTGCAACCGCGACCAGTGACGCCTTGACCGGAGTTAAGGTGTCGCCGCGGGCAAAGAAGGGCGCCGTCATGCTGCGGATCAGCACATAGGGAATGAGGCCGATGGCATAGGCCGCAAGCGTCGCGCCAGCCGCCAGCGCATCGTCCGCCGTGAATTTTCCGCGCAGGAACAGCGCCCGCATGATCAGGTCAGGGATCAGCAGGAACGCCACGAGACAGGGGATTGTGAGAAGGAGCGTCAGTTCGATCGCGCGGTTCTGCGCATCTCGCGCCCCAGCCTCATCACCGGCTGCGAGCCGCCGGGTCATTTCCGGCAATAGCACGGTGCCGATCGCAATCCCGATCACACCGATCGGAAGCTGGTTGATGCGGTCGGCATAATAGAGCGCCGAGATCGCGCCGGCGGCGAGAAAGCTTGCGATGATGGTGTCGGCAAACATCGCGAGTTGAACCCCGGCCGAGCCAACCGTCGCCGGGCCGAGCGCCCGAAAAAACTTCCGCAGGTTTTCGTCGAGTTTCGGCCAACTGAACCAGGCGAGGACCTGCGCGCGACCGGCATCGCCCATCACCAGCAGCAGTTCCAGAATGCCCGCGATAAACACACCCCAGGCGGCGGCATGGCCTGCTGTCGGAAAGAACGCCGCGAGCGCCAGCGTCGCCATCATGGACAGATTGAGGAGGATCGGCGCAGCCGCCGGCGTCGCGAAATGGTGGATCGAATTCAGGATCCCGCCATAGAGCGTCACCAGCGAAACCAGAAGAAGATACGGAAAGGTGATGCGCGTCAGTTCGGTCGCGAGTGCGAAGCGGCCGGGATCGTCCTTGAAGCCGGGCGCGAGCAGGTCAATCACGCCCGGGGTGAAGGCCAGCGCGACCGCCAGCAGCACCAGCTGGACCGCAACCATCATGGTGAATACGCGGTTTGCGAACAGCTTGGCCGGGTCCGGCCCGTCCTGCGTGCGGATGCGCGCATAGGCGGGGACAAACGCGGCGTTGAACGCGCCTTCGGCAAAGATCGCGCGGAAATGGTTCGGCAGCCGCAGGGCGACGAAGAACGCATCCGCCACAGGGCCCGCGCCGAGGATCGCCGCCAGCATAATGTCGCGGGCGAATCCGGTGATGCGCGAGAGCAGCGTGAAGCCGCCGACCGTGAAAATGCGTCCGATCATCTCACTCTCTTTACCTCCCCCCTGAAGGGGAGAGGTCGTCCGCCGGAGTGTAGCGAAGGCGGGCGGATCGGGGTCATCGCAACGAAAAGCCCCCTCCCCAACCCTCCCCCTTTCACGGGGAGGGTGTCCAGAGCTGCAAACGAGCTAGGACTGCAGCGCCCGCCGCGCCGCATCCACGATGCGGTCCTGGGTGACCTCGTCGAGATAGGCATGCATCGGCAGGCTGATCACCTCGCCGGCGAGCCGCTCGCTGACCGCGAGTCCGGCCTGCGCAATCGGAAAGGCGCGATACGCAGTCTGCTTGTGCAGCGGCTTGGCGTAGTAGATCGCGGTCGGTATGCCCTCGGCCTGCAGGGCGCGGGCGAAGCCGTCGCGCCGCCCGGGCGCGAGGCGGATCGTGTATTGCGCCCAGACCGACTCGCAACCGGCCGGCACCACCGGCACCGTCGCCACATCCTTCAGCGCTTGCGAATAGCGCGCCGCAATGCGGTTCCGGGCCACGATCTCGTCGCCGAAAATCCTGAGCTTTTCGATCAGCACCGCCGCCTGGATGGTGTCCAGTCGCGCGGTGAGGCCGAGGCGCACATTGTCGTATTTGTCCGAGCCGCCGCCATGAACCCGAACGCTCTTGAGGATCGCGAGCAGTTCGTCGTCATCGGTCAGCACCGCCCCTCCGTCGCCATAGCAGCCGAGCGGCTTGGCCGGAAAGAAGCTGGTAGCGGTGGCGTGGCCGAAGGTGCCGATGGGGCGGCCCTTGTAGCGGCCGCCGAAGCCCTGAGCGGCGTCGTCGAGAATGAAAAGACCGTCTGCCTGCGAAACCTCGGCGATCGCATCGTGATCCGCCGGCAGGCCGAACAGATCGACGGGGATGACGGCCTTCGGCTTCAACCCCATCGCCCTCGCCGTCACGATCCCCGATTTCAGGCTCGTCACATCGATATTGAAGGTATCGGCATGCACGTCGACAAGGACCGGCGTCGCCCCGACCAGAGCGACGCTTTCCGCCGTCGCGCAGAAGGTAAAGGTCGGGCAGAACACCGCGTCGCCCAGCCCGATGCCCTTCGCCATCAGCGTCATCACCAGCGCATCGGTACCGCTCGAACAGGACAAGGCGTGTTTTGCGCCGCAAAAGGCCGCGAGTTCGGTCTCGAACTGCGCGACTTCCGGTCCCATCAGGAACTGGCAATGATCGAGCACGCGAGAGGTCGCCTGGTCGATCGCCTTGCCGAGGCGTCGTCGCTGGGCGGCGACATCGATGAATGGAATGGGTCTGGCTTCGACGCGGGCGTGCTGGTTCATCGTGAGGTCAACAATTCTCGATCGAAGCGAAACCGGTCGTTCAGCCGGCCGCGCGGCGCGGCGCCGATGGATGCGATGCGACGTTGGCCGGCTGACGCTTTTCCAGACATCGCATGGCAACATCGAGGCTTTCCACGCCCTCCTCACCGGTGACGGGCGGGAGCTTGTTGTCGCGCACCGCGCTGACGAAGGCCTGCAATTCGGCGCGCAGCGGCTCCGAATGCCCGACCGACAGATGTCGCATCGAATAGCTGCCGTCCGGCTGGAAACCGAAGCATTCGGTCACCTGGCGGGTGAGCAGATCGCCGATCAGATATTTGCGGCGCGTCGCGACATGAACCGTGCGAGCCTTGAACGGGGTCAGCCAGTTGGTATTGATATGCGCCAGCACGCCGGAAGCGGTGCGGAATTGCAGCAGCGCAATGTCCTCGCGCTCGGCCACCGCACTCGAGAGTTGCGGCTGCACTTCGACGATTTCGGAATCGGTGAACCAGCGAATCAGGTCGATATCGTGGACCGCAAGGTCGATCACCACGCCGACATTCGACATGCGCGGCGGAAACGGTCCGACGCGGGTGATGCCGATCGACAGGATGTCCTCGTCGCGAATCGCGTCCTTGATCGCCTGCACCGCCGGATTGAAGCGCTCGACATGGCCGACCATCAGCTTGACGCCGCGCCGTTTGGCGGCGGCGATCATCGCCCGCCCCTCCTCCACGTTGGAGGCGATCGGCTTTTCGATCAAAACGTGGATACCGCGCTCGATGCATTTCAGCGCGAGTTCATGATGCAGGTGCGTGGGCGCCGCGATCGTCACCGCATCCAGGCCCGGACCGAGCAGTTCGTCGATATCCTCGACCGCCGGCACGCCGAGAATGCGCGTCACCAGTTCGCGTTGCTGGGAATTCGGGTCAGCGACGCCAACCAGAGTTACGTCCGGCAGTCCGGAAAAAACCCGGGCGTGGTTCGCGCCCATAATACCCACGCCGACCACGCCGACGCGAAGCGGCCCGCTTTCGCCGCTTGTGACTGCACGAACCATCTCAGACTCACCCCCGAAGCAGCCCCCGACACCCGTCCTTGCCTAGCATGACCTTCGCAATTGCGGCGAGATTTCGTTATTCGATCCAAACACCTTTTGAGTCAGGGTGTTACGAGACGGAAAAGCCTGGAGAAACGGCTCAATCGGGCCGCCTGGCCAGTTTGGACGGTTTGAATCGAAAGGTTATTCAGCCGCCACTCGCCCGTGGAGGTTGAGTTGCAACCCGGCGGCCAGCGCGTCCTCCCGGAACGCCTGGACCGCGGCCACTGAAAGCTCCTCCGGGCTCTTGGTGCCGAGCGCGGGTAATTTCTTGAGCACGTCCGCCGGGGCGGTGATGATATGGCAGCCCATCCGGTCGGCCTCGATCACGTTGTAGACCTCCCTGGTCGAGGCCCAGATAATCTCGATCGTGTCGGTCTCGCGGGCCTGCGCGATCGAATCGCGCATCAGCGGCGCATAATCTATTCCGAAATCGGCCAGCCGCCCGGCGAACACCGACACGCATGAGGGCGCTCCGCCGCGCAACGCCTGCATCGCCTTGCCGACCTGGTCGGCCGTGAAGATCGCGGTCAGATTGATCTTGACGCCATCCAACGACAGCGTGCGAACCGCCTCGAACAACGGCTCTCTGCGCGTCGTGGTCACCGGCAGCTTGACATAGACGTTCTTGCCCCAGGACGCGATCACCCGCCCCTGCGCCACCATTTCGGGGATGTCATCGGAGAACACCTCGAACGAGATGTGCCGGTCCGGAATGGCGGCCACCAGATCGCGCGCATACGCCTCGTAATCCTTCACGCCCGCCTTTTTGAGCAGCGACGGATTGGTGGTGAAGCCCGCGATCCAAGGGTTCTTCGCCATGTCGACGATCTGCGCCTTGTCGGCGCCGTCGGTGAACAGCTTGACCTTCAGATCGTGAAGTTTGATTGCCATGACGCCACCTTGGGAGATTTTGACTGGAAGGACTGTAGCACGACAGGTCACGCTCTTCCTCGCCAAACCGCAAACCCGGCGAAAAAGCGCCGGGTTCTTCGCTTTCGCGGTGGCAAGCGGTTCAACGTGTCGCGATCAAGACCGCCGGTAGTCGTCCTCGATCCGGACGATGTCGTCCTCGCCGAGATAGCTGCCGGTCTGCACCTCGATGAGTTCCAGATCGATCATCCCTGGATTTTCGAGCCGGTGCGGCGTTCCCATCGGAATATAGATCGACTGGTTCTCGTGCAGCGTCTTCACGTCGTCGCCGATCGTCACGCGCGCAGTGCCGCGCACCACGATCCAGTGTTCGGCGCGGTGATGGTGATATTGCAGCGAGAGCCGCCCGCCCTTCTTCACCACGATCCGCTTCACCTGATAGCGTGCGCCGTTGTCGAGCGACTGGTAATTGCCCCAGGGTCGGTGGACGCGAATGTGATCGACGGTCACGGCCGGCGCGACCTCTTTCAGTCGGCCGACAAGTCGTTTCATCTCCGCGGTATTCTTGCGGTCCGCGATCAGGACGGCATCCTCGCTCGCCACCACAACGAGATCGCGTACGCCGAACAGCGCTACCAGCGGCTTTTCGGACGAGGCAAAGGAATTCTGCGTATCGACGAAAACCGCATCGCCTTGCGCCGCGTTTCCGGCCTCATCATGCGCCGATAACTCCCAGACCGCATGCCATGAGCCGACATCCGACCATCCATACGACACCGGAATCACCGCAGCGCGTTCGGTCTTTTCCATGACGGCGTAATCGATCGAGATCGCCTTGGCCCGACCGAAGTGGCTCGGATCGATGGTCACGAAGCCGAGATCGGCGCCCGCACTCTCGATAGCATCCTTGGCGGCGGCGACCGTCTCTGGCTCGAACGCGCCATATTCGCTGAGAAGATCGCCAGCCCTGAAAATGAAATTGCCAGAATTCCAGAGATATCCTTCGGCGATGTACCGCTCGGCGGTCTCGGCGTCCGGTTTCTCGACAAACCTGCGAACCGTGAAAATGCCGCCGCCCAGCGTGTCGCCGGGACAGATATAGCCGTAGTCGGTCGCCGGCCGGTCCGGCTTTACACCGAAGGTCACGATGCGCCCCGCCTCCGCGGCGCGCGCGGCGTCACGACACGCCGATACAAACGCGGCGCCGTCGGAGACCATATGATCGGCCGCCAAAGCCATGATGACGGGGTTGCCGCCGCGCGTCTCGCCGAACGCGGCGCCGGCGGCTATCGCCGGACCGGAATCGCGCCGGATCGGCTCGAGCAGGATATCGGCCTCGGCGCCGATCTCGTCGAGCTGCTCCTTGACGATGAACCGGTAGTCTGCGTTCGTGATAACGATCGGCCGTGCGAAGACCGCCAGATCGGAAACGCGCAGCACGGTCTCCTGGAAAGTCGAACGCGAGCCAAGCAGCGGCAGAAATTGCTTGGGCCGCCCTTCGCGCGACGAGGGCCAGAGCCGCGTGCCTGCTCCGCCGCACATCACAAGCGGAACGATCCGGCCAGACTGGGTGGTTTGGTTCATAGATGCTTAAAGTCGCTGCCGCGGAACCTGGCGGCGGTTAAAGCACGCTCGCCTTAAGTTCCGGTGTACCGGCGATACCACTCGATAAAATTGCGAATTCCAGTCTCGACCGGAGTCGACGGACGAAACCCAACGTCGCGCATCAGGTCGTCGACATCGGCATAGGTTTCCGGCACGTCGCCGGGCTGCATCGGCATCAACTCCCGCTTAGCCTCCCGCCCGAGACATTTTTCGAGTTCGGCAACGACATGCAGGAGTTCAACCGGCTTGTTGTTGCCGATATTGTAAATGCGGTATGGCGCCGAACTTGTGGCGGGATCGGGATTGTCGCCGGACCATTGCGGGTCGGGCTCTGCCGGCCGGCGGATCAGACGCACGACGGATTCCACGACATCGTCGACATACGTGAAATCACGCCGCATATTGCCGTAGTTGAACAACGTTATCGGCTCGCCCGAGAGGATCAGCCGCGCGAAAATCCACATTGCCATGTCGGGCCGGCCCCACGGCCCGTAGACCGTAAAAAACCGCAATCCCGTCACCGGCAGCCGGAACAGATGCGCGTAGGAATGCGCCATCAATTCGTTGGCTTTCTTGCTCGCAGCATACATCGAGATCGGATGATCGACCGTGTCGCTCGCGCGGAACGGCAGCCTGGTATTGGCGCCGTACACCGATGACGAGGATGCAAATACCAGGTGCTTGCATCCGTTGTGCCGGCAGCCCTCCAGCACATTGGCAAAGCCGTTGAGGTTGGCGTCGACATAGGCTTCCGGATGCAAAATCGAGTGGCGCACGCCCGCCTGCGCGGCGAGATGCACCACATACGGAAACCTGTATTCACGAAACAGCGCAGCGGTGGTGTCGCGATCGGCGAGATCGCGTTTGATGAATTCAAAACCATCGCATTTCGCGAGTTCGGCGCGGCGCGCTTCCTTCAGCGCCGGATCGTAATATGGGGTCAGGCTGTCAATGCCGACCACGCGATATCCCTGAGACAGCAGCTTGCGCGTCACATGAAAGCCGATGAAGCCGGCCGCGCCGGTGACCAGGATCGGTTCGTCCATCAGAGCCGCCACAATTCGATTCCGGCTGGGCGCGCCTTGCGGTCGAGGATCGACTTCACGTCAAAAACAAGCCCCCCGTCGTTGCGCAGAAGACGGGTGATCAGCGGCCACCCTCCGCGCACGAAATCGTCATGCGCAACCGCCAGCACGATCGCATCGGCCGGCTTCAGTGCAGACTGTTCCATCAGTTCGATACCGTATTCACGCTTTGCTTCGTCCGCAGCGGCCAGCGGGTCATGGACCTGCACGGAAATTCCCGCCGCGGCAAGCTCGCGGACGATATCGGCCACCTTGGAGTTGCGCGTATCCGGCACATTTTCCTTGAAGGTGAGGCCCAGTATGGTGACGACGGCATTCACGCACCGCCGCTTGAACAACGCTTGCACGCAAGCCAGCGCAACGCGTTGTCCGACATTGTCGTTGATGCGCCGCCCGGCGAGGATGACTTCGGGATGGTAGCCCGCGCGTTCGGCACGATACGTCAGGTAATACGGGTCGACACCGATGCAGTGCCCGCCGACTAGGCCCGGATAGAATCGCTGGAAATTCCACTTGGTACCGGCGGCGGAGAGCACGTCGCCGGTATCGATGCCAAGCTGGTGACAGATCGCCGACAACTCGTTCATGAAGGCGATGTTGAGATCGCGCTGCGTGTTCTCGATCACCTTCGCCGCTTCCGCGACCTTGATCGAAGGCGCCCGATGGATGCCCGCGGTGACCACCGAGCCGTAGACATCGGCCACGATATCGAGCGTCTTCGCATCCTGGCCGGCCACCACCTTAACGATGCTCTCGAAACGATGCTTCGTGTCGCCGGGATTGATGCGCTCCGGCGAATAGCCGACCGTGAAATCGCTGCCTGCGCGCAAGCCTGAGGCGCGTTCCAGCACCGGAATGCAGTCTTCCTCGATGCAGCCGGGATAGACGGTGGACTCGTAGACCACGATCGCGCCCTTGCGCATCGACCGACCGACCATTTCGGAGGCGCCGAACAGCGCCCGCAAGTCGGGCCGGTTTGCGGCGTCGATCGGTGTCGGCACCGTGACAATGAAAAAATCCGCGCTGCTCAGCTGCGCGGGATCGTTCACGAGCGACAAGGCAGGCAGCGCAAGATCGTTCGGCGCGACTTCGCGTGTGCGGTCCTGTCCCGCACGCAACTCGCTGATGCGGCGAGCATCGATGTCGAAGCCGACAACCGGGTTACCGGCGCGCGCAAATGACACCGCGACCGGAAGGCCGACATAACCAAGGCCGATCACGGCGATCTTCCGGCTGTGCGCCACGCGAATTCTGCTCCGATAAAAGCGCGGCCTGTTTAGCCGGCCGCTGCTGCGCCCGGCAAGTGCAAGGGGCGCACGTTTGCGAGCGAATTGTAGAGGGCAACGATATCCGCGCCGATGCGCGCGCTGGAAAACTCGGTCTCGACTATCGTCCGTCCGGCGGCGCCGAAACGCGCCCGCAACGCCGGATCGCGTGCCAGCACGGAAATGGCATCGGCCAGCGCCACCGGATCATCCGGCGGTACCAGGAACGCATTGACATCGTGCCGCGCAATCTCCCGGCAGCCGGGCACGTCAGTTGCAACGATCGGGCGGCCGAATGCCGCGGCTTCCAGCAAGCTTTTTGGCAGCCCTTCGCGGCGCGAGGGTAGAACCGCCAGATGAGCGCGCGCCCAGACCTTGTCGATCCCCGAGACATGGCCGAGCAGTTCCACGCCCGGCCGGCGCTTCCAGGCCTCTACCTCCTCGGCCGGGATGGAAGCCGGATTGGCCGGATCGCGATCACCTGCGATCAGCAGCCGCACCGTCTCACCGTGCCGCATCATCAACGCCTGCGCGTCGACCAGTGGCCGCACGCCCTTGTCATCGAGGAGCCGTCCAACAAACGCCGCGGTTATCTCTCCCTCGGGCTCCGGCAGCGGCTTGATTGCATCGGTGTCGACGCCCGATCCCGGGATCAGGTGCACCCGCTCCTGAGCGATGCCTAGCGCCCGTACGGCGTCGCGGTCATCGGGGTTCTGCACCAGCACGGCGGAGCGCGGGCTGTTGAACAGGCTCCTGACAAGAACGGTCAGCACCGGCCGCATCAGCAGCGCGCTGCGGCTGCGAGAGGTGAACACGAATCCGAGGCCGGCCAGTGCGTTCAGCCGCGCCATTGGCAATCCTGTCGCCGCCAATGACCCGATCACGGCCGCCTGCAGCGCAACGTGATGGACGATGTCGGGCTTGATGCGGCGATACAGTTCGCGCACCCGCCTCACGATCGAGGTGACCTTCAACGGATGGATGCTGCCGCGCTGCCAGTCGAGCGGATGCAGGGTGAAGCCCCTCGCCTCGATCTCGGCACCGTGGGCTTTCACGCGAGTCGCGACATGGACCTGGTACCCGGCCCGCTGCGCAGCAAGCGCCATCGGCAGCCGGTGGGACATGAAATACCAGTCTTCGGTGACAAGATAGACCAGCACCGGCCCAGCTTTCGCAGAGGCGCCCGTCACGCGCCGGCCTCATAGAGCGTCGCAAAGCGGTCGACCGCCCGGCTGAGCGTGAAGTTTTCAACGATGCGGGCACGGGCGCGGACTTTGCGCGCTTCGCGCTCGGGATGCGCCGCTTCGAACGCCAGCGCCGCAGCCAGCGCATCCGGATCGCGGATCGGCACAACCTGCCCGGTATCGCCGACGATCAAACGTGAGTCACCGACGTCGGTTGCCACCGGCACAAGGCCCGTACTCATGCCCTCGGCGAGGACGTTCGAAAAGCCTTCCGCGAAGGCCGAACTCGACACGACGATATCCGCGCAGCGGTAGAGCCGATCCACATCCGCGCGCAGCCCGAGTGCGCGGAGGTTGCCGGGCAAGTCAAGCGTCTCAGTGCCGGCCCCGACGAGCAAACCGCGCAAATGGGGGAGCGACTGCATCGCCTTCAGGAAGCTCCCGTGGTCCTTCATCGGGTTCAATCGGGCAACATGGATGGCGACGATGGCATCGTCAGGTAGCCCGAATTCGGCGCGCAGCGCCGCACGGTCGCCGGGGTCCGGGCGGAATTTCTCGATATTGACCCCATTTGGGATCACATCCGTACGGCACGGCCGATAGCCATGCTTGAGATGGAAATCGAGGCCGGTCTGCGAATTGGCGACGACGAGGTCCGGCCAGGCGGAAAGTTTCGCATTGATGCGGACGAGCCGTCCATATCCGCCTTCGACCGTATCGGACGCGCGCAGGTTCCAATACAGACGGCGGCTGCCGGGAACGATCCGGTTCGCCATCGCCGCGAACAGATCGCCGTAATACATCCAGCCCTGCATCACGTCGGGCTTCGTCCTTCGCACGAGCACGGCAAGTCGGCCCACCGAGGCCATCGCGCCCGGAAGCGAGCCGACCTGCAGCGCATGCACGCGAATGCCCGCAGCCTCAAGCGCCGGCGCATGAACGCCTTTCGACGTGACGCTGACAACGGTCTGGTCAAAGCCGCGCTCCTTCAGCGCAAAGACCAGTTGCACCAGAAAGGCCTCGGCGCCGCCGGTATCGAGGCCGCTGATGACATGCATCACCCGCTTCATGCGGGACCGGCGACGAGTGCGAGCTGCGTGAACAGCGCCGCATCATCGTAGCGTTCGCGCCACCAGGGATGAATCCGACCGCGATAAGTCTCCTTGACGTTTCGCGACGGCACGACGCGCGCCGGGATGTTCCGGCTCCTGAACAAAGCATCGATGTCGGGCGCGCGCAGGAGGTTCATCGCCTTGCCGCGCCGCGCGATGTAATCGTCGCGCGGCTGCTCGTAGAGGCCGTCGAGCGGGTTGCCGGTCGGATAATGGTTGCCGAAATCGACGAGATGCAGAAAGCGGGTCGCCGCTGTTTGAATCTCGGCGAGCTTGTCGATCGTGTCTTCGATCGGAAAGACATGTTCGAGGCAGGATTGCGAGATCACGATATCGGCCTTGCCGCTACTCGTGAACTTCTCGAAGCCGCAACGCTGGATTTCCATACGTTCGCGCAGGCGCTTGCGAAATTCGGCGAAATCCATGCGCGCACCGTAGAGCGCAACCAGATCGGCATAAAAGATGAAGTGGTACTTCTCAACCACCTCCGCACTCTCGAACAGCCGCGGGTCCCATTCCGGCTCCGCGCTTTCGAACGAGGACGCGCCGCAAAAGATTGCCAGCGGCCCATAGCCGCCGAGTGGGCCACAGCCGATTTCGACGACCCGCCGGCCCTCGAAATCGAGCGGCTCCCAGGGCATCGCACCCCGCACCACCGCTTCCTGCCGCAGCAGCAGTTCGGCGAACCGAATGCCGCGACCGTGCTTGGATGAATAGATCAGCTCCTTCGGTTGCCACGACGGACCGCCCCGCAGGCCGGGAACGCGGTGGCGCAGGATGCGCCAGCTCTCGCGTGGCGTTAGCGACAGGAGATATTCGAACTTGGCCATCGGCTTACTACAGATTGGAAAACAGTTTCAGATATTGATCGGCGATACCCGCACTCGAAAAGCGCATCGCATTTTCGGTCGCCGCAGCGCCGAGGCGGCGGGCCAGATCGCGGTCATCAAGCAATTCTGCCATCGCTCTCGTCAGCGCGGCCTCATCCCCGTCCGCAACCAGCAGCCCATCGGCGCGATCGGTGACGATGTCGCGCGGGCCGTGCGGACAATCAAATGCCACGACCGGCGCGCCGGCCGCCATCGCTTCGACGATGACATGGCCGAACCCTTCCCAACGCGACGACAGTACGAACAGATCGGCGGCGCTGAGCCAATGCACCGGATGGCGGACGAAACCTGGTAGGATCAGCGGAACTCCCGATTCGCGCGCCTGCGTGGCAAGCGCTTCGCGGTCCGGTCCCTCGCCAACGAGCACCAGTTGCACGTCCGACCGCTTCAACGCCGCCACCGCGCGGATCAGCCGGTCAAAACCCTTTTGCCGGGTCAGCCGGCCGACGCCGACGATCCAGCGGCCGGCCTTCTCGGCGGGTAGGGTTGAAGCCTGCCGCGCCTCGACGATCAGGGCATCGACCTCCACCGGATTGTGAATGGTCACCACGCGGGAGGTGGCCAATCCATAATCAGCGATCAGTTCCTGCCGCACCCCCTCGGACAGCGCCACGACGGCGTCGGCGCGGGGATAGGCAAACCTAGTCAGCCGTTGGCGCAAGGCGCCAATATCGCCCCTGGCACGATGGCTGTTGGTCTCGCGCACTACAAGTTTCGGCCGCGGACGCCCCGCCAGCGCACATGCGGCAACGGCAACGATGTTGGCGTCGAGCACGGAGGACAGGATCACATCGGGCCGCTCCGTGCGGATCAGACGCGCGAGCGGAACCAGCGCGTTGCGCAACTGGCCGCGCCCGACCGATATCGTGCGGACATTCGGATCGACCCAGACGCGCGCCGGACCGTCCGGCTGAGCCACGGCGAGTGCCACCTCATGACCGGCGAGCCGGAATGAGGCGGCAAGATTGATCAGCGTGCGCTGCGCGCCGCCGCCGCCGAAATCCGGCAGGAAGCACAGGATCCGCATACTGGGTCAGGCGGGACGCACCAGCACATCGCCCGCAAGCCGATATCGTTCACCGGTGGCGGGGCAGACAAGATCGCTATTGAGGATTTCACCCGCAGCCGAGACCCAGCCGATGCGGCGTGCAGGATTGCCGGCCATCAGTGCGAAGGCGGGCACATCCTTTGTCACGACCGCGCCGGCTCCGATCATCGCGTAATCTGCAATCGCATTGCCGCAGACAATCGTGGCATTGGCTCCGATGCTGACGCCGCGGGCAATGCGGGTGGACTCGAAGGAGTCCTTCCGCGACACATGGGCGCGCGGATTTCGGACATTGGTGAATACCGCATTCGGCCCGATAAATACGTCGTCCGCAATTTCGAGCCCGTCGTAGAGACAGACGTTATCCTTGATGGTCACGCGGTCGCCGATCCAGACACCGCCCTCGACGAATACATTGTGCGCAAGCTTGCATTCTCGGCCAATGCGCGCGCCCTTCAGCACGATACAATGCTGCCAGAGCCGCGTACCTGCGCCGATCGTCGCCTCCGGTGAAATCTCAGCGGTCGGATGAGCGGTGAAGTTCATGAGCGGACGGCCTCGATCAGCGCGGACGCGACGCGCTCGACCTGCGCGCGGGTGATCTCGGGATAGATCGGCAGTGACAGCACGCGCTTCGCAACCCGACTCGTAACCGGGAAATCGGCCGGTCCAAGGCCCAGATGTTTGAATGCGGGCTGCTCGTGCACCGGCACCGGATAATGCACGCCCGCGCCGATGCCGGCGGCGTTCAGTTTTTCGCGCACACGATCGCGATCGTCGATCTGCACGACATAGAGATGAAATACCGGTGTTGCCTTGGGATCGATGACCGGGCGCGTGATGCCGTTCCGGCCCGACAGCAACTCGTCGTACCAGGACGCAACCCTGCGCCGCGCCTCGTTCCATTCGTCGATATAGCGCAGCTTGACCCGCAGGATGGCCGCCTGCAGCGTGTCGAGGCGAGAACTGATGCCCTGATGGTCATGGAGATATTTCTCGGCTCGTCCGTGGTTGGCGCGGCGGTTGATGCGGCCGATCAGGTCGCGGTCACGCGAATAGACCGCACCGGCATCGCCCCACGCCCCGAGATTCTTGCCGGGGAAAAAGCTGAAGCAGGCTGCATGGCCAAGCTCTCCTACCCGCGCGCCGGCATAGCAGGCCCCATGCGCCTGCGCGGCGTCCTCGATCACTTTCAGCCCGTGCCGGTCGGCAATGGCGCGGATTGCCGGCATGTCCACCATTTGACCATAGAGATGCACCGGCATGATTGCCCGCGTCTTGGGCGTGATCGCCCGCTCGATCGCAGCGGCTGAAGTCAGGCAGGTGGTCTCATCAATATCGCAGAAAACCGGGCGATAGCCGGCATTGGCGATCGATTCGGCGGTCGCGATGAACGTGTGGCTCGTGGTCAGGATATCACTGCTGCCGTCACCCTCGCCCAGCAGTTCAATCACCGCAAGTTCAAGCGCATCGGTGCCGTTGCCAACAAGTGCGACATATCCGTCGCCGCACCACGCAGCGAACTCGCGCGCAAAGGCATCGTGTTCGCCGCCACCGATAAAGCCGGCATTCGACGCCACGCGTTGCACAGCCTGATCGAGTTCGGCGCGATAGCGCGCATATTGCGCTTTGAGGTCGACGAGCGGAATGGGCTCCACCACTGCCGCCCGAACAGGTTGTACCGAGGCTGTCATGCTTGCCGTCCCAACAGGCTGCGAGGCTGGCCGTAGCCGAGCTTGATGATTTCGCCGGTCGCCATCGACTCGTAGATCGCGACCACGAGTTCGAGCGAGCGGCGACCTTCGAGCCCGTCCACCAGAGAGGG
>Ga0182742_1002591_pt1 | contig 19687 bp, 13 predicted proteins | sample eDN5th37CBELigMG_FD_128880 | JGI IMG/M metagenome (GOLD analysis project Ga0182742, IMG submission 128880) | Enriched Miracle-Growth compost microbial communities from Emeryville, California, USA - eDNA 5th pass 37_C BE-Lig MG (version 2)... ... | reverse complement strand
TTATATCGAATATACTGTAACTTGTAAATGTAAATTAGAAAGCGATTGCAAAAATGTTTTACCTATAACTTTTTTTAAAAGCTATAAAATAATTATTGGAAACATATCATATAGAAAGAAAATGTGTCAATCGTTTTCATATAAAATTGGAAATTTATATGAAAACGATTAAAGAGAGGATTAGATATATGAGAGATGTAGGGGGTTTTTAGAAAAGAATTTGAAAAAAACTTTATGAAAACGTTTGACACAATTATAGGAAGGTAGTACAATAACCCCTGTAAGCATTTACATTAAACGCTTTCTAAAATTGATAGAAAAAAAGACTAACAGAAGAAAATAACATGTATATAAATGAGCCAAATGCTGCAAGTTATTATTACAACATTTTTCATCAGTTTAGGCAAGCGGTTGCATCAAATTTTATCTACTTTATAGGAGTGAACAGGATGAAGAGTAAAAAGTTATATTCTAAATTAGTTTCAACTTTAGCGGTATCTGGATTACTTTTGGCTGGTTGTGGATCTGGTGGAGACGCTGGTAACGGTGCAGCTTCAGAGGATCAAATCACAATTGATATTTTCCAAGGGAAAGTCGAGTTTAATGAACAATTCAATGCATTAGCAGAGAAGTATGAAGAAGAAAATCCTGGCGTGAACATTAACATCACAAGTGTTGGTGGTGGAACAGATTATATTAGTTCATTAAAATCTCAGTTTTCATCAGGTGAAGAACCAGAAATCTTCAGTATTGCCGGTCCTTCTGAGGCAGATCAATTTAAAGAGTATCTAACGGATTTATCGGATACAAAATCTGCTGAAGCAGCTCTAGAAGGTACCTTAACTGCCGTAACTGAAGGTGAGAAAGTATTAGGATTACCATTTAACCAAGAGGGTTATGGTCTTATCTATAACAAAGCTATGTTTGAAAAAGCGGGAATTAATCCGGAAGAAATTTTAACATATGAAGATTTAGAAAAAGCAGTAAAAACATTAGATAGCAAAAAAGATGATTTAGGTATTGAAGCTGTATTTGCATTACCAGCTAAAGAAAAGAGGGTAGTCGGTAACCACCTTGCAAATGTATACTTCGCTCCGGAATTTAATCATGACGTTTTAGAAGCATTCAATGCTGAAACAGTAGGTTTTGAAAAAGGCTCTGAAATGCAAAAAATGCTTGATTTACAGAACAAATACTCTGTTCAGCCTTCATTAAGTCTTGATTATTCACAACAAGTTGAAGAGTACTTCTCTTTAGAGCAAGTGGCAATCATTCAACAAGGAAACTGGATCTATCCATCAGTTTACGAAATGGACTCTGAATTTGCAGAGAACAATGTCGGCATTTTACCAATTCCGGTTGAAGGATTTGAAGGCTGCCTTCCAGTAGGTATCCCTAACTATTGGGCTGTAAATAGCAACAGTGATGAAAAAACGGTACAAGCTTCTAAAGATTTCTTAGATTGGTTGTACACATCTGACACTGGTAAAGAAGCAGTATTGAACGACTTTAAATTTATCCCTGCATATGAAGGGTATGATACATCAAAAATTTCAGATCCTATTTCAAAAGAGATTTATGAGTATGCATCAGCAGGGAAAACAATTGGATGGGTGTTCCTAGGCTACCCTAGTGCTTGGGGAGATGATCTTGGAGCTAACATGCAAAAATACCTTAGTGGTGAAATGACTTGGGAAGAACTTGAAACGAATTCAATTAAGAAATGGGAAGAAAAACGAAAATAATAAAAGCTAAAAGCAGCTAGCAAAGCGTGTGAGTGCTTTGTTAGCTGTTATTTCAAATAGTAGATACCCGTTTATTATTTAGGTTTTAAAAATCCCTGAGAAGCTATCTTGTAGTGAAGTCTTATGTAGAAACAATTTTGGAGGGATTAGCATGCGAAATCGAGATTTATCATTCTGGTTATTTTTGTCACCGGTATTACTAGGTTTAGGGCTGGTTGTTATTGTGCCATTAATCATTGGAATTTACTATTCGTTTACAGACTGGAATGGACTAAATGCATCTCAGTTTTTAGGATTTGAAAATTACATTAGAGTATTCCAGGACGAGAGTTTTCGGTCAGCCTTATGGTTTACTATTAAGTTTTCAGTCGTAACTGTTATATTGTTAAATGCACTAGGTTTAGGTCTAGCGATATTAGTTACTAGAAATATAAAATCGAATAATTTCTTGCGTACAGTGTTCTTTATGCCTAACTTAATCGGTGGGTTAATTCTTGGATTCATTTGGCAGTTTATTTTTATAAGTGTGTTTGATGACATTGGAAAGGCCCTTGGAATAGAAGCATTAAGTGGTTGGCTGTCAACAACAAATACAGGTTTCTGGGGATTGGTTATTTTAACATGCTGGCAAATGGCCGGTTATATCATGATAATTTATATCGCCTATTTAGAAAGTATTCCACATGATTTAATTGAAGCAGCGCAAATTGATGGAGCGAACAGTTTGCAACGATTTAAAAACATTACGTTCCCGCTTGTTGCACCTGCTTTTACAGTTAGTATGTTTTTAACATTATCAAACTCATTTAAGATTTATGATCAGAACTTATCATTAACAAATGGTGGTCCATTCGATTCAACGCAAATGGTGGCGATGGATATCGTAAAGACGGCTTTTACTAGTAATGAGATGGCTTTAGGTCAAGCAAAGGCTGTTGTGTTCTTTGTTATTGTTGCATTAATTGCTATTACACAGGTTTATTACAACAAGAAACGGGAGGTTGACATGTAATGAAGAGCAATAAACGTAATTTATTTTTAATTGAAATAGTTGGTCTCTTGCTCGGACTACTATGGCTCTCACCGTTTTACTTAATGCTTGTTAATGCTTTTAAAACGAAGAAAGAAATCTTTATGAGTGTTCTCAGTTTCCCTGAAGCATTAGCAACAGAAAACTTTGTTCGTGCATTTGATGATTTGGATTTTGTTAATTCACTTGTGAACTCTTTGATCATTTCGGTTTGTAGTATCGCTGTTATTGTCATTTTCTCTTCAATGGCAGGATATGCTTTAGCCCGTAATAAAAGTAAGCTTAGTTCAGTCTTGCTATTAGTGTTTGTGGCTGCGATGCTCATTCCTTTCCAATCTGTCATGATCCCGCTTGTGTCACTATTCGGTAGTGCAAATATGTTGAATCAAGCCGGCCTAATCTTTATGTATTTGGGCTTTGGTTGCAGCTTATCAATTTTCCTATACCACGGAGCAATGACAGGGATCTCAAAATCTCTTGATGAAGCTGCTATCGTGGATGGAGCAAATAAGTTTCAAGTCTTTTGGTTTATCATTTTTCCATTGCTAAAACCAATCTCAGTTACTGTTGCAATCCTTAATGTCATTTGGATTTGGAATGATTACTTATTGCCATCGTTAATTTTAGGTGAATCAAGTGCTACGATTCCTTTGAAAATGTTCTTTTTCTTTGGACAGTATACAAAACAATGGCATTTGGCTTTAGCCGGTTTAACATTGGCGATTATTCCGGTTATTATTGGTTATTTCTTTGCGCAAAAGCAAATTATTAAAGGTGTGGCAGAAGGGGCCGTTAAGTAGTAAAGAAATGACGTTTTAGTTGATTACAAGGTTTACATCCTTTAGGTGCTAAAGAATGGTACTTGGAGTTTGTAAACCTGTATATCTTTTTCTTGGAGGTGAATGAATTGAGAGAATCCGGAATTGTGGGTGGTCTTCATTATCTTAGTGTATGGATCATGAGGCTGGGAATGATAAATATCTTATGGTTTCTAAGTAATCTCCCAATCATGATCATTAGCTTTATTCTACTATTTGCAGAAGATATGGGTGTTGTTCTGGTCTTATGTTTGCTTCTATTTATACTCGCTCCGATTATGTTATTCCCTTCAACAGCTGCACTTTTTTCTTCCGTTAGAGAGTGGCTGGTCATGAAAGAAGATCAACCTCCGTTATTTAGTGGTTTTATAAGATTTTATAAAGAGAATTATAAGAAAAGCTTTGTGGCAGGATGTATCATGTCTTTACTCTGGATGATATGGTTGGTCGATTATTATTATTTCAGTCAAAAAAATGTCATTCTGTTCATGGTATTTCTTATGATGGGAATCATGTTGTTTGTTGTAACGATTAACTATTTTTCTGTGAATGCTCACTATAATATGACTGTACTAGGTACATTGAAAAATGCCCTTATTTTAACTGTAGGAAGGCCTATTTTAACGGTTATTATTGTATTAAGTAGTTTGTTAATCGGATATACAAGTTTAGTTAAGGTACCTCCATTAATTCCTTTCTTTTCGATGTCTCTCATTGCATTTATCTCCTTTTCTTCCTTCTATAGTTACTATTTGAAGGTCAAGCAAGCATTATCGTAAAGGGTCATATCGATGGGAGAGTGTGAATCATGAACAAGCACCAAGAAATGATAGAGAAAGCGCATGAAGAACTGAACAAGTATAAGAAAAGTGTGTCTGATCATGAGTGGAGTTTGCAATATCATGTTATGCCGCAAGCAAACTGGATGAATGATCCAAATGGATTTTCAATGTTTAATGGGGAGTACCATCTGTTTTATCAGCATCACCCATATTCACCTGAATGGGGTCCGATGTACTGGGGACATGTTAAAAGCAAGGATTTGGTTCATTGGGAACACCTCCCGATCGCTTTAGCTCCAAGTGAGCCGTATGATATTGATGGGTGTTTTTCAGGGAGTGCGATTGAAAAAGATGAAAAATTATTTCTGTTTTATACAGGGAATAGGTGGACAGGCCCTGACCAGGACAAGGATTTGAAACAAGTCCAATGTCTGGCTGTTAGTGACGATGGTATTCATTTTGAAAAAATTGCGGAAAATCCTGTGATAGAAGCAGCACCTTCTGGTGATATACATCCATTTCATTTTAGAGATCCAAAGGTTTGGAAAGAAGGAGATTATTACTACTGTGTGTTAGGTTCACAAACAAAAGAGCGAATTGGGCAGGCATTGCTTTATCGTTCACCAGATTTATTAAAATGGGAATTTGTTAATGTGATGGCAAGAGGAACTGGGAATATGGGCTATATGTGGGAGTGTCCTGATTTGTTTTCTCTATCTGGGCAGGATGTGTTAGTCATGTCACCACAGGGGGTGAAACCCGAGGGGGATATATATCACAATTTGCATCAATCGGTTTATGTGTTGGGGAAGTTGGATTTGCAACAGGGGAAATTCCAATTTGATCAGTTTCAGCTCTTAGACTACGGGTTTGATTTTTATGCACCACAGACAACAGTAGATCATCTTGGAAGAAGGGTTTTAGTTGGTTGGATGGCAATGTGGGAAAGTGAGATGCCGGAACAAGAGCATGATTGGGCAGGAGCTATTACGATCCCGCGTATCATGTCTATTGAAGAGCATCGTGTGAAATGTGTTCCTGCTCCGGAATTGGAAACTCTGCGTTTTAATCAGGTTTCGTATTCTAATGTGTTAATGGATGGAAGCAGAATTTTTGAAGGTGTTGATGGAGATTGTTTAGAGTTGAATGTATTACTTGATATGAAGCAAGCATCGCAATTCGGGATCAATCTTCGTATGGACACAGCAAGTACCGAAAAAACAGTGTTAACGTTTGACTGTCAAAATCAAAAATTGACTCTTAACCGTGATTACTCTGGAAAAGGACCTGGTGGTGAACGAAAAGCACCAGTTGAACTAAATAAAGGGAAATTACAGCTTACATTGTTTTTGGATAAATCATCACTAGAGGTTTTTATCCAAAATGGAGAGAAAGTCATGACGGCAAGAATTTATCCTGATGAACATTCAAAGGGAATTGAATTTTTTTCAGATGGAGAAGTCGAACTTCTCAAGCTTGATAAATGGTCGTTAAGAAGAAGTATTTCCTGATTCTTATACTTTTTGGAAAGGAGGTTTTGATATGGTTACGATTAAAGATGTGGCAAAGTTGGCAAATGTTGCACCATCTACTGTTTCTAGGGTGATTGCGAATAATCCAAGAATTAGTGAAAAAACAAAAAGGCGCGTTCGGGAAGTTATGGAGGAATTAGGGTACCACCCTAACTTTCAGGCGAGAAACTTAGCATCAAAGAGCTCAAAATCAATAGGTGTCATTATGCCAAATTCTACATATCATGCCTTTCAAAACCCATTTTTCCCGGAGGTTTTAAGAGGGATCAGTATGAATGCTCACGAAAACCTATTCGGCATATATCTATCCACAGGTTCTACGGAAGAGGAGATTCATGAAGAAATTGTTTCAATGGTTCAAGGGAGACGAGTAGATGGTATTGTCATGTTGTATTCACGAGTGAATGATCAATCAATGAGATACTTACATGACTGTCAATTTCCATTTACTGTTGTAGGAAGGCCTTATGAAAATGAGGATAGAGTGACATTTGTGGATAACGACAATATTTATATAACAAAGCAAGTGACAAATTATCTTATTCAATTAGGACATAGGAATGTTGCGATTATAGGTGGCAGTAAAGAGTTTGTCGTTACTCTTGATCGTATTAATGGATATAAAAAAGCGTTAGAAGAAGCTGGTATCCCTTTTCGCCCTGAATTTATTGTCCATGAAGATTCAACCAAGAAGAGTATTAAAACAGCTGTTACATCGCTAATGGGGCTGCCATCACCCCCAACTGGAATTGTAACAATGGATGATATGGTTGCATATGAGACTACTAGTCATTTAGAAAAGCTTGGCCTTCTTGTTCCTAATGATATTTCAATTGTTGGGTTCAATAATTTAATGTTATCAGAGCACTCGAGACCGCCGCTAACGTCTGTTGATACATCTACTTATGAGCTGGGATACCATGCTGCAAATTGCTTAATTGAAAAAATTAAGGAACCAAGCGTGCTGGCCAAAAGAATTACGATCCCCACAAAGTTTATTGAACGAAAATCTTGTGCGCAAAGAGGAACTCATAATATCTAAATTTTTATCTTGGTTGGTTTCGCGAAGATTATTGCACATGAGTAATAGTATTACTCTATAGTGAAATGGAGCGGAAGACACTTGACTCCTGCGAGAAGTAGTGGAAAGGCTGAGACCCCGCAGGAGAATCTTGTGTCTGGAGCGCAATGGAACGAACTAAATTTTCAACTTTAATAGATTAAATAATAACAATGTATGCAAAGATCACTTTAATTTTTAAGTGATAATATTGAAATTTTATTATAAATTTGAAAAAGTGAGGTCAATCATCATGAAGAAACATTGGTGGAAAGAAGCAGTAGCCTATCAGATATACCCAAGAAGCTTTATGGATACAAATGGTGATGGAATTGGTGATTTACAAGGAATTATCTCTAAGCTTGACTATATAAAGGACTTAGGAATTGATGTGATTTGGATCTGTCCGATGTACAAATCTCCTAATGATGACAATGGCTATGATATTAGTGATTATCAGGACATAATGGATGAATTCGGGACAATGGCTGATTTTGATCAATTATTAAAAGAAGTGCATAACAGAGGGATGAAACTGATTATCGACTTAGTTATAAATCATACAAGTGATGAACATCCCTGGTTTGTTGAGTCCCGCTCTTCTAAGGACAATCCAAAGCGTGATTGGTATATATGGAGAGATGGAAAAAATGGTAAAGAACCGAATAACTGGGAAAGTATTTTCAGCGGATCTGCATGGAAATTTGATGAGGAAACAAAACAGTATTATATGCATATTTTTTCAACGAAACAACCTGATCTCAATTGGAAAAATCCAGAGGTTCGTCATGCATTATACGATATGATCAATTGGTGGCTTGATAATGGTATTGATGGTTTCCGAGTCGATGCCATTAGTCATATTAATAAAGAAGAGGGACTCGAGGATATGCCCAATCCAAAAGGATTAAAGTATGTTCCGTCTTTCGATAAACATATGAATGTTGAAGGTATCCATACTTATTTAAAGGAATTAAAGGAAGAAACCTTTGCGAAGTACGATATTATGACAGTCGGTGAAGCGAATGGAGTCAAAGTAGAGAATGAAAAAGATTTAGAAGAATGGATTGGAGAAGAAAAGGGAAAGTTTAATATGGTTTTCCAATTTGAGCATTTAAGTCTATGGAGTGCTGAAAAAAAGAAAAAGCTCGATATCGTGGGCTTAAAAACAGCCCTGACAAAATGGCAAAAGGCTCTTGAAAATAAAGGATGGAATGCCTTGTTTATTGAAAACCATGATCAGCCGCGCAGGGTTTCGACTTGGGGAAATGATAAGGAATATTGGTATGAAAGTGCAACAGCATTAGCCACAATGTACTTTTTGATGCAGGGAACACCATTCATCTATCAAGGTCAGGAAATAGGAATGACGAATGTGAAATTTGCTTCTATAGATGAGTACAACGATGTGGCAGATAAGAATATGTATCGCTATAAACGTGAAGAAGGTATATCACATGAAGACATCATGTCCATTATATGGGCTTCAAGTCGTGATAACTCAAGAACCCCAATGCAATGGTCTTCAGAAAAAAATGCTGGTTTCACTTCAGGAACACCATGGCTTGGATTAAATGCTAATTATCAAAAAATCAATGTAGAGAATCAGCTGAAAGATAAGGGATCGATTTTAAATTTTTATAAGAACATGATTAAGCTTAAGAAGAGTCATGATGTTTTTACGTATGGGGTGTATGATTTACTCTTAGAGAATCATCCTCAAATATATGCTTATACTCGCACGTTGGACGATGAAAAGGTAGTCATTATCTCAAATCTTACAGATGAAACGGCGGAAACAGGAGAGTTTCCAATCTCTGTTTCCAGTGAGGAATTACTGCTGTCAAACTATAAGGTTGAGAATCATGGGGAAGTTGACCGATTCTCGTTAATGCCTTTTGAAGCGAGAGTTTATCGAGTTTAATCTAATGAAATGAATGAAGAAAGAAAAGGTACAAGTAAGGAGATAATCGTTATAGAACTTGTGCCTTTTCTTATTATTAGGGAGAGATAGACGGGGATTTCCTAATTCATTCACTAAACGATATACTTGATTAGTAGAATCTTATTAGGAGGAATTTTCTTTGCAACAAAACCCTAAAGCCATATTTTTAGATATGGATGGAACGATATTAAATCACCAAAATAAAGTAAGTATTTTAACAAAAGAAATAATCGATAAATTAAGGGCGAAAGGAATATATGTTTTCATTGCAACCGGTAGAGCACATGATGAAATAGAGGAAATAGTTCCTGAAGGATTTAAAGTTGATGGTGTGATATCTTCGAATGGGATGGCGGGTTATATAGATGATAAAGCTGTTTTTGAACATTCGTTATCCCGGGAGTTAGTTGATATTCTTATTGAAAGAGCCAGGGTTAACAAGGTATACTATGAGCTTTTTCCTTATCGGGCAGCACGAATATCTTTAATGCAGGATCAACGATATATGCTTGATGAAATTCAAGATCCAAAGCCTGATAGTGTTGGAATTAATGAATGGTTATCACGTAAAAAAGCCATTAAGGAAGAAATATCCTGGGAAACAGAAGTGTCGGGGGATAAGTTTTCGAAATTTTATTTTTTTGCCAGAACAAAGGAACATATTCATCATTGGAAAGAAGAGCTTGAACAATTAAAGAGAGAAATTGATTTTACTATGTCAGTATCCTCAGAACATAATGTAGAAGTTATGGTAGCAAATGTGAATAAAGCAACTGGCATTCAACAGATGATAAAGTCTTTTAATGTAAAGATAGAAGAAGTAATGGCTATTGGTGACAGTGATAATGATATCCAAATGCTTCAATCTGTTGGTTACCCGGTAGCAATGAAAAATGCCCCTGATCGGATAAAGAAGATGGTTAGTGATGTGACGGATTTCACTTGTGACGAAGATGGGGTTTATCATTATCTTTGTAAGTGTTTTACATAATAACCTTGGGCCGGTAGCTTTTTTTGCTGGCCTTTTTGGTTGATACAAAAATGGAATTCTTTAAAATATGTAAGTTTTTATTAAAAATTTATATAGATTGAAATCAAACTTTTCTATTATAATAATAGAAAATAGATAAAGCGCTATCATTTATAAGAATTTATTTTCGGGATAACGTTTTATATATAGGTCTTAATCATTATCATGTTGTTTAAAGTATAAAAGAAAATATTAATGATATCCCCTTGACTTTTGAAGGAAAATAGGTAAAAATTAAGTAAAATATTTTACTAAATGAATATATCTCATTTGGGTTTATATAACATCTACTTTGTTTTGAAGTGAAAAGGGGTGGTTGGAATGGCGAAAATAAAAGATGTTGCTGAAGAAACAGGGTTTTCGATTTCTACAGTTTCCCGTGTGCTTAATAATGACCAAAGCCTTTCTGTACCGGATGAAACGCGTGAAAAGATCTTTGAAGCGGCAGAAAAATTAAATTATCGTAAAAAAACAGTAAGGCCAATAGTGAAAAATATTGCTTTTTTATACTGGTTAACAGATAAAGAAGAACTTGAAGATGTGTATTTTAAATCGATGAGGCTGGAAATAGAGAAGTATGCGAAAAAACATAATATTGAGTTAACAACTTACAAAATTACTGACGGAATTAATGCTATACCTGAAAACATAGAAGGTTTTTTAGCGGTAGGGACTTTTTCTGATAAAGAACTGGCGTATCTGAGAGGGCTGACACCGAATGGAGTCTTTATTGATACAACGCCGGATCCGAATCACTATGATTCTGTGAGACCTGACTTAGCTCAAATCACAATGAAAACAGTCGACTTTTTAATTGAAAAAGGTCATGAAAATATCGGCTTTGTAGGCGGCACCTACCATAATCCGAATACTGATGAAGATGAAATGGATATACGTGAGAGAACATTCCGGCAATATATGCAGGAGAAGGGTTTGCTGCAGGAACATTATATTTATTGTCACCGCGGGTTTTCGGTTGATAACGGCTATAATTTAATGAGTCAGGCAATTGAAAAACTTGATGGTAAGTTGCCAACGGCGTTTTTTGTTGCTGGTGATCCAATTGCTGTAGGTTGCCTGCAGGCATTGAATGAACAAGGGATTGCAATTCCGAATCGTGTAAGTGTTGTAAGTATTAATAATATTAGCGTTGCGAAGTATTTATCTCCTCCTTTAACTACGTTCGATATCGATATGAAGGAGATATGCAAGAATGCTATTGAGTTTCTGCTGGAAAGAGTATTGGAGAAACGGAAGATTGTGAAAACGTTGTATATTGGTTCGGAGTTAATCATTAGAAAAAGTACAAACTGATAATATGAAGTTTAAAGGGCGATCTACCATGTATTAGTGGGGATTGCTCTTTTTGTCATTTAATAGCTTTCAACATTGTGGTTAGTAGAAAAGTAATAGGTTTTGTTGTTTTCGTAAAATATTTTACCTATTAACAGTAAAATATTTATTTACATATTTCCTAAACGGTGATATATTAATCTTGTGAAACGCTTTCACCTAGAATGTTTGAAACTTACTTGAAAGGATGATTTTCAATGAAGAGTTATAAAAAATATGCTGGTATTTTTAGTACTATCGCACTAAGTTTAGCTTTAGTTGCTTGTGGACCTCAGGAAAGCAGTGAAGAAGGTTCAGGTTCAAATGAAGCAAATAAAAACAAAGAATACGATTTACTAGTTTGGGAAGATATTGAAAAAGCAGGCGGGATTGAAGATGCTGTTGCGAAGTTTGAAGAAGAACATGATGTAACAGTAAAAGTTGTGGAAAAAGCATATGCCCAACAAATCGAGGATCTACGGTTAGATGGTCCTGCCGGAACAGGTCCGGATGTATTAACAATGCCTGGTGACCAAATTGGGACAGCAGTAACAGAAGGATTAATTAAAGAACTGGACGTTTCTGAGGATGTTCAATCTATTTATACAGAAGTTGCTATGCAATCACAAAAAGTAGACAACAAGGTTTATGGATTACCGAAAGCAGTAGAAACAACAATGCTTTATTATAATAAAGATCTTGTATCAGAGGAAGAATTGCCAACAACTTTAGACGAGTGGTACGAACTTTCTAAAGAAATGACAGATGGAGAAAAATACGGATTCCTGGCATTATTCGATCAAATTTATTACGCACAAAGTATTTTGAGTGGATATGGCGGATACATTTTTGGTACTGATGAAAACGGCGGATTTAATGGTTCAGACATTGGTTTAAATAATGAAGGATCTGTTGAAGGTGCTCAATATATTCAGAAGTTCTATAAAGAAGGTTTATTCCCGGCAGGTATCATCGGTGAGCAGGGAATCAACGTGTTAGAGTCATTGTTCACAGAAGGTAAAGCTGCTGCGATTATTTCTGGTCCATGGAATATCGATCCATTCACAAAGGCTGGAGTAAACTTTGGTGTAGCGAAATTACCAGAGTTAGCCAACGGTGAAAACATGAGTTCATTTGTTGGAGTAAAAAGCTACAATGTAAGCAGTTACTCAAAGAATGCCGAGCTTGCTGAAGAATTTGTAGAATTCGTTGCAAATGAAGAAAACTCTAAAACAAGGTTTGAAGTAACAAAAGAAGTTCCAGCTGTACAAGCTTTAGCTGATGATCCGGTTGTAGCTGAAAGTGAAGCAGCTCAAGCTGTTGCAGAACAGTCGCAATTTGCAGAATTAACACCAAACATCCCTGAAATGAATGAAGTTTGGACACCTGCAGATGCGGCATTACAAACAATTGCAACTGGCAAAGCTGAGCCGAAAGAAGCATTAGACCAAGCGGTTGAAACGATTCAAGGGCAAATCCAAGCCAAACATGGCGGTAAATAAGTAGAAATGAATAATGGTGTCAAACAATGGTTATGTTTGACACCATTTACTATAAGGGCACAGTTTGGTGAAACGAGTTGATGTCCGTTCTTATAAAGAGGTGAAAATAGTGCAACATCGTAGAATAGCCTTACTATTATCAATCATTCCGGGCCTTGGCCAATTCTATAATAAGCAATGGATAAAAGGTCTTATGTTCCTTATTCTTGGGGTGTCGTTCTTTGTTGTATTCGGAGATCTGTTGAATATGGGATTTTGGGGCTTATTTACGTTAGGTACAGAGGTACCGCGTGATAACTCTGTGTTTCTTTTGGCAGAGGGGATTATCGCATTGATTGTTACATGCTTTGGTCTAGCTGTTTATTATCTTAACTTACGTGACGCATTTAGAAATGGTAAATTACGTGATGAAAACAAAGGTTTAAGTTCTTTGAAAGAGCAGTACCATAATCTGATTTCACAAGGATATCCTTATGTGATTAGTGGTCCATCTTTGTTTATCTTAATCTTTGCGGTTATTTTCCCTATTCTATTTAGTTTTGCATTAGCATTTACAAACTACGACTTATATCACTCTCCACCTGCTAATCTAGCTGATTGGGTAGGCTTACAAACCTTTGCTGAAATTTTCACAGTTGATATTTGGCGTGCAACGTTCTTTGATGTATTAGCATGGACGGTTATTTGGACGCTGGTAGCTTCTACACTTCAGGTTAGCTTAGGTATTTTCCTGGCAGTATTAGTGAATCAAAAAGAAATTCGTTTTAAAAGGTTCTTCCGTACAATCTTAGTGTTGCCTTGGGCAGTACCTGGATTTGTAACCATCTTAATTTTTGCCGGTTTATTTAATGATAGCTTTGGTGCGGTGAATAACGACATTCTTGCTGCATTTGGAATCGATGCAATTCCATGGTTAACAGATGCAAACTGGTCAAGAGTAGCCCTGATCTTAATGCAGGGATGGTTGGGTTTCCCTTATATATTTATCGTAACAACTGGTGTCCTTCAATCAATCCCTGATGATTTATATGAGGCGGCAACAATTGATGGAGCATCAATGTTCGCGAAATTCAAAAATATTACATTGCCAATGATTTTAATCGCTATGGCACCAATTATTATTACGCAATATACCTTTAACTTTAATAACTTCAATATTATTTATCTATTCAATGGCGGAGGTCCTGCGGTTCCTGGATCAACAGCTGGTGGAACAGATATATTAGTTTCTTGGATTTACAAATTGACCATGCAGTCAAGTCAATATTCTTTGGCAGCAGCATTAACAATTCTTTTATCAGTCTTTGTCATTGCGATTGCACTATGGCAATTCAGAAGAACCAATTCATTTAAAGAGGGGGCTTAAGTGATGTTGACAAACATGAAGAGAAAAAAATTGATCAGTCTCCTAATTTCTTACACAATTTTAGCGTTTATGACTGTTATCATCATTTATCCCTTACTTTGGACAGTTGGTGCAAGCTTCAATCCAGGTAATAGTTTAATTAGTACATCAATTATACCGGAAAATCCAACTCTGGATCACTATAAGGAATTGTTTGCAGGAAAAGAAAGCTTGCAATATGGACAGTGGTATTTAAATTCCTTGAAAATTAGTGTCTTTACAATGATTGGAACGATTCTAAGTGTTTCATTTACTGCATATGCCTTTTCACGCTTCCGTTTTAAAGGAAGAAAAAACGCCTTAACACTATTTTTATTGTTGCAAATGATTCCACAATTTTCAGCGTTAATTGCGTTATTTGTCCTTGCGCAGATTTTAGGAATGATGAATAGCCATTGGTTATTAATTCTTCTTTATATCGGTGGGCAAATCCCAATGAATACGTATTTGATGAAGGGCTATATGGATTCGATTCCAAGAGATTTGGATGAAAGTGCCATGATTGATGGGGCAAGCAATACAAGAATTTTCTGGCAAATTATTATGCCATTATCAAGACCAATGATAGCAGTAGTTGCGATGAATGGATTTACTGGTCCATTAGGAGATTTTGTGCTTTCTTCTACCATTTTGAGATCTCCTGAAGCTTATACATTACCAATCGGTTTATATAACTTAGTTAACGATGTAATGGGAGCAAGCTATACGACGTTTGCGGCAGGAGCCATTTTAATTAGTATTCCAATCGCCATTATCTTTATTCTTTTACAAAAGAACTTTGTATCAGGTTTAACAGCAGGTGGAACAAAAGGATAAGGAATTTCTTTTTAGAGGGAGAGAATTATGTCAAAGATTGAAAAGACTTATACAACAAAAGCAAACTTTATGCTTCACGGCGGAGACTATAACCCTGATCAGTGGTTAGATAGACCCGACATCTTAGCAGATGATATTGAGTTGATGAAGCTTTCACATACAAATACGTTTTCTGTCGGTATCTTTGCATGGAGTGCACTTGAACCGGAAGAAGGAGTTTATAACTTTGAGTGGTTAGATCAAATTTTTGAAAACATCCATGGAATTGGAGGCCGTGTCATCTTAGCTACTCCGAGTGGTGCCCGTCCTGCATGGATGTCTCAGAAATATCCTGAAGTTCTACGTGTGAATGGCAGCAGAGTGAAACAGCTTCACGGTGGAAGACATAATCACTGTTTTACCTCTGAAGTTTATCGTGAGAAAACTGGGCAAATGAATCGTCTGTTAGCTGAAAGGTATGGAAATCATCCAGGATTGTTGATGTGGCATATCTCGAATGAATATGGTGGGGAATGTCATTGTCATAAGTGTCAACGCGCTTTTCGCCATTGGCTAAAAGAAAAATATAACAATGACCTTAAAGCATTAAACGATGCATGGTGGGGCCCGTTCTGGAGTCATACGTACAGTGATTGGTCACAAATTGAATCACCATCTCCTATTGGTGAAAGTGCTGTGCATGGCTTGAATTTAGATTGGCGTCGATTTGTAACAGATCAAACCATTGATTTTTATAAAAATGAAATTGTGCCGTTAAGAGAATTAACACCGCAAATTCCGATCACAACAAACTTTATGGCAGATACATTTGACCTGATTCCATTTCAGTCACTTGATTATAGTAAGTTCGCTAAACATCTGGATGTCATTAGTTGGGATGCCTATCCTGCTTGGCATAATGATTGGGAAAGCACAGCAGATTTAGCAATGAAAGTAGGCTTTATTAATGATTTATACAGAAGCCTAAAGCAACAACCGTTCTTATTAATGGAATCAACGCCAAGTGGTGTGAACTGGCATGAAGTGAATAAAGCAAAACGTCCGGGAATGCATTTGCTTTCCTCAATGCAAATGATTTCACATGGCTCTGATAGTATATTGTATTTCCAATGGAGAAAGTCACGCGGATCATCGGAGAAATTCCACGGTGCTGTTGTTGATCATGACAATAGCTCAGAAAACCGTGTATTTAAAGAGGTAGCGAAGGTTGGGAAGACGTTAGAAAAGTTATCTGATGTTGTGGGGACAAATCGTCCTGCAGATGTTGCCATCCTTTATGATTGGGAAAGCAATTGGGCTATCAACGATGCGCAGGGATATGGTTTAAAAACAAAGCAGTATCCACAGACATTACAGCAGCATTATCGACCATTCTGGGAAAAGGATATCCCTGTGGATGTTATTACAAAGGAACAGGATTTTGCTGATTATAAATTGTTAATTGTACCGATGCTCTATTTAGTAAGTGAAGAAACGATTGCTCGTTTGAAAACTTTTGTACAACATGGCGGAAAATTAGTCATGACCTATATCAGTGGTATTGTGAATGAGCATGATCTCACATACTTAGGTGGATGGCACAAAGATTTACAAGAGGTATTTGGAATAAAGCCTGTTGAAACAGACACATTATATCCGAAGAATCGTAACCGTGTCATGTATCGTAATCAATCCTACGAATTGAAGGATTATGCAACTGTCATTGATGTGAATACGGCAACTGTTGATGGAACATATGAAGAAGATTTCTATGCAACGACACCTGCTGTAACGAGCAACAACTTTGGTAACGGTGCATCCTACTATATTGGCGGCCGTTTAAATGAACAATTCCATCATGACTTTTACCAAGAGCTAATAGATGAGCTTCAGCTTAAACCTGTTCATACAGTAAAACATGGTAAAGGTGTATCTGTGCAAGTGAGGCAGGCACCTGAAAGTGATTACCTGTTTGTGATGAACTTTACTGAGGAGAAACAACCTATCAGTCTTGATTATAAGGTTAAGGACTTGGTGAGTGGTGAAGAAGTCACAGGGGATCTGACACTGGATGTATATGAAGTAAGAATTCTGGAAAAATCTAAGTAAAACGAAATGAAACAACAAAAGAGAACGAGAATGACTTGATCATTCTCGTCCTTCTCTATGCCTTAATTTCATCAGTGTTGAGCACATTCGAGGAAGCGCTTACTATTAACTGATAGTTTACTAGGGAGATGAAAATGGATGAAAAGAAAAAGAATGTTGTTATCAATATTGTTAACCATTGTTATGGTTGTGAGCACATTACCATTTCAAAACCAGAGAGGTCTCGCAGCAACAGAGGAACCGAATCTTTTAATAAATGGGGGATTTGAAACAGATATTTGGGATGGCGACTCATGGACTATAGATAATATAGATTGGGAGCAAGCTGAGGTTATCCATTTTCCGTATTCTGACGATCCCTACATCACTAGTCATGAAGGACAATACGCATTTAAATATTGGATCAAAGACACTGCAACAGGAGATCAAACATTAACAGTGAAACAATCCATTGACTCATTACCGGCAGGAAGCTACATGCTGACTGTTAGTGCGATGGGTGGTGATGGGGCTGAAGCAGCCGATATTACATTATTTGCGGGAGAACAAAAGATGGAACCAGTTGCCACGAAAGGCTATAACAATTGGGACACAATTACATATTCTTTTGAATTAACCGAGGAAACAAAGAATGTAACAATCGGTGCTACGATTAATGGTGCTCAGAATGCATGGGGGTACTTAGATCAATTCCAACTTAGCTCACAGGATGTTGCGAGCCAACCTGTTGAAGCGGATATCTTTGTGGAAAAAGTGGATGGATTAAGTGACGACTTCATTAAAGGAGTAGACATTTCCAGCATTATTTCATTAGAAGAAAGCGGCGTGACGTTCAAAAATGAAGCTGGAGAAAAACAGGACATTTTTCAGACGATGAATGAAGCTGGTGTGAACTATGTTCGTGTACGAGTTTGGAATGATCCTTATGATTCAGAAGGCCGAGGTTATGGCGGGGGAAATAATGACTTGGAAAAAGCGATTGAAATTGGAAAAAGAGCGACAGCAAACGGAATGAAGCTGTTAGTTGATTTCCATTACTCTGATTTCTGGGCTGATCCTGCTAAGCAACAGGCACCAAAAGCATGGCAGAACTTAAGTTTTGAAGATAAAAAGAATGCTGTTTATACCTATACGAAGGACAGTCTACAAGCTTTACTAGACGCAGGCGTTGATATCGGTATGGTTCAGGTTGGAAATGAAACAACAGGCGGGTTTGTTGGAGAAACAGACTGGACAAAGATGAGTGAATTGTTCAATCAGGGCAGCAAAGCGATTAGAGAAATTGATTCTAGTATTTTAGTAGCTTTGCATTTTACAAACCCTGAGAGTACGGGGAGATATACGACGATTTCAAAAACACTTGATCAAAATAATGTGGATTATGACGTTTTCGCGAGTTCCTACTATCCGTTCTGGCATGGAACTTTAGATAATTTAACATCTGTTCTAAAAAACGTAGCAGATACGTATGGCAAAAAAGTGATGGTGGCCGAAACTTCGTATACGTACACAGCTGAAGACGGAGACGGTCATGGAAATACAGCACCAAAGGATTCAGGTCAGACATTAAATTATCCGATTACTGTTCAAGGACAAGCGACTGCTGTTCGAGATGTAATTGAGGCAGTTGCAAATGTAGGAGAAGCGGGTATTGGTGTTTTTTATTGGGAACCTGCTTGGATTCCTGTTGGTATGAATCTAGAAGAAAATAAAGTGAAATGGGAAAGAGATGGTTCAGGTTGGGCTACAAGTTTTGCAGCTGAATATGACCCGGAGGATGCAGGTCACTGGTACGGAGGCAGTGCAGTTGATAACCAAGCATTATTTGATTTCGAAGGAAAACCATTATCATCTTTAAACGTCTTTAAATACGTCAATACAGGAGCAAAAGCACCACTTGAAATCGATGTGATAAAAGATATTTCCATCAGTGCTGTTTTAGGGGAAGAGATTACTCTACCGGATCGAGTAACTGTTACTTATAATGATGGAAGTGAAGGAACCGCAACTGTTACGTGGGATCAACCTGCATTAACACAAGCAATCAATAATGGTGTTGGCAAATATGTAATAGAAGGTGAAGTTGAAGGGGGAGGAAAAGTAAAGGCGAATCTTCAAATCAACCCTCAAAACTTTGTGTTGAACCCAAGTTTTGAAGATGAAGATCGCAGTATGTGGAAGATCATCCATAAAGATGAATCTGTCCCACATGCTACTTATCAACAAAAAGCTTCAGATGCCAAATCCGGGGAATACGCTGTTCATTTTTACTCAGATAATGCGGTAGATTTTAAAGTTGAGCAAACGATTACTGGTTTAGAGCCTGGCTACTATAACCTCTCTATGTTCGTACAGGGTGGAGATGCTGAAGAATCGAATATGTTTCTTTATGCTAAGACAAGCAGTGGTGAAATGACGGAAGAGACAGCCGTAAATGGCTGGGTGAACTGGAGTAACCCTGCAATTGAGGAGATTTTAGTTATTGATGGAACACTAACAATCGGAGCAAATATTGAAGCAGATCCAGGGGCATGGGGAACAGTGGATGATTTCTCCTTAACTAAAGTAAAAGATTATGAAGAAGATAAAGAAGAAGATCCTC
>Ga0182742_1002590_pt1 | contig 19688 bp, 13 predicted proteins | sample eDN5th37CBELigMG_FD_128880 | JGI IMG/M metagenome (GOLD analysis project Ga0182742, IMG submission 128880) | Enriched Miracle-Growth compost microbial communities from Emeryville, California, USA - eDNA 5th pass 37_C BE-Lig MG (version 2)... ... | reverse complement strand
TTATTTTATCAGAAGTGGTCCTTATTTTTATTTAAAAGATAATTAAAGCCGGTGAAATTTTACTCGTCGTAAAATTTCACCGGCTTTTTCATCTCAGAGGTGGGTTTTGTCCCAGCCTCTTTTCAAAATTACTTATATTTAGGAATTTCAAGATAAATCGTGTAAGGTTGGATCTTATAGACTTCATACATAGTGTTAACTTGTTTATAAGCCCATCCAATATCTGAAGCATATTGATGTCCAGCGACCTTACTAGTAGACATTACCTCTGGATTCCAACGCATCTTATATATCGTGTTTTGAACTGATTTGTACCAGTTATTTCCACCTAAATATTCATCACTAATAAATTCTGCGCCACCTACAATTGCTGCATACGGAGTGAACCAGCCCTCGTTATAAGCCCTTTCTACTCCACACGATAGTGGACAAGAATCATAAGCGCCTATACCATACATGTTATATACGGTTTCCCCATTATATGATACACCTTTTGCAAGAGTAGAAGTCCCGTTGCCTGTTTCAAGTAGCGTGTGAGCCATTAAATATACTTCATTAATACCATATTTCTTGCCAGCATCAATAAATGCTTGACCTTGATTAGCTAGGATTCCTTTTCCTGTAAGGTACTGATTTAGTGTTTCTACAGATACATCACTTGGTTTTGTAAGGTTCATGAATTGTAGTCTATACTTTTCATCATTAATGTACTGAGCCGGATCTAAATATACCTTAGTATCAGACGCCGTTGCATTACGCCAGTCTCCAATGCTTACAGTGTACCAACCACTAGTATTGTCTTCCACTAAAACCGATAGCAAAGCACCACTACTTGCAGATCCATAAATGTGACTAGAACTATTCTTATCTGCATAAATATTTACTTTAGAGGTTGCTTTACCTACCCTCAGGCTGTTGCTTGCAAGACTGCTATGAACATACCTGACTTCGCCTTTGTATTCAATTTTATACCATCTTGTGTTTCCAGAGACACTTTCACCTGTAATATTGCTGTCTAACAATATGAAAAGTGTTCCTTTCGTTACGGTTATATAACTACTCGTCGTATTTGGCAATGTTCTTAAATTCACACTAGTACCAGTTATTGAGCCACCTGCAGACATTTGCAGATTTTGCTTGTTAACATAGGCAGGGTTATTTCTGTATTTATCTGTCTGTGGTGAAACTTTCATTTGCATGGTTAAAGCATCATTTAATGTAAGATCATAGTTATTATAGGTAGTAATCACGCTAGGTCTCACAAATGGTTTACTTGTTGGACCTGGTGCGGCTCCACCTTTATTAACTAGAACAATTTCTATTGCTTCTAAACGTTTGGATAATGCTTCGGTACCAGCTGATTGGCCATTTTTTGCCCAATCCAACCATCCATAGGTTTGCGCATGTACACGATAATAAACATCGTAATGTTGCGCCATTTCACCTGTTAGGTTAATTTGAATGGCTTCTAGTCTCTTACCTTCTCCTGATGTACCAGATATCGCACCATTAGATACATTATTTAACCAGCCATAGCTTTGGACTTGGGTTTTATAAATAATATCTCCGGTGTATGGTTTATTTTGAAGAGATATCTTGATTGCTTCTAAACGTCTAGCTTGTCCTAATGTCCCGGAAGTTTTTCCATCAGAAACTGGAGTTAACCAGCCAATGCCTTGTACATGTGTAGAATAACTAACTGACGGATCCACTACCAATGGTTTATTGGTAGCCCCTGGAGCAGCCCCACCTTTTACAACTAACATAATTTGAATGGCTTCTAAGCGCTTTGAAAGACCATGAGTGCCTGCGGATTGACCGTTCTTTGCCCAGTCTAACCAACCATAGCTTTGCGCATGTACACGATAATAAATATCATACTGTTCCGCCATTTCACCTGTTAAGTTTATTTGTATCGCTTCCATCCGCTTACCTTCCCCTGATGTACCAGATAAAGCTCCATTGGACACATTATTTAACCAACCATAGCTTTGTACATAGGTTCTGTAAGTGATATTTCCGGAATAAGGGTTGTTTTGTAACGAAACCTTAATAGCTTCCAATCGTTTCGATTGTCCTGATGTTCCTGATGTTTGTCCATTAGTTACAGGAGTTAACCAACCATAACTTTGGACATGGGTAGTATAAGAAACAGCTGGTTCGATAACAATAGGCTTATTAGTAGGACCAGGTGCAGCTCCACCCTTTGGTACTAATACAATTTCTATTGCTTCCAATCGTTTTGAAAGTGCCAGTGTTCCAGCAGATTGTCCATTTTTCGCCCAGTCCAACCAACCATAGCTTTGAGCGTGAACACGATAGTAGACATCGTAGTGTGTTGCCATTTCACCAGTTAAGCTTATTTGAATGGCTTCCAAACGTTTGCCTTCCCCTGATGTGCCAGAAATTGCACCATCCGATACATTACTTAACCAGCCATAGCTTTGAACATGGGTTTTGTAAGAAATACCTCCGGAATATGGAGCGTTTTGCAATGAAATCTTAATGGCTTCTAAACGTTTTGCTTCTCCAGATGTTCCTGATATCTTTCCATTAGACACTGGATCTAACCATCCGTAACCTTGCACATGTGTAGAATATACTACAGATGGATTCGTGACGGCTTTAACGGTCATAGTCTGCTCGGATGTTGGCGTACTTTCGACCACTTCTTGACTAGAAGTTTCTGTGCTTTCTGATGTTTGTTCATTAGAAGTTAAATCTTCAGCAGTTGCTTCTTCAGTCGTTTTATCCATGGTAGGAGTTTCAATTACAGTATTTAGTGAATGATATTCCTCTTCTGTAATCTCCATTTTTTGACCATTTTCATCGGTTGCAAAATATACTAGTCCATGATTTTTTATCAAAGTCGCATATTCATCAACGGTTGTTTTCTCTTCAATAGATGTTCCATTATCGTTTTTCTCTACAACATTCCATTGATCTTTAAATTCAACAGGAGTGACTTTTTCAGCACTAAATGCATCTGATTCAGATAACCGATAAAAAATACTTTCTTCATCTGTAATCTCGAGTTCATTTAACTCCTCACTAACCGTTATTACGGTATCTATTGCTTGATTAGTAGAATAGGAGATTGTTCCATTAACAGATGATTTGGTTTCATCAGTCCATCCTGTTAGTATCAACGAAACCTCTTCATTGATAATTACTTCTTGTTCTTCACCATTATAGTGAATGAGATAATAACTAGAACCTTCACTAAAATTGACAGTTTTTGAGCTTTCTAATGCATAACCAATGTTTAAATTGGATAGAAGAGAAATACTCACCAGTAGTGTACTAATCAGCAATATAAAGATCTTTTGCATGAACTTCAACTTTTCTTTATACCTCCTAAAAATTTATTATTACATTCACATATTATATAATCGTATTATTATATAATAGTAATTAAACATAAAGTTAGAGCTTATAATAGTAAACTATGAGAAGTAGAAAAACATCTTCTATCCTATTCTCATAGACAAAGTTCAACAAAATTTTTATTACATTTATTAGGATAACAAAAAATAATTGAATTAAATAGGCTTATTTTCTTCCTAGTTATAGTAAATTAGGACTATCCTTTAATAACTTACCAATTAACTTGATAAATAGATTTATTATTTCCATTAAAAAGAAGTACCCCCTATATAGAGTACTTCGACTAAATCATTCATTTCTTCCCATCCAAACTACCCCGATACTCATTCGGCGTAATCCCCACAACCTTCTTAAACACCTTACGAAAATACTTATCATCCTGATAGCCAATCATGTTCGCAATTTCATAAATCTTCAACTGGCTATTTTTCAACAGAGATTTTGCCTTTTTCATTCGAATGTTCACAATGTAATCCGAAATATTCACGTTAAATTCCTGCTTAAACTTTCGTGAAATATACTCCCGGCTAATGTAAAAATGCTCAGAGATCTCTTGTAGCTTCACGTCGCGATCGAAGTTTGCCTGCAAATATGCTTCAATGTCTTCAATAATATTGCTTGTTTTTCTGCTGGCCTGTTTCTTCAGCTTCCTCAAAAATACACTGATCTCGCGCCTTTTCGCTGCCACATACTCATCAAGCATGAAGTTCCCGTCTTCATCAAAGAACGAATCTACTCGCCCTTCAGCATCTTCAGACACCTTCACCTCGAGCTTATTGGCTTTATACCAGCGATTGCTCAATAGCAAGTACTCATTTTCAAACTGCAATACTTGTCTAACCGATAAGTAATCATTTTCAGTAAAATCGGCCCTTACCTGCTCAATAACCTCATCGAATGCTTCAATTTCTCCTGCTTGCATCGCCAGGTCAATGCTTGAGGAGTAGTCCATGAGGCTCTTTAACGGTTTGTCCGGCATTGCATATTCCACATACACTTTGCATGCTTTCTGCTCCAACAGATTTCTACCCACAAGTACCTTCCTCGCTTCTCGGTACGATTCCATTAGCTGTGAGCTTTCACCGACCATTTTTCCTAACGCCATCGGACAAGCAATATCCATAGCCGCTTGCAGAGATTCATAAATGCCGGCGAGAATGCCCTCTACCTCATTAAATAGGTCCCAAAAGATGATCACAACCTCACCTTTGTTTGATAGATATCGAAACCCGATTCCGCATTCTTTTTCTAGTAAAATTTCATTCACCACATTTAGCACTGTAAAATAAGCTAAATCACGGTCTCCTCCAAAAGCTTCAATCGTTCTTCGGTTCACCCGAATGATCCCCACTGTGTAGCTTCGTGATGACTGAAACCCTAATTCCCCGAATAGACCCTCGTCCACACCTTCATCACTATTCATGAGCTGCGTGAACTTTCGGTCGCGGTAGACAGGCTTCATCATATTCATTAACTGTCCGCTCGTTTCTTCTTTTTTCCGCTCCTCTTCTTCCTTTTTCCATTCGTTCACAGCCGTTTCTAGCGTTTGATTCAATATTTCCGGATCCACTGGCTTCAGCAAATAATCCGTGCTTCCGAAGTGAATGGCTTTTCTCATATAATGATAGTCATCGTACCCGGTGACGACGATCACCTTGCTTGTCGGTTGATTTCCTTTGATCCATTCAAGTAGTTTCGTGCCGTCCATTTTCGGCATTTTCATATCGGAAAAAATAATCTCTGGGCGGTGTTTTTCAATCAGGTTCGTTGCTTCTTCCCCATTGCTTGCTTCATAGATCGTGGTGATTCCATGCTTCTCCCAATCCCCTAGAAGCTTAATTCCTTCTCGTACATGCTTTTCATCATCAACAATTAATACGATCACAGCTAGTTCCCCTCCTTCGGCATTTCAACAGGAATGCTCATGCTTACAACAAAGCCCTCTTCTCCATTTTTATAAATGGAAAAATCCGCTTGATTTCGATAATAAATGACTAAGCGATCATGAATATTTTTCAGGCCGATCGATGCCGATGACTTCTCCGCGCCACTATATAATTCGTGACGAATAAGGGTTAATTGCTCATCGGTTACTCCGGCTCCATTGTCCTTCACGGAGATTTTAAGCATCCCGTTTTCCTGAACAGCTGCTGAAAGGATGATCGATTGTTTGTCTGTATGCTGATCAAAGCCATGCTTAAAGCAATTTTCAACAATCGGCTGCAGAATCATCTTCGGAACGAGAATTCCCTCGGTTTCCTTTTGAATCACCAAGTGAAAGTTAAATTGATCATCAAATCGTTGTTTTTGTAGCTGCAAGTACGCTTTCACATGCCGTATTTCGTGTGAAAGCGGGACGATATCGTCTTTCATATTCATGCTATAGCGCATAATTGCTGCAAGTGACGTTAGCAAGGTATACACCTTTGTCCCGTTAGCTTTGAGTGCCAACGTACCAATCGATTGAAGCGAGTTATATAAAAAATGCGGGTTGATTTGCGAGCGTAAGACGCGAAGCTGCGAGGCTTTATTTTCAATTTCCAACCGGTATTCGCGCTCGATCAGTTCATTTATTTTTTCAATCATGCTCTTAAAATGTTTTCCTAGCATACCAATTTCGTCATTTCCTAATGACTCAAAATCAGCCTTGAACTCCCCTTTTTCTACTCTTTTCATATTGGAAATAAGCACTTTGATAGGGGCTGTAATTTTAAAAGAAACAAACATCGTTGCTACTAGTACGACGACCATGGTTACAATCCCGATCAGGATGTTCGTATAGGCGGTCTGACGAGCGATTTGGTACAACACATCATACGGAATACGCTTGGCAATATACCAATTTTCCACAGGTCCTGAAAATTGGTCAAACACGATGACCCCTTCGTCCCACTCGAGGCTTTTTGTGGATACCGGTTGCTCCTTGATTGGTTCGTACCAACTCTCTTTCATCGGTTCTCCGATCATCTCCTCATTAGAAGAATACACCACGATTCCCTGGTCATTCACAATGAAAAGTTCTTCGGCGTCCTTTGTATATAAGCGATCCGCTACCGCACCGATTCTTGATAAATTGATATCTATCGAGAGAAACCCTAAAATATCTTCCGCTGGGACATCGCGAATGACACTATGAAAGCTGAGGACCTTTGTACTTTGTGATTTCGGTATAAAGGACATATTGTTATAGCTGGATATTTCATGTGGCGGTTCAATCAAATAAAAATCGTCATGATCTGGCAGCTGAGCATAATAAGGATGCGAAAGAATATCCTCATACTCTCCCCTGCCACTGATTGTAGAATGATAGTTTATAAATGAATCTTTTTCCTTATCTATGTATAAATGCATTTGTTCAATTTCAGGTCGGGTATTAAATAAATAGGCAAGCGCCCTTCTTATCTCTCCTTGATTACTTCCTATATCACCAGAAATTCCTTCTCGCATCACACTCATTAACGGTTCATACCGATAGAGAACGGTGGTCATTTGCGCAATATCCTCCAAATACACGGTGAGTTCCTGCTCCCCCTTTGCAATGAGATCGTGGTTCGTGGAAACAAACTGATCGTTAATGGAGTTGGTCGTCTGGTAATACGTAATTCCGATCGCCGTACCAAATGGGAGGATGGTTGCCAGCATTAAAAAGATGATTAACTTTTTTCGAATTCCCCATTTCATCGCTTTTCCTCATCCTTCCTTGGTAGAAATCCCACTCATTGTAGCACAATTCCCTCGGACTTCAACAGAGGGTGTAAAAAAAGAAACGGTTCAATATTTTCCACCCAGTTGGTCAATGTAAGCCGTTTCATAGTTTCTTAAAATAGTTGAAAATAGGTCTATGGAGGTGCTGGGGATGAATAGTCAAAGTAATGTAAAAGAAGTTGACGGGGCAGTTGTTGTTAGTGAGAAACGCACGCAAAAAGCTGTGTCCACTCCTTTGTTTAGTAAAAAGAAGCTGAAAGATGCAGGATTGTTCACCTTATTCGTTGGACCTGTATTCTTAGCATTTACCTTAATTGTCCTAATTCCTTTCTTTTCGGGTGTTTATTATGCATTTACGGATTGGAACGGGATTACAGGGTCGGTCCAGTGGGTTGGACTTGATAACTTTAAGTATTTGATTTTTGAAGATAAACAGTTTCACGCTTCCTTCCTTCTAACGACGAAATATACGATTGTAGCAATCTTGCTCACAAACGTTATCGGGTTTGGATTAGCGATTCTCGTGACACAAATGCTGAAAACGAGAAATATTTTACGAACAGTCTTCTTCATGCCGAATCTACTTGGTGGTCTTTTACTAGGATTCATTTGGCAGTTTATTTTTGTAAAAGGTTTCGCTTCTATCGGCGAAATCACAGGAATTCCACTTTTTGAACTGGCTTGGTTAGGAGATGCAAGCACAGCCTTTTGGGGAATTGTGATTGTCAGCGTGTGGCAAGGTGCTGGTTACATCATGATCATCTATATCGCGGCACTACAAAATGTTCCACAAGAATTAATTGAAGCAGCAAGAATTGACGGGGCTAACAAATTTCAAATTCTCCGTCATATCACGTTGCCATTAGTTGCACCAGCTGTAACGATCTGTTTATTCTTAACAACTGCGTCATCTTTTAAAATCTTTGATGCGAACCTATCGTTAACAAATGGTGGACCTTTTAAATCAACAGAAATGTTAGCGCTTAATATCTATACAGAGGCCTTCGTTAATAACCGTTATGGAATTGGTGAAGCTAAGGCATTGATTTTCTTCTTAATTGTAGCTGCGATTTCCGTGCTGCAAGTAACGATATCTAAGAAAAGGGAGGTTGAATCGTGATGGGTCACAAGTATTCATGGAGAACCTTCAGTGTTGAGATTTTTGCGATTGTACTCGGACTTTTGTTCTTAGTCCCTTTCTATTATGTGGTATCTAACTCCTTGAAGCCTTTCGCCGAGATTTTAACGAATACTTCGGCATTACCGAAAGTGTTTCAGTTTGAGAATTATGTACGAGCTTTTGAAATGCTTGATTTCTTTAACGTTTTTAAAAATTCGTTGATTATAACGATTGCTAGTAATGTAGTTTTGGTGATCTTTTGCTCGATGGCGGCGTATATGCTCGTTCGTACGAAAAAGAAGATTAGTAATATCATCTTTATGACCTTCGTTGCTGCGATGATTATTCCGTTCCAATCCATTATGATTCCGCTGATTAAAACAGCTGGAAATTTTGGATTACTGAACAGCGTGTGGGGCCTAGTGATTATGTATTTAGGCTTCGGGTCTGGAATGACGATCTTCTTGTACCACGGTTTTATTAAAGGAATTCCGGTTGAACTGGAAGAAGCAGCAATCATTGATGGTTGTTCACGATTCGGTGTCTTCTGGAGAATTGTTTTTCCACTATTGAAGCCGATTACGGTGACGATTGTGATTTTAAACAGCTTATGGATTTGGAATGACTTCTTATTGCCGTCTCTTGTCCTTCAAGATCCGGAGCTAAGAACGATTCCACTTGCGACTTTCTTCTTCTTCGGTCAATATACGAAGCAATGGGATTTAGCACTAGCTGCATTGGTACTTGGTATCATTCCGTTATTGATTTTCTTCTTCTCGATGCAAAAACACATCATTAAGGGAATTACTAGTGGTTCGATTAAGTAAGGGTTTTACCTCCACAGTCTGAGCTTTTTCAGACTGTGGAATCAAATATAAAAATTTTAAAGATCTTTTTCCAAGGGGGAAAACAAAAATGGCTTTAAAGTTGAAAAAGTATTCTGTTTTAGCAGGTGTATTGTCTGCCTCACTTCTTTTAGGAGCTTGTTCAAGCGATAGCACTTCTGGCGACAAAGAAGGTGCAAGCAAGGACGATAAAGTAGTAATTGATATTTTCCAAGGGAAGGTTGAAATTGCTGATCAATTGAAAGCGTTAACAGATGAATATACTAAAGAACACCCTGATGTGACTTTTAATATTGAAACAGTTGGTGGCGGTGCGGACGGTGCTGCTGCACTAAAAGCGAAATTTGCTTCTAATAAAGCACCTGATATTTTCACAAATGACGGAGATGCACAATTATTGGTTTGGCAGGATAAGTTAGAAGATATATCTGACCAACCTTGGGTAGCTGACGCATTCGAAGGTACTTTAGATGGAATGACATCTGATGGCAAAATTTACGGTATGCCTTTAAACATGGAAGGTTACGGCTTTGCTTATAACAAAGAATTATTCAAAAAAGCAGGTATCACGGAGCTTCCTACGACATTCTCGGAATTGGAAGCAGCAGCTAAGAAGCTTCAAGATGCTGGCATTACTCCATTCTCGATCGGTTATGGCGAGTGGTGGGTATTAGCAAACCACGGCTTAAACGTTCCATTTGCTTACCAAGAAGACACTGACGTGTTCTTCACTGGCTTAAACGACGGTTCTGGTAAAATTGAAGGCAACGAATTCGTAAGCAAGTACTTTGATCTAATCGACTTAACGATCAAGTACGGTAACAAAAACCCATTAACAACGGACTACAACACGCAAGTAACTTTATTCGCTACTGGTGAAGCAGCGATGACACAACAAGGAAACTGGATTCAACCAATGCTAGACAAGATCAACCCTGAAATCGAAGTGGGCTTCATTCCAATGCCACTTACAGACGATGCAGCACAAGCAGATAAGCTAATGGTTGACGTACCAAGTAACTGGGTCATCCACAATGGTGCTACAGATGAAGAAAAAGAAGCAGCAAAAGACTTCTTAAACTGGATGGTTACTTCTGACGCTGGTAAAACAGCTATGACAAAAGAATTCAAGTACATCCCAGCGTTCAAGTCTGTTGAAGCATCTGCTGATGACATCGGACCTCTAGGCGCTGACCTTCTGAAGTACTCTCAAGAAGGCAAAACTTATTCTTGGCAGTTCATGAAGTACCCAGACGGTGCTGGTCAAGAATTCGGTGCAGCCCTTCAAGCATACGTTGGCGGCCAAGCATCTAAAGAAGAAACAATGAAAGCATTCGACGACACTTGGAAGAAGCTGAAGAAATAAAGTAATAAAAAAATCATAATGATGAATCGAGAACTGACTCGATCAGCCGTCGGAAATTCCACGGCTGGTTGGGTCAGTTTTTTTGTGCTTCTCCGTTAACTGTCCACCCCATACGGACAAAATGGGTAGTTCTGTCCACGAGCGGTGACAGACACCCTAAAAAGACACTTTCCCCCTTTTGTCCACGAACGGTGTCTGTCACCACAAAAAGACACTTTCCCACATTCTGTCCGCGAGGGGTGTCTGTCACCGCATTCGGTGGTATAATGGAGGATAGACTATTTTTGATTACGGGAGGGTTGGACGGATGTCACATATCCCTGAGGTATACAAAGAATTAATTGAAACAGCTGCTGCAGATGTTTCGAAGCTCCTTAGTCCAGGCTATGAACCGGATGCGAAGCTGATGCAGAAAGGACTTCTTATATATAGGCAAGGACTCGTAACAAAGGTCCGCTACGAGGATGGCTCGGTTACATCAACGGTTCAGGATGTTACACCGGTGTTTGTTCAGGTGGAACTCAACTTCTTCCAAACAAGCTCCTGCTCCTGCCCAGCCGACGGAATTTGCCGTCATATCGTCGCTACCTTTCTTTACGCATTTTCTCAAGTCGGCAGTGTGGCTGACTGGGTCGAGGAATGGCGCACTCCTCTTCATGAGAAAAAAACGGCGCAACAGCTCGGACTCATGAAGGCCAAGGATTTAATGAAAGGATCAGGTACTATCAAACCCGATTACGACCATTGGGTTCAAACCTTTCAAAATAGCTTCCAATCCATTATGAATGGCCAAGGTACACCCAAGCCCTACCTCATCCCAGAACTGTACCAGGCCTATACACGACGCCTCCGTGCAAGTGCACCTGTTGAGCAAGAATGGAAGCAGCTCTACCTATTGATCGGAAACATCTTTTCGTTCCGCCAGTTACTCAACTTAAGCCAGGAATCCGGACATAGCTCGTATGACATTGAACGCAACTACCAGCAGCTATTTTTCTCACTCATTGACGAAACCGAGGTGCTTATCAACCGTCTAAGCGTACACGCCCTTCCTTTCGCCTTTGATGAGTTCATCGCCCGACTCAAAGATGACGTAACCGACCTTCTCATTGACGAGGTCGCCTTAGAGTTTGAACGAATTCAACTTTATCAGCTGCTTTGGAGTTCTCTTTTTAAAAAGAAGCATTGGCGTGAAGAAGAGCTAGAAAAACTAGCGAACCTTGGGAAAATCAATGGCTCCTACGCCCTATCCATTGGCTACATTCATCTCAATCTATTGTTAAAACGAGACGAAAAAGCTCTAGCCATCATCACTCAACACGAAGCAGACATTAGTTCCTTTCTACTCATTTGGTTGGAGGAATTTAAATCACAGCGTGACTGGAAACGCATGGGGCCATTCGTTGAGGCATTTATTGGATACTTACGGCCTTATTTACTCAGCTTACCGAACAGCTACGCATGCTTTGACTTCACACGCTATGCAACAAGAGTGCTGCAATCCTATTGCGCAGAAACAAATCGGATCGATCTGTATGAAAAAATTCTTATGCAGCTTCTTCCCTATAGCTACCGTGAATACGAGCAATACTTATATATAGAAAAGCAATACGAAAAATGGAGCGACCTGCAAGCCTATATTGGCTATGACATGACCTCCATCTCGACCGATAAAATCAAAGAGCTTCAAAAAGAGGACCCAGCCGTCCTATTGCCACTCTACCATCAATCAATTCAGAAAAATATTGATTTAAAAAATCGTGGCAACTATCGCCAAGCTGTTCGTGAATTAAAAAAACTTCGAACACTATACAAAAAACTCAAGCGCCAAGACGAGTTTGAGCAATTTTTCGACCTATTACTTGAGCGCACGAAACGGCTTCGAGCGTTTCACGAGGAATGTCAAAGGGGTAAGCTGATTCATGCTTAAAACGAGACTCGTACACATACACATTCGTCATACAGAGAACAATCGCTACTTTATTTGGGCAACCAATGACCATAACGACGACGTCCAACCGTCCCAATGGAAATCGCTTCTTTTTAACCGCCATAAGGAATCGTATTACGGAACCTTTGTGGATGAAGAAACGATTGACCAACATCCCGGCGTGTCCATCGATGCTTGGCAGCTTGTCTCCCTTTTAGCACAAGAGCAATTCAACCAGCTGATCGAGTGGGACTGGGATGAAACGGCGCAAATCTGTCTTGCCTCAGCCCATTCGCTTCACGAAGCAATTTCGGAAAAAGATTGGCTTCCAGATTTTTCAGCGTGGGAACAAGACGAATTCCGCTGGGCCCTTCCTGAACGGGTAAAGCAGGAGTTTGATCCGTCTTTTTTTGAACAACAAATTTCTGAGGAAGAAACCGTTCAACTTTTTATAGAAAAATGGTTCGATTCCTCCCTGAGCGCTTTTTTCGACAGAAATCAGGAATGGCACGAAAAAGTAGGAGTAAAGCTTGATGCTTTGAAAAATCAAGCCTTGTCTCCACGCGCATTGGCTACTTATTTTGATGAAGAAACCTGGAGCGAATGGATTGGACTGAAGGAGTCTCAAGTACCGTTTTCATTAGGTTTGCGATTAGAAGAACCAGCTGACCTTGATGGAACATGGGAATTGCAAGTCTTTTTACGTGGAAAAAATCAACCCGATCTCATTGTCGATGCCAAAGATGGCAGCAATATGCCAAGAAACTGGCAGACATACGATTCGTATATTGAACGCGAGCAACAGCGCTGGGTGGAACTTTTCCCATGGCTGGAAGGTAGACGTGGAGTCACAAGCCAGTTAACGGAAAACGATGCTTGGATGTTCTTGTCTGATGCGAGTGAAACATTGCTGGCACTAGGGGTTGAAATCCTCCTCCCTTCTTGGTGGCAAGCGATGAAGAATGCGAACTTGAAAGTTAAAGCAAAGCTCAAGGGAACAGGCTCTCGCGGTCAGTCATTTGTTGGCCTTCAGGCGATGCTTGATTACAACTGGCGCTTCTCGATGAACGGAGTGGAACTAAGTGAAGATGAGTTCCATCAGCTGGTCGAGGAAAAAAGACGCCTCGTGTTTATTCGCGGTCGCTGGATCAAGCTTGATCCAGGATTTATTCGCACGATTCAAGGTCTGATGAAAAAAGCGGAAAAAGAAGGCTTGCACGTAAGAGACCTCATTCAGCAGGAGCTTTTAGGTGGAGATGAAGAAGATCCATCACAATCGCTAGATGATCCACGTGCGTTTGCCAAAATACAAATTGAGCTGAACCGTCATTGGAAGCAAATGATCAAGCAGCTTCAGGACGTTCGGTCGATTCCAGAGGTTGAAGTGCCAGCCAGCTTCCTCGGCGAGCTAAGACCCTATCAAAAACAAGGCATGAGTTGGCTATTGTTTTTACGGAAGTATGGATTTGGTGCAATTTTAGCGGATGACATGGGACTTGGAAAAACGATTCAGTTGATCAGTTACCTTTTACAGGTGAAAAAAGAGGACAAAAATCCGGCACCCGCTTTGATTGTTTGTCCAACCTCCGTACTCGGTAACTGGCAAAAGGAGATCGAACGCTTTGCTCCAAATATGAAGGTATATCTCCATTACGGTTCGAATCGCTTGAAAGAGGAGAAGTTCAACGAGAAAGTGTTGGAGTCAGACGTGGTGTTAACATCCTATGGACTGACCCATATTGATGCAGCCGAGTTTGAAACTATTACGTGGAGCTCGGTCGCGATTGACGAAGCGCAAAATATTAAAAATGCTGGAACGAAGCAATCCCGTGCGGTCCGAAAGCTGAACGGCAAGCATCACATCGCACTAACGGGAACACCGATGGAAAACCGTTTGACCGAGCTTTGGAGTATTTTTGATTTTACCAATCACGGTTACTTAGGAAGCTTAGGAAATTTCCAGAAAAAGTTCGTCTTGCCGATTGAAAAAGACAACGAGAAGGAAAAGATCGGTGAGCTTCAAGCATTGATTCGTCCATTCTTACTAAGACGGACGAAAAAAGACGAAGAGGTTGCTCTCAACCTGCCGGATAAGCAAGAACAAAAGGAATACTGTCCGCTTACGGCCGAACAGGCTTCACTGTACGAGCAACTCGTTCAAGATACGTTTGCTCAGATCGAAACGTTAACTGGCCTTGAGCGCAAAGGTCTTATTTTACAATTGTTGAGCCGCTTAAAGCAGCTGTGCAACCAACCTGCCCTTTACTTGAAGGAAGAAAATCCGTTACAGCTTCTTGAACGTTCGGTTAAGCTTGAAAAATTAACCGAGCTCATCGAAGCCGTACTCGAGCGCGAGGAAAGCGGCTTGATTTTCACCCAGTACATCGAAATGGGCGAAATTATCCGACGTGTGTTAAATAAGAAGTACGGCATTGAAGTACCTTTCTTAAACGGAAGTGTGCCAAAAGCAAAGCGTGACGAGATGATCACACGATTCCAAAACCGCGAGTTCCCTGTGTTCCTACTCAGCTTGAAAGCTGGTGGAACCGGGTTAAATCTAACAGCGGCGAATCACGTCATCCACTACGACCGCTGGTGGAATCCCGCCGTTGAAAACCAAGCAACCGACCGAGCGTACCGTATCGGCCAAAAACGATTCGTCCACGTTCACAAATTCATTAGCACCGGAACACTCGAAGAAAAAATCGACGCCATGCTAGAGAAAAAACAAACGCTAAACGATGCCATCATCCAAAGCGACAACTGGATCACCGAGCTCTCCACCGACGAGCTCCGCGACTTAATCCTACTCTCCTAGTAAAAACGGTGTCTGTCACCACAAAAAGACAGATCGGGCTGTTTTGTCCGCCTGGAATGGACACTTTACATTTTGTCTACTGTCCGTCACAGGTGTACAAAATTAGGAAAAGTGTCCACGAAGGGTGTCTGTCACCGAAAGCGGGACGCAGAAAGACCCAGCCAGTGGCTGGGTCTTTTCCTTATATCTTCTCTTATTTCTTTTCCTTATATCGCTAAATGTCCTTTCAACTCCTGCTGCACTCGTTCTCGTTCCTCATCAGAAACAAAAAGGTACCACACTCTCCCTATGTACCCGCCTTCACCTTGAATTGCGAGTTGGTCAATCATCCTCCCAGATTTTCGATAATTCTTCTGGATATCGACCATTTGGTCCCAAGTTAGGTTTGTTCGTACATTTTCTCCGAGTGCGGAGAAAATATCACCGAAATTGGTTAATGAGCTCAAGCTTGCTCCTTCACGGATAACTCCTCGAATAATTTGACGCTGGCGCTGTTGTCTTCCAAAATCTCCTTGTGGGTCATCGTATCTCATCTGTACATACGAAAGAGCTTCTTCACCCGTTAAGCCGATTTGACCTTCTTTAAAAGTAATGCCACCATTAGAAAACTCGAACGAGTTATTTACTGTAATTCCACCTACTGCATCCACTATATCTTGAAAGCCTTCCATATTCACCTTTATATAATAGTCAATCGGGATGTCGAGGAAATTTTCTACCGTTGCCATCGCCATTTCTTCATTCCCGAAGGCATACGCATGATTAATCTTATCCTCGGTACCACGACCAACGATCTCCACCCTCGTATCACGAGGAATACTTAACATCTTCACTGTCTCTAATTCCGGATTCACCGTCAATACAATCATCGTATCTGATCGGCCTTTGTCTCCTTCTCTCTCATCCACACCAAGCATCAACACAGAGAACGGCTCCTGCGCCTCGAGCGAAACCTCCTGTGCTCTCTTGTCGGAAACCTTCCTACTCGTTGGATCATGCATCGTCTCCATCGCTTTACTCAGCGAGTGATACACGGAATATGCATATGCACCTGCTCCAAGAAAAAGCAGCAGCAGGATGATTCCTGTTACCCTTACCCATCTCCGCTTTTTCTTACGCCTTTCTGCCCTCATAAAGACAAACCTCCCTTTATGAAAACAGAATAACAGAAAATTTATCCAATTTTACAAAAAGTGTTCGACAATTTCTTTTTACATATTAAACAACCAAACCACCAAAGTCGCAAAACTAGAACCTAAAATCGCACTTAACGTCATAGCAACCGAGCTTATCGAAACCGTTAATTCATCAAATTCCTTAGCCTTCGAGGTTCCAATCGCATGAGAGGCACTTCCAAAAGCCATTCCCCTTCCTAATTGGCTTGTAATGCGGAACCATTTAAAGATGGTAGGTCCCAACACCGCTCCTGTCAGACCTGCAAGCAACACGAATACGATCGTCATAGAAGGGATTCCTCCGATTGCTGTGGTCACCTGGATGGCAACGGGTGTGGTAATTGATTTAGGAATAATAGAAAGAATGAAATTTTGTGAAACTCCTAAAACCTCCGCCAGCAACAATCCGCTAACCATTCCAACTACTAACCCCATAACCACCCCTCCCACAATCGGAACAAGCTTACCCATTAACGTTTTTCTCTGCTTATACAACGGAAGGGCAAGAGCAACAACCGCGGGTCCAAGCAAGTGGTTGATCCATTCTCCACCAATCATATACGTTTCATAGGATAGTTGAAGCACACTTAATATCACTATAATCGCGATGGTGGTTGTCAGTAAGGGGAGAAGAAACGCGAAGGAATACTTCAAGTACAACCTGTTCATCAAAAGGTACATAGCTACCGTTAATACCACAATAATTATTGAGACAAGGAATTGTTGCACTGAATTTTCTCCTTCCTTTTTTGGGCCATTCTTTCCAAGAGCTGACTACACCACCCAACTGAAATCATCGACACGATCGTACTTACCATGATAATCCCTAATAAGATCAACCCTTTTCCTGAAAAAAGGGACGGTTCATTCATCACGCTGACCGTTGCTGGTACTAGTAACAGTGGCAGAAAAGTGATGAGAACATTCGCACCGTCCTGAATCCAATCCACAGGAATAATTTTTAACAATAATAAAATCAATAATAATAGCAATCCAATAATACTCCCAGGAAGAGGGATATGGAGAAAGCCTTTAAGGAAACTGCCTATATAAAATAAACCAATCAAAATACCAATCTGAAAAATTACCTTCGTAACGTACATAGTCAGTTGATTCGCCACCTTATTTAAAAACTATCTTTATTTTACTATAAAAATAGATAGAAGGTGGTCGATTGGAATGCATTCTCTTCGCTGTTATTTCTATCGAACGATTCTGCATTCCAATCGACATTATGAAAAAAAAAAAAATCAAGCAGCCAATAAAGCTGCTCGAATAGTGAGGGGAGTGAGGAAGTTATTGATTCTATCTAAGGGAGAAAATATGAGGATTATTTTAGTATCTTACATGAATTTCTCGTATCGCACATTCTAATTGTGCGATTCTCATTTGTAACAGGGAAATATGTTCATGGGATTTCCCCACAAGTTCGATCAGTTGTTCCACTACATGTTCGTTCATCTGTTTCAAGGAGTAACAACCTCTCTTTCTGGGGGAGGAGTTGGAAGTGGGATTTTGGCGACCCGTTCGTCCTCTCTTTTCGGACCGATAAATCGGACATTTTCAGCGACCACTTCGGTTACATACGTTCTTTTTCCCTGTTGATCAAAGCTGCGTGTTTGGATTCTGCCGGTAATGCCAATGAGGGAGCCCTTTTTACAAAAGGCCGTCGTGTTTTCGGCGGTTTTTCGCCATAAGGTACAATGAACAAAGTCTGTGTCCACCTCTCCTTTTTGGTTTCGATATTGTCGGTTTACTGCGAGGATGATATTGCAGACATATACTCCTTCTTGTGAGCAATATTAATAAATGTCACAAAAGAAAGGCTATAAATGTCTCTTTTATATCAACAAACCGTCAAAAGTTATAACAGCACATGTCATAACGACGGAAATGATAATTAAAAGATGTCATAAAATGTACTTATATATAAGTAGCTTTTTGCACCAATTCTTTAATGCTCATGCCCCCCTCACACACCATAAATTAATACGTTAATCTTAAATTCACTAAATATTGGTCTGAATGGGGTTACTTCCAAATAATTGAAAAACCCTTATATCATTTCACTTATTTCTCTAATAAGAGATGGAATACTTTGCTTATATTTAGTTAAATTCTTCAGTATTTCTTTAAAGTCAGAAGCCGATTTTTCCTTCAATTCACTAGTCTTTAATGTTGCTGTAATCATTATTATTAATTCATTTACTTCTGTTTTCAAAGTTTCCAGGGACTGGAGAACGACTCGGGCATCCTCGCCATCTTTTATACCAAATCCATAAGTGTCCATATCTAATGTGCCAGTAGCGCATAGATAATCAGCTTCAATATTATTGTACAGTTCCCTTAATTTCTTATACTGATAAAGGTTAGGTGCTGGCAATTCTGTCACTCCTCTTGACTATAATGAACTAAGTTTGGATGTTTACTTCTTTTGAAATTACATTTTTTATATGAAATTACCGATCCGTTAGCTATTAAGGAAGAAAAAACGGAATGATAATGGTTGTAAATTATCAATACGTTTTATCAGATGGCTATTGTCTTAAACTTTAAAGCAAAACTACAGAAAAAAGGAAAAAGTAATTACCGTTATTCCAATTCTTTATCTTTCTTTTTTATTTCATCACTAATAACTTTTAATGCTTGAGTTATTAATACTAAAAAATCTGTATTGATTTCTTTTTCTATATTTACCAGCTTATATATATTGGGTGTCGTAGAGTTTTGTTCGAATGAAAGCCCTTTTACTTTTTGTTCAAATGTTGCCTTTTCTTTTGTAGTAAAGTTTTCTTCGGGTGAATGAACAAAACGGTTTCTTATTTGATTATAAGCATATATCTTTTGCCATAAAATTTCGGTGTCAATTATATTTAGCCCAACCACTCTAGCTAAATAGAATAAATATTTTTTCACACCATTATGCCTAATATCTTCAGGACTTATTGATAAAGTGTATTTTCTTTCACATTCTTTAGAAATAATATTTAATGTTTTTTCAAGGTATGAGTACTGGGATATAAGTGCTGAGGTTCTCATAATCCTTGGGAATACTTCACGGATATTATAAAATCTATCCTCGTACATATATTCATAAATTTCATCATGGTCCTCTGGTGGATAACTTTTTATATATTCCTCATAAGATTGCTCTAATAGCAACTGTTCTTTTAAGATATTTTCTTCCATAAACTGAATATAATTTTCAAAGTTTTCGTTTTCTAAATCAATTGCAAATTCAATCCAAGTAAGTCTTCTCAACATTAGTATCTCCTATTATTTTTTTAAACATTAATAGTACAAAAATCGACATAGAGCAGATTTAAAAAAGCTGCAAAACAC
>Ga0182742_1002588_pt1 | contig 19689 bp, 19 predicted proteins | sample eDN5th37CBELigMG_FD_128880 | JGI IMG/M metagenome (GOLD analysis project Ga0182742, IMG submission 128880) | Enriched Miracle-Growth compost microbial communities from Emeryville, California, USA - eDNA 5th pass 37_C BE-Lig MG (version 2)... ... | reverse complement strand
CGCCGAGGCCTCGGCGGTCGCGATCGGCGGCATCGCCGTCATCGGCGCGGTGCTCGGCCTCGCCGCGTTCGCGGGCGTCGCGCAGCACGCGACCCCCGAGCTGCGCGGCGCGGCCTTCGTCGTGCTCGGCTCGGCCGTGATCGCCGGCTTCTGGCTGCTGCCCTTCGCGTTCCGCGTCGACGACGGCATGCCGCCGCGGGCATTCGCGGCATTCGAGATCGGGACGGGGCGGCTCGCCGCCGCGCTCGCGTTCTCCCGGCTGGCGAGCGTTCCCGTCGTGCTGCTCGTGGTGCTGCTCGTCATCCAGATCGTCGCCTGGGCGCCGGCCGGCGGCACCGCCACCGTCGTCGCCGTCGTCGCCGGACTGATCACGATCGCGACCTGCGTGCTCGGCTCGCAGGTCGCCTCCGCGGTCGCCGGGCGCGGCATCGTCTGGCGCAACGTCGCCGCGCTGCTCGCGCTCGCCGCCGTCGCGATCGCCGCCCCGCTCGCGGCGGCGCTCGTCGCGCTCGACTGGTCCGCCGACGGCGTCACCTACCTGCGGCGGGCGACCGAGGTCCTCGTCTGGACCCCGCTCGGCGTCGTCTGGGGCGCGAGCGGCGCCGCGGCCGCCGGCGACCTCGGGCTCGCGTGCGGCCGCCTCGCCGTCGCGCTCGGCATCGCCGCGCTCCTCGCCGCCGCCTGGTACTGGATCGTCCGGCGCTCGGGCAGCACTCTCCCGCGTGCGCAGGCGGTCAAGCGGCTGTCCGGTCTCGGCGTCTTCGACGCGATGCCGCCGGTGCCGGGCGGCGTCATCGCGGCCCGCAGCATCGTGTACTGGATGCGCGACTCGCGCTACGCGGTGCCGCTGCTCATCCTTCCACTCGTCCCCGTCGTCATCGCCGTCGCGTTCTCGCTCGCCGGCATCCCGGTCATGGTCGTCGCGTGGCTGTGCGTCCCGCTCGTCGCCCTCATCGTCGGCTGGTCGGTGCACAACGACATCGCGGCCGACGGCACCGCGTTCTGGCTCCACGTCGTCACGGGCGTCGGCGGGCGCGCCGACCGCTGGGGTCGCGTCGTCGCGCCGCTCATCATCGGCGCGGTCGTCGTCGTGGGAGGGTCGTTCCTGACGGGATGGCTCATCGGCTACGCCCCGATCGTGCTGCCGCTCATCGCGCTCGGCTCCTGCCTGCTGCTCATCGGGCTCGGCGTCGGCAGTGCCGCCTCGGCGATCGCGCCGTACCCGACGGTCGCGCCGGGCGACGGGCCGTTCGCGCAGCCGCAGGCGATGCGCGGCGGGGAGCCGGCGAAGCAGACCGCGTCGTTCCTGCTCGCGGTGCTGCTCGCGGTGCCCGCGATCGTCGCGATGATCGTCGCCGTCACCGTGGACCCCGGGTTCCTCGTGCCGGCGATCTGGATCGCGTTCGGCTCGGGGCTCGTCGTGCTCGTCGCCGGGACCGAGCTCGGCGCGCTCGTCGTCGGCAAGCGCGCGCCCGAGATCCTCGCGTTCACGCAGCAGAACTGAATCGCGTTCTCGCGCATCGCATTCTCACCCAGACCATCGCGGCCCAGCATCGACGGGGCGATCGCGCCGTAGAATCGCGGCATGGCGGACACCGAGCACACCGGCGGCGGCACGGACGTGATGGATCGGGAGCTCGAGAAGCTCCTCAACGGGGAGCTGACCGAGGACGGCGACCACGACCGCTTCTCGCACTACGCGCCGAAGGACAAGATCGTCGAGTCGGCCGTGACCGGCAAGCCGATCCGCGCGCTGTGCGGCAAGCTGTGGGTCCCGACCCGCGATCCCGAGAAGTTCCCGGTCTGCCCCGAGTGCAAGGCCGTCTACGACAAGCTCCGCAAATAGCCCCCGCGACCCTCGTTTTTCAGGAGAATCGGCCTCGCGCGTGCGTATTGCACGCGCGAGCCCGATTCTCCTGAAAAACGCGAGGGATTCGAGGGATAGCAGGGGATAGAACGCGATCGTCAGCGGTAGACGGTCGGGATGGCGGGCTCGCCGCGGCTGAGGCGCAGGGCGTCGGGCGGCATCTCGGCGATCGCCGCGCGGTGGTGCTCGCGCGCCGCCGCGACGCCCTCGGTTCCGAGATGCGCCGTGACGGGAGCGCCGTCCTCGACGAACGTCACGTCGAGGCGCCGGCCGTCGGTCCCGTCGGCCGGCTCGTCGACGAGGATCGTCTCCTCGACCGCGATGCCGCCATCGAGCCGCCGGACCGGGACCTTGCGGCCGCCGACGTTCTCCTTGCCGCTGGAGTGCTTCGCGACCGGCACCCATTCGCCCATCCCGTCGCGGCGCGCGACGAGCTTGAACACCATGCCGGCGGCGGGATGGCCCGATCCGGTGACGACCGCGGTGCCGACGCCGTAGGAGTCGACGGGGGCGCCGCGCAGCGCCGCGATCGCGTACTCGTCGAGGTCGTTCGTCACGGTGATCCTGGTGCCCGTCGCGCCGAGCGAGTCGAGCTGCGCCCGCACCTGCGCGACGACGACCGGGAGGTCGCCGGAGTCGATCCGGACCGCGCCGAGTCCGGGGCCCGCGACCCGCACCGCCGTCTCGACGCCCTGCGCGATGTCGTACGTGTCGACGAGGAGCGTCGTATCGGGGCCGAGCGCCGCGACCTGCGCCGCGAACGCGGCCTCCTCGGAGTCGTGCAGCAGCGTGAACGAGTGCGCGGCGGTCCCCATCGTCGGGATGCCCCAGGTGCGGCCCGCCTCGAGGTTCGAGGTCGCCGAGAAGCCCGCGATGAACGCGGCACGTGCTGCGGAGACCGCACTGCGCTCGCCCGTGCGACGCGAGCCCATCTCCGCGAGCGGGCGGCCCTCCGCTGCGCTGACCATGCGGCTCGCGGCCGATGCGATCGCCGAGTCGTAGTTGAGCACCGACAGGATGAGCGTCTCGAGGATGACCGCGTCGGCGAAGGTCCCGTCGACCCGCAGGACGGGCGAGCCCGGAAAGTAGAGCTCGCCCTCCCGGTAGCCGGTGATGGTGCCGCGGAAGCGGTACTCCGCGAGCCATTCGAGCGTCTCGGGCCGGACGATCGCGTTGTGTCGCAGCCAGGCGAGCTCGGAATCGCCGAAGCGGAAGCGCCCGAGCAGCTCGACGAGCCGGCCGGTGCCGGCGACGACGCCATAGCGCCGGCCGGTCGGCAGCCGGCGGGTGAACACCTCGAACACGCTCGCCCGCTCGTGCGTCCCCGCCCCGATCGCGGCGTCGAGCATCGTGAGCTCGTAGCGATCGGTCAGGAACGCGGTCGTCACACCCCCGACGATAACCGCTTTCAGGACTACGGGGGTGCGGGCGTCCGGCACGCACGCGTCCCCGCCCGAACTCCCGAGAACGGCGCCTAGCATGTTCGGGTGAGCGACGCGCCGATCGGGGTCTTCGACAGCGGGGTCGGCGGGCTCACCGTCGCGCGGGCGATCATCGACCAGCTGCCGAACGAGCGCATCCGCTACGTCGGCGACACGGCGAACGGCCCCTACGGCCCGCTGCCGATCGCCGAGGTGCGCGAGTTCGCGCTCGGCGTCCTCGACGAGATGGTCCAGGCCGGCGTCAAGGCGATCGTCATCGCGTGCAACACCGCATCCGCTGCGATGCTCCGCGACGCTCGAGAGCGCTTCACCCTCGCGGCGGGGATCCCCGTCATCGAGGTCATCCAGCCCGCCGTGCGGGCCGCCGTGCGGCAGACGAGGACCGGTCGGGTCGGCGTCATCGGCACCGCGGGGACCGTCAACTCCCTGGCCTACGAGGACGCGTTCGCAGCGGCGAGCGAGCTCGTGATCACCGCGCGGGCGTGCCCGCGGTTCGTGGAGTTCGTCGAGGCGGGCGTGACGACGGGCCCCGAGCTGCTTGCCGTCGCGGAGGAGTACCTCGCCCCGCTGCGCGCCGCCGAGATCGACACGCTCGTCCTCGGCTGCACCCACTACCCCCTCATCGCCGCCGCGATCCAGTACGTCGTCGGCTCGGAGGTGACGCTCATCTCGAGCGCCGAGGAGACCGCGTTCGACGTCTACCGCACGCTCGTCCGACTCGGCCTCGAGCGCGTCGATCCCTCACCCCCGCGCCACCACTTCGAGGCGACCGGGGACGATCCCGTCGGGTTCAAGCGGCTCGCGCAGCGCTTCCTCGGCCCCGAGATCATGCGCGTCGAACCCTTCACCTCGCCGACAGTGCACGTTCGCACCGAGAGTGCGTGAAGTACCGCGCACACTGGGTGCGAACATGCACATTGAACGATGAGAGGGTGATGGGATGAGCAGGATCGACGGCAGGCGGCCCGACGAGCTCCGCGCAGTGACGATCGAGCGCGGCTGGAGCGAGCAGGCGGAGGGCTCGGCCCTCATCTCGTTCGGCCGGACCCGGGTGCTGTGCACCGCCTCGTTCACGGCGGGCGTGCCGCGCTGGCTCGTCGGCAAGGGGAAGGGCTGGGTGACGGCCGAGTACGCGATGCTGCCGCGCGCGACGAACGAGCGCAGCGACCGCGAGTCGGTCAAGGGCCGCGTCGGCGGCCGGACGCACGAGATCTCGCGTCTGATCGGGCGCGCGCTGCGGGCGATCATCGACACGAAGGCGCTCGGGGAGAACACGATCGTGATCGACTGCGACGTGCTGCAGGCGGACGGCGGGACGCGGACGGCCGCGATCACGGGCGCCTATGTCGCGCTCGCCGACGCGATCGCGTGGGGCAAGGCGAACGGGCACATCCCGAAGTCGGCCGAGCCGCTCATCGACTCGGTCGCGGCGATCAGTGTCGGCATCGTCGACGGCGTCCCGCTGCTCGACCTGGAGTACCGCGAGGACTCGCGCGCCGAGACCGACATGAACGTCGTGACGACGGGCCGCGGGCTCTTCGTCGAGGTGCAGGGCACGGCCGAGGGCGCGCCCTTCGACAAGCGCGAGCTCGACGCGCTCCTCGAGCTCGCGACGGACGGCACCGCCCGGCTCGCCGAGGCGCAGCGCAGGGCCCTCGCGTGACGCGCCGGATCGTCCTCGCGACGCACAACCAGCACAAGCTCGAGGAGCTCGTGGCGATCCTCGGGCCCGCGCTCGCGGGCTTCGAGCTCGTCGCGACGGACGGTCCGGATCCGATCGAGGACGGCGCGACGTTCGCCGAGAACGCCCTCATCAAGGCGCGTGCGGCGGTCGCCCACACGGGGCTCCCGGCGCTCGCCGACGACTCGGGCATCGCGGTCGACGCGCTCGGCGGGGCGCCCGGCATCCACTCGAAGCGCTATGCCGGCACGGGTGTCGACCGGGACAACGTCGAGCTGCTGCTGCGCGAGCTCGAGGGGGCGGCGGATCGCACCGCGCGCTTCGTGTGCGCCGCCGCGTTCGTCGACCCCGAGGGGATGGAACTCGTCGAGGTCGCCCACTGGCCCGGAGAGGTGCTCCTCGCCCCCGTCGGTGCGGGCGGCTTCGGCTACGACCCGATCTTCCGCCCGGATGGCGCGACGCGCAGTCTCGCGGAGTTCTCGGCGGAGGAGAAGAACGCCGTGTCGCATCGCACGCAGGCGTTCCGTGCGCTCATGCCGGCAGTCGCAGCATGGTCGTCAGGAAGCGCCGGAACGAGCTGAGCTCCTCGGGGGTGAGGTCGCCGAAGAGCTCTTCTTCGATGGCGAGCGCGATGGGGCGCCCGCGCTCGACCTGGGCGCGGCCGGCATCCGTGATGTCGAGCTCGAAGCGGCGCCGGTCGATCGTGGATGCGGTCCGGGTGATCAGGCCGTTCGCCTCGAGTCGGCGCACGAGGTCGGCGATGGTCGAGCGGTCGAGGTCGAGCGCGTCGCCGAGCTCCCGCTGGCTCGCTCCCGGCTTGCGCGTGATGACGGCGAGCGCCGCGAACTGCACGTTCGTCATGTCGGGGGAGTGCGCCTGCCAGGCGGCGACGTGGCGCTGCTCCGCCCGGCGGATGAGGTGGCCGGTGTAGCGGAACGGTTCGAGCTCGTCGTGCATACGACTCCCGGTCGGATGGTGGGCTTCGCCATGCTATCCCCGCGGTCGGCTCCTGCGGTGCGGGATGCCGACGGCGGGTCGCGAGAACGCGATGCTAGTGTTTTCGGTATGCCGAAATCTCGCGAGGCCCTCGAGCGGTCGCGATACTCGGCGATCCTGCTGCTCGGCCCCGCCTTCGTCGCGGCGATCGCGTACGTCGACCCGGGCAACGTCGCCGCGAACCTCACGGCGGGCGCGCGCTACGGCGATCTGCTGCTGTGGGTGCTCGTGCTCGCGAACGCGATCGCGGTGCTCGTCCAGTACTCCTCGGCGAAGCTCGGCCTCGTCACGGGGCTGAGCCTCTCGGAGTACCTCGGCGACCGGCTGCGGACCTGGCCCCGGCGGCTCTACTGGCTGCAGGCGGAGCTCGTCGCCGCCGCGACCGACGTCGCCGAGGTGATCGGCGGCGCGATCGCGCTGCACCTGCTCTTCGGCCTGCCGCTGTGGCTCGGCGGGGTCGTCGTCGGCGTCGTGGCGATCGCGATCCTCAGCCTCCAGTCGCGCCGGGGCCAGCGCGCCTTCGAGCTCACCGTGATCGGCCTGCTCGCGATCATCGTGATCGGCTTCGTCGCGGGACTCGTCGTGTCCGGCTTCGACCTCGGGCAGGCCGCGGCCGGGCTCGTCCCGCGATTCGAGGGCACCGACTCGGTCCTGCTCGCGACGAGCATGCTCGGCGCGACCGTCATGCCGCACGCGATCTACCTGCACAGCGCCCTCGCCCGAGATCGTCACGGTCATGCGACGGAGCCGGGCCGGCTCAAGCGGCTGCTGCGGGTCACGAAGTTCGACGTGCTCGCCGCGCTCGTCGTCGCCGGCGCGGTCAACGTCGCGATGCTGCTGCTCGCCGCGAGCGCGCTGCGCGGCGTGCCAGGCACCGACACGATCGAGGGCGCGCACGCGGCGATCGAGGCGGCGCTCGGCCCCGGCATCGCGATCGTCTTCGCGATCGGGCTGCTCGCCTCGGGCCTCGCATCCTCGAGCGTCGGGACCTACGCGGGGCAGTCGATCATCGGGGGGCTGCTCAGGGTGCGGGTGCCGCTCATGCTGCGCCGGCTCATCACGCTCGTGCCGGCGGTCGTGCTGCTCGCGGCCGGCATCGACCCGACCTGGGCGCTCGTGCTCTCCCAGGTCGTGCTCTCCTTCGGCATCCCCTTCGCGCTCATCCCGCTCGTCCATGCGACCGGCTCGGTCCGCGTCATGGGGCGCTGGGTGAACCCGGTCTGGCTGCGTGTCCTCGGCTGGGTCTCGGTCGCGATCATCACGGTGCTCAACGCACTGCTGATCGTGCTCGTGATCGCCGGCTGATCAGCCCCGCGGCTCGTCGTCGAGGTCGACCAGCGCCTCGACCTCGGCATCCGTCGGCACGTGGCCGCCCGCCCGCTTCGCCTTCGCCCGCCCGACGAAGAAGTGGATCGCGGTCGGCACGACGGTCAGCAGCACGGCGCCGATCAGGATGATGTCGATGTATTCGACGACGAACTCGCTGAGCCACGGGATGTAGCCGATGAAGAAGCCGACGAGGGTGAGCCCGGTGCCCCACACGATCGCGCCGATCGCGTTGTACAGGGTGTACTTCCGATAGTTCATGTGGCCGACCCCGGCCATCACGGGGGTCACCGTTCGCACGACGGGCACGAAGCGCGCGAGGATCACGGAGAGGCCGCCGAAGCGGTGGAAGAACGCGTTCGTGCGCCTGACGTTCTCGATCGAGAACAGCCCCGACTCCTTGCGCTCGAAGATCCTCGGCCCCGCCTTGTGCCCGATGAGGTAGCCGACCTCGCCGCCGACGAAGGCGGCGACGCTGATGGCGAGGCAGGAGACCCAGATCGGGATCTGGATGCCCGTGTACGGCGGGATCATCGTCCCGGTGAACGTCAGCACGCCCGTGATGAGCAGGAGCGTGTCGCCGGGCAGGATGAAGCCGATGAGCAGCGCCGTCTCGGCGAAGATGATGAGGCACACGACGAGCAGCGCCCACGGCCCGGCGCTCGTGATGATCGCGTGCGGGTCGAGCCAGGGGATGAGCGCTCCGGGAGCGGTGGGCGGTGCGGACGCGGCGATCGCGGCGGCGAGGGTCACAGGGGCTCCTGTCGTCGGTCACCCGAGTCTAGAGGGGTGCTCCCGTGCGAGCGCTGCGCCTTCGACGTCGACGTTCGGCAGAACGCGATCGAGCCACTTCGGCATCCACCAGGCGGCTTTGCCGAGCAGGTGGATGACCGCGGGCGTGATGAGCATGCGCACGACGAACGCGTCGAACAGCACGCCGACCGCGAGCCCGAAGCCGAGCGGCCGGATCGTGCCGATGTGGGAGAAGATGAACCCGCCGAAGACGGCCGCCATGATGATCGCGGCGGCGGTGACGACCGCGCGGCCCGAGCGCAGGCCCGCGGTGACGGCGACGCGCGGCGGCGCGCCGTGCACGTAGGCCTCGCGCATGCCGGCGACGAGGAAGATCTGGTAGTCCATCGCGAGGCCGAAGAGCATGCCGATGATGAGGATCGGCGCGAAGCTGAGCACGGGCCCCGGATCGTGGACGTCGAAGAGCGTGCCGAGCCAGCCCCACTGGTAGACCGCGGTGACGGCGCCGAGCGCCGCGAAGAGCGACAGGATGAAGCCGAGCGCGGCCATGATCGGCACGAGGATCGAGCGGAAGACGAGGATCAGCAGGATGATCGCGATGCCGGCGATGAGCAGCAGGTAGACGGGCAGCGCGCCGGCGAGCTTCTCCGAGATGTCCATCGCGGCGCTCGCGGAGCCCGCGACGCCGATCGTCTGGACGCCCTCGGGCGGTGTCGCGTCGCGCAGCGCGTGGACGAGCGTCTCGGTCGACGCGCTCGTCGGGCCGTCGACGGGGATGACCTGGAACGCGAGCAGGTCGCCCGAGTCGGTCGCGGCGATCGGCACGGCCGCGACGACGTCGTCCTGCGCCATGAGGAAGTCGACGAAGTCGGCCTGGGCGGCGAGCCGGTCGCCCTCGGCGACGGGCGCCTCGGGGGTCGCGACGACGACGAGGGCGGCGTTGCGGCCGGGGCCGAACTCCTGCGCGACGGTCGTGTAGGTCTGGTACTGGGTCGAGTCGACCGGCTCGGAGGCGGCGCTGAGCAGCCCGAGGCGCAGACCCAGGACGGGTGAGGCGATCGCGAGCAGGCCGATGACGCCGACGACGACGGAGGCGATCGCGGTGCGGGTGCGCATCGGCTTCGGCGCGGCGGGGACGACGGGCGCGTCGGCGGCGGCCCTGCGGGCGCGCCGGCTGAGCGCGCGCATGCCGATGAGCCGCAGCAGGGCGGGCACGAGGGTCACGGCGGCGAGCACGGCGACGAGGACGCAGAACGCGGCGACGATGCCCATCGTGCCGAGGAACGGGATCCCGGTGACGGTGAGCGCGAGCAGCGCGACGATGACGGTCATGCCGGCGAACACGACGGCGCTGCCGGCGGTGCCGTTCGCGAGCCCGATCGACTCGTGCAGCTCGAGGCCCTGGGCGAGCTGGCGCCGGTGCCGGTTGACGATGAAGAGCGCGTAGTCGATGCCGACCGCGAGGCCGAGCATGACGCCGAGCGCAGGGGTCACGCTCGACATCTGGACGACGTCGGAGAGCGCGAGCGACGCGGCGATCCCGACGCCGACGCCGAGGATCGAGGTGACCATCGGGAGGATCGCGGGCAGGAAGGAGCGCAGCATGACGAGCAGCACGACGAGCGCGAGCAGCACGCCGACGATCTCGCCGACGCCGAGGATGCCGTCGAGCGACGCGGTGATCTCGGAGGAGTAGTCGATCGCGACCCCGGCGATGCCGGCGTCGTCGAGGAGGGTCGAGACGGCGGTCTTGACGTCGCCCGAGAGGGTGAAGAAGTCGTCGTCGAAGAGGACGGAGCCGAGCGCGGTCGAGCCGTCGGGGGAGACGCTGCGCAGGCCGTCGGCGGCGGCGAGCAGGCGCTCGCCGGCCTCGAGCTGCTCGCGGCCGTCGGCGAGCTGCTGGAGGCCATCGTCGATCGCGGTCTGCTGCGTCGCGAGCTCGGTGCGGCCGGCCTCGATCTGCGCGCGGCCCGCGTCGAGCTGCGCCTGCTGGGCCGCGAAGGCGTCGGCGGCGAAGGCGTAGACGCCCTGCGCCTGGGCCTGCGCGATCGCGGCGTCGAGGAGGGCCTGGCCGGCGTCGAGCTGCGCCGCGGCGTCGTCGAGCTGGGCGGAGGCGGCGTCGAGCTGCTCCTGGCCGTCGCTGAGCTGCTGGGCGCTGTCCTCAAGCTCGGCGCGGCCGTCGGCGAGCTGCTGGGCCTGGTCCTCGATCTGCGCGTCGGTCGCGAAGGGGTCGACGACCGCGGCGACCCCGTCGACCGCGGCGACATCGTCGAGGAGATCGGCGATCGCGTTCTGCTGCTCGGTGCTGAATGCCCCGTCCTCGCTGCGGAACACGACGGTCGCGGCGGCGCCCGCGTAGTCGGGGAGCGCCTCGGCGAGCTGCTGGGTGACCCGATCGGTCGCGGTGCCGGGGATGGAGAAGTTCGAGGACAGCGCGCCGCCGAAGGCGAGGAAGCCGCCCGCGGCGATCCCGAGCGCCGCGATCCAGGCGCCGAGGACGATCCAGGCGCGGCGTGCGGACGCGCGCCCGAGACGGTAGAGCAATGCGGCCACGAGACACCTTTCGAAGCGGGGGAAGGCGCACCGTCGGGCCTGACGCGAGCATAGCGACAGTTGTTGGAAAACCGACAGTTGTCGTAGACTCCCGAGCGCAAGTCACAGCGTTCTGCCAGAATGCGGTGGTGGATCCCCGCAGCGTCCGGACGCAGCGCAGCCTCCAGCAGGCCGCGCTCGAGCTCGCGATCGAGCGCGACCTGGACGAGATCACGATCGGCGACATCGCCGAGCGCGCCGGCGTCAACCGCAGCAGCTTCTACCAGCACTACTCCGACAAGGAGACGCTGCTCGCCGACGCCCTCGACGCGATGGTCGAGGAGGCGGGGGCGAGCCTCGAAGGCCCCATCGAGCCCACCGAAGCGCCCCCGGAGGCGCTCGTCGGCTACCTCCAGCACGTCGACGACCACGCGGCGCTCTATCGCTGGGCCCTCGGATCGCACGGCTCCGCGGTCGTCGCGGCCAGGCTGCAGCGGCGCGTGGAGGAGCTCGTGCGCCACCACCTCGAGCGCGCGGGTGCGGACTCGCCCTTCGAGGGGATCCCGGACGACGTCGTCGCGGCCGGGGTCGCCGGCTCCGCGCTCGGCGCGGTGCGGGTGTGGCTCGAGCGGGAGCCGCGTGCCGACGTGCCGACCGCCGCCGGCTGGATCTGGCGGATGCTGCTGCGGCCGGGCGGGCGGCCGTAGCCGTCCCTGCCCGGGTTGGACGCGATCGGTCCACTCCGCGTGCATGAGCGGACCATTCGCGTCCATCCGCCATCCTCGCGACACCGCCGCCGGGCAGCTCCAGCAGCGCGACGCGCATCCGCGGTGGTCGCCGACGCGGCGTTCGCTCGAGCTGCTATCGCCTGGACCTCGCGAGGCGCTCGTTCTGATTCCTCAGCACTCGGTCGAGGAAGCGGTCCGAGGCGATCCTGGAGAATCCGGTGAACATCGCGCCGTCCCGGCCGACCGTGTACCGGGTCCTCGGGCGGCGAGCGGCGATCGCGCGCGAGATCACGCTCGCCGCGTGCTCGGGGGTCGCCCCGTCGCGGGCGAAGCCCTCGGCCTGGGCGACGAACGCCGTCAGGAGCTCGCCATAGCGCCGGTGCTGCTCGGCGGTCATCGTGCCGCTGATCCGCGCGCTCGTCGCCAACCCGCTGTCGGTGAGATTGGTGCGGACGGCGCCGGGGGTGATCTTGATGACCTGCACCCCGAAGTCCTCGACCTCCCGACGCAGGGAGTCGCTCACCGCCTCCATCGCGAACTTCGCCGCGGAGTACGCGCCGTAGTTCGCCATGGCGATCCGACCGCCGACGGAGGTGACGTTCACGACGCGTCCGCGGCTCTTCAGCAGCAGCGGCAGCATCGATCGAGTCAGTGCGATCTGCCCGAACACGGATACGTCGAACTGACGTCGCCAGTCGACCAAGGTCAACACCTCGATCGGGGCGTTGACGGCGATGCCGGCGTTGTTGACGAGCGCCCGGAGCGGGCGCTGGAGGGGATCGTTCGCGACGCGGTCGGTGAGGGACGCGATCTGCTCGTCGCTCGTGACGTCGAGCAGGACGGGCTCGATCGCGTCGGCCGCGATCGCCGCGGCGTCGGACTCGGTGCGAACTCCCGCGAGGACGTGGAAGCCGTCGGCGGCGAGGCGTCGTGCGGTTGCTCGTCCGATGCCGGAGGAGCAGCCGGAGACGACGGCGAGTTCCGATTTTTCAGATGACGATGTCATATGAAGACTCTAGGACTTCCAAATGACAGTGTCAACTCAATGCGAGTGGGGCCCTCCGGGGGTCTGGCGGTCCTCGCGCGCGATCAGCTCGATGAGGTCCGCGAGGAGCTCGTCGCCCGTCGTGCCCCACTTCGCCTGACCGAGCTGGCCGCTGAGCTCCAGGCTCGCGATGCCGTGCGTGCTCGACATCAGCAGTGCCGCGCTGCGGCGAGCCGGGCCGGCTCCGACGACCTCGCCGACGATCGCGAGAAAGGCGTCCTGCGAGCCCGATGCGGCGTCGATGAGGACCTCCGGATCGCGCGACGGCGCGACGAACATGAGCGCATAGAGATGCGGACGATCCCGTGCCAGACGCAGGATCATCCGGAGGGCGCGAAGAAGGCGCTCGCGCTCGGTGAGCCTCGGATCAGCCCGCAGCCGCGTCAGGTCCTCGGTCATCTCGTGCCAGCGCCGGGTCGCGACCGTCGCGAGCAGATCCTCCTTGTCAGCGAAGTGGCCGTAGGGGGCCCCTCGCGAGACGCCCGCCCGGGCGCCGACGGCCCTCAGCGTCACCGCCTCGGGACCGCCCTCATCGAGCAGCCCCGAGGCCGCCTCGAGGAGGGCGCGCCGCGTCTCGGCGGCTGACTCGGCACGAGTGGTCACCGCAGCAGCCTAGATGACACCGTCATGCCGATCGCGGGCGGCCCGGCGAGCCCGACCGGTGCGAGAGGCGGGACTCGAACCCGCACGTCCGAAGACACAGGAACCTAAATCCTGCGTGGCTGCCAGTTACACCACTCTCGCGTTCTCTCAGCGTATTCGCCTCATCCCGATGATCGAGAGTCTTCAGAGATCGCGGAAACCTCAGGTGTACCTTGGCCGCATGACAGCGACGACCGCGACCCAGCGTCCCGCCCCGCAGCAGACGCTCTTCGAGCTCACCCCCGACCAGTCCGCGCAGGTCCGCGAGGCCGCACGACTCGTCACCGCCCTGCCGAACGAGGACGCCGACGCGTTCTGCCGGCAGGCCCTCGACGCGTCGTTCGAGCTGCCGGTCGAGCTGCGCAAGGCGGTCCTCAACTTCTCGGACGTCGGCAGCGACACCGGGATCATGGTCGTGCGCGGCCTCTACGTCGACGAGGACCTCGTCGACACCCCGCTCGACAACCAGCAGGGGCTCGCCGGGCGCACGGAGTTCGTCAAGGAGATGGGCGCGATCGCCCATCTGCTCGGCACGATGGTGGGCTACGAGGCGGAGAACGGCGGCCGGCTCATCCAGGACATGGTCCCGAACCCCAAGCTCGCGATGACGCAGCAGTCGCAGTCGTCGAAGGTCGAGCTCGAGGCGCACACCGAGCAGTGCTTCAGCGAGTACCGGCCCGACTACGTCGTCCTCGGCGCGCTGCGCGGCGACCCCGACGCGTACACCTACGCCTATGCGGCGCGGAAGTTCATCGAGCACTTCAACGAGGAGGAGCTCAAGCAGCTGCGCGAGCCGCGCTGGATGACGCAGATCGACGACTCGTTCAAGCCGTTCATCCCCGACCCGAACGCGGTGCGCGGCCCGTACCCGATCCTCACCGGCCCCGAGGACGACCCGTACATCCTGATCGATCAGGACCTCATGCACGGCGTCACGCGCGAGGCGCAGGAGCTGCTGAACAAGGTCGTCCAGACGTATGTCGACAACCGGGACGGCCACGCGCTCGCCGCGGGCGACCTGCTCATGCTCGACAACCCGCGCGCGATGCACGGTCGCTCGCTGTACTCGCCGCGCTTCGACGGCAAGGACCGGTTCATCGCCCGCGGCTTCGCCGTGCGCGACCGCCGTCGCCTCTGGCCGTGGCTGCTCGACGACCGCCGCACGGTCGCGGCGATGTACTCCTAGGCCCCGGCGCGCCGCCTCGCGGCTACTCGACCGGCGAGAGGAACGTCTCGAGGTTGTCCCGCGTGAGCGGGGCGAGAACGCCGTCCGCGGCGAGTCCCAGCAGCTCGGCGCGGGAGCACCAGCGCGCCTGCGCGAGCTCGGCCCGCGGGTCGAGCGGTGGCCTCGTCGTCGCTTCGAGGCCACGCCAGCGGAACACATCGCAGTCGACCCGCCACCCCGCCTCGTTCGCCGCCGCCGCGGCGAACCGGCCGACCGGCTCCAGCTCGCGGGCCGCGACGACGAGCACGAGCTCCTCATGGAGTTCTCGCGCGAGGCACTGCGCTGCCGACTCGCCGGCCTCGAGCTTGCCGCCCGGCTGCATGAACGACTCGGTTCCGGCCTTGCGCACGACGAGCATCCGGCCGTCCGCGTCGAGGATCACGGCGGCGGCGATCCGCAGCACGCGAGCGACGCGTGCGCGGCCGGGGCTCATCCCGGCCGCCTGGGCGCGAAGCGGGGGATCCAGCGGATGAAGCCGGCGCAGCCGAGCAGCGCGACGAGCCCGAGTGCGAGCGAGGCCGCCGGCAGCGAGACGAGGGCGGTGACGCCCGAGACGAGGAGCGTCGTCGCCGCGCCGCCCGCGTCCGTCAGCGTCCGCCACGAGCCGAGATACGGGCCGGGGTCGGCCGGTGGCGCGGTGTCCGCGCCGAGCGTCATCAGGATGCCGCTGGAGAGCCCGTTGCCGACCGCGATGACGATCGCGAACATCGCGAACCACATCTCGTCCTGCGGCAGCGGCACCGTCAGCGCGAGCGCGACGTAGCCGAGGCCCATCAGCACGAGCGAGGGCAGCACCGCCCAGAGCCGCCCGAAGCGGTCCATCACCTGGCCGCCCGCGTAGAACAGCGCGAAGTCGACGGCGCCCGCGATGCCGATGATGAGCGCGATGGTCGGGGCGTCGAGTCCGATCATGACGCCGAACAGCGGCAGGACGATCTGCCGCGCCGCGCGGACCGAGGCGAGGCAGGCCGCCGAGACGCCGAGGCGGGCGAGCACGCCGCGGTGGCGCCACATCGTGCGGAAGACGCCGATCCGCTCGGATCGCGGAATCGCGCCGGTGACCGCCTCGCCGGTGTCCTCGATCAGCAGGGAGCCGGCGCCCCCGACGGGGATCGCGCGCTCCGGGTCCGGCCCGATCAGCACCATGAGCGTCGCCGCGACGATGCAGACCCCGAGGAACCACACCGCCGCGTGCTGGTCGTGCACGAGGAAGAGCAGGCCGGCCGCGACGAACGGGCCGACGAAGATGCCGAGGCGGAACGTCCCGCCGAGCAGCGAGAGCGCCCGTGCGCGAAAGGCCATCGGCACCCGGGTCGTCATGAACGCGTGCCGCGCGACGCCGAAGCCGGCCGCGCCGACCCCGATCAGGAAGGCGGACGCGCCGAGCTCCCAGATCCCCGGCAGCAGCGCCATGCCGATCGCGCCGATGAGCACGACGCCGCCCGCGAACACCATCGTCAGCCGCTCGCCGTAGCGGGGGACGAGGGCGCCGGCGGGGATGTTGCCGCAGAGCTGGCCGATCACGAGGAGGCCGGCGATGAACGCGGCGAGGCCGGGATCCGCGCCGCGCTCGGCCGCGAAGATCGGGATGAGCGGGAGCACCGCGCCCTCGCCGAGCGCGAAGACGGTCGTCGGCCCGTAGATCATGACGCCGAAGCGCCGCAGCATGCGCACGGTCGAGTCGCCGTCCCGGGGCTCGGCGGAGGTCACTCACCCGAGGCTACTCGCCGCGGGTAGGCTGTCGGAGCCATGGAACTCGACCTCAGCGCCGATATCGCCGCCCTGCGGGGGACCTACGCCGACATCGCGGCCGTCGTCGACGTCGGGCGACTGCAGTCCGAGATCGAGGAGCTCTCCGTCCAGGCCGGCGCGCCGGATCTCTGGGACGATCCGCAGCAGGCGCAGCAGGTCACCTCGAAGCTCTCCCACGCGCAGGCGCAGCTCGCCCGCGTCACGGGCGTCCAGCAGCGCCTCGACGACCTCGAGGTGCTCGTCGAGCTCGCCGTCGAGGCCGACGACGAGGCGACCGCGCAGGAGGCGCGCGACGAGCTCGCCGCGCTCACCGAGACGATCGACGCGCTCGAGGTGCAGACCCTGCTCGACGGCGAGTACGACGCGCTGCCGGCGGTCGTCACGATCAGGGCCGGCGCCGGCGGGGTCGACGCCTCCGACTTCGCCGAGATGCTGCTGCGGATGTACGTGCGCTGGGCGGAGCGGCACAAGTACCCCGTCATGGTCATGGACACCTCGTACGCGGAGGAGGCGGGGATCAAGTCGGCGACGTTCCAGGTCGACGCGCCCTACGCCTTCGGCACGCTCTCGGTCGAGGCCGGTACGCACCGGCTCGTGCGGATGTCGCCGTTCAACTCCGCGCACAGCCGCGAGACGTCGTTCGCCGCCGTGGAGGTCATCCCGCTCATGGAGGAGGCGACCGAGATCGACATCCCGGAGAACGACATCCGGGTCGACGTCTTCCGCTCGTCCGGCCCCGGCGGCCAGTCGGTCAACACCACCGACTCCGCGGTGCGGATCACCCACCTGCCGACGGGCATCGTCGTCTCGATGCAGAACGAGAAGTCGCAGATCCAGAACCGTGCCGTCGCCCTCAAGGTGCTCCAGTCCCGCCTCCTGCTGCTGCAGCGCGAGGAGGAGGCGAAGAAGAAGAAGGAGCTCGCAGGCACCATCACGGCGTCCTGGGGGGACCAGATGCGCTCCTACGTGCTCGCGCCGTACCAGATGGTCAAGGATCTGCGCACGGGATACGAGGTCGGGCGCCCGGACGACGTCTTCAACGGCGACATCGACGGATTCGTCGCCGCCGGCATCAAGTGGCGCAAGCGCAAGGACGACTGAGTCGCCCTACGTGGGCGCCGTGTGCCGAGATGGGCGCGCCGGCGCGCCCATCTCGGCACACGGCGCCCATGTAGCTGGGAGTTCGGCGTCGCAGGGTGTCGCTCCCACCGCGTTCTGCCGGCCTTCCTAGGCTGTCTGCGATGATCCGGTTCGAGAACGTCAGCAAGTCCTATCCCGGGACCACGCGACCCGCACTCGGCGACGTGTCGCTCGAGATCGGCAAGGGGGAGTTCGTCTTCCTCATCGGCGCCTCCGGATCCGGCAAGAGCTCGCTGCTGCGGCTCATCCTCAAGGAGGAGCGGCCGAACGCCGGCCAGATCCACGTGCTCGGCAAGAAGCTCTCCGCGATGCCGAGTCGCAAGGTGCCGTACTTCCGGCGCAACCTCGGCGTCGTCTTCCAGGACTTCCGGCTGCTGCCGAACAAGTCGGTCTACGACAACGTCGCGTTCACGCTCCAGGTCATCGGCAAGTCGCGCGGCTTCATCCAGGAGGCCGTCCCCGACGCGCTCAAGATGGTCGGCCTCGCCGGCAAGTCCGGCCGCATGCCGCACGAGCTCTCCGGCGGCGAGCAGCAGCGCGTCGCGATCGCCCGCGCCGTCGTCAACAAGCCCGCGATCCTGCTCGCCGACGAGCCGACCGGCAATCTCGACCCCGAGACGGCGCAGGGGATCATGGCGCTGCTCGAGCGGATCAACCTCGGCGGCACGACCGTCGTGATGGCGACGCATGCGGCCGACGTCGTCGATCGCATGCAGCGCCGCGTCGTCGAGCTCATGACGGGCCGGATCGTGCGCGACGAGCGCGGCGGGGCCTATGTCACCCAGGCCGTGCCGACGATCCAGACCTCCCAGATGGCGCAGACGCCGCCGTCCGGCGCCGTCTCACCCGGTGCCTCCGCATGAGGCTCGGCCTCATCCTCGGCGAAGCGTTCCAGGGCCTGCGGCGGAACGCCTCGATGGTCGTGTCGGTCGTCCTCGTGACGTTCATCTCGCTCACCTTCGTCGGCGTCGCGATCCTGCTCCAGGGCCAGATCGGGCAGATGAAGGCGTACTGGTACGACCGCGCGCAGGTCGCGATTAACTTCTGCTCCGCGATCGACCAGACCGGCAACTGCCTGCAGGCCGCCGCGACCGACGCCGACGTCGCCGCCGTCGAGGCGAAGCTCGCCGAGGAGTCGGTCGCCCGCTACATCGAGCGCACCGAGTACGACCCGCCCGCGCAGGTGCTCGCGCAGGCGCAGGAGTTCTACGCGGACAACCCCATCGGCGGGCTGCTCACCGAGGAGTTCATCGGCGGCATCCTCAACGTCACGCTCTACGACCCGTCGAACGCCGACGTCGTGATCGAGTCGGTCTCCGCCTTCGCGGGGGTGCAGTCGGTCGACGACCGGCGCGAGTACCTCGAGCCGATCTTCTCGATGCTCAACGCCGCCTCGGCGGCCGCGATCGGCGTCGCCGCGCTCATGCTCGTCGCCGCAGTGCTGCTCATCGCGACGACGATCCGGCTCTCGGCGTTCTCCCGCCGGCGCGAGCTCGGCATCATGCGGCTCGTCGGCGCCTCGAACCGGCTCATTGAGACGCCGTTCATCCTCGAGGGGGTCATCGCCGCGCTCATCGGCTCGGTCCTCGCCTCCGGCGCGCTCGCCGTCATCGTCGAGTTCTGGGTCAAGCGCGAGCTCGGCGGGGTGCTCGGCGGCGGCGGGCTGCTCATCGGGCTCGGCGACGCGCTGCTCGTCGCGCCGATCCTGATCGGCATCGGGGTCGTGCTCGCCGCGCTCTCCGCGTCCGTCGCGATCAAGCGCTACCTCAAGGTCTGAGCGCCCGCGGTAGACTGGTCGGCCGCCCCGGGAGGTCCGGGCCGGCATGGAGAGCGCGATGCCCAGGGAACGCGGTCGCACGACGATCGCCTCGAACCGCAAGGCCCGCCACGACTACCACATCGAGGACGTCGTGGAGGCCGGCATCGTGCTGTCCGGGACCGAGGTCAAGTCGCTGCGCGCGGGCCGCGCGACGCTGACCGACGGCTACGCCTACGTCGAGGACGGCGAGGCCTGGCTCGACGCCGTGCACATCCCGGAGTGGGGCCAGGGCTCGTGGACGAACCACGCCCCCCGGCGCAAGCGCAAGCTGCTGCTGCACAAGCAGGAGGTCATCAAGCTCGGCGCGAAGGTCAAGGAGGGCGGCTACACGCTCGTCCCGCTCAGCATGTACTTCAGCGACGGCCGCGCCAAGGTCGAGCTCGCGCTCGCCAAGGGCAAGAAGGACTACGACAAGCGCCAGGCGCTGCGCGAGCGCGACGATAAGCGCGAGGCGGAGCGCGCCATGCGCACCCGCAACCGCCTCGGCGAGTGACCGCTCTCAGGAGCCCACTCGCGCTCGCCGGTCGAGGCGCGTAGAATGGGATGCTCTCCACGCCCGGCGGCGTCGGGAGATGGCAACTCCACAGCGCGACAGCACCGCCTCCAGCACGGTTCGACCACGGGGATGATCGGTTTCGACATTGCCTGACCGACCGCGAGAAGCGGGCCGAGGATGACGCCTTATCTCGTAAACGATGACGTCAAACCACAAGTGCGAATTCCAAGCGCGCTGACTTCGCT
>Ga0182742_1002587_pt1 | contig 19691 bp, 18 predicted proteins | sample eDN5th37CBELigMG_FD_128880 | JGI IMG/M metagenome (GOLD analysis project Ga0182742, IMG submission 128880) | Enriched Miracle-Growth compost microbial communities from Emeryville, California, USA - eDNA 5th pass 37_C BE-Lig MG (version 2)... ... | reverse complement strand
TCAGCTCGGGGTCCCCCGACTGGCCGCGTAACCTCAACTCATCGAACCGCCCGGTGCGGACCCGCATGCCGGGTGGTGTGGCAGGGGTCGCGGAGTCACTACTCCGCGCCCCTATGCCCATTGCGCGTACGTTCGTGAGCTGCGTGCGGTACGCGATCAGGGTCATGTCGAGCATGACGTGCACGCGTCGCGATTGGGTCGCGCGATCGGCGCACTCACCGTGAAGGTCGCGGAGAAGCTGCGCGACTCACTCACCTCTCGTGATTGCCCGCTCCGAGCTGCATTAAGACAAATCGATTGCGAATTTCTGTCGCCAGTTACGCACTGGATGCATCCGCGCAGGCGCCCGGTCCGTCTTGGCGGAAGCGCGCGCCCCGCTGACGGCGCTCGCGTGCTTTCAATCCGAACCCGTGCGGTTTATGTTCGTTGCAATCACATGGACACAACCGGCGAGTCCGGCGACGAACCCCTGGAGGCCTTCCATGGCACCGATCCGTGGCCCAGCGCGAGCACTGTGCACCTTCGGCTCCGCGCTGTTGATTCTCACCGGGTGCGACAAGCTGACACAGAGTGAAACGGATTGGGCTCGAGCCGCACTCGAGCGCAATCCCGACATCACGATCGTCGCCGCGGACAAGGATGCGAAGACCTTCACCGTGCAGGTGAAAGGGAGCAACGAGCTTCGCGTCGTTCGCCTGGACCAGATCATCGGCAACGTTCCTTCGGATGGTTTTGCGCCGAAGGTCGAGGAGCCGTCGTCATCCACCACGCCCGCCTCCGGACAACCCGCGAGCTCGAGTGAGCCAGCCACTGCTGCCGCGAGCCCCGGTGAGCCCGCGAGTGCTGACGCCGCTGCGTCCTCCCCGCAAGGTGGCGGCACAACGGTCGGCACCGGTGTCATCCGGGATGCGAAAGGCAACGTGATCGCGTCGGTCGGGCCGGATGGCGTGAAGTCGCCTAGCACCGCCTCGCAGGACGGGGAAACTGCTCCGGCTGCCGAGCCTGCACCGCTCAAGGGCCGCGTGCTCGCGTCAGGGCCGGGCTACACCATCACCGCCGGTGATCCAGGGGCGCCGCGCCCGATCCGCCTCGCCGAGGCCACCGTTCCGAAATCTCCGGTGAATGTCGAGCGCGAGCGCCGCTACGAGCCCATGGTCTGCCAGGGCAACCGCATGCTGCACATCGACGGCCGCAATCTCGAATTCGAAGGCGACGCGCTCCGGGCGCTCGACGGGTGCGAGATTCACATCACGAACAGTCATATCATTGCGCACGGTACGGGAATCTCCGCGCGTGCGGCCAATGTGTACGTCAAGAACAGCATCATCGAAGGGGACTCGGGTTCGGTCTCCGCGTCGGACGGCGCCAAGGTGTACACGCAGCAATCCACCTTCAAGGGATTGAGCCGGCGCCTTGACACAGCCACCTTCACCGACCTCGGCGGCACCACCTGGGACTGACGCCGACGCTGCTGCCGTCACCGGCATCGTTCCCGCATTGCGCCCGCTCGTCGAGCGGGCGCTTGAGGCACTGACAGGCAATGAGGCCTTGTCGGCTGCGCTGAACGCGGCGGACGACGAGGTGCGTGCATCCCTTCCGCTCGTTTTCGCCGCGAGCGATTTCGTCGCGCAGTCTTGCACGCGCGATCCGCAGTTCCTGATCGACCTCATCGCCAGCGGCGACCTGCGCAAACGGCTTCATCGCAGCGACTTCGTCTCGCGCGCGCCGGCCATCGCTCGCGAAGGTGCGACCGGTCCCGTCCCCGAAGCCGAATTCATCACGGCCCTACGCAAGTGGCGCAAGCGGGAGATGGTGCGCATCGCGTGGCGCGATCTCGCGGGGTGGGCCAGCCTCGAAGAAACGCTTTCGGATCTTTCCGTCTTCGCGGATACGGCGATTCAGGTCGCTTACGAGCACGCCCGGCGCGGATTGGTCGCGCGGTACGGCGAGCCGCGTTCTCGCAACGGAGAGCCCCAGCCGCTCGTGATCCTCGGCATGGGGAAGCTCGGGGGCGGAGAGCTCAACTTCTCGTCCGACGTCGATCTCGTGTTTCTCTTCCCCGAGCATGGCGAGACGGATGGCGCACGGCCCATCGAAAACGAGGAGTTCTTCACGCGGCTCGGGCAGGGGCTCATCCGCCTCCTCGAAACGCCCACGCACGACGGGCTCGTGTTCCGCGTGGACATGCGGCTTCGTCCGTTCGGGGACAGTGGAGCGCTCGTGTGCAGCTTCGCGTCGTTCGAGGATTACCTGCAGCTGCACGGTCGCGACTGGGAGCGATACGCGTACGTGAAGGCGCGCGCGATCACGGCGCCGGAGCACTACGCGGAGATCTACGCGAGCGCGATCCGCCCGTTCGTGTATCGCCGCTATGTTGATTACGGCGTGTTCGAAAGCCTGCGCGAGATGAAGACGCTCATCGAGCGCGAGGTGGAGCGACGGGAGCTGGCGGATCACGTGAAGCTCGGCCCCGGAGGCATCCGCGAGATCGAGTTCGTCGTGCAGGCTTTTCAGCTCATCCGCGGTGGGCGGCTCAAGAGACTGCAAACGGCGTCGCTCCTCGAAGCGTTACCGCTCCTCGACGGCAGCAAGCTCCTGCCTCCCAACGTTGTGCTCGATCTGCACGCCGCCTACACCTATCTGCGCCGGCTTGAAAACAGGCTTCAGATGCTCGCGGACGCTCAGGAGCATCGGCTGCCGAAGGACGAGCTCGCGCGGACGCGCATCGCTCTTGCAATGGGCGCGCCGGACTGGCCGGCTCTCGTTGCGGATCTCGATGGTCATCGCGAGCGGGTGAGTCGGCACTTCAAGGCCGTGGTTTTCAGCGGCTCGCAGGAAAGCGATTCCGCCGCCGTGAAGATGGACTTCGGCCGCTTCTGGGATACGCAGGCGGAAGAGGCCGCGCTCGCGGAATCCATGGCGAAGGCGGGAATGCGCGACGCGCAGGAGGCCGCGAAGCTGCTGCTCGAATTGCGTTCATCCGGCGCGGTGCGGAAGCTCGACGAGCCCGGCCGCAAGAGATTGCAAACGCTGCTGCCCGTGTTGATGGCGGACGTCGCCGCGAGCGCTGAGCCGCTCAACGTGCTTCGCCGCCTTTTGCGGATCATCGAAGCGATCGGGCAGCGCTCGGTGTACTTCGCGCTGCTGCAGGAAAGCGCTGCCGCTCGCCGTCGCCTGGTCGATCTATGCAGTCGCGGGGACTTTCTCGCGCAACAGATTGCCGCGCATCCGCTGCTCCTCGACGAACTGCTGGACGAGCGTCTGCTGCGGGACCTTCCGAACCGCAAGGAGCTCGCGACCGAGCTCGACGTGATGATGGAGCAGCTCCCGGAGGAGAACGATCCGGAGCGCCAGGTGGAGACGCTGCGACAGTTCCAGCGTGCCGCGATTTTCCGCGTGGCCGTGGCGGACCTGACCGGAGCCCTGCCGGTCATGCAGGTGAGCGATCGTCTGACCGAGATCGCGGAGCTCATCGTCGAGCGCGCGATGTCGCTTGCCTGGCAGCAGATCACTGCGCAATTCGGCGTACCCATGTGCGACGACGTGCAGGCCGGAGCCGGCGCGCGGCGTCCGGTGCGCATCTGCGCGGCGGGTTACGGAAAGCTCGGCGGATGGGAGCTCGGTTACTCGTCGGATCTCGATCTCGTCTTCCTGCACGACTCGGAGGGCGAGAATCAGGAGACGGATGCGGCGCGCCCCGTCGAGAACCAGGTGTTTTTCATCCGTCTCGCACAGCGCATCGTGCATCTGCTCACGATGCATTCGCGCGCGGGCCGGTTGTACGAAGTGGATCAGCGGCTGCGCCCAAGCGGCAAGGGCGGCATGCTCGTCACGAACATCCAGGCTTTTGCCGAGTATCAGCAGAAAGAAGCGTGGACCTGGGAGCACCAGGCGCTGCTTCATGCGCGGGCTGTCGCGGGCTCGCCGGAGCTGCGCGCCAGATTCGAGGCGGTGCGGCTCGAGGCGCTGAAGAATTACGTCCGGCGGGACACCCTTCGCAGCGAGGTGGCCTCGATGCGTGAGCGCATGCGGCGCGAGCTCACGAGGGCGAAAGAAGGCGAGTTCGACATCAAGCAGGACGCCGGCGGCATCGCCGACATCGAGTTCCTCGCGCAGTACTGGGCGCTGCTATGGGCGAAGGAGAAGCCGCCCGTGGCGATGTTCTCGGACACCATCCGGCAGCTCGAATCAGTCGCGTCCGCGAACCTCGTACCGCAGTCCACGGTGGACGTGCTGACGGGGGCGTACCGCGCGTATCGGACGCGCTCGCATCACCTCTCGCTGGAAAACCGCGAGCCGATCGTTTCTGCGACGGAGTTCGTGGAAACGCGGGTGGAAGTGACCCGGATCTGGAACGAGACGATGGCGGTCCGTGGTACACCGCCGTGAACGTCCCTTCCACAGCGGCGACCCTTCACGGTCGATGGTGCGGTCCACCCTGATCGCACACTGACTTACCCTGCTTCGTTGGCCAGGCGGAAGTGCCAAGGGGGACGTTACCCCGGCAAGACTGCCGTCGCAGTGACCGTGCCACCTTTATCTGTCGGGAGGGGCCCCTATATTTCACTGCCGTTCAACTTTCGCCCGTGCCGCCTATAATGCGCGCCCTGAACCGGAAGACTCCCCGATGGCCGCCACGTCCCGCACCCTCATCCAGCCGAACGCCCAGAGCCAATACGAGGTGACGGCGGAGGACCTGCCCCTTTCCTGCCCCATGCCGGAGATGTACCTCTGGAATTCCCACCCGCGGGTCTACCTGCCGGTGGAGCAGACGGGCTGGGCAAAGTGTCCCTATTGCGGGGCCGAGTACACGCTCAAACGCGAAGGCGGCGGGCACGGCTGAGCCGGCACCCGGCGTCAGTCGCACCTGCGGTGCGGCTCAGCACCGCCCGGACCGAATCGGAAATTTCCGAACCGCCCGGCCCTTGAGGGCCTCCCGCCCCGTCACGCGGGCTTGTACGGCTTGTAGGACTTCTCCTCCACGATCCTCGAGCCGAGCTTCACGTTGATGCGCTTCTTGATGGCGGCCCGCTCGTCGTTCTCGATATAGACCGAGCGTGCGAGCTCGATGAAGCGGGCATCGAACGCCTGCGCGCGCTCCTTCTCCCGGATGTCGTCCTCGATCACCCAGAGCCGCTCGTTCACGGCCTGCAGCGCCCGCTCGTCCTCCTCGACGTTCGCGGCGCCGACCGCCTCTTTCCACGTCTTTTCCAGCTCCGCGAGCTCGACCCGGACGTTCGCGAGCTTGGCCGCGTCCGTCATCCGCGCGGACTTGATCCGCAGGATCGTGATCTTGTCGAGCAGCTCGCCAGGGGAAATGGGTACGAGGATGTCTTTCACTGTCTCTCCGCTTCGGTCGGTTGCGCTTCAGGGCGTTCCCAGGCGCTGCGTATACTGCAGGGCCTGATCGAGCTTGGCGGTGACCTGCTCGACCGTGATCAGGTCCATGACGCCCCGCTCTTCGATCTTCTCCGTCCACGGCAGGCGCTCCGGGGGCCTGCGCCTGAAACGGCGCGCCGCTTCGGGGTACGCGTTCACGCACCAGGGCCGCGAAAGGTACGGCCCGCTGCGCGCCGGATTCGTCGCGGCGTAGAGCCCGACGACCGGCGTGCGCACCATCGTTGCCATGTGCGCGGGACCTGAATCCGGCGCCACCAGCAGCGTCGCGCGTTCCAGCAGCGCGAGCATCTGGGGAAGGGTATCGCGCCCGATCTGGTTGATCACGGGAACCCGCGCGGCTGCTTCGATGGCGGCTCCGGTTTCACGCTCCAGCGGCGTCGGGCCGCCGCAAAGGATCACGCGCATGCCGTGTTGGGTTGCGGCGTAGTCCGCCACGGCGGCGTAGCGGTCCGCGCGCCAGTTGCGCAGCGGATGGCTCGAGCAGGGGCTGATGACGAGCGTGGGCCGCTCGTCGGGAATGAGTTTCTGCGCGTATTCGATTGCGTCGGGAGGAAGCGGGATGTCCCACGAGATCACGCGATCCTTCACGCCGAGCGCCTCGGCAAAGCCGAAGAAGCTGTCCATGACGTGCTCGCGCTTGCGCGCAGCGATGCGCCGATTCGTGAAGAGCCACTGCAGCTCCCGCGCCCGCGCTCCGTCGAATCCCACCTTGATCGACGCGCGCACGTGCCGGGAGAGGAGACTGGCGCGAAAGGCAAGTTGCATGTGGAGGAGCACGTCGAACTCGCGGCTGCGAAGCTGCTTGCGCAATTCGCGACGCGCGGCGAAGCCGGCGCGCTTGTCGACGATGATAAACTCCACGCCCTCGATCAGGCTCATGAGGCGCGCTTCGGTCTTGCCGATGATCCAAGTGAACTGCGTCTGCGGCCAGGCCCGTTGCAGCGTGCGAAGCACGGGCACGGCGTGGCAGGTATCGCCGATCGCCGACAGCCTCAGCAGGCAGACGCTGCGGGGTGCGGGCTGCATGATGGGAGGATTTACCTGATGAGCGGGCAAATGTGGCCGCTCGGGTCGGAGGTCAAGCGAAAGGATCTCACGGGGGGCGTCATGCTATATGACGCGTCCCGGGCGGGCAACGCGCTGCCGGCCTGGTTCGATCCCACGTACTGGCGCGAACGCGGCGAGCTCGATGGCGAGGCCCGCGGGCGCGGCACCACGTATTTCATCCGCACCGGCAAGCAGAACTTCGTCCTCCGGCATTACAGGCGCGGCGGCCTCGTCGCGCGCGTGCTTCGGGATCATTACTTCTGGCGCGGCGAGGCGGCCACGCGCTCGTTCGCCGAATGGCAGCTGCTGTATCACCTGCATCGCGCGGGGTTGCCAGTGCCTGCGCCTGTCGCCGCGCGGTACCGGCGGCATGGTCTCACGTACACGGCGGATCTCATCACCGAGCGGCTCGTCGATTCGATCTCGCTGGCGGATGCGCTCCGCAGGCGCGGCATCCCGATTCTCGGCTGGATCACCATCGGCCGCTGCATCCGTTCGTTCCACGATCTCGGCGTCTGCCATCCGGATCTCAACGCGCACAACATTCTCCTGGTCGGCGACGATTCGGTGTATCTCATCGACTTCGATCGCGGCCGGCTGATGAAGCCCGGGCTCTGGTGCGACGGCAATCTCGTGCGCCTCCGCCGCTCGCTCGAGAAGATCACGTACGGCCTCGGGCCGGATCACTTCAGCGAAGCGGACTGGCATGGGCTCCTCGACGGTTACCGCCAGCCCGGCGGAATGCCGGGCGCGCCGCGCCCGCCGGCGGCTTCGCAATCGAACAGCACATCGAGCAATCGTGTGCTCAACGTCGCGTCGGACTACGTGCCGCCGCCCGCTTCGGCGGCCCCCGAAGAAGCACGCACGCCGCAGGGCGCACCTGCGGCGCAGGCCTGAAAGCCGGAGCCGAATGCGATTTCTGTACACCCTGATCGCTTACTTCGTTTTCGCACCGGCCTTCTGTCTCGTTCTGTGGTTGCGAGGTTTGCGGGACCCGCGTTATCGACGGAATTTCTCGCAGCGCTTCGGAAGTGGCGACACGCTCCCTGAGCCCAGCATCTGGGTGCACGCGGTGTCGGTAGGCGAAGTGCAGGCCGCCGCGGTGCTCGTGAGAACGCTGTTCGATCGCTATCCCGGCATTCCGCTCGTCGTCACGACGCTCACTCCGACAGGAGACGAGCGGGCTCGTGCGCTGCTTGGGGATCGCGCGAATGTGCGATACCTGCCGCTCGATCTGCCGGGCTCCGTGCATCGCTTCTTCGATCGTGTGAAGCCGCGCATCGCGGTCATTTTCGAGACGGAGCTCTGGCCGAACATCTATCACGAGTGCGGGCGTCGGCGGGTGCCGCTCGTGCTGGCGAGCGCAAGGCTTTCGCCGCGATCGATGGGCGGGTACCAGCGGTTCGGCGCGCTCTTCCGTCAGGTGCTTTCGAATCGCGTCGTGGTCGCGGCTCAGGGAGAGGGCGATGCCGAGCGCTTCCGCTCGCTCGGAGCGGATCCGGCGAATACGCATGTCACGGGCAATCTGAAGTTCGATTTCGCCGTGCCCGCGAATGTGAGCACGAAGGGCGCGCAGCTGCGCGATCACTACGCTGCCGGTCGCGCTGTGTGGGTTGCGGGGAGCACGCACGGCGGGGAGGAGGCGCAGCTGCTGGAGGCGCATCGCCTGGTGCGCAAGGCGCATCCCGGGGCGATTCTCGTCATGGTCCCCAGGCATCCGCAGCGCTTCAACGATGTGGCTTCGTGGCTGGAGAAGCAGAACGTCCGGTTTATCCGACGCTCGCAGCCGTCGGCGCGCACGCCGGACCTAGAGGTGGTGCTTGTGGATACGCTGGGCGAGCTGCTGGATTTCTACGCGATGGGGGACGTGGCGTTCGTTGGCGGGACGCTTGTGCCCGTGGGCGGGCACAACCTGCTGGAGCCTGCGGCGCTGGGACTGCCTGTGCTTGCCGGGCCGAACAACTTCAACAGCGCGGATATCGCGAAGATCCTGGTGGAGCGTGGCGCTGCGCGGATCGTGCAGGACTCGAAGGAACTGGCGGCTCAGGTGTCCGGGCTGCTTTCGGATCCAGCGGAACGGGCGCGGATGGGGGCACTGGGGAAGGAGTGCGTGGAGGGAAATCGCGGGGCGCTGGACAAGCTGTTGAGCTTGATTGATCCGCTAATGAGGCAATAAGAAGCCCTCAATCGCCGGGTGGCTCAGAATTCGGAAGATTCGAACTGAGCTCGAAGCTGAGCTCGTCGAAGCCTGAACTCGGGTTTCCGACCTCGAAGTTCTGAATTCTGAGCCGCCCGCGACTGAGGGCTTCTTAGTTCTTACGGCGTCGGCTGAGTGGCCGCCGGCGCCACGGTTTCCGTCAGAAGCGCGTTGAGCTCCTCCAACGTCGCCTCGTCCAGGTTGCCAGCAGCGGCGCGCAGCGCGATGACCTGCTGCAGATACGCATACCGGCTCTGCGCGTAATCCGTCTGCGCGGCGACCAGCAGCCGGCGAGCGTCGAGCACGTCCACCGAGGTGCGGGTGCCGACCTCATATCCGGCTTCCGTCGCCTTCAACGAAGTCTGGTTCGACTCCAGCGCCTGCCTGAGCGCCTGAACGCGAGCCATCTCGCTCTGCACGCCCAGGTACGCGTCGCGTGCTGCGCGCTCCGTCGCGCGCGACGTGGCCGTTACGCGCTCCTTCGCGGCGATCCAGCGGTACTCAGACTCGCGCGTGCGGGAGCTCGTGAGACCGCCGCTGAAGACCGGCACGGTTACCTGGATGCCGTACGTCCTGGTCTTGCCTTCCCCTGGAAGGTCGAGGAAGGGGCTGAGCGAGCCGTCTCGCTGGTTGAACTGGCCGCGCCCGTCTGTGTCGTTCTCGCCGTACGAGCCCACGAGATTGATCTCGGGCAGGTGCCCGCCGAACGCCACCCGCACCTGTTCGCGCGCGATGTCCGCACCCAGCCGGCTCGAGAGCAGCTGCGGATTCTGGTCCAGCGAGGTGTCCACCCACTCCTGCTCGACTTCGGGTTGCGGGCCGCGCAGCGGCATCTCCGCGCCGGGACGCGAAAGCCGGTCGTACTTCTGGCCGGTGATTTCACGGAGCTGCTCTTCGGCCGTCGCAAGGGCGCGCTTGGCCTGGATCACCGCGGCTGCACCCTGGTCGCGAGCGGCCTTGGTTTCCTGCACGTCCGTGATGGCGATCAGGCCGACCTCGAATCGCTTGTTCGCCTGATCGAGCTGGCGATTGAAGGCCTCCAGGGCCGTTTGCTGGGCTTCCAGCGTGTCCTGCGCCGCCAGAACGGCGAAATACCTTTGGGCGACGCGTTGCATGAGGCCCTGCTGAGCCGTGCGGTAGTCCGCCTCTGCCTGCGCGACCTGACTTTTCGCGGCACGCAACGTTGCCAGGTTGGACCACGAGAAGAGGTTCTGCCGCAGGTCGAAGCTCCACCGCTTGTCGTCCGGCCGGCTGTTTCGAGTGCTCGGCACGACCTGGGTCCCGAGGAAGTTGCCTTGCTCGTCAGTGACCGGGGTGGGCTGTGAGGAGATCGTGTCCTGCCGGCCCCGGGTCCAGGTCCCGCTTCCCTGGATCTGCGGCAGCAGTGCCGCCCAGGCCTGGGGGCGCGCCTCGCGCGCAGCCTTGCGAAGGGCATCGGCTTCGCGAATCGTGGGGTCGTTCGCAAGCGCGTCCCTGTAGACGCTCAGCAGGTCGGCGGCGCCGGCGGTGCCCGCGGCCAGGATGGAAAGGAGTGCGATACCTATCGCCCGTTTCATGATTTTCCCTTTAGCGGTTTCGTCTTATGAACGTAGTGTTGTATATCACTATAACTGTCTGCCCGGAGAGCCGGCAAGGCTATCCGTGCTGCGCGGCGAACCGCGCGTTGAATTTCGACACGCTGAACGCGCGTCCCGCTAATACGCGCGTACAGAAGGGTCGACATCGCGGGACCAGGCGAGGATTCCCCCCGTGAGGTTGGCGACGGACCTGAACCCCTTGCGGTCCAGGAACTGCGCCACCTGCATGCTCCGTCCCCCCGAACGGCACATGACTACGATCTCCTGCGAAGCATCCAGTTCGCCGATCCTCGCCGGGATCTCGGCCATCGGGATGTGCAGGACCTCGGGGATGCTCGCCGTGTCGAGCTCCCACTGCTCCCTCACGTCCACCACGACCGGACCGGTTCCGGCATCGCGGCGGCGCTTGAGCTCAGTGGGAGAGATCTCGTTCACCATGGCTGGGACTCATTACAGGATGCGTGGGGCTACCCGGAAGACGCGAGTCTGATGCAATGCCCTGCCATGGCGTTCAAAAAGCGAACCCGGGCGGCCGCCGGGCGTTCTCCAAGGGAGCCACGACAGTTTCGAACAGGCTCTCCGAGACCCAGCTATCCTCCGTCACGCGACGGACCAGGCGGGCCTCCATGACCGGCGGGTTGCCGACGATGACGAAGAGGCGACCGCCGATTTCAAGCTGGCGCTGGAAGCGCTCGTCGTACACCGGGAGGGAACCCGTTACCGCGATGGCGTTGTAGCGACCGGCGGGGCTCGCTCCGGGGGCGGGGTCCGCCATGGCGTCCGCAGTGACCACTTCGGCATTGCGCACGCCGGTGGCGTCGAGATTGGCGCGAGCGAGGTCCGCGAGCTGCGGGAAGATCTCGAGCGACTTCACGTGTGAAGCCGCGGCGGCGAGGCAGGCGGTGACGTATCCGCTACCCGCGCCGATCTCCAGCACCTTGTCGGAGCTCGCAAGCTCGAGTGCCTGGAGCAAGCGTCCGACGACGTTCGGGCGCAGCATGTACTGACCGCAAGGAAGCGGAACATCCGTATCGGCGAACGCAAGCCACTTTTGCGCAGCCGGCACGAATTGTTCGCGGGGCACGGAGCGCAGGATCGACAGCACGCGCGTGTCGAGCACCTCCCAGGCGCGAACCTGGTGCTCGATCATCTGCTCGCGGGGGTCGATCTCGATGAGTGACGATGCCGACATGGTTTTGCAGGGGACTCCGGCGCAATACTGAACTTATTGTGCCAATGAAAAGGGCCCGAGAAGTTAAGGGTTTTCCATGAATCTGCCAAGCGGATGTGCGACGAGATATGGTGAAAGGCGGACAGGGCGACGCAGGCGCTGCGCTAGACTCGCCACACCAACGGCCGCATCGGCGTCCGGAACGACACAACAACCAGTAGTTCCGGTCGGCCTTGGTGGCAATAACGCGCTCTCGAACGGGGCTTTGAGAAAAACAAGATGTCGATAATCGGGCTGCTATGCCTGCTTCTGGGTCTAGTGGCCGCTCTGCTGCTCGTTTTCTATCTGTACTGGCTGCAGCGCCGCGACCTTCGGGCCGTCGGACAGCTCGCCCAGCAGTTGCAGAAAATTGCGGTGGGCGGTCCGCTGACCGGACGAGTGGATCCCCCGACCGATCACCCGGAAATCGGCGTGCTCGCCACCACGGTGAATCACCTGCTCACGCGCGTTGCCGCGGCGACGGACCGGACGAGCTCGTCCGCTCGCACGAGCCCGAAGCTTTTCGCCGAGCTCGCGGATCGCATTCACGAGGCCGTGCTGATTCATCGGGACGTGATCCTGCACGCGAACCGGCAGTTCGCCGCGCTCGTCGGCGCGGATCGCGTGGATCTCGTGGGCCGTCATCTCGGCGATCTCGTGCCGCCCGAGTATTCGGATCTCGTCACGGAGAACATCCGTCGCCGTCTCGCGGGCGAAAATGCTGCCGAACGTTACGAAATCGAGATGGTCGGCCTGCAGGGGCAGATCAGCCGCCTCGAGATCAACTCGACGGTCATCGATTACGAGAACGGCCCCGCGCTGCTCATCACCGGCGTGGAGATCGTGCCGACGCAAACGGTGCCGGCGCTGCGCGCGTTGCCGTTGCAGGCCGCGGCGGCGAGTGCGGTGAATCCTCTTCATCTGTTCGCGCTCGATTCGCTCGCTGAAGCCATCATCGCGACGGACACCTCCGGGCGTATCACGTACCTGAACGCCGCGGCGGAGCAGCTCACCGGCACGACGGGCGGCGTCGCGCTCGGGAAGATGCTCGAAGAAATCATCGGGCTCGTGGACGAAACGGATCGCCGCCTGCTCAGCGATCCGGTGAAGCAGGCGCTCACCACCGGCGCGCCGGTGAATCTCAGTCGCCGCGCGTTGCTGCTGTCGAAGGCGAACGGAACGGAGCGCTCGATCGAGCTGTCCGCATCCCCCATTCGCGATAGCGACAAGCAGGTCACCGGCGCCGTCATTCTCCTGCACGACGTGACGGAGCTGCGCGGCCTCGCGCGCCAGATGTCGTACCAGGCGACGCACGATGCGCTGACCGGCCTCGTGAATCGTCGCGAATTCGAGCGGCGCCTCGAAGAGGCCGTGGACAGCGGGCATCGTGGCGATGGCCAGCACGTCCTCTGCTATCTCGATCTGGATCGCTTCAAGGTCGTGAACGACACGAGCGGTCACCTCGCCGGCGACAGCATGCTGCGCGAAGTGGCGAAGCTGCTCCGCGATGCCGTTCGCGACAGCGACACCGTGGCGCGTCTCGGAGGCGATGAGTTCGGCATGCTGCTCATCGGCTGTCCGCTGGAGAAAGCGCGGCAGATCGCGGACGACGTGTGCCGCGCGGTGGCGGACTACCGGTTCGTGTGGAAGGACCGGATCTTCAACATCGGCACTTCCATCGGTCTCGTCGAGATCTCGCGCGAGAGCGGTTCGCTGGAAGAGCTCATGGCCGCCGCCGACTCCGCCTGCTATGTGGCGAAGAAGCAGGGCTCGGGTCGCGTCGCCGTTTACTCCGCGCGCGACGAAGCGCTCGCGCGTCACAGCGGCGAGATCCAGTGGCTGCAGCGCTTGCAGACCGCGCTCAAGGAAAACCGCTTCCACCTGTATCACCAACCGATCGTGCCTGCGTTCGGCGAGGACACGGGCGGACCCGCGATGGAAGTTCTCGTCCGGCTGCAGGACGAGCACGGCCACGAAGTGCCTCCATCGGAATTCGTTCGCGCGGCTGAGCGCTACCGCCTGATGGGGCTCGTGGATCGCTGGGTGGTGCAGACCACGCTGGCCGCGCTCGGGCGCGGAGCGATTCCGGTTCCGGCCACGCGCAGCGTGGCCATCAACATCTCGGGCCAGACGCTCGGGGACACGCAGTTCCTCGAGTTCGTCGTCGAGTGCCTGGACAGCACGGGCGTGACGCCAGCGCAGGTGTGCTTCGAGATCACCGAAAGCGCGGTGGTCGCGAACATGGATCACGCGCGGCGCTTCGTCGGCGTGCTGCACGGGATGGGTTGCCAGTTCGCGCTCGACGATTTCGGCTCGGGCGTCGGGTCGTTCTCGAACCTCAAGAACCTGCCGATGGACTACCTGAAGATCGACGGCTCGTTCATGCGCAACCTCTCGCGCGACACCGTGAACCAGGCCATGGTCACGGCGATGATCAAGCTCGCCCGAACCCTGAATTTCAAGGTGATTGCCGAACAGGTCGAGGACGCGGCCGCCCTCGAGGCCGCGCGCCGGATGGGCGTGGACTACGTCCAGGGATACGTCATCGGCAAGCCGGTGCCGCTCTCGCTGGCGGCGTAGCTCTTCACCGACGAGCGCGGGCGGCAACGCCGCCCGCGCGCGACGCCGCGACTGCGGCTTCCCGCAACTTTTGCCGCCCGGCAAACGTCGCGCGCTTCACAGAATTCCCACTGAACATTACGCAGAATGCGACCCATCGATCGCAGTCGATGTCAAGCCGACATGTCGACTGTGACGTGGGTCGCAAAGCATGAATTCCGGAGCAGGTCGATGAGGTCGATTTCGGCGCGCCGCAGAGGGCGCAATCACTGGCGGTTCGTTCTCGGGCTTTCCGTTCTCGGCTTCCTCATCATCGCTTCGGCTTCGACGAACGCGAGCGAACCGGCGCCGCCCGCTCCGCAGTCCGCCCTCGCGAAGTAATCCTCGCCGGGGAGCTCAGGTTCCGGGCTTCGAGCCGCCCGGCGATTCAGTGGCTCTGGGCACGAAGTCCAGCGCCAGTCCGTTCATGCAATAGCGCTGCCCGGTGGGCTTCGGTCCATCCGGAAACACATGGCCAAGATGGCCGCCACACTTCGCACAGTGCACTTCGATACGCGTCATGAAGTGGCTGTTGTCCACCTGCGTTTCGACGGCTCCCGGCTTGGGCTCATAGAAGCTCGGCCATCCGCTCCCGCTGTCGTACTTCGTTTCCGAATCGAAGAGCTCGGTGCCGCAGCCCGCGCACTTGAAGACGCCTGGCCGGTGCTCGTTGTTCAGCGGGCTGGTTCCGGCGCGCTCGGTGCCGTGCTGGCGTAGTACGCGGTACTGCTCGGGGGTCAGCTCGCGCTTCCACTCGTCGTCGGTCTTCTGCAGCTTCGTCGTGTTGTCGTTCATCGGGCCTCCTGTGCGCTGAGCGCGGATCGTCGCTCCAGCCATGCGTCCACCGAGATGAGGCCTGGACCGAACAGAACAAGCCCGAGCGACAGCACGCCCCAGAGCACATGCTGGCCGAACGCGGCTTCGAGCCCCTCGGACAGCAGGACGTGCGAATAGGAAATCACGGCCACCGTATTCACGATGAAGGTGCCGAGGGCTCCAATTCGCCCGAACAGCCCCAATAACAGCAGGGTAGGGAAGAAGATCTCCCCGAACGTGCCCGCGATCGCTGCGGCCGTCGGCGAAAGGAACGGAACCCGATACTCGCTCTCGAAGAGCGCAACAGTGGACTCCCACGACGTGAGCTTGAGCCACCCCGAGCGGAGGAAGATGTCCGCGAGGTACACGCGTGCCGCAAGCTGCGCGAGCGGCTGAAGCTTGTCGATCAGGCGGCTGAACGCGGCGTAGCCTTCGATTATTTTCGACGCGCGGGACATTCAGCGCTCCTTATGCGTGCTCCGGGTCGCCGGCCTGTCGGGACTTGCGGATCGCGGCGGCGAGTTTCAGCTCGAACAACTTTTGCAGCGCCCGGCCGGCGTCGAAGTCCTGCTGCACTTCGAGCGCGCGTTCAAGCGCGTCGCCCAGCGGCTCGCCGTTCGCGAGCGCGTTGAGGAACGCGTACTGATCGTCCGGCAACCGATGGAGCTCGACTCGGAGCTCACGGCGGATCACGACTGCATTCTCTCCGCCGCTCGCGAGATCGATGAGTTCCTCGCTCCCGGCGTCCGACTGGTTCGCTTCCCATATCCTCAGGATCGGAAACTCCGACCGCACGAAGCCACACATGGGACGAAACCCAAACGTCACGTGCTCGTAGAGATCCGGCTCGACTTGTCGAAGCGCATCCACCGGCAATGCCGGCACATCCGGCGCGACGAGTGCTTCCTGATACGCCCACTCGAGCTCAGCCACGTCAGCGAAGTACGCGTACTCCGTTCCGTCAAACTTGCTCCGCAGCCAGGAAGGGAACGGTCCTCCCATGTGATGCAGGTTCCCGTGCCGCGAAGGGTGCGCATGCAGGAACTCCACGGCGAGTTGCCGGAAGTAGTCCGTTCCGCCGAGCCGCTCGATCACGGGAAAGCCGATCGCGAGCGCGTTGATGAAGCCCTCGCGCAGGTTGTTCCGATAGATGTCGATTCGCTCACCGGCATCGATACCATCCGCGACAACGTGCGCATGCACGGCATGGTCCTGCGAGTCGAACAGTGCTGAGACGAATTGGAGTTGAAGCTCACGCAGCGCGGGCATGATGCATGTCCACCAACCGATCCGCTTTACGCGCCTCCGCAATGAGCGCGTCGAGAGAAGGAATATCCGCGTCCCACTCGATGAGTGTCGGCACCGGACCGAAACGGTCCAGCGCGGCCGAGTAGAGCGCCCAGACTTCGTCGCACACCGGCGTGTTATGCGTGTCTACGCGGATATCCCTGCCGCCGACTCGCCGGATGCCGTGCCCCGCGAGATGGATCTCCCGAACGCTTGCGGGCGGAATCCCGTCGAGAAATCGAAGAGGATCGAATCCGTGATTCATGGCGTTGACGTAGACGTTGTTCACGTCCAGCAGCAGGCCGCATCCGGTTGCCTTGGACAGCGCAGCGAGAAATTCCCACTCATCGATGGTCGAGTGCGCGAAGTGCAGATAGCTTGAGACGTTCTCGATCAGCATCTGCCGGCCAAGGACCTGCTGCGCCTGGCCGACCCGCTCGATCATGTGTCGAAGCGCTTCTTCGGTGTACGGCAACGGCAGCAGATCGTTCGCGAACCGGCCGCCGACCGATGCCCAGCAAAGATGCTCGGAGATCAGCGCCGGATTCAACTCTCGCGCGAGCCGGACGATCTCGCCGAGATGATCCGCATCGAGCTCGTCCGTTGTTCCCAGCGACAGCCCGACACCGTGCAGGCTGATCGGATAGTCCTCCCGCACGCGCTCGAGAATCGCGCGAGCCGGGCCGCCTCCGAAGTAGTTCTCGCTGTGCGCTTCGAACCAGCCGACGTCGGGCCTGCGCGCGATCACCTCATGGTGATGCACGGCGCGCAGGCCGATGCCGGCACGATCGGGCATGGCGGCCGCCTCGATCACGTCGCGACAACTACTTCGCGGTGAGCGAGCCGTTCACGAGCTTCTCGCACGTTCCCTTCGGCACGTTGATCCATTCCTTCGTGTCGCCGTCTTTCTTGCTGAGACCGGAGCATGCGTGCGCGCCGGCTGCGCAATCGTTCTTGCCGGCCTTCGCGACGCCGTAGCATTTCTCGGTGGCGGGCTCCTTCTTCTTCGCAGCGTCGTCAGCCGCGAACGCGGGGCCCGCGAGCGCAACGAGTCCGCCGATGGCGGCCGCCAGGACTGCCTTTTTGCTTGTCATCGAATCCACTCCTTGAGAGCACGAGTTGGGGGCCGGACGATGCAGATCTCGCCCCGCCGGCGCGGAAGTCTGATCCATTTTCGGAAAGGCTCAAGCTGTGCGTCGCGACATGCGCCGATGCGGCGCCACAAGCTCGGCCTGAAAAGCAACAGACCGGCCGGCGTTTCAACTATTTGGCAATCATGAACTTAAGCGTGCCTTGAGGACCTGCGTGGGCTGGATGCCGCAACTGCATGCGAAATCGCGGGCTCGGCCGCGAAAACGCGATGCGCTTTGACGGTGCAAACCTCCCCGTGACCGTGATAAGAAAGGCCCCCCGACAATGCTGAGGCGGGCCTGCACATGCCCACGGAAGCAATAAGAAGATCATCTCCCGAGGGGATCTATCAGCCCATGCAACTCAGCCGCCTCTGGCGGGAGCATCTGCAGCGCGGCTGTCCTTCGGAGCTCACTGGAGTCGAGATTGCCGGCACGGACGCGCGGGCACTGGATGCGGAGATCACTGCATGCGTGAGTGCTCTTCTCACCCGGTGCATTACGATGGATGGGCGCATCGAGCGGCGGCTGGCGGAAATCAGCCACGCGTTGAGCGACAAGCAGCGTGAGGATTCGCCGGTGGCGGAGTACTGCGGGCGGCTCAACAAGCTTGTGAGCGCGGCGCTCGTCGAATCCAGGTCCGGACGGGCTTGAAACCGGTCCGGACGATTGAGGGCTTCGAAAGAAGAGGCCCTCAATCGCCGGGCGGCTCAAGAACAGGAAGTCAGTAGATCATCGGCGTCGGTGTCTGAAGCCGGCGCGTCGGAAGCCGGCGCGGCTCAGGGGCGCTCGTCCTTGTCGTCGTCCAGCTTTTCGCGGACCTTGTCCTTCACGCCGCCGACGGTGTTCTGCACCTTGCCGGCGACCTGGTCCGCCTGACCCTCACGCCTCAGCTTCTCGTCGCCGCTCATGTTGCCGGCGAGCTCCTTCACCTTGCCGCCGGCATTCTTGAGGGAGCCTTCCACACGATCCTTATCCACCATTGTCGTCTCCGTCTCCAAGGCCTCTTTGAGAGAGTGCAATGAGCGAGACGGGATCGAAGTTCCGCTCACGCCGCGAAGCGTGAGCGGAACCAACGACGCGATCAGAGCAGCGGAACGAGCAGAAGCGCGACGATATTGATGATCTTGATCAGCGGGTTGATCGCGGGGCCCGCCGTGTCCTTGTACGGATCGCCGACGGTGTCGCCCGTGACCGCGGCCTTGTGCGCATCCGAGCCCTTGCCGCCGAAGTTGCCTTCCTCGATGTACTTCTTCGCGTTGTCCCACGCGCCGCCGCCGGTCGTCATCGAGATGGCGACGAAGAGGCCCGTCACGATCGTGCCGATGAGGAGCCCGCCGAGCGCCTTGATGCCGGCACCGGGGCCGAGCATCCAGTTGAGCGCGATCACGAGCACGATGGGCACGAGGATCGGCAGCAGCGAAGGCACGATCATTTCCTTGATGGCCGCGCGCGTCAGCAGGTCCACGGCTTTCGAGTAGTCCGGCTTCGCCGAGCCTTCCATGATTCCCTTGATCTCGCGGAACTGGCGTCGCACCTCGGTCACCACCGAGCCCGCCGCGCGACCGACCGCTTCCATCGCCATTGCGCCGAAGAGATACGGGACGAGACCGCCGATGAAGAGGCCGATGATCACCGCCGGATCCGACAGCGCGAATTCCACGAGCTTGCCGGCCGTTTCGAGGTTGTGCGTGTAGTCCGCGAACAGCACGAGCGCCGCGAGCGCGGCCGAGCCGATGGCGTAGCCCTTCGTCACGGCCTTCGTGGTGTTGCCTACGGCGTCCAGCGGATCCGTGATGTTGCGCACTTCCTTCGGCAGCCCGGCCATCTCCGCGATGCCGCCCGCGTTGTCCGTGATCGGACCGTAAGCGTCGAGCGCGACGATCATGCCGGTGAGAGAGAGCATGGACGTCGCCGCGATGGCGATGCCGTAGAGGCCGACGCCGTGCTGCTCGCCGAGCTCATACGAACCCCAGATGGCGATACACACCGCGATGACGGGCAGTGCGGTGGCCTTCATCGACACACCGAGTCCCGCGATGATGTTCGTGGCATGGCCCGTCTGCGACGCGCCGGCCACCTTCCGCACGGGGCTGAATTCCGTGGCGGTGTAGTACTCGGTGATCACGATCATCGCCGCGGTGAGGCCGAGGCCGATGAGCGCGCAGCCGAACATCGCGTTCCGCTGCGCCGGCATGAGCTGCTCGGTGATGAACCAGAACGCCACCGCCGACACGATGCCGGACACGATCACGCCCTTGTACAGCGCGTTCATGATCTTGCCGCCCTGGCTCGCCTTCACGAAGAAGGTGCCGATGATCGACGAGATGATGGACGCGGCGCCGAGCGCGAGCGGGTAGATGATCGCCGCGAGCGAGGCGCCTTCGGCCTGGTTCGCGAAGAGCAGCCCGCCGAGGAGCATGGTCGCG
>Ga0182742_1002584_pt1 | contig 19704 bp, 18 predicted proteins | sample eDN5th37CBELigMG_FD_128880 | JGI IMG/M metagenome (GOLD analysis project Ga0182742, IMG submission 128880) | Enriched Miracle-Growth compost microbial communities from Emeryville, California, USA - eDNA 5th pass 37_C BE-Lig MG (version 2)... ... | reverse complement strand
CGGGCTGATCCGCTACGCGCATGACCGATTGCGCGAGATCAATTCGCTGAAGATCATCGGACAGGCGAAGGAAAAAGGCGCGGTGGTCTCATTCGAAATGCGCGGAGCGCATCCGCATGACATTGCGACGATCATCGACCGTTCCGGAGTCGCCGTGCGCGCCGGGACCCATTGCGTGATGCCGCTGCTCAACCGGATTGGCGTGACGGCCACCTGCAGGGCGTCGTTCGGCCTCTATAATACCAAGGATGAGGTCGACAGCCTTGCGAGCGCCCTGATCAAAGCGCAGGATTTCTTCGCATGACCGACGACATCAAGACCGACGACATCAACGCCGGAACCGGGGTCGCCGCGCCCGCAGAGGCGGCGACCGTTCCCGCTTCGCAGGAATCCGCCCTTCCGCAGCAGGAGATCGCGCGCCTGACCGACGACATCGTGTCGGCGCTGAAGACGGTCTACGACCCGGAAATCCCGGCCGACATTTACGAACTCGGTCTGATCTACCGGGTCGATATCAAGGACGACCGGACCGTCGATGTCGATATGACGCTGACCACACCGAACTGCCCGGCGGCAGCCGAACTGCCGCAGATGGTCGAGAATGCCGTCGCCAGCGTGCAGGGCGTCGGTTCTGTCAATGTGCAGGTGATTTGGGACCCGCCCTGGGATCCGAGCCGCATGTCGGATGAGGCGCGGCTCGTCCTGAACATGTGGTGACAGGGGCGTGGCTGTTCTTGGTCGCGTTCTGGAAACCGCGCTCTATGTCGACGATCTTGCGCGCGCGGCGCGCTTCTACGAGCAGGTTCTCGGCCTTGCCGCGTTGAGCGAGGATTCCCGCTTCCGCGCCTATGACGTGGGCGGTGCGAGCGTGCTGCTGCTGTTCAAGCGCGGCGCCACGCTGGAAACCGTGCATTTGCCCGGCGGCACCATCCCCCCGCATGACGGGCGCGGCCCGCTGCATGTCGCTTTTGCGATCACGGCCGAGGCGCTGCCCGACTGGGAGCGGCGGCTCGGCGAGCAGGAAATCGCGATCGAGGGGCGCACCGACTGGCCGCGCGGCGGCCACAGCATCTATTTCCGCGACCCGGACGGTCATCTGCTGGAACTGGTCACGCCGGGGGTCTGGGCGACCTATTAAGGCCGGGACCGGCTCGGGCAAATCCAGTTGAAGGACTTCACAGCGCCGATTTCGTTGTTACTTTAGGGACATACGAGTCCCGGCCCGGACCTTGAATCCGGCGACAGGAGAGAGCAGCCATGGCGACCGCCCGCCCGAGGCCCCAGGTGATGCGGCTCACCAACGCCGCGGCCGAACGAATCAAGGAATTGATGGCGAAATCGGAGCGTCCGATTGCCGGTCTGCGCGTCGGCGTTCGCAACGGCGGCTGTGCCGGCATGGCCTACACCATGGAATATGCGGACGCCGCGAATCCGACCGATGAGGTGGTCGAGGACAAGGGCGTGCGGATCCTGATCGATCCGAAGGCCGTGCTGTTCCTGCTTGGCACCGAGATGGACTACAAGATCGACAAGCTTTCCGCACAATTCGTGTTCAACAACCCAAATCAGACCTCGGCCTGCGGCTGCGGCGAGTCTGTACAGCTTACGCCGGCGACCGGAGAGGCGGCGGAAGCGCGTTAGCCGCAAAACCGCATTTCGAGGCGCTTGCCGGCAGGATGCGCAGCAGGTCAATCGGCGGTCCGCCTTCGTTGCCGGTTCGCGGGTCGGGCCGTTGGGCAAGACACCGCTCATGAGTCCCGATGACCTGCGCGATCTATTCGCTGCCTTCCGACCGGTCACGGTCCGGCGCATGTTCGGCGGCGCGGGTCTTTATGCCGAGGGGGTGATGTTCGCGCTCCTGTCATCTGGCGGAACGATCTATCTCAAGACCGACACCCAAAACGAAGACGACTTTGTGCGCGAGGGACTGCCCGCATTTGCCCCGGTGATGAAGAACGGCAAGCGCGCTGCCATGTCCTATCGGCAGATGCCCGAGCGGCTTTACGATGATCCCGACGAACTGGCGCGCTGGGCCGAACGCGCACTGCAGGCGGCGCAGCGCCGGTCGATCGCAAAGCGCAAGGCCGGCCGACCGGAGCGGCCGCTTGCGAGCGGGCGCAGAAAATAAGCGCTCAGGCGACGGCGGCCACCGGTTCCGGCCGCATCGCGAGTTCAGGATCGGTCTCGCAGATCACCCGGTTTCGGCCCGTCCGCTTGGCGGCATAGAGGCATGCATCGGCGCGTCCGATCAGCGATTGTGCGTTGTCGCCGGCCCGTAATGTGGCAACGCCGATCGAAATGGTGATGCGGCCGAGATGCTCGCCGGTCGAGCGTTTCATCAGTTCCTTGCTCATGACGGCGCGGCGAATATGGTCGGCAACGGTCACCGCCGAGCGCAGCGCCGTATTCGGCAGGATGATCGCGAATTCCTCGCCGCCGTAGCGCGCCGCGATATCCTGACCCTTCACATTCTGCTTCACGGAGAGCGCAACCAGCCGCAGGACCTGATCGCCGGTAAGATGACCGTAGGTGTCGTTGAAGGTCTTGAAGTGATCGATGTCGGTCATGAGCAGCGACATCACTTCGTTGTCGGCTTTGGCTTCCGCGATTGCCTCGACCAGTGCCTGATCGAAATACTTCCGGTTGGCGAGCGAGGTGAGAGGATCGGTCAGGCTCTCGTGGCGCATCACCTCGAGGTTTTCCTGAAGCTGATTGATCTCCTTCTTCGAGGCGACCAGCCGCTCTTCAAGCCTCGAGTTGATATTTTCCATCTCTTTTGTGGTCTGAACCAAGCTCTCGACGATTCCGCGCAGCCCCTCACGGTCGGCGTGCGGTATATGGCGCGAGACGCCGGCCAGATTTTCCGAACAGGTACTCGTGGAGCCGACCGCGGCATCCACCATGGCCATAACCTGTTCGATCTCGTCCACCACCCGATCGCCGACGCTGTCGATGCGCTCGCTGATCCGGAGCGGAGACAGATAGGTGCCGTGGATCATTTCGATGTCGGCATCACTCAGGTTGCCGCTGCGCGACAGGATCCGGTTGACGGCTTCGTTAAGCGAGGGATGATAGCCGGTTGCGTAGCAGTACCAGAGTTCGAAATTGCGTGGGGTCGCGGGCTGTCGGAGGGCTTTGATCTGGCCTAGAGCGATTTCGGCGAACGCCATCGTCCGGTCGTGTTCGTCGCCGTTCGCCGCCATCCGTGGCTCCCCGATGGGCAAGCAATCACTTTCGGTCGCCTGGCCCCCGCCAAAGCGCCTGTCCTTATTAAACGGAAAGCTATTCCACAGTGGTGAATGAGGCGTAAACGCCGTTCGGCAACGCAACCGGAAAGCCCGTGAAAGCAGGCGTTCAGCGCCCCGGCGACGTGATGACGCGCGAACCGGAAAGGGTGCTCAGGCCTTGACGCGAACCGGGCGCAGCAGGAAGGCCGGAAGATGTGAATGGTCCGGCTCGACATCGTTCGCCGGCTGAGGCCGGCGCCTCGACTGGTCGAGACGCGCGACCGGCGCCGTCGCGGCCGGAGTTTGACCGCCGCGGCGACGCTCGCCGCCTCGCTGACGTTCCCGCGCACGCTCCGGGCGCGCAGGTTCGCCCGCGTCCTCGACCTGCTCCGGCCCGGCAATCTGTGGAGCGAACGGAATCTGCTGTCCGGTCAGTTTCTCGATCGCAGCGACCGCCTTCTGGTCCGCGGGCGTCACGATCGTATAGGCGATGCCGCTCTTGCCGGCGCGCCCGGTGCGGCCGATCCGGTGCACATAATCGTCGGCGTGGAACGGCACGTCGAAATTCAGCACATGGCTGACGTCCGGGATGTCGAGACCGCGCGCGGCAACGTCGGATGCGATCAGAAGATCAGCCTCGCCCTTGCGGAACTTGTCGAGTGCCGCCATGCGGGCGGGCTGGTCCATGTCGCCATGCAGCGCGACTGCGTTGAAGCCATGCTTGAGCAGCGAGCGATGCAGAAGCGCCACCTCGCGCTTGCGATTGCAGAATACGATGGCGTTCTTGAAATTCTCGGCGGGATTGCGGATCAGCCGGCGCAGCGTCTCGCGCTTTTCGTGCGGCTCGCGCCCGCATTTGACGAGTTGCTGGGTGATAGTGGAGGCCGCCGTCGCCGGTCGCGAGACCTCGACCTTGACGGGACTGGACAGGAATTGCTCGGTAATACGCCGGATTTCTGGCGGCATGGTTGCGGTGAAGAACAGCGTCTGGCGCGTGAAGGGGACGAGTTTGCAGATGCGCTCGATGTCGGGGATGAAGCCCATGTCGAGCATGCGGTCGGCTTCGTCGATCACCAGCAATTCGACCCCGGTGAGAAGCAGCCGTCCGCGCTCGAAATGGTCAAGCAGGCGTCCGGGGGTGGCGATCAGCACATCGACGCCGCGGGTCAGCTTGGCGTCCTGATCGTCGAACGACACGCCGCCGATCAGAAGGGCGACGTTCAGTTTCTGGCCGACGCCATATTTCTCGAAATTTTCCTGCACCTGCGCGGCAAGCTCGCGGGTCGGTTCGAGAATCAGCGTGCGCGGCATGCGCGCCCGTGCCCGCCCGCTTTCCAGCATGGTGATCATCGGCAGGGTGAAGGCTGCCGTCTTGCCGGTGCCGGTCTGCGCAATGCCGAGCACGTCGCGCCGTGCGAGCACATGCGGGATGGCTTCGGACTGGATGGGCGTGGGATTTTCGTAACCGGCGGCCTTCACGGCGGCCAAAACTTTGTCGGACAAGCCGAGCTGTGAAAAGGACATAGAACCTCTGAACGGCGCCGCCCATCTATGGGCTCGCGCCGGACCACCGAAGGATGACGTTTGCGCGAGAGGGGCGGTCGATTCTATCGATCGGACCGTTGGCCCGGAAAATAGGGGCGGGAGCCCGAAAGTCAATGCTTCCGGGCCAGTTAAGCTAAATAAAGACAAGCGTTTGTGGCTCTTACAGCGACCGGACGACGACATGAATGACGCAGCCAGACTGCCGATCCTGCTGATTCCGGGCCTCGGATGCACCGCGCGGCTCTATACGGAGCAGTTGCCCGCCTTGTGGACGTTCGGTCCGGTGACGGTGGCGGATCACCGTGGCGCGGATGCCATGGACGCGATTGCCCGCCGGATTCTCGAACACGCGCCGCCAAGGTTCGCGCTGGCCGGCCTGTCGATGGGCGGCTACATCGCGCTCGCAATCATGCGGAGCGCGCCCGAGCGGGTGGCGAGGCTCGCGCTGCTCGATACCGGGTCGCGCGCCGATCCACCGGAAGCGGCGGAACGGCGCAAGGAGACGATCGCACTCGCCAGGGCCGGCAGGCTGGACGAGATCAATGCGATGCTCTGGCCGGTCCTGGTGCACAAGGATCGCCAGGACGACGTGTCACTGAAAAAGATCGTCGGCGACATGATGCAGATGACAGGGGCGGAGGCCTTCATACGACAGCAGACCGCCATCATGACGCGGCCGGATTCCCGCCCCGGTCTGCCGAATATCAGGTGCCCGACGCTCGTCCTGGTCGGCGACGGCGACCGGCTCACGCCACCGGTCCTGTCGGAGGAAATGGCTCAACTCATCCCCGGCAGCCGGCTCGTCATGGTGCCGGATTGCGGACACCTGTCCACGCTGGAAGGCCCGGAGGCGGTGACGCAGGCGCTGGCAAGCTGGATCGGATCGTAGTCGCGGCTGTGCGCAAATCCCTGCCTGCTGGAACGCCTTCCAGGCTTCATGGTTGTTCCCCCATATCGATTTGGAGGATGCCATGAAACCCTGGCTCTGCTGCGGCGCAGCCGCGGTCATGCTGTTCTGGTTCACTCCCTCGATCGCCCAGATGCAGACCGAGCATGGTCCGCGGGGCGACGAGAATGCGACGCATAGCGGCGGGGCGGGGACCGGACAGGGCAAGAGGCGTGCCCATACGGTACCCGAGATTGAGATGCAGTCGCACAAGCCTCCGTTGAACCTCACGGATGACGAGCGTGCGGCGATTGCTGAAGCGATCGCGAACGAGCATACCTATCAACGCACGCCAAAAGACTTCGAGGCCAAGGTCGGCGTGACTGTGAATTCGTCCATCAAACTTAATCCGATGCCGCGGCCGCTGATCTATGAGGTCCCGCGCCTACGCCAGTACGACTATGCCAAGCTGCAGGCCGAAACGCTGGTGATCGATCCGATGAGCATGAAGATCGTGGATGTCATTCCGCGCAAATATCCGGTGACGAGCGTCCCTATTGCGCCGATCGACTGGTGGGCGACGCGCGGCCGCGAACTGATTGGATTGCCGCCGGAGCCGACCGCAAGCACCACAGGCGCGGGCACGTCACAGTAATCGCTGCAAACGGCGTCAGGCGTTGTCGGTTAGACGGGCGTCCGGAAATCCTCGGATGAAGTCTTGACTGACGAGACGGCTATGGCGCGCGGTGAGCCTTATGCGTCCACGCAGGCCAGGCGAAGCGCCAAAAGCGACGCGGCCGAAAACCACCGTAACCGGCGGCAACTCCTTCAGAGCGATGCCGGCGAGTACGAAACCGCCGCCCCACATCAAGGACAGAAATACCAGCAATGCGGTGTCGGTCCGATCGATGACCGGCTTTCGGGCTCATGCGTTTGGGGACGTCTGTGCTGTCGTCAGGACGTACCATGCAAGCGCCCGCGCTTTGCACCAGCGGGATCGCTGCGCCGACGCAAAAAAAGCCTCATCTCGCCTTGGCGCGCGCGCGCTGGATGCCGAGCGCGATGATACGCCGAAGCACTTCGGAATATTTCATGCCATCATAAGCGGCGGCTTCGGCAAAGAGATCGTAGCGGGCAATCTCGGGGTTGGGATTGGCTTCCAGAAAATACGGCACCCCGTCGGCGGACAGGCGAAAATCGACGCGCGCATAGCCGTCGAGTTCGAGGGTGCGGCAAATGCGGCGCGTCAGGTTTTGGATGCGCGTGTAGATTTCCGGCGGAAGGTCGGCGGCAGGGCCCTGCAGGATGCCGCGTTCTTCCTGATACTTGACGTCGAACTTCACCTTTGCGGTCGCAATCTTGCTGCCAACATCGCCAAAATAAAGCTCCCAGACCGGCAATACGCGCAGGCGCTCGTTGCCGATAACGCCGACATAGAGTTCGCGGCCGTCGATATATTGCTCGGCGATCGCCGCAGTGCCGATCTTTTCGTGCACGAAGGCAACGCGCTCCTGCAACTTCTCGTCCGTGTCGACGATCGATTTCTGCGCGATGCCGAGCGAGGCGTGTTCCGACAGGCTTTTCACGATCAGCGGAAACTGCAGGCGCGCCGGCCGCTTGATCTTCTTGTGCATCGGAAATACGGCGAAGGCCGGCACCGGTATGCGGTGGTAGTGCAGGAGCTTTTTTGACAGGTCCTTGCCGCGCGACAGCATCAGACCGCGCGGATTGCACCCGGTATAGGGAATACGGGTCAGTTCCAGATAGCTCGCGACATTCTGATCGTAGGTCGGCTCGCCGTGGAATTCCTCCAGCAGGTTGAACACGATGTCGGGCTGGAACGAATCGATCTCGGCCCGGATCGGACGCAGTTCGTGTTGCACACCGAGCACGCGCACCTCGTGGCGTGCCTTGCGCAACGTGTTGACGACGTCGTAGCCGGTCTTGAATGCGAGAATGTCCTGCTCGCTGTAGCCCTTGATCGATTCGGGCGGGGCCTGTTCCGGATGCAGCAGCACCAGAACGCGTGTTCTTTTCATAGAGCGAACCATTGTCGGCGTGACGGACTGTACAGCGAATGCACCGTCTTTGCCGTTAACAATACAGTGAAATCCGTAACCAACTGACGTTCCGATCCGGGCGCGCGCAGCTTCAGCTCACGGCAGCGATCGATCATATCATCAAGAACGGAGTCAAGTGTCAGCTGATATTCGCCGGTCCAGCGCGCCACGATTTGACGAAAATAAGAACGGTTCGCCCGAATGAAAGAGGCCGCGGTTGGAGATGTTCTGTGCTTCGGATCGTCGGAAAAGATGCGCTGCAATTCGCGATCGTAGGTGCGCGGCGTGTTCACCGCATAGAATGCTTTCTTCTTTCGGTAATGCTCGGCGAGCGTGGTGTCGATCTGGCTCAGTGGATGCACTGCCGGACCGCGTGGCAGTTGCGAACGCTGACCGGCGATCTCGGCCATGATCTCGTCGACATATTGGAGCTTGCGCATTGCCGGCCAGCCGGCGTAGCGCTTCCTCCAGTCCGAGCGTGGCTTCAGCCAGACCGCAAAGGTCTCCGCGAAATCTTCGTCCGGATGACTCTGCGCGTACCACAGACGCAGATGCTGCACGTAATTCTTGCTCGCCGGATTGGGGCGATAGTAGCGCGGATAATGCGTCGACGAGCGGCCGAACAATTCCTGCCAGCGGCGCCGGCGCTGCAGGCGGAACGCATTCTGCACCACATGGCCGGTTTCGTGCCGCAGGATGCGCATGCATTCGTTGCGCGTGCCGCCTTCCACGTCGATGATCATCTTGCGTTCCAGCCGCATCAGGCGTGGATGGGCGAGATAGAACGGAATGGCGATGCCCGGTGTGGTATCGGGACTGAACCATTCGTCCGAGAGCCATGCATGCGGGCGAATGCGCAGATTGCGTTCTTCGAGCTCCTCCTGCAGATCGTCGAGGCAGTCTTCCAGCCAAGTGCCCTCGAGCGTAAGCCTCAGGCTCTTGAGCCTGAGCTTCAGGAGCTTGTCATCCGGCAATGAGGCCCATGCGAATTTGCGGCGCATCGGTCGGTCTAGTTTTTCGGTTTGAGCTCCAGCACCCTTGCGATCCTTGCGGTCAGATCCGACTGCTCCTTGATGGTGGCCGCAAGTTCGTTCGGGCCGCCCGGCCTGACCACCTGACCGGTGGCGAGCAGCCGGTCGGCGATCGTTTTGTCGGACACGACCGCGATCACGTCGCCGGCGATGCGTTCGCGCAAGGCGAGCGGCATGTCCTTCGGGCCATAGAGTCCGGCGGTGGTTTCGACCGCGAGCCCGCCCCAGCCGAGTTCATGCACGGTCGGAATATCGGGTGCGAATGCGGCGCGCTCCCGGCTGGTGACCGCGAGAATGCGGATTTTCCCCGCACTGGCGAGCGGCTGGACGATCGCAGCCGAGGTCAGGAGGAAGTCGATCTGGTTGCCGGCGAGCGCGGTCGCGGCCTCCACGATATTCTTGAACGGGATTTTTTGAACCTTGAGCCCGCGCGTCTTGATGAAATAGTCGAGCGTGAAGTCGGGGACGCCGGGCGCGCCGGTGACATTGAGCTTGCCGGGCCGCGCCATCGCCTCGGCGACGAATTGGCCGAGCGTCTGGTTGGCCGATGCAGCGGGCACATTCACGGTGAGCACGGTGTCGGTGACACGGGCGATCGGGGTCATGTCACGCGCGAAATCGTAGGTCAGTTTATCGAGCGTATAGGGGTGCGCCATGAACGAGGCGCTCGACGAATAGAGCAGCGTATGATCGTCGTTGGCCTGCAGGAAGGCGTTGATGGCAAGGAGGCCGTCGGCTCCGGGCTTGTTCTCGATCACCACCGGGTGCCCCCATTTCGCCTGGAGCTTGTCGGCCATCAGGCGGGCGGCGACGTCGGTGGCGCTGCCAGCGCCAAACGGCAGCACGAACTTTACGGCCCGTTGCGGCCAGGCCGGGGACTGGACCGTCTGGGCGAGGGCGGTGCCGGCGATAAGCGGCAGGGCCAGAATGGCAGCGGCCAGCAGCGCGCGAAGGGGCACCGTCTTGCCTGCATATCGCGCTGTCATCCAACGTCCTCCGGTCTTGCAGTCCGGCCGCCATCGGCCCCGCTGCAAGTGATAGCGACGATTGCGCGGCATCACAATTCTGGCGTGCTGCGCGCCTGGTCGCCCTGGCCCGTCCGAGTCAGTCACGATCGTGTTGGTTTGCAGTGCCGTAAATTGAACCGGACCTGCGCCCCATACGACAATGCCGGGGCCGGTCCGGCCGGCCGAGAGTCTGCCTATTCCGGGGGGAGCGCTTCAATGACAAGACGGATCGCGCTGCTTGCCGCGCTGTGCCTTGCGTTCTGGCAGTCGCCGGCCATGGCGCAGAAGCGGGTCGCACTGGTGATCGGCAACGACGCCTATGCCAATGTCGCCCCGCTCCGGAAGGCCGGCAACGACGCCGAGCGGATGGCGAAAACCCTGAAGGGCCTCGGCTTCCAGGTCTTCGCCGCGACCAACCAGGACCGGCGCGGCATGAGCAGCAATCTCACGGCGTTCGAACGGGCGCTCGGCCAGGGCGACACTGCGTTCTTTTTCTTCGCGGGACACGGCTTCCAGATCAAGGGCGAGAACTACCTGCTGCCGACCGACGTGCCGATGGCGCTCGAGGGCGAGGAAGAGAAGATCCACGAAAACGCGTTCCTGGCGCGCCGGATCATGGAGCGCATCAGGAACAAGGGGGTCCGCACCACCGTCCTGGTGCTTGACGCCTGTCGCAACAATCCGTTCGAGCGGGCAGGGACGCGCAGCGTCCGCGGTGGCGGCGGGCTCGCGGCCATGAGCGAGGAGGGCGCCTTCATCATCTACTCGGCCTCGGAGAACCAGACCGCCCTCGACTATACGTCCGAGGACGACAAGGACCCCAACTCGGTCTTCACGCGCTTCTTCGTCAAGGAGCTGGAGACGCCGGGCCTGTCGCTCGTCCAGGTTGCCAAGCGGACGCAGGCAAGCGTCACCGCGCTCGCGCGCAAGGTCAAGCACAACCAGCGTCCCGCCTATTACGACGAGATTGTCGGCGACGTGGTGCTCAATGGTGCGCTCGATCCCGCCAAGGCCCGGGAGACGATTCCGCAGCAGGTCGCCGCCGTCACGCCGGTCCAGCCATCGCCGCTGCCGCAACGGGGCGAGCCCGAGCAGCTCAACGCGCCGCTTGCAACCTTCATGCGCCACAATGGCGGCTGGTCGGTGACCTTGTCCTTCGCCGATCCGGTGACCGCGATTTCGTGGCGATTCGGCGAGAGCGGCAATTTCCGGGAGACCGGCCACCTCAACACGCTCGACCCGCGCACCAGGAAGCGCATGCCCAATCCGTCGATCCAGCTCGATGCCGATACGCCTGAGGGCACACTCTACATCCGGTACGCCGATACGCGCGGCGAATGGGTCGAGCCGTTCCCGGTCAAATTCGATCCGGCGGGCGCTCTCGAGAAAAGCCAGCGCGACATTCTCGAAATGACGTCGGGCAACTGGCTGTCGTTCCGCGAATTCAACGGACTCATAGTCTATTACACGCACCTTGTGTCGTATCGCTGCGCGATCCGGGAGGTGAGGATCGGGATCGACTCGACGGTGCCGGACAAGACGCTCGCGTTGCCGCCCTGCGATCCGCGGGACCCCTCGTCGATCCCCTCGAGCGCGCAGCCCTATATGAAGCTGCCGCCGAAGACCAAGGTGATGTCGGTGGAACTGACCTATCGGGACGGCACGACATCCGAAGTCAAAACGTACCGGGCCGATCCGCGCGGCAACCGCTAGGCGCACGCGCGCGGTGATCGCAAGTCGCCTCGCGAAAGCGGAAATCCATCGCCCCGCTCTGGACATCGCTCGGGGCCGAGTCGGGCGACCACATCCATGCTATCGGTTCCGGAAAATTGGTCTTTGCCGCATCTGCGAAGGCGCGCTAACACGCCCGCGCAATGGCTGCTACAGGATCAGGATCGTTGATGCGGACACAGGTTGGAATTATCGGGGCGGGACCGGCGGGGCTGATGCTGTCGCATCTGCTGCATCTGAACGGAATCTCTTCGATCATCATCGAGAACAGGAGCCGCGACTATATCGAGCATCGCATCCGGGCCGGGCTGATTGAGCAATGGGCGGCCGACATGCTGACCGAGACGGGGCTCGGTGAGCGCATGGCCCGCGAGGGCATGTTCCATGACGGCAATTATCTGTGTTTCAACGGCGAGACCCACCACCTCAACTTCCGCAACCTGGTCGGCAAGGGGATCACGATCTACGGCCAGCAAGAGGTGGTGAAGGATCTGGTGGAGCGGCGGCTCGCCGATGGCGGGCAGATCCTGTTCGAGGTGGACGACGCCAAGGTCCACGATTTCGGCACCGACAAGCCGTTCATAACCTTCCGCCACGACGGCAAGGACGAACGGATCGACTGCGACTTCATCGCCGGGTGCGACGGTTTTCACGGCGTCTGCCGCGGCAGCTTCCCCGCGGGCGCGCTCACCTTCTACGATCGTGACTATCCATTCGGCTGGCTCGGCATCCTGTCGGATTCGCCGCCGCCGGACGAGGAACTGATCTACGCCTATCACGATCGCGGCTTTGCGCTTTACACCATGCGCTCGCCGACGTTGGCGCGGCTCTATATCCAGGTCGAACCCGACGAGGACATGGACAAGTGGCCGGACGACCGGATCTGGGAAGAGTTGCATATCCGCCTCGGCGGCGCCCGCAAGCTGCAGGAGGGGCCAATCCTGCAGAAGGGCGTGACGGCCATGCGCAGCTTCGTCTGCGAACCGATGCAGACCGGCCGGCTGTTCCTCGCCGGTGACGCCGCGCATATCGTGCCGCCGACCGGAGCGAAGGGCATGAATCTCGCGCTTGCCGATGTGCGCGTGCTCGCGCGCGCGCTCGATGCCTTCTACAAGAAGAACCGGACCGAGCTGCTGGCCGACTATTCGAAGACCTGCCTCGAACGGGTCTGGAAGGCGCAGCGGTTCTCGTGGTGGATGACGCAGATATTCCACGTCTTTCCGGACGAGGTCCCGTTCGATCGACGCCGTCAACTCGCGGAACTCGACTATATCGCCCATTCCAACGCGGCGCAGACTTCGCTCGCGGAGCAATATACCGGGCTGCCCATCGATTGACCCCGTGATGGCTCTGCGCGGCAACCTTGCGCCGCAGCGCCACGCCGCTATGCTGCGCATCCAAGGCCGCACGGCGACATCGCCGTAGAGAAGGCCATGACATGGGAGGTGCGCATGAGAAGAGGCTGGGGCCTTCGGGCGTCGCTTGCGATTCTGGCGCTTGGGTTTACCGCGGGGATTGCTTCCGCGCAGGACCCGGCGGCGTCGTTTCCGAACAAGCCAATTCGCGTCGTCGTCGGATTCGCCGCCGGTGGCGGCAACGACATCTTCGCGCGAATGATCCAGAACGAGCTGCAGAAGCGCACCGGCTGGACCGTTGTCATCGAGAACAAGCCCGGCGCGGGCGGACGGGTCTCGGCCGAACACGTCGCGCGCGAGCCAGCCGACGGATACACATTGCTGGTCGGCGCCAGCGGCGCGATGGTGATCGGACCGCTGATCTACAAGACCGAATACGACACGCTGAAGAGCTTCACGCCGGTTGCCATGATCGGCGATTTCCCGCTGTTCCTTGCTGTGTCGGCCGACCATCCGGCCAAGACCGCGAAGGACCTGGTCGCCTGGACCAAGACGCATGCGGAGAAGGCGAATTACGCCACCTCCTCGCCGGCCTTCACGCTGCCCTCCGAGCTGTTCAAGATGAGGTCCGGCGCGAGCGGCACCGCGATTCCATACAAGAGTTCCGCGGAATCGATTCTTGGCGTGATTTCCGGCAATGCCGCCATGACCGTGGTGGATCCGCCGCCGCTCGTCTCGCAGGTGAAGGGCGGCAAGATGCGGGCGCTTGCAGTGCTCGCAACCGAGCGATTTCCCGATCTGCCGGACGTCCCGACCATGGCGGAATCGGGCTTTCCCGACGTCAATGTCAGCCTCTTCAGCGGGTTCTTCGTTCCCGCGGGGACACCGAAGCCGATCGTCGACAAACTGCACAAGGAGCTGCATGCCGTCATCATGCAGAGCGAAGTGACGGACAAGCTGCGCGGCATGGCGGTGCGGCCGAAAGGGTCCGGGCCGGCTGAATTCTCCAAGATCATCGCCGAAGAGCAGAAGCTGTGGACCGAGGTAATCAAGGCCGGCAATCTGAAATTCGGCAATTAGGCGCTGGCGCGAACAGGACGAGCGAAAAGCACGGTTTCGGAATAGGGGACGACAAGCCGGGACCGCTTTGGACGGACGCGGGGCGAGCAATCGCCCCGCGTTTTTTCGTGCCGATCCATCGTTCGCGGGCGCGGCCGAAAGCTCAGACCCGAACGACGGCGGTCAAACGTCTAGCAGGTCCTCGCTCGCGAATTCCGCGCGCTCCTGGATGAAGGCAAAGCGCGCCTCGGGCTTCGTGCCCATCAGCTGATCGACCGATTTCGCGGTTGCGGCCCGCGCCGCGTCCTCGAGCGTCACCCGCAGGAGCGTGCGCTTCTTCGGGTCCATCGTGGTTTCCTTGAGCTGTCCGGCCATCATTTCGCCGAGCCCCTTGAAGCGACCCACCTCCACCTTGGCGTTGGCGTGGAATTCCGTCTTGAGCAGTTCGTCCTTGTGCCGGTCGTCGCGCGCATAGAAGGTCTTGCCGCCATGCGAGAGCCGGTACAACGGCGGGACCGCGAGGTAGAGGTGGCCGTCTTCGATCAGCTTCGGCATCTGCCGGTAGAAGAAAGTGATGAGCAGCGAGGCGATATGCGCGCCGTCCACGTCGGCGTCGGTCATCACGATGATCTTGTCGTAGCGCAGATCGGATTCGCGATAATGCGGGCCATAGCCGCAGCCCAGCGCCTGGATCAGGTCCGAGAGCTGCTGGTTCTGCGCCAGCTTGTCCCTGCCGGCGGAGGCGACGTTGAGGATCTTGCCGCGCAGCGGCAGCACGGCCTGCGAGGCGCGGTCGCGCGCCTGTTTGGCGGAACCTCCGGCGCTGTCGCCCTCGACGATGAACAATTCCGAACCCTGCGCCGCGGTGTTGGTGCAGTCGGCGAGCTTGCCGGGCAGGCGCAGCTTGCGCACCGCGCTCTTGCGCGCGACGTCCTTCTCCTGACGGCGCCGCACGCGCTCCTCGGCGCGCTCGATCACGAAGTCGAGCAGTTTGTTCGCCTGCGTCGGATTGCCGGCGAGCCAGTGATCGAATGGGTCGCGGATTGCCTGCTCGACGACGCGGGCGGCTTCCGGCGTTGCCAGACGATCCTTGGTCTGGCCCTGGAATTCCGGCTCGCGGATGAAAACGGAAATCATCGCGCAGGTGCCCGCCATCACGTCGTCGCTGGTGATGACGGCTGCACGCTTCTCCTGATTGACGCGCGCGGCGTGGTCGCGGAGCCCCTTGAACAGCGCGGTACGCAGGCCGCTCTCATGGGTGCCGCCGTCGCGCGTCGGGATCGTGTTGCAATAGGAAGAAACGAACGGATCGGCGTCGGCAACGAAGGCGATCGCCCATTCCGCCGAGCCGTGGCCGGCCTTCTTCTCCGAGCCGCCGGCGAAAATGTCCGGGTGCACGCGGGTCGACCCTTCGATCGAAGCGGCGAGATAATCCTGCAGCCCGCCCGGGAAATGCAGCACGGTCTCGGCCGGCGTGTCGTCCTTGATCAGAGATGGATCGCACGACCAGCGGATTTCCACGCCGCCGAAGAGATAGGCCTTGGCGCGTGTCATCCGGAACAGCCGGCCCGGATCGAATTTCGCCTTCTCTCCGAAAATCTCCGGGTCGGGCTTGAAGCGCACCGTCGTGCCGCGCCGGTTCGCCACCTTGCCGAGCTTCTCCAGTCCGCCCTTGGGCTTCCCGCGCGCAAAGGTCATCCGGTAGAGCTGCTGGCCGCGCGCGACCTCGACCACGGTCCGCTCGGACAGCGCGTTCACGACCGATACGCCAACGCCGTGCAGGCCGCCCGAGGTCTCGTAGACCTTCGAGTCGAATTTGCCGCCGGCATGCAGCGTGCACATGATGACTTCGAGCGCGGACTTTTTCGGGAATTTCGGATGCGCATCGACCGGCATCCCGCGTCCGTTGTCGGCGACCGAAAGCCAGCCATCGGCGGCAAGCGCGACCTCGATGAACGTCGCATGGCCGGCCAGCGCCTCGTCCATCGCATTGTCGATCACCTCGGCAAACAGGTGATGCAGCGCCTTCTCGTCGGTGCCGCCGATATACATGCCGGGCCGTCGGCGAACCGGTTCAAGGCCTTCCAGCACCTCGATGTGATGGGCGGTGTAGCCGCCATCGGCGCCACCGCCGCGTGCGGGTGCGCTGCGGCCGGAGGACGCACGCCTTTTCGCCGCCGGGCCGGTGTCGAACAGATCGCTGGTCTTCTTCTCGGCCTTGGCGTTCTTGTTCACGGTTCGGGTCGGCTTGGTCGTTTTGGCCATGCTTGATCGTCGAATGATGGAGCTGTGCGCGAATCGAGGGTGCGCTCACTATGCCACGCGCATGGCCATTTCTTGAATGCGCATGAGATAGCTCGAGATTTTACCATTTCAATGCTGGAACATTGCCCGGGGCCGAGCTAGACCATGACCCCCGCCGGCCCATCACAAAACGGATGCAGGAATATTCCGCGATCGTGATCGAGTTCGTCCGCCAGAATCACTGGTGGGCGCTGCCAATTGTATTCCTGCTCGCATTTGGCGAGTCGCTGGCCTTTCTCTCGCTTTTCGTTCCCGCCTGGGCGCTGCTGGTTGCGATCGGCGCGCTGATCAATGCGTCCGGTCTCGTTTTCTGGCCGATCTGGCTCGCGGCCGCCGCTGGGGCCGCGGCTGGCGACTGGGTGTCCTACTGGTTCGGCTTCCATTTCAAGGACCGGATCGCGCATATGTGGCCCCTGTCGCGGCACCCCGACATGATGCCGCGCGGTCATGCCTTCATGGAGAAATGGGGCATCCTGGGCGTTTTCATCGGCCGGTTCTTCGGCCCGCTGCGGGCGACCGTGCCGCTGATCGCCGGCATCCTCGAAATGGATTACTGGAAATTCCAGTTCGCCAATGTGTTATCTGCGATGCTCTGGGCCTATGTGCTGCTCGCGTTCGGGGACGTCGGCATGGGAATCGCGAAATGGTTCGGTTTCATGCCGTGGTTCAAATGAACCGGCGCTGCAGCAGCCGATGACCAGAACACAAATCTTCCGCCACCCCATCGGAGCGGTCGAACGCAATCTGCGAAGCCTGTACGACAGGACGATGCGCCGGCTCGGCCGGGTGCCCTATGTCACGCGGGCACAAGGCGCGCGGTTTGTGGTCGACACCACCGATCTGATCGACCGCGAGATTGCGATCAACGCGATCTGGGAGGCGGAGCAGCTCGAGGACTTTGCTGGCATCTGCCGCACGCAGCGCGTCGATTGCTTTCTCGATATTGGGGCGAATGCCGGCGTCTATTCGATCATGCTGGCGACCAAGAATCTTGGCGGCGAGATCATCGCCTTCGAACCCGATCCTGGAAATCGCGCGCGGCTCCTCGCAAATATCGCGGCGAACCGGCTGCATGAACGCATTCGCGTGGTGGAGGAGGCGGTTGGTGACAAGCCGGGCGAAGTCGTCCTTATGGAAGCCGGCAGTCACAATCGCGGCGAGTCGTGGATCGCGCATCCGGACAAGCCGCCGGAAGAGGCGCCGGGGGTTGCGCGACATGTCGTGCGGCAAATCCGCTTCGACGACGTGTTCGCGTTTTCAGGCAAGACCATCCTGGTGAAGATGGATGTCGAAGGCTCCGAATTTCACGCGCTTGCCGGCATGGAACGCACGCTGCGCGATAATCGCTGCTATCTGCAGGTGGAACTTTATTCGGATCGCTTCGAGGACCTGAAGGCGCTATTCGCCCGGCTCGGCTATCGTTACCTGAAGACGAACTATATCGATCACTATTTCACGAATATGTCCGGCGTGAACTGAGCGCCTGCCGCGCGCCAGAAATTTTCGAGGGGCGAAATCGGGCGGGGGAATAAGCCCGTACCCCCGGTGTTATGTCCGCAACCGGTTCCGCATTTCGCCGTCAGGGATGCCGCGGCTAAGATGCTGCATCACAAAGCCGACGGCCGAAGGCCGGACAGTGGGATTTTGCTAACTAGCGCAAGAGGGAGGATTATTCATGAACGAGTTGTCACGCCGCAGCGTGCTCGCGGGCGCCGCAACCGCATCGGCGGCTGCGATGATGGGTGAGTTTACCTGGTCGAGGAGCGCTCGTGCCGAAGCTCCGATGGTCGGCAAGCAGGCCGCGAGCTTCTATCGCTACAAGGTCGGCGATTTCGAGGTCTCGGTCGTGGCTGACGGCGTGATTAAGCTGAAGCTGCCGCCGACCTTCGTGACCAACGCCAAGACCGAGGACGTCAAGGCCGCGCTCGCCGCCAACTTCCTCGATACCGAAATCTTCAACAACACCTACACGCCGATCGTGGTGAATACGGGCAAGAATCTCGTAGTCATCGACACCGGCTTCGGCGAGGCAGGCATCGAGACCACCAAGGGCACGGCCGGCAACTTCCTCAACAATCTCGCCTCCGCCGGCATCGATCCGAAGGCAGTCGATACCGTGATCATCTCGCACTTCCACGGTGACCACGTGAACGGTCTCTTGCGCAAGGACAACACGCTGTCCTTCCCCAATGCCGTGATCCACGTGCCGGTGAAGGAGCACAAATTCTGGATGGACGACGCCGAGATGAGCAAGGCTGCCGGCAATGCGCGCATGGAGGGGCTGTTCAAGAACAACCGCCGCATCTTCGGAAATGCCGAGATCGCAAAGCGCGTGCAGCCCTACGAGCCCGGCAAGGAGATCGTGGGCGGCATCACCGCCGTCGAATCCAACGGCCATTCCTACGGGCACAACTCGCAGGTGATCTCGTCTGGCAACAAGTCGGTCTTCGTCCAAGGCGACGTCACTCACGTGCCGTATTTATTTGCCCGCAATCCGGGCTGGCACCTGATGTTCGACCAGGATCCGCAGCTCGCGGAAGCCACCCGCCGCAAGGTCTATGACATGCTGGCGGCCGAGAAGATGATGGTGCAGGGCTTCCACTATCCGTTCCCGGCGGCGGCCTATATCGAAAAGACCCCGACAGGTTATCGCGAACACATGATTCAATGGAGTACGACCCTCTGACGGGTCTTGCAGGAAGGCCGCTCCCGACGGAGCGGCCTTTTCTTTCCCCACCAGCAGGAGATCGACATGACAAGTCTGACACGCCGGCACCTTATGGGCGGCGCGGCCGCCGTCGCTCTCTCCGGTCCACACCTCGCACCTTTGCTGGCGCTGCAGGCGCAGGCACAGCAAGCACCAGGCTTCCACCGCTTCAAGGTCGGTGACATCGAGGTCACCTCGCTGTCCGACGGTGTGCGGCGCACCGGCAAACTGACCGCAAGTCCCTCCCGCAGCGCGAGCCTCGAGCAGTTCCAGGATGCCCTTGCCGCCGACAATCTGCCGCGCGACGGCGTCGGGTCGGTGTTCCATCCGCTGGTGGTGCGCACCGGCGGCCGGGTGGTGCTGATCGACACCGGCAACGGGCCGCGCAGCACGCAGGCTGGGACCGGGCAGATGCTCGCGAATTTCACCGCCGCCGGCTTCGATCCGAAGCAGGTGGACGCGGTGATCATCTCGCATTTCCATGGCGATCATATCGGCGGCCTTGTCACGCTCGAAGGCGTGCCGGCATTCCCGAATGCCGAGATCAAGGTGCCAGTCGAGGAGTGGAATTACTGGCTCGACGACGCGAACATGAATAAGGCGGCCGAGGGCTCGAACCTGCGCAACGCGCATGGCAACGTGCGGCGCGTGTTCGGTGCGATCCCCGGAAAGAACCTCACCAAATATGAATGGGACAGGGAGGTCGCGCCCGGGATTACCGCGATCGGTACGCCGGGCCACACACCCGGTCACAGCTCCTTCGTGATCGCTTCCGGCTCCGGCAAACTTCTG
>Ga0182742_1002583_pt1 | contig 19712 bp, 11 predicted proteins | sample eDN5th37CBELigMG_FD_128880 | JGI IMG/M metagenome (GOLD analysis project Ga0182742, IMG submission 128880) | Enriched Miracle-Growth compost microbial communities from Emeryville, California, USA - eDNA 5th pass 37_C BE-Lig MG (version 2)... ... | reverse complement strand
CTTAAATATGATGAGTTTAGTGGGACTCGAACAGAGACAATGATTGAAGTTCAAAGCATTTTATACGATTTACAGCATCAAACGTATATTAATATTATTTTAGGAAATTCAATTCAGCAATTTGATGAGTTTGTTCAAAAGTGGAATGATTTAGGTGGGGCACAAATTACAAGGGAAGTAAATGAATGGTATAAAAGTAAACATCCAATAAATTAAAATACGGTGATAAATATGTATAGATTTCCGTTTAAGAAATTTAGCTCCACCATATTTATAAGATTACTTTTCACGTATATTATTGTTATTATTCCTATTGTAGTGCTAGGGTTGTATTTATACCATTGGAGCTATGAAAATGCTAGAGATGAAATTTCTCGATCGACTACCTCACAATTAGAATATTACTTAGATGATTTAAACCGAGAAATAGAATGGTTAGAGCTACAGCTATACAGCTTTTTAGAGGATAATAATTTACGAAAAGTTGCGATTACGTGGGACACGATGTCGCAAGTAGACAAACATGATAGCATCACTTATATTACGAATAGATTAACGAGCTTTAAAACAAGCAGTCAGTATATAGAGGATATTAAGCTTTATATCCCAGACATAGATAAATCTATTTCTGCTACACAAGGTATGATTTCATTTGAGTATGAAGCTGATCGTCTATTAGACCATTACTTACAAAGTAGAATGGATAGATTATATATATGGGATGATCATTTATCGCTTATCGGTTTAAAATATGGTGTTACAGGCACTATGCCACTTTATGTTATGCAAATTAGATTGAATCATGACCAAATCGCAAATTCATTACAGCAAATTAGTATTTATCCTGAAAGTGGTGCCTTTATATACTTATCCTCCAATTTCAAGCTTGCCAGTCTTACGACTTCTGACGGGATAATAGCAAATTACTTTATGCGAGATAGTGAATCAATAAATGAACTAAAGTATGACAATGTTAATTATCATATTAATACAGCATACTCTGATTTGTTAAAGCTTACCGTAGTTTCTTATATTCCAGAGGATACCGTTAAAAACCCATTAAAGTTTTTTTCACAGTGGGTGTGGATTTTTGTAATTGTAACGTTAATTGCAATCATTATCGTTTATTATTCTACTTATCGTTTAATACATAAGCCAATGCTATTATTGATTAAAGGGTTTAGAAGTATGGAGGATGGCAACTTTAATCATCCTATTAAACATGATAAGCAAGATGATTTTGGTTTTATATATGAGCGCTTTAATATGATGTTATTTAACTTAAAAGGATTAATAGAGCAGGACTATAAACAAAAAATGATGATGCAGCGTTCAGAGCTAAAACAGCTTCAATCTCAAATTAATCCACATTTTCTGTACAATAGCTTTTTTATATTAAACTCCTTGGCTCAAGTTAAGGATGTTGAGCGTATAGAGCAATTTACGATTATGCTTGGCGAATATTTTAGGTTTATCACTCGTAATAGTAATGATTTAGTAACGTTATCTGAGGAAATTAAGCATTCTAGAGTATATACTGAAATTCAAGAGTTACGCTTTTCAAGACGAATAAAAGTAGATTTTCACCAGCTACCTCAGCAATTTGAGACATTGAAGGTACCACGGCTCATTATACAGCCTATTATTGAAAATGCGTATGAGCATAGCTTAGAAAATATGGATAGTGATGGATTATTATCTATTACGTTTAACTTCGACAATCAATATTTATACATCATTGTTGAGGATAATGGTGGACGATTAAGTAATGATGATGTATTAGCCATGCAAGCTAAAATAAACGAGGTAGCAACAGATGAAGAAATAACAGGGATATTAAATATTCACCGACGATTAGCTTTAACCTTCGGTTATAATAGCGGAGTTATATTAAAGAAAAGTGATGGGAATGGTTTGAGAGTTACTCTAAAAATATATATAGCTTAATGTAATATTAAAGCCTAGAGACATGGTTCATGCTTCTAGGCTTTATCTATATATCAACAGGTATTTATGAAGATGATGACAGGTTGTTTGTCATGTCTCCTCATTGTACGCTTTAGTTTAAGAGGGGAAGGAGGAACTCAATGTCATCTCATAACAAAAGAACAATTATATTGCTCTCATGTACGATTATCATTGTTTTGGTAAGTTCAATTCTAATACTGCAAAAAGCATTATTTACAAGCATAGAACATGATGAATCTACTTTTATTGCATCAAACCCTATTATTTTTGCTGATGCACCTGATCCAGACGTTATTAGAGTAGATGATGCGTATTATATGGTTACAACAAGCATGCATATGATGCCAGGTACGCCGATTATGAAATCGATGGACTTAGTCAATTGGGAAATAATAGGTTACCCCTATACTAGCTTAGAAGACAATGACGCTCACAATATGATTAACGGAGCAAATATTTATGGACAGGGTGCTTGGGCCAGCAGCTTAAAATACTTTAACGGTAAATTTTATGTTTTAACTGCAGCACTAGATAGTGGTAAAACTTATTTATTTTCAACAGAGGACCCAGCAGGTGTATGGGAACGTACACAATTTAATGAATATTTACATGATCCTGCCCTATTTTTTGAAGACGATGGAACTGCTTATATTATTTACGGAATTGAAAACTTTCAAATTAAGCAGCTGACAAAAGACTATAAGGCCATTGATTATAGTGGAGTAAGTGGTGAAATATTGCAATCTATGCAGCCTGGCATGGAGGGTGCACACGCTTATAAGATCAATGACTATTACTATATAACAGCGATTTGGTGGGAACAGGATAATATTAGAAGACAATATATATATCGCTCTGAAGCGTTATTAGGACCTTATGAAGGCAAACTCGTGCTAAGTGATACAATGGGCTATAAGCAAAACGGAGTTGCACAAGGGGGATTAGTAGAGGACAAATACGGTCAATGGCATGCGATGTTGTTTCAAGATCATGATGCAGTTGGACGCGTTCCGGTGCTTGTTCCAGTAGAGTGGAAGGATAACTGGCCAGTTTATGGTATAGAAGGTAAAGTGCCACCTGAGCTCATTATGAGAGGTGATGGGTTAACAACAACGCAGCTAACGATTAGCGACGAGTTTTTTCAAGCTGAAGCGTTTACCGTAAAGAGTGAGACTGTACAACTAAATGATGATGATATAGACAATGTCAATATTATTGCAAATTCTCGTTTTAATAGTAGTGTTGCAGACTGGTTAGGAAAAGATGGTGCAAAAATTTCGGTTATAGAAGACAATGACAACAAGCTCGCACTAATATCACAACGAAAAGGTACATATTCTGGAATCGAACAAAATGTATCGAAAACGTTACTGCCACAGCAACTTTACAGCGGTAGCTTTAAGGTGAAATATGATAGTGGACCAGATGAAAAGCTCTTTATTTTAACAGCAAAAAAACTGATAGATGGTGAAATCGCTTATCAAAATTTAATACAGGGTATTGCGAAAAAAGGTCAATGGCAAACAATAACGGGTCAGTTCTCAATAAATGAGGAGGTGACAAATATCTCATTATTTATTGAAACACCATGGACTGCTGAGCAGGATCAGCAAAATGATTTAATGGATTTTTATGTTGATGATATTTTAGTGTGGAGTGAGGTACAGCTACAAAAAAAACAGCAAAATTCAACTTTAAATGATTCTCGACTTGCCTTAAACTGGCAATGGAATCATAATCCTGATCACTCAAAATGGTCATTAACTGAACGCAAAGGCTATTTACGCTTAAAAACTGGTCAGATTACCGATACATTGGAACAAGCTCGTAATACATTAACACAGCGTAGCGTAGGACCATATAGCTCTGGCTGGGTAGCGATGGATGTAAGTGCAATGCAAAATGGTGATACTGCTGGCTTAGCAGCATTTCAGCAGCATTATGGTTTTGTAGGTGTAACTCAAGAAGAAGATAAGTACTATATCATCATGTCAGAAAAAGATCAAATTTTAGAGCAAATTGAGCTTGCTTATCCATTTATATACGTTAAGCTTGATTTTGATTTTACAACCGACACTGCTTTATTTTATTATAGCTATAATGGGCGAAATTGGTTCTCCATCGGTAAAGCACTTGAAATGAAGTATACGCTTCCACATTTTATGGGCTACCGCTTCGCACTTTTCAATTATGCTACAGAGAGGTCTGGAGGATATGTAGATTTTGATTTCTTTAGATTTGAGCCAAATCTTACTGGATTAGAAACTAAGCAGCGGCATCAAATGAGAATTGCAGAAAGTTCAATTGTTCTGAATTCAGATGTAAATTCGAGCTATCTCGTTCAGCTTATGCTAGATGAGCCAATAAATAAGGATAATATCGAAGGAATAAAAATTGATTTACAATTACCTCCATATTTAGTGCTTGATAGTGTTGTTTCTCACTTACCCAATGTACAGTCAGATGCCATAATAGATTCAGTTGTAAGTGATAACATAACGACGATTGAATTACTTCGTCAAAATGAACAACGTCCACTTTTTAACAATAGCGATACATCTAGTAAGCTTCTTACATTACATTTGAAGCAAAAGGATCATTTATTCGCTCAATTAGAAGATTGGATAACTGTTCGAGCTGTATATATTACTGATCAAGAGAGGAATGAAAGTATGGTTGATATCAATAGTGCATCAAGTAAAGTTGTTCACTCGCCATTAAATGAGGCAGTTGGCAAATTGATTGGCTACGGTAACCCTTTAGTTTCTTATAAGTTTGGTGCAGATCCCTACGCTTTAGTGCATGAAGGTAGAGTATATCTTTATATGACTCATGATATTATTGAATACGGTTTAAACAATGAAGTAAAAGAAAATTCTTATTCTACTATTAATAGATTAACTGTTATTTCATCTGATGATTTAGTGAACTGGACTGATCATGGCGAAATTCAGGTTACTGGTCCAAATGGTGCAGCAAAATGGGCTACGCAGTCGTGGGCACCTGCAATTACAAGTAAAGTTATTGATGGAAAATATAAGTTTTTCCTTTACTTTGCTAACAATGCTAGCAATATTGGGGTATTATCAAGTGATAGCCCATTAGGACCATGGGTAGATCCAATTGGAAAACCACTAATTTCTAGAACTGATCCTGGAGTTGAACAAGTGACGTGGCTATTCGACCCAGCTGTGTTCGTGGATGATGATGGTCAGGGTTATATCTATTTTGGTGGTGGTATCCCAGAGGGTGAGCATGTAATGCCTAATACGGCTCGTGTCATGAAACTTGGTGATGACATGGTAAGCCTTGTAGGTCGAGCTGAGGTTATTCCAGCGCCATATATGTTTGAGAATTCTGGTATTAATAAGGTGAACGGATTATATTATTATACATATTGCTCTAATTTCATTGAAGGGCAAAGAGGAGTAAATGATCCGCCTCCAGGCCAAATCGCATACATGGTTAGTGAAAATCCAATGGGGCCTTGGGAGTACAAAGGAACAATTTTAAAAAATCCTGGATACTTTTTTGATGTGGGTGGAAATAATCACCATGCAATTTTTGAATTTGAAAATCAGTATTATATTGCTTATCATGCCCAAACCTTATCAAAAGCGATGGGGGTACCAAAGGGATATCGCTCTACACATCTTAATAAGGTCTTTTTCGAGTCAGATGGTTCAATTAAAGAAATTATTGCTAACTATGAAGGTGTACCAGCGACAAAAGCTTTAAATCCATATGTACGAGTAGAGGCAGAGACTTTAGCTTGGCAGGCAGGAATTGAAATTGTAGCTGATCAGGAGCAAGGAAGTCAAAATCGTTTAGTAAGAGAAATACATAGTGGTGATTGGACTGGAATTAGAAATGTAGCATTTACAACAGGGGCATCCCAGCTCGTTATTGGTGTACGAGATGTAACTGAAAACACAATAGTGGAATTACGTCAACTTGCACCAGATGGAGAAAAAATTGGGGAAATTATCGTTAATGCAGGTATTGCTGGAAGTGAAACAATACAGCTGGAAACAGCAATTTCGTTAGACTCGATTACAACAGATATCTTCTTTGTATTTCGTAGTGCTTCACAAAACTCATTAATGAGCTTTGATTATTGGTATGTAAAATAAATAAAAAGGTAACAAGATTAAAATCTCTCGTGATAAAGTTCACGGGAGATTTTTATTTTAAAATTTAATAGTGCATTTTTTTAGAATATATCCAATCCTTTACCTTTACGATAAAGCTAGATGGCTAGAAAGTGTTGATATTATAGGAAATCTATAATTACTAAGGTGAAAAAACAAAAACTAGTAAGGTTGTTAGAGCAAGAATGTAAGCGTTACACTTTTGTTGTAATCACACATTATTAAGGGGGATTAAGATGCGAAATAAGTCAGGCTTAGTACTTGTAATGACATTAATACTAGCGTTGTTTTTAGCAGCATGTGGCGGCTCAAATAATAATGTAACACCAACAAACACTCCTGTGAGCACACCATCTACATCAGAAGCGCCAGAAGTAACTGAAGAAGCTGAAGAACAAACAACCGGAACACCTGAACGTGACTTTGATATGGGTGGTCGTGTAATTAAAGTAGTTTCATGGTGGGATATGAGTATACCAGACAATAATCCAGACAATATTCAAAAGCTTGAAAACTTAGAAGCGTTAAAGAAAAAACACAATTTTGATATAGAATATATCTCTATTGATTATGGTGAATATCAAACAAAGGTTGTAGCGTCATTAATGGCTGGAGAGCCAATAGGTGATATAGTTCGCTTAGGCAAAACGTACACAGTTCCTACACTAGTACAGCAAGACTTACTGTGGCCGATAGATGAGTACATCACAAATGAAAACGTATTCAATATGAAAACAACAAAAGAGCTGTATACATTCGAAGGTAAGGGATATGGCTTTACTGAGGATAAATCAAATTTTGTATCAGGAGTATATTACAACCGAACATTGATGAATCAATTAGGTTTAAAGCCTCTTCAAGATTATGTTAATGAAGATAACTGGAATTGGGATACATTTATCGCAGTAGCAAAAGAAGCAAATAAGGATACGAATAATGACGGCAAGCTTGATGTTTGGGGGCTGGCACAGCAAGGCATTTTGGAACCTGCACTTTATTCAAATGAGGCTCAATTAACCATTGGTGATAAACAAGGTCTAGATGATCCGAAGACATTAGAATCATTAAACTTCATATCTAGACTTGCTACAGAACAGGTAGCAAGACCAACAGAAGGTGGAGATTGGACAGAGCCTAGTCAATTTTTCCGGCAAGGTAACACGTTAATGTATGTAGGTGCAGGCTATGAGATTGGTGGAATAAAGACGGATATGCCTGATTATGATATCGGCTTTGTTCCTTTTCCAAAAGGTCCTAGTGCATCGATTTACCATACTGGTGAAGCTTTATACCAAGCACTTACAATACCTAAAGCTGTAGCAAATCCAGATCAATTACTTTATATTTGGGAAAAAATTCATGATATCGAATCGATGTATGATTACCCACTGCAATCTTCATTAGAAAGTAACTATACAAATCAAGATGATATTGATAATTCAATTTTAGCTAGTGAAGGCATGCTTGTTCTTGATCATAATACATTCCCATCTTTACCATATTGGGACTTCCAAGGTGAGTTATTAGCAGGAACCTCTGTTTCAACAGTTGTTGAAACGTATAAAGCACAATTCCAAGCAGCAATTGATGAGATTTATAAAAAATAGTGTTGTTTAATCCATAGTCCCCATCATGTAAGTGAGGGGACTATGGGCACTTTATAGGTGATTGCAGGGAGGTAAGAAGAATGAGTAAAACATTGAGGAACTATGTAATATTTTTCTTAGTTCTTGCCTTAGTTTTCACTTCTATCATTGTTTTATATCCATCAAACGAATATAAATCGCGATTAGTTATAGCTGCTAAGCAGTTTGAAGCGGTCACAACTAATATAGATAAAAATAGCTATGAGACATATAGGGAGGAGCACGCTAACAAGGCGAGACCAAGCGAGGTTATTCGAGTAGAAGCAGAACATTTTCTAGACACTCATGATGGTTACTTCGAGGTTGTAGAAAATTTTGAAGGCTTATCAGGAAAAGCGGTTATCACGCCAGATACAGGCAGTATTAGTTGGAAAATTGAACTCCCTCAAGCAGGGCTTTATAACGTTAGGCTACATTATTATCCATTAGAAGGAAAAAGCTCCGCAATTGAAAGAGAGTTTTTAATAAATAATGAAGTTCCCTTTAAGGGTTCAGAGCTACTCCTATTTGATCGATTATGGGGGAATGCAACTGACCAGATCATACAGGATGATCGAGGTAACGATTTAAAACCGAGACAGGTTGAAAGAGGAGCGTGGAGATTACAAACATTTATTGATAGTGATGGCTACTATAATGAAGCTTATGCCTTTTATTTTAATGAAGGCGAAAATGTTATTACATTAAATGCAGTGAGAGAGCCTATAGCTATTGATTATATTGAGCTTTTTCAAGAGGAGGATTTGCCTACCTACAAGCAAGTAAAAGCACAATATGATGCTATGGGATTGAAACAAGCAAGTCAACAGCTAATAAAGGTACAAGCTGAGCATGCTAGCTTGAAATCCTCTCCAACCTTATATGCATTAACTGATCGTTCAAGTCCTTCAGTTGAGCCCTATCATACATCAAAGCTTAGAGTGAATACGATAGGAGGCTTAAATTGGAAAATTCCAGGGCAGTGGATTGAATGGGAGATAGAGGTTGAAGAAGATGGTTTATATCACATTGGCTTAAAACGAAAGCAGAACTTTATTCGAGGTGTTTATTCGACGAGAAGCTTTATGATTGATGGCAAATATCCCTTCGCAGAAATGAAAAATTTACGTTTTAATTATAACAACGATTGGGTAATGGATGTGCTTGGTGAAGAAGAGCCGTATTTATTCCATTTGACAAAAGGAAAACATACAATTCGAATGACAGTTTCGCTAGGGGACATGGCTCCGTTACTAAGAACGATTGAGTCAAGTGTGCTTGAGTTAAATGACATGTACAGAAATATTATTATGATTACATCTAATGTTCCCGATCCATATCGAGATTATCAGCTTGAAAAGCGAATCCCGAATATGGTTGAGGTATTCAAGCATCAAGCAAGTACAATTCAAAGCGTCGCTGATTATTTAGAAGAGCTAACAGGTGAACGTAGTGATAAGGTTGCCGCGCTATATTCCCTTGTGCACCAACTAAATGAAATGATAGATGAGCCAGAGACAGTACCAAAAAGACTTACACAATTTAAAATTAATGTTGGTAGTTTAGGCACATGGATTTTACAGGTTCAGGAGCAGCCTCTTTCATTAGATTATTTGGTCATCGCCTCTCCTGATCAGAGCATGCCAGTTGCAACAGCAACTGCACTGCAAAAAATAAAGCATGAGCTTGGTGCTCTGGTTGCTTCCTATACTGAGGATTATGACAATATAGGTAATATTGAGCAAAAAGAACAATCCATTACGGTATGGATTACAACGGGACGAGATCAAGCACAAGTATTAAAAGGACTAATAGATGATAGGTTTACTCCTGAAACCAACATCTCTGTTCAATTGAGACTAGTACCAGGCAATATATTATTACCTGCTACCTTAGCCAATGAAGGACCCGACGTTGCGATGCAGGTTGGAGAAGATATTCCTATTAACTATGCAATGCGAAACGCTTCTGCTGATTTAACGCAATTTTCTGATTTTGAAGAAGTCATTTCACGCTTTAGAGACAGTGCATTGGTACCATACCGATACAATGCTGGCATATATGCATTACCGGAGCAGCAAACGTTTCCAATGCTATTTTATCGTAAAGACATTTTAGAAGAGCTTGAGCTTGATGTTCCGAAAACTTGGCAGGACATTTATAACATGATTTCTGTACTACAAAAGCATAATATGGAGTTTTATTTACCTCTAGAGAATCCTACAAATAATGTAAGTTTAGTACCGAATGCAACCTTCGCTATGCTGCTTTATCAAAATAAAGGTGAATTTTATAAAAATGATGATAAGCAAAGTGCATTAGATTCCGAGATATCTATGGAAGTGTTTAAAAAGTGGACTCAATTTTATACCAATTATAAATTTCCACTCCAAGCAGATTTTCCTAACCGCTTTAGAACAGGTGAAATGCCAATTGGAATTTCTGACTATACCCTATATAACTTATTAACCGTCATGGCTCCGGAAATAAAAGGATTATGGGACTTTACTATTGTGCCAGGCACTATACAAGCAGATTCAACGGTGAATCATGAGGTTGCCAGCTCAACCAGTGCGGTCATGATGCTAGAAAATTCATCTAATAAAGATGCAGCATGGGAGTTTATGAAATGGTGGACCTCTAAGGATGTGCAAATTCAATATGGACGTGAGATGGAAGGCTTAATGGGTGAAGCTGCACGTTACCCAACAGCTAATATTGAAGCACTAGAAGAGTTACCTTGGCCATTAAAGGACTACTTAAATCTTGAAAGCCAGTGGCAATGGGTGCAAGGTATTCCACAAGTGCCTGGTGGTTATTTTACGGGTCGACATTTAGATAACGCATTCCGAAAAGTTGTTAATGCCGGTGAAAATCCAAGGGAGGCATTAAACGATTATGTATTTTATATTAACGAGGAAATTGAAATAAAACGCAAGGAATTTAAATTACCTTACTAAAATGGAGGTGGCAGCCAATGCAATCTGATACGAATATTGCTCCAGTAAAGGGCTCCATCGTAGAAGTAAAGCAAAGTAAAATCCAACATATTATAAGTGAGTTTAAACGAAACAAGCATCTTTATATTTTAATGTCACCTTATATGTTAATTTTCTTTACCTTTACAGTTGTTCCAGTTGTCTTTTCCCTTTTACTAAGCTTCTTTTATTTTAATATGCTAGAGTTTCCTCGTTTTATTGGCTGGCAAAACTATTCACGCTTATTTTTGAATGATGATGTATTTTTAATCGCACTAAAAAATACTTTTTTATTTGCTGTAATTACCGGACCAATAAGCTATATAGCTTGCTTTGTTTTTGCTTGGATCATAAATGAACTATCACCTAAGGTAAGAGCTTTTATGACGCTAGTTTTTTATGCTCCTTCCATTTCAGGAAATGTATTTTTTATATGGCTAATTATATTTTCTAGTGACAGTTATGGTTATCTCAACGGTTTTCTAATGCGCACAGGTATAATTTTAGAGCCTATTCGATGGCTTCAGGACGAACAATATATTTTACCAATTATTATGCTGGTACAGCTATGGTTAAGCTTAGGAACTAGTTTTTTAGCATTTATTGCTGGCTTACAAACAATAGATAGGTCACTAGTGGAAGCAGCATCGGTAGATGGGATACGTAATCGCTGGCAAGAGCTATGGTATATTACTTTACCATCAATGCGTCCTCAGTTGATGTTCGGGGCAGTTATGCAAATTACCCAGTCTTTTGCAGTAGCAGCTATTTCTATTGAGCTTGCAGGCTTCCCAAGTGTGAACTATGCCGGACATACGGTGGTTACTCATTTGATGGATTTTGGTACGATTCGATTTGAAATGGGCTATGCTTCAGCTATTGCAACGGTTCTATTTGGGATGATGATAGGTACGAACTTAATTACTCAGAAGCTGTTAAGAAAGATAGGTGAGTAAGCGATGAGTTATCTATTTTCGAGGTTACGGGTATCAAAAAAGCTCAATCGATCGTTTACAGTCAGCTTTTTACTATTTTTATTACTCGCTGGATTTGGCTCCTTTATGGCGATGCCACTTATCTATGCCATTAATAATGCCTTTAAGCCATTAGATGAGATCTTTATTTTTCCACCACGCTTCTTTGTCATCAATCCTACTTTAGATAACTTCTTTGATCTAGCTGCCATAATGGGGGATTCATGGGTACCGCTATCACGTTATATTACGAACACCATCTTGATTACATTAATAGGCACTGTAGGGCATATTATTCTTGCTTCCGCGGCTGCTTATCCTCTAGCAAAATATAGATTTTTAGGTTCAAAGACGTTATTTTCTATCGTTGTTTTATCATTAATGTTTTCGGGACATGTTACAGCGACACCTAACTACATGGTCATGTCTTGGCTTGGCTGGATTAACTCTCATGCCTCATTGATTATTCCTGCTCTTGCTTTTCCGCTAGGTCTATTTTTAATGAAGCAATTTATGGAGCAAATACCTGATGCATTGATCGAAGCAGCAAAAATTGACGGTGCAAATGAATATCGAATTTATTGGACAATTGTTATGCCAAACGTTAAGCCAGCATGGTTGACATTATTGATATTACAATTTCCTGCATTATGGGGAACAGATGGCGGAAGCTTCATCTACAGCGAAAATCTCAAAACGTTAAACTATGCACTTAGTCAGCTCGCCGCGGGTGGTATAGCACGTGCGGGTGTAGGTGCAGCAGTTGCATTATTGTTAATGATTGTACCGATTACATTATTTGTTATTTCGCAAAGTAGTGTCATGCAGACTATGGCAACATCTGGAATGAAAGAGTAGAAGGGGGCAAAAGGCTGATGATTAACTATAAAAAAGTGTTGCTTTCTGCTCTAGTTTTCTTGCTGCTCTATACAACGAGTGCAGTTGTTGTAGAAGCCGATTCTGCAGCAAACTCCTACAACTATTCTTTCTGGGGTGATACGGTCGTATCTCCAGCAGCATACAAAGCAACACAAATTATCGATGGTAAAGCTATCGGTACTTCAAACTTAACGGAGCCATCTGATTTACATGTTTCTATGAATAATGAAATATATATTGTAGATTCTGGAAACAATCGAATTTTAATTTTAGATAGTCAATTGTCGTTAATAGATGAGGTTGATTCATTTGAATTAGATGGGGTTAAATCCTACTTTAATAATCCACAAGGGGTTTTTGTTACAGCAAACAATGATATTGTTATCGCGGATACTGGTCATAATCGAGTCGTCCATCTAACACGAGATCATCAGCTTGTAAAAATTATTGACTCGCCACAGTCCGAATTACTCAATGAAAACTTTCAATTTATTCCTATAAGAGTAGTAGTAGATAAGGCGAGTCGTACCTATGTTATGGCAACTGGCGTTTTTGATGGCTTTATGGAATTCAATGCCGATGGTGAATTTACTACTTTTATTGGAGCTAATAGAGTTAGAATCGATTTGATTGAATATTTCTGGAAATCTATTTCAACTAAGGCTCAGCGCAGTCAGATGATTATGTTTACCCCAACTGAGTTTACAAACCTTGATATTAATGATGAAGGTTTTATTTACGCTACAAACGGAGATCAATGGGGAGACAATATTAAAAAACTAAATGCCCAAGGGACAGATATTTTAAGGCGTGAGGGATATTTTAATCCGATTGGTGATGTTAGATATACATCAGATTTAGGACCTTCTCGTTTAATCGATATAGATGTTTCAGATGGTGAAATCTATTCGGTATTAGACAGTAAGCGAGGGAGAATTTTTACCTACAATTATGATGGATACTTGCTATATGTTTTTGGCGGTTTAGGTAATAGACTTGGTGAATTTACAACTCCTATTGCAATTGAACGGTTGCACGATGACATTCTTGTTTTAGATCGTGCATTAGGAGAGATAACCATCTTTTCCACTACGGAGTATGGTAGGACTTTAAACGAAGCTGTTCGCAGCTACTATCGTGGAGATGAAGAAGGAGCATTCCATTCATATGCAAAGACGATAAATATGAATGCTAACCTAGAATTTGCTTATGGTGGTATAGGTAAAGCCTTAATTAGACAAGGAAAATACAAGGACGCTATGTCATATTTTAAGGAAAGCTATGACCAAAAGGGTTATTCAAAGGCATTTCTGTTATATCGTAAGCAAGTCATGCGTGAATGGTTTCCGAGTGTTATGACTGTTGTGACCATCATAGTTTTTGCTCTTCTTGTGTGGAGGAGAGTACGTAAGTCGAGAGGAGGAAAGGTGAATGCTTCGCTTTAATAAGGAACTTGTTAAATATCCATTTTATCTTATTGTCCATCCTTTTAACGGCTTTTGGGATTTAAAATATGAGCAAAGTAAAAAAGTAAATCTCATTATTTCATGCATTATTTTAATTACTTTATCACTAACCAATATTTTAGCAGCACAATACAGTGGCTTTGTTGTCTCTATTCCGTATCCAGATGGTTTTAATAGCATAATGGAAATCGTTTATGTTGTTGTACCGGTTCTGTTTTGGAGTATAGCTAACTGGTCGCTAACAACATTAATGGATGGCGAAGGGAAATTTAGTGAAATATTTAACTCGACTTGCTTTGCTTTGCTTCCTATCGTTATTCTTAATCTTCCTTGGATAGGGTTAAGTAATCTTATTTCGCTAGAAGAAACAGCCTTTTATTATTTTACAACGTCTTTTTCATTAATATGGTTTTTATTTTTATTGTTTGTCGGTAATATGACGGTTCATCAATTCACCCCTTCTAAAACGATAGTAACTATGCTGCTTTCGGTCATTGCAATGGGGTTTATGGCCTTTTTATGTATGCTATTTTTTAGCCTAGTTCAGCAAATTATTGCTTTTGTTTCAGTTATTTATCAGGAAATCGTTTTAAGAAGCTAGAAGGGAGGACAAGAGGTGAAGCACATAAAAATTTATACCTTTATTATTATTATTTTGGTAGTTGCTGCTGCGTGTTCTTCAGAGACTAAGACTCATGTCGATCAGGCTTCAACTGAAACGATAACGTTTGAGCAAGGAAATCTTATCTCTTCCTCCTTCGTCAATGCTTCATTACCTTCGATGAAAGGAGTAGCACAAAATGATAGCTTGCAATTACTCATCGATGAAGAGAGTGCGGGTATAGCTGTAATAAACAAAAAAACAGGAACAGCTTGGTTTAGTAACCCACCTAATAGAGACTTGGATTTACTTGCATCAGGCATTAATAAGGATATGTTATCTGCTCAATTAAAATTAGATTACTATAACGCTTACGGTCAGTTAAGTAGCATTAATACGTATACAGATTCAGTCAGCTATAAGCAAACAAGCATTGAACCGATAGAAAATGGCGTAGCGATTACTTATAAATTTGGTACCGAAGTACGTTCATCAGCAGATTTACCGCTGAGGCTTAGTAAGGCAAGATTTGAAGAGCTTTCATCGCAACTAGATAAAGCGGGACAACGTGCTTTATTAATTGCGTATAAGGAAGATAAAGTAAATGGTTACTATGATAGAAATGATGGTGCTTTGCAAGGTCTTCAGCTAGAGCGTGCCTTAGCTGCCTTTGATGAAATTGGTTATACACCTGAGGATTTAATAAGAGATGCCCAGGAGCATAATCTTGTTCAGGAGAAGGAGGAGGCAAGGGTGTTCTTTGCCACGATTGAATATAGTCTTGAACATAATGCTTTGGTGGCGAGAGTACCTGTAGAGAAAATCATTTTTCCCGAAGATTATCCTATTAATGTTATATCCGTTCTTCCATTTTTCGGTGCAGGTGATATTGAAGCGGAAGGCTCTATGCTTGTACCAGATGGATCAGGTGCATTAATTCACTTTAATAATGGGAAGCAAAAATATGCCTCGTATCAGCAAGCTGTTTATGGCGATGATATGACGATTGAGCGAACAGAAAATGTCAGTGATGAGCAAAAGGTTAGATTACCTGTTTTTGGGATGATTCATAATCAAGAAGGCTGGGTAGGTGTGATAGAGGGTGGTGCACCTGTTGCAGCAATAAATGCTGATATTAGTGGAAGATTAAACAGCTACAATTCAGTATATGCTAGCTTTACAGTTGTAAACAAAGGTGATGTTACATTAAGTGCAAATGAACAAAAAAGAACATTACCAAAATTCCAAGAAGCGCCTATGAAAAGTGATTTTGTCATTCGCTTTATTTTTGTAGATGCCAACAATATAACGTATAACGATTTGGCCAAAACGTACCAACAGTACTTACTTGAAAAGGGAATGCTAGTTAATCCTAAACAAGCAGCAGCGGTAACTCCGACCTTTTATTTAGATATAGTAGGTAATATTGAGAAGCAAAAGCATTTTTTAGGCATTCCGTATCAATCTCAAGTGGCTTTAACGACATTTGATGAAGCAGATATTATTGTTAATAAGCTATTAGAACATAAAATTAACGCTATTACGATGAGATACTCAGGCTGGTTTAATGGAGGAGTGGATCATAGCATTCCAAATAAAATTAAGGTAGATTCGGTCATTGGTGGACAATCTCGTATGAACAGCTTTATAAACACTGCTTTAGATAAGGGTGTCACTGTATATCCCGATATCGCTTTAGCTGTTGCCCATTCAGATAATGGCTTTAAACCTAGAAAAGATGCAGCACGCTCTCTAAGAGAAACTCCAGCTTTATTTTATCCTATTGATTTAGCTCTCGATCGTCGAGATCGTAGTAAGCTTCCTTCATATGTTATTGCACCAAAATATATTGAAGGCTTAACAGCTTCGACTATACGTTTTTTTAATAAGCAGAACATCGAAAATATTTCACTGAGAGATTTAGCAGATTTAGTCAATAGTGATTACTTAAAACATAACCAGATTGATCGTACAGAATCACTATCAATAACAATTGCTGCACTGCAAAATATGTCAGAGGCAAAGCTGAATCTACTAGCTGATGGTGGTAATGCGTATGCCTTTCCTTTTTCAAAGCATATTGTCAATGCACCAATGTCCAGTAGTGGTTTTAAGATTACAGATGAAAGTATACCCTTCTATCAGCTCGTTATAAGTGGATATATCGATTACACAGGAGCGCCTTATAATCTTTCGAATTATATTAATAAAAATGAATATGTATTAAAGCTACTAGAAAATGGCTCTGGTGTTCATTTTAAATGGATATTTGCTAATAATTCAAGCGTTAAGGAAACAGAGCATAATGATTTATACGCCTTAAATTATGAAATATGGCTCAATGATGCTAAAGCCATTTATGATGAGCTTAATCAATTTTATAGCCGTTTATCATCAAAAAAGCTAGAGAAGCATGAAAAGCTACAAGTAGGAGTGTATAAGACAACGTATGAGGATGGTCATTATGTGGTCGTAAATTATAACCAGAACAGAGTAAATGTTGAAGGACAAATGATTGAAGCATTGGGGTACACGACTGGGGTGATGGGCCATGATTAATAAAATGATGAAATTAAAAAAGAGAAGAACCTATGCACAACAAAAAGAAATTATGGGTTTTTTATATGTACTACCTTGGCTACTAGGCTTTATCTTTTTCTTTTTAGTGCCTTTAATTACATCTTTACGTTATAGCTTTAGTTCAATAGAAACAAATGCTGAGGGCTTAAGTCTTAGTTTTATTGGCCTTCAAAATTATATTGAAGCCATTTTGGTCAATACAAGCTTTAATCGTATATTAACTGAGTCTGTTATTGATATGATTATTAATGTACCTCTTATCGTCATCTTCAGTCTATTTTTAGCAGTATTGCTTAATCAGAAGTTTATTGGTCGATCGATAGCTAGAGCAGTATTTTTCTTACCGGTTATTTTAGCTTCAGGTGTTATTTTGACACTTGAAAGCACAAGCTTAATTCAAGCTGTAAATGAACAAAATGCAGGAAGCACGGGGATGTTAAATGCCTTTAGTAGCTTTGAGCTACAAATGATAATGCTGGAAGCGGGAGTAGACGAATCAATTGTTAATTATTTGACGGGTGCAGTAGATCGTATTTATGAAATAGTGAGTATGTCAGGTGTTCAAATACTTATTTTTTTAGCAGGTATTCAAACCATCTCGCCACAGCTCTATGAGGCTTCAAAAATAGAAGGTGCTACTGGTTATGAATCTTTTTGGAAAATAACATTCCCTATGGTTAGTCCACTTATTTTAGTCAATGTCGTATATACTGTTATTGATTCCTTTTCAAGAAATGCTTTAACGGATTTAATTCGTGAAACGGGCTTTACTAAATTTAATTTTGGCTTGAGCTCTGCTATGGCATGGATATATTTTATTTGTATCGCCATTATTTTAGCTATAAGCACTTACTTTATATCAAAACGGGTATTTTATTATGAATAGGGGGGATCGAATTGCTACTAAAAAAACTTATTTCATTTGAACATTGGAAATCATGGTTATGGTCATTCGTTAGATTCATCCTTATATTAGGCTTAGCCTTCGTTATTTTATACCCCATATTACAAAAGGTATCGACTGCAATAAAGCATAAATCAGATTTATATTCACCTATTGTAGTTTGGATTCCACAAACCTTTTCTTTAGATAATTTTACGCAGGTTATTCAAATTATGGATTATTGGGAGACGCTATTTAATACCTTTACGCTATCCTCAGTAACGACCATATTAACCGCATTTTCATGTGCTCTTGCTGGATATGGTTTTGCTAGATTGAAGTTTAAAGGAAGTAAAATATTATTTGCTGGTGTCATCCTTACTATTTTAGTCCCACCTACTACGATTCTTATACCAATGTATATGAATTTAAAGGACTTTACGTTATTAGGGATTATTCCTTTATTAACTGGAAAATCGGTTAACCTGCTTAATTCCTACTGGCCATTTATTTTAACTTCAATAACTGCAAATTCATTAAAGGCAGGACTTTATATTTTTATTTTTAATCAGTTTTTTAGAGGAGTGCCTAAAGAGGTTGAAGAGGCAGCCTATATTGATGGAGCAGGAATTGGTAAAACCTATTGGAGTATTATGCTTCCAAATGCCAGTCCAGCCATTATTACCGTCGTTTTATTTTCTTTTGTATGGCAGTGGAATGATAGCTTTTATACAACAACCTATTTAACCTCTAGTAAAGTTATAGCTACACAGCTATCTTCATTACCATATAATTTATCGATGAATTTACAGGATGGTGTAGCTTCAAAGGCTGATCCTTTCTATCAAAGTATGGTTCAGGATACCGGCATTCTCCTTGCCATTTTACCTTTAATAATTATTTATCTATTTGTACAGCGCTATTTTGTAGAGAGTATTGAAAGAACTGGAATTGTTGGATAAGCAACGATGAATGAAGTGTCGAAATATAGTCTACATATTATTTCGGCACTTTTTATTATTAGATAGGAGTGAACCCTATGAAGTTGTTACGACCTCTACTTATTGTTTTATTAGCAACAGCTATGCTGCTTACAGCTTGTAGTAATAATCTAAAAGGAGATGATGAGAAAATGAGTAATAATGGGCAAAATAATGTGATTGAACACTTTGAGGAGCCTACTCCTGAGCTAATTGTGGAAGTGACGCCTAATCCAGCACCTGAGCCTACTCCATCAGTTCAAGCAGATATTCCATCCCTTGCTTTAACATACACAGATTATTTTCCTATCGGTGCAGCGATTGAGCCACACCAAACTACTGGACTAGTATCCGAACTATTAAAAAAGCATGTTAATATGCTTGTAGCAGAAAATGTGATGAAACCTGTAAGCATACAACCATCTGAAGGTCAGTTTAATTTTGCACCTGCAGACAAAATCGTGCAATTTGCTAAGGATAATAATATGGAGGTAAGATTTCATACTTTAGTTTGGCACACGCAAGTCGGACAGTGGTTCTTTTTAGATAAGGAAGGTAAACCTATGGTGGATGAAACAAATGAAGCCAAACGATTTGAAAATAAAAAACTATTATTGGAACGTCTAG
>Ga0182742_1002581_pt1 | contig 19715 bp, 24 predicted proteins | sample eDN5th37CBELigMG_FD_128880 | JGI IMG/M metagenome (GOLD analysis project Ga0182742, IMG submission 128880) | Enriched Miracle-Growth compost microbial communities from Emeryville, California, USA - eDNA 5th pass 37_C BE-Lig MG (version 2)... ... | reverse complement strand
ATACTCCTTTTAACTCACCATATTGTAATAACTCATGAAAAACCTCGATGGTTTGCCAATCTCCAGCATGAATGATTAGATCACTTTGTAGTAATGCTGTAACAACTTGGATAGGGAGTGTTTTTGCTTTTTTTGGCATATGTGTATCGGAAATGACGGTTATTTTCATATGGAACCTCTTGGCTTTATGGAATACAGAATTATACTCGTATGTATAACATGTCCTTAATTGAAAAAACTATACAAAAGTGGATTTTCCACCCAATTTTTACTCTATCCTGTTAAAGGGAGAATTTAAATGAATACTGAAAAAATAAGTGGACTCCAACTTTTTTATATCATGTCTGGCTATATTCTTGGAACAGCCATTATTTTAGGGTTAGGTCAAGAAGTGAAGCAGGATGCATGGTTATTTATCGGATTTGGGTTGAGCGGCGGGTTAATCTTGATGGCTGTTTATACTAAATTAGCTATTTATTATCCAGGTGACACACTTGTTCAGATGCTTCCGAAAATCATTGGGAAATTCCTTTCCTATCCTATTATCTTCCTATATATTCTACATTTTACCTATTCTGCATCCAGAGCGTGTAGAGAATTAGGAGCTCTTATCATTACTACCATTTTAAATGAAACACCCATCATCATTGTAATAGGAAGTTTTATATTGTTGTTAATCTATTGCTTACGTGGGGGTGTTGAAAGCTTTGGCCGATTAGTTGAAATCGTTTTTCCCATATATATTTTTTCTCTGCTTTTGATTTGGATTCTCTTATTGACTGTTGATCATTTTAATGTAAAAAATCTAACTCCTATATTAGGCGAGGGTGTTAAACCTGTATTAATAAAAGCATTTCCAAATGCAATTAATTTTCCTTTTGGAGAATCCATTGTCATCATGATGTTTTTCCCTTTTCTAACCAATAAGCAACATATACGAAAAGTAGGTATGTCTAGTTTGATACTAGGAGGTCTTCTATTAATCGTTAATAGCATTATGATGGTATCTGTAGTAGGGGCGGAAATTTACAGCTTGGATGCATTTACACTTCTCACAGCTACTCAAATGGTATCTGTTGCTGATTTCCTCGAACGCTTTGACGCACTTGTGATATTAATGATGGTTTTAGGGGTGTTTTTTAAAGCAGGAGCTTTTTTTTTTCGGTGCAGCGGTTGCCACCTCTCAATTATTTCGTTTAAAACAAAATCGTTCTGTCCTTCTTGGTCTTGGGACGATTATTGCACCTTTATCGCTCGTTAGTGCATCTAGTTATGTAGAACATTTAGAATTTGGATTTGAGTATTATGTTCCATATTTCCTTGGTTTTTTACAAATCGTTATACCAATTATGCTTCTTTGTTTAGCATTTATTAGAAAAATTATATCTCGATAAAGATCCATTTTTACATTGGGCGGGTGCTGTTTATGGGAAAGTTAAGGTGGAAAAAAAACTTCACTTCCAAAATTCAAAGTTATCAAGACAATCTTCAAGTGCCATTAGAAAAAGATCAATTATCAGGCAATCTTGAGGAAGACTTTTTTCATATCCAACAGCTTTTTGAAGGTGCCGAAGATTTTGCTCATCGGGAGCTTAATATATGCTCGACGTATTCTGGAATCATCGTATATCTTAATGGGTTAGTCAACGTAGAAAGAATGGAGTTCCATGTAATCAACCCTTTAATTAGCTATAACGGGGAATTACTTAAGGGATCTGAACCAACGATTGACCACATCAAATCTGTCATGAGTTCGGCACAAGTATCTCATGGGGGAACCTTCCAGGAAGTGATTGATCAAATTTTGTCAGGCGGTACGATCTTATTCGTGAATGGCTTTAATGAAGCACTTTTCATTAGTGAACAGTCCTGGGAACAGCGCTCAGTGGAAGAACCTTTGTCTGAAGCAGTCGTATTAGGTCCGAGAGAGGGCTTTACGGAAAATATACGAACGAATGCAAGTATGATTCGGAGACGGTTAAAAACAACCAAGCTAAAAATCGAATTCATGAAGATCGGAACACACTCACAAACGGAAGTTGTCATTACCTATCTAAAAGATATTGCTCAACCCTCAATTGTTAAGGAAGTTAGGAGTAGACTAAGTGGCATTGAAATTGATTCCATTGAAGACAGCGGCTACATTGTTGAGTTTATTGAAGATGAACCATTCTCTGTGTTTCCACAGGTGTTGCAGACAGAACGACCAGATCGAGTGGTAGGAAATCTTCTAGAAGGAAAGATTGGGATTCTCGTGGCCAACAGCCCTTTTGTTCTTATTGTACCTGTTTCCTTTTTTGAAATGATGAATTCACCTGAAGATTATTATGGAAGGTTTATTATAACTTCGTTCATAAGATTTATAAGGTATTTATTTTTATTTATTGCCTTATTGTTTCCCTCTATTTATATCGCGGTGACAACATTCCATCAAGAATTATTGCCGACAAATCTTTTGTTTAGTGTTGCTTCTTCAAGGGAAAAGGTACCCTTTCCAGCCGTTGTTGAAGCATTATTAATGGAAATTACGTTTGAAGCACTGCGTGAAGCAGGTTTACGATTACCAAAACCGATTGGTTCAACCGTTAGTATTGTGGGTGCATTGGTGATTGGTCAGGCTGCCGTGGAAGCTGGAATTGTTTCCGCGCCATTAGTTATTGTGGTTGCCACAACAGGGATTGCCTCCTTTATGTTTCCTAATTATGCCTTAACAGGAGCGATTCGACTCCTTCGCTTTTTTATGATTTTTTTTGCAGCCATGCTTGGATTTTATGGCATTCTTTTAGGAGTACTGTTTATATTGGTTCACCTTGTACAACTTCGATCTTTTGGTGTTCCCTATATGGCACCTGTAGCACCAACAAAATTTAACAATTTTAAAGACCTAATCATTCGAGCTCCTTGGTGGAAAATGGAGTTGCGACCTCAACAAACGGGGAAAAGAAATATAAAGCGGTTAGCTTCCAGAAATCGTAAATATTAGTTTTGTAAGGATTGATGGTAATGATGAAAGTAACTAGAATGTTCTCGATAGGTATGATGACTCTTATTTTACTTACAGGATGCTGGAATCGTATAGAAATTAACGATATTGCTATCGTTACAGCCATTGGATTTGATCTTAACGAAAGTGATGAAATCCACTTATCACTTCAAGTTGCCATTCCCTCAAAATTAGGATCATCTGGACCAACAGGAGCATCAAGTGAGAAAAGTACTTTTGTCATTTCAGAGACGGGTTCAACCATTGCGGAAGCTTTCCGTAACATCCAAGGGAAGCTTGCGAGAACCATATTCTTTTCCCAAAGCAGGATTGTCATTATTGGAGAGGAATTAGCCAAAAAAAGTGTCTCTCATGTGATTGATTTTCAAACAAGGTATGCCGAACCTCGGATCAACAGTTTTATTATGGTTACAAAAGGAGAGGCATTTAACCTTATCAAAAGTATCCCGAAATTTGAAAGTATTTCGGCAGAAGAAATGAAAGAACTGGCTAAACTAGATGTCAGCCTAAAGATTTATATTAGAGATTTTCTGAATATGCTTCTTACAGATGGTATAGAGCCCTTTGCTCCAAAAATTACCTTAAAGCCATTAGAAGTAAATACAAAAAATAAATCAGAGAATACACTGGCTGTAGATGGAATCGCTGTTTTTAAAAAAGACAAGTTAATTGGTTGGATGAGTGCAGAAGAAACACGGGGGCTTTTATGGTTACGGAATGAAATGGAAAAAGGAGTCATTACGACTAACATCCCGGAGGACAAAGGTGGTGGGAATATTAGTATGGAAATTGATAGAGCAGAAGTGAAAGTTGTCCCCGTCGTTACGAACCAAGACCTAAAGATGGACGTGAATATCATTACAGAATTGACAGTCATAGAAAATGACTCACAGCTGGAGCTTTTTGATACAAAGATAATTGAAGATGTACAAAAAGAAATTAATAATCAAATAAAGAATAGAGTTCAAATGGTTGTTGATAAAGGGCAAGAAGAGTATAACTCAGATATTTTTGGCTTTGGACATCTAGTTTATCAAAAATATCCAAAAGAATGGAATGCAAATTATAAAAACAATTGGGATCAGAAATTTCAAGAGTTAGAAGTATCCATTCATTCAAAAGCTCTTATAAGAAGAATCGGATTAACCAAATAATATAAAGGAATGGAATATGCTGAAGATTCTTATGATTGTCCTCATTTTTATTTCATTTTTTGTAGTTGAAGCGGCAAAGTTAGTAAGAAAGAGAGAAATAAAAGAGTTAGCTGTTTTTTCCTTTCTTATGATCATTGGACTAGCCCTTAGTCTGTTTATGATTATTCGCTCTTTTGTATAGAATGAATTAGTGCCTACCAAAGTAGATTCATTTAACTTTCATCATTATTGGTCTTTCTCCTTAGGGAATAAAATCATACGATTCATTAGATAATATTCGTAACCGTATGTCATAAGAGGAGTGTAACCAACTTGACTAAAAAAGACGCGTTTCAGTGCCAAGAAGACATGGATCAAGTTCATCACCAACTCATCGAACAAATCGCTCGAATCAGTGTGGATGAAGAAGAGGAGCGAATGAGAGATGAGCTAGAAATGCAAAAATCAGAGAAAGCTGACTGAAATTGACGTCAGCTTTTTTTGCATTTCACTTAATAGTAAATCGATTTAAGACCTTAATCGGGAGATAAATTGTAGAGGTGAAATAATAATATACACCAGATCTAAGAATATACATGTTAGGACTTTATTATTGGAGGTGGTAAACATGAAGCAAAAATTAATTCAATTAAAAGACCGATTGAATGATCTGAGTAAAAGAAATCGATCGATTCGAATGTTAAAACTGTATGATAAATGGGCATTTGATATTAGCTCTATCGACCATTTAAATCAAAAGATAAATGCAAAAACCATCCTTGATCAAGTGATGGATCAAAAAGGGAATCTCGTTCTGGTTAAGCAAGACAGGGTACAGGTTTTGTCGTTGGTTGGCTGTACTGGACTGGTACAATTCTCTCGATGTCCAGTGAAGCGACGGCGATTTCGATGCTCATCAGCAATTGGTATCCAAACGTGTCGATCGCTTGGCTTGGCGGATCAATCATTGTAGGAATTACGTTGATTAATTTATTAGGAGTAGACAAGATTGGGAAGCTTACTAGCGGATTATCCGCAATTAAGGTGTTCGCGATTATCTTTTTTATCCTAACGGCATTAGGATTAATTTTCGGAGTGTTCCCTGGAGCCTCTGCTATTGGCTTAGGGGAAGTTACGAGACAGCCTTTCATGCCAGGAGGAATCAGCGGAATTGCAGGAAGTATGCTACTAGTCATTTTTACATACGCCGGATTTGAAATAATTGCCCTTGCTGCAACTGAGGCCGACAATCCCACTGACACCATTCCCAAAGCCATTCGTAATACCGTGCTGTGTTTGGTTGGGCTGTATCTGTTATACGTGCTTGTGTTACTGCCACTTATCCCGACAGCGGTTTTAAGTGAAAATGTCAGTCCAATGGTCGCATCACTCACTCGATGGGGAATTGATTGGGCTGGGACCGCATTGAACCTAGTGTTAATTTCAGCTATCCTCTCAGCCATGCTGTCAGCTGTATTTGGATTAGGTAGAATGATTCGGTCCTTGGTGATTGAAGGTCATGCGCCACAAAGATTAAAAGACAATACAGACGTTCCTTATCGGGGAATATTATTTTCTGGCTTTGCGATGCTCGGCGGCTTATTATTCGGACTTATGTTTCCAAGAGCGTACCTGGTATTAATCACATCAGGTGGATTTGCTTTAATCTTCACTTATGCCGTAATCATGGCCAGCCATATTCGATATCGGAAAAGAAATGGCTGTCCTCCAGGAGGTATTTGTCAGATGCCTGGATTTCCTTATACATCGTGGATTGCGTTGATTAGCTTAATCATTGTGCTACTCAGTATGCCGTTAATTCCTGGGCAAACCGCGGGCTTAGTGACTGGTATAAGTATGGTGGTGTTCTTCTCCTTAACGTATTTCGCCATGAGTCGAAGAGGTGGTCTACAAGGTAGCGACGAGAGAGTAAGAGGTACGCTGCAATCGAATTTTGCAACGGAGTTTTCTGAGGAACTATATGGAGACAAGGATAAAAAATAATCTATTGAACTCTTCTTGCATCCATTCAAGAGGAGTTTCTTTTTGTATAATGAAGGTAAATACGACATAAAGGAGAGCATTTATGTACAAGTTAGACACACCTTCATTGCTTCTTGACTATCAAAAGCTATTAACAAATATAAACGAAATATCATCCTTTGCAAAAGAGCAAGCAATCGCTTACCGTCCACATATTAAAACACATAAGTCGATAAAAATTGCCCAGCTACAGATGGAAGCAGGTGCCGTTGGGATTACAACGGCAAAAATTGGTGAAGCTGAAGTGATGGCTGCTGGTGGAATCAAAGATATCTTAATCGCTTATCCTATTTCTAGTCCTGATAAAATTAAACGATTAGTGAAACTTCTTGATCAAGGAGTACATATAAAGATTGCTGTTGATCACATAGAAGCTTTATCGTATTTGCAAAGAGAGTTAGAACATACTCCCTTTACACTTGAGGTATGGATTAAAGTAAATTCTGGACTAAACCGCTGCGGAGTGGAACCAGGGAAGGAAGCGGTCATCTTAGCGAAGGAGATCATGACTCATTCCAAGTTAAAGCTTGGCGGTATTTTTACACATGCAGGGCATTCCTATGCTGCAAAAACAATAGATGAGATTGAAAGGATTGGACATTACGAAGGACTAAGCGTGGTGGAAAGTGCCAAAGAGTGCGAAAAAAAGGGGATCCGAATTCCTGTTCGCAGCGTTGGTTCAACACCAACCTATAAAAGCGCTGGAAAAGTAGCAGGGGTGACCGAAATCCGTCCAGGAAATGCAGTATTTTTCGATGCTATTCAGGCTGGATTGGATGTGACATCGATTGACCGTTGTGCACTTACACTGCTTGCTTCAGTTGTGGGAGTCTACAAGGACAGAGTTATTTTTGATACAGGAAGCAAAACACTTTGTTTAGACAAAGGAGCACATGGAAATCAGACCGTTACTGGCTTTGGACATGTAATCGGACATCCGGAAATCGTCATCGAACGCTTGTCGGAAGAACATGGAGTAGCAGTTTTATCACAGGAAACGACATTAATGCTAAATGATAAAGTGCAAATCATTCCAAACCATGCATGTACAGTGGTTAACCAGTTTGATGAATATGTGGTACACGAGAATGGTCGAGTGATAGATGTTTGGAAGGTAGATGCTCGGGGGATGGTAAAATAAGTGATAAGTAATACTATGTTAAAATAAGTTTTTAATTATAAAAGAGGTGAACTCATTGTCCATAGAAAACATCGTTCAACAACAAATACAATTCTACAACGCCGGAGACATTGAAGGCTTTGCAAGTACATACGCTGATGATATCATTGTCTATACTTTTCCAGACAACACGGTCACACTGAGCGGTAAGGAAGCCCTGATCGAACGGTATACAGAAACCTTCAAAAAGAACATGCAAGCAGAAATCAAAAATCGGTCGATCGTCGGAAACAAAGTAATTGATTGGGAGTTTGCCACCAATGGCTTAACAGGTGAGACGGTAAGCTTAATGGCCATTTACGAGGTGGATAACAACCTAATTTCAAAAGTATGGTTTATAAGAGAATAATGGCTTTATTAATAATCTTTTTTTGCACAAATGAAATTTTTCGGAAAATTGGTTGACTTATCTCCTGTCTCATAATAGAATTAAGAAAATTTAAAAAGTTGAAACACAGTGAATGGGAATATTAAGGTTCATTTATTGTTTAGAGAGCTGTCGGTTGGTGAAAGACAGTCAATAAATCCCCCAACTCGCCCAGAAGTGGTAAGGCTGAAGTGGTAGTAGGCCTTAACGGATGACAACCGTAATCAAGTCATAAAGTGGGTTTGTTGCATGATAAACAAACCAAGAAGAGTGGTACCACGTAGGCAAAGCCTGTCGTCTCTTATGAGATGATGGGCTTTTTATATTTTCTGATGAAAGGTCGTTGTGACAATGGAAAAATTTGAGAAGTACTCTAGAAGTTATTTTATGCCTCCTGTCAAAAGCATGAAGTGGATGGAGAAGGAATACATTACCGAAGCACCTTTATGGTGTAGTGTGGATTTAAGGGATGGAAACCAAGCGTTGGTTGTTCCGTTAACACTTGAAGAAAAGCTAGAGTACTTCCAATTGCTCGTAAAAATTGGGTTCAAAGAAATTGAAGTTGGCTTCCCGGCTGCTTCTGAAACGGAATATACATTTTTACGTACATTGATTGAACAAAACTTAATCCCAGACGATGTGACGATCCAAGTGTTAACACAATCCAGAGATCATATCATCAAGAAAACGTTCGAGTCGCTTCAAGGAGTAAAAAAAGCTGTTGTCCACTTATATAATTCAACGTCTGTTGCTCAAAGGGAACAGGTGTTTAGAAAATCAAAAGAAGAAATCGTAGATATTGCCGTAACAGGTGCGAAGCTACTTCAGAAGTATGCGGCGGAAACAGAAGGGGAGTTTGTTTTCCAATATTCGCCTGAGAGCTTTACTGGAACGGAAATGGAGTTCGCGCTAGATATATGTAATCGAGTCCTTGATGTCTGGCAGCCAACAGCTGAAAACCAGGTAATTATCAATCTACCTGCAACAGTCTCTCACTCAATGCCACATGTGTATGCGAGTCAGATTGAGTATATAAGTGATCACTTAAGCTACCGAGACAACGTCATTCTATCGATTCACCCGCATAACGACCGTGGCAGCGGAATTGCTGATGCCGAATTAGCGGTGTTAGCGGGAGGACAACGAATTGAAGGAACATTGTTCGGAAACGGTGAACGAACAGGGAATGTCGATATCGTGACACTAGCTCTGAATCTATACTCTCACGGGGTGGATCCAAAGCTACACTTCGAAAATGTCATCGAAATCATGGAAACGTACGAGCGTTTAACTAAGATGAAGGTTCATGAAAGACATCCATACGCTGGGAAACTAGTATTTACAGCGTTCTCTGGTTCCCATCAAGATGCCATCACAAAGGGCTTCAAATGGCGTGAGGAAAAAGAAAATGTTGCGTGGAATGTTCCTTACTTAGTGATCGATCCAAAGGACATTGGTAGAGAATACGAGGGCGATATTATTCGAATTAATAGCCAATCGGGTAAAGGTGGTATTGGTTATCTTCTTGAACAGCAATACGGTTTTGATCTTCCACCAAAAATGCGTGAACACTTTGGGTATGCCGTCAAAAATGTGTCTGATCATGAAAACAAAGAGCTTATGCCTAGTGAAATTTACGACATCTTTATCAATGGCTATGTGAATATTGCTGATCCAATTCAGTTCATCCAGTCGAAATCGGCTAAAAATGAAAACTATGATACGATTGTTTCGGTAAAATACGAAGGAAGTCAATTGGAGATTCCAGGTGTAGGTAATGGCCGATTGGATGCAGTGAGCAATGCACTACAAACCAAGTTCGGTATAGAGTTTGCTGATCTAGAGTACAAACAGCACGCACAGGAAATGGGTTCTAAATCAAATGCTGTCTCTTATATTGGGATAAAAGATCAAAACGGCACCGTCCATTGGGGCTGTGGAATTGATACAGATATTATGACTTCATCCATCCGTGCATTATTTAGTGCCGTGAATGCTTTGATGAAAAGCAATCGGAAAATGGAAGCCATTGCTCATAAGTAACAGATAAGCTAGCCTAAATCGTATGCTGATTTAGGCTTTTTTCATTTAATGTGAGAGTTTCAATCTTTATTTATGAAAGGATTCTCTTTTTGCTCTTACTCTGTGAATGTTTCCTGTTAAAGCAAACAATACCCCGGTTAGAGAAGAAAGGTAGAGGGCTACACTCCCACCCTTAAACAGAAAGACCATTCCATTTCCAACTAGTAAAAATCCTCCGGTAAGAAAGTATAGCAGAGACAGATTTTTCGCCTCTTTGGTAGAATATTGTTTTTTATTAAACATGAGTCTGTACCCTCCTAATTAAGATCGTCTATCTATACTACCAACTATTTTATGTTATTGCATTTATTGGAAGAAGTACAACAAGAAATGTAGTTTTAAACTAAAATTTACCTACAAAGGAAAAATGATCCTTTTTGATGTGGTATAATAGAGTAGACAATTGCATAAGGCAGGGTGGGGCGATTGAGCCTTCCGTATGGGAGGTGATAAATATCGTAGATTTGAATACCGCAATGTTTATGATCGCGCTGGTAACTCTAATCGTACTTTTGATTGATAAAATAAAAAAGTAAAACCCACCCTGATCTTGGCGGACAGGTGGGCTCTACTTAGTAAACACTAATGTTCAGCCAATCGCATCATTCTGCGATTATGCATTGTCAAGGTAAGCGTAGTGTTCCGAGCACTGCGCTTATTTTTATTATTTGGAATATCTAACCTTATTATAGACTAATTTTACAAAAAAATAAATGAATTAAAATGGAATCTTATAACAAATTCCAAAAACGAAATGGAGATAGTGGAAAGGCATTTAACCAGCTGCTCTAGAATCAGTTGACTATAGGATAATTACCAATACCTTTGGAAAATATAAATCAATAATATGGTAAGAAAGTATTTATGAATTCTAATATAGAAGGAACAAAATCATGATTATTCCAAAGGAAGCTGCGAAAAAAATAGATCATGTTTACAGTGATTTAGTTAAAGCTGACCAAAAAGACCATGATATTTGGTTTGAATATGTGTTTTTATCCTGGCAATGGTGGTTTTGTATCATACTTACGATCATTCCTTGGATATTATGGTGGAAATATAGAAAAAAAGAGTCCACGAATCGATTAATGATCGGTGCATTTTTTATTATGTTCATTTCAACTGTCCTAGACTCTTTCGGAACAGAACTAGGCTTTTGGGATTACAGATATGAACCTGTTCCGTTCCTACCATCTTTCGTCCCTTGGGATTTAAGTCTTCTTCCGATTACATTTCTTGTTCTTGTGCAATTAAAACCCAATTTCTCCCCAATATTAAAAGCCCTACTCTATTCCTTTTTTGTGCATTTATTGGTGAACCTTTTTTTGAATGGCTAGGATTTTATGAATCATTAAACTGGAACCATCTGTATTCATTTCCTATCCATTTCTTCATTTTTCTAATTGGTTATTATCTTGTATCAGGGAGGTATTTTGAGGAGTTAAAAAATAGATAGGCATTAAATATTTTGTGGAAATAGGCTTTTGCACTTGACATGTTTTACTGTAACGAATATTATTACAGTAAGATTTAAAAACAATTCGTAGGAGGTAACCCATGAATAGTGATTTCACCCTTGCGATTCACAGTTTAACTCTTCTGGCGTTGCAGCCGGACCGAATGTCAACCAGTGAATATATCGCGGAGAGTGCAGGAGTACATCCCGTTCGAATTCGTAAAGTCCTTAGCTTGTTAAAGAAGAATGGTTTTATCATATCCAAAGAAGGTACTGGTGGCGGATTTATTTTTGCCTTGGACTTGGATCAGGTCAATCTTTGGAATATTTATCAAATCACTTCTGAAGGTGCTCTCCAGCCAAAATGTACAGAGTCTAACGGTCAGTGCATTGTTGGAGCGAATATGAAGAGTGTTCTGTTCTCCATCTTTATGGGGGCGGAAGCACATTTGGGTGAATATTTGAAAGAATACACGATAAAAGAAGTCGTTGAATTGGTGAAACAAAAAGAAACCTATTAGCACGTTTCTTTTTCGAATAAATGTAATAAAAATCATTACAGATAAAGAAGGAGACCGACCCATGAAAGTAAAAATCAATCGTAATGCAGCAAAGGTATTAAAGAGAATGTTGGAAGGTGAAGAGGCACAAGGAAAAATGGTTCGTGTATACGTGACAGAAAACCATGTGAATCACGCTCACTTTGATCTTAAGCTGGACACACCAACCGAGCATGATGAAATTGTAAAAACAGATAAAGATATTGAGATTTTGTTAGATCGTCGTGAAAGCTTTTTAGATGGCGTATGGATTCAATATTTCTTTCTACCAAAGGAAGAATTTATGATTACGAATCCATCCACAGGATTTCACCAGCATTAATCGCTAGTTAAAATGTAAAATAAAACATTACAGTTAAGGTGGTGAAACGTGATGAAACCTTTCCAAGTGGGAGATTGGGTAAGAGGGAAAACAAACTATGGGGAGTTGTTTCATGGTTATATTCATAGCGATGAACCATTCTCACAGAACATGAAAGTCAGAGTCATCAAGAGCGATAATGAAGAGATGGAGGGAAAGGTGATCTCAGCGAATCCTATTAAAATGAGACGCTTAGAAACATCCGCAACCTATTCCAAGGATTCAATCCTTGCACTAATTGATATTGCCCTTTTAATCAAGGACAAAGAATGGTTTATGGAACTTACCTCCTTGTTAACGAAGCCAACCATACTTGAAGCACAAATGATTAATAAATCAGCGATCAATCGCATAGAAAAAAGACAGAACATCTAAAGAAAGAGGGATAAACATGAGCATTGTGAAGATTAATGATGATACGTTTAAAAATGAAATAAGCAACGGGTTAGTCCTTGTTGACTTTTGGGCACCTTGGTGTGGACCATGTAAAATGATTGCGCCTGTTTTAGAAGAAATCAACGAAGAAATGGGAGACCAAGTAAAAATAGCTAAACTAAATGTAGACGATAACCAAGTCACAACAGCTGAATTTGGAGTCATGAGTATTCCAACCCTGCTTGTATTTAAAGACGGGGAAGTGGTCGAAAAGGTTATAGGATTCCAGCCTAAGGAAAATCTAGTAGATGTACTATCTAAACATCTTTAATAAAAAACGTGCCCTGCACCAAAAAGGAGTTTACCGATGAATCATTTATTCACCCCTTATGAAATCAAAGGACTATCATTAAAAAACCGTGTTGTTATGCCACCTATGTGCCAATATTCCGTTACGAATAAGGATGGTATTGCTACCGATTGGCACTATGTGCATTATGTAAGCCGCGCCATTGGTGGTGCCAGCCTAATCATTATTGAAATGACAGACGTAGAGCCAGACGGCCGCATTAGTGATTACGATTTAGGGTTATGGTCCGACGAACAAATCCCTGCACTTGCTCGCATTGTGGAAGCTTGTCATCAGTACGGTGCAAAGGTAGGCATTCAAATTGCGCATGCTGGACGTAAAGCGCAGGATGCAGCTGAACCCGTTGCACCATCTGCAATTCCGTTTGATGGGAATTCAAAAACACCAAGAGAACTTTCCACCGTGGAAGTAAAAGAAATGGTTGAAAAGTTCCGTCTAGCCGTTCGCCGTGCTGTACAGGCGGGGGTTGACGTGATTGAAATTCACGGGGCACATGGATATTTGATCCATCAATTCACCTCTCCATTCACGAATAAAAGAACCGATGAATATGGTCAAGAGCTCACCAAATTTGGCCGTGAAGTCATAGAAGCTGCAAAAAGCGAAATGCCTGAAGATATGCCGCTAATCATGCGAATCTCTGCTAGGGAGTATGTGGAAGGTGGATATGGTATTAACGAAAGCATCGAGTTCTCAAGAGTATTCCAGCAAGCGGGCGTAGATATGTTCCACGTAAGTGCGGGTGGAGAAGGACCCATTGCTGCTGCCGGCAAACCTGGCACACATGTTGCGTATCAAGTACCACTAGCAAGAGCAATCAAAGAAGAACTAAATATTCCCGTTATTGCCGTTGGTCGTTTAGATGAACCATCTCTTGCTAACTCCGTAATTGGAAATGAAGACGCCGACCTTGTTGCGGTGGGAAGAGGAATGCTAAGAAATCCTTACTGGGCCATTGAAGCAGCAACGGTATTAAAGAAAGAAGTAGCATTACCGAAACAGTATGAATTCGGTTTTCCGAGAAATTAAGATTCCCTTTAGTCCATTTAGCTATAGCTAGCTAAGTGGACTTTTTATTTGTAGATAAAAATTACTCCATTAAATGCCATCCCCTTAAATCTACGATATACTTATTTTAGTATATTTTTACATTTTTATATAATTGGATAGAGGGGGAGCCTTGATGACAACCTTATATTTTGTGAGACATGCACACTCTACTTATACACCTGATGAAGTGGAAAGGCCTTTGTCTGAAAAAAGGCTATTTGGACGCTTTAAGAGTTACTGAGGTATTAAAAGAAGAGAACATTGATGTGGTTGTTTCTAGCCCGTATAAACGAGCCATTCAAACCGTGCAAGGGACAGCAGATTTTTTTCATAAAGAGATTGAGATTGTAGAAGAATGTAAGGAACGTTTATTAACTCGAACTGCTGTTGAGGACTTTTCCTATGCCATCACAAAGGTATGGGAGGACTACAACTTTTCATGGGAGGGTGGCGAGTCAAATTTCGTGGCACAACAACGTGGAATGAATGCTATTCATCGGATTTTGGATAAATATAAAAATAAACAGATCGTTATCGGTACTCATGGTAACATCATGACGCTCATCATGAATTATTATAATCAAACATACGATTTTACTTTTTGGAAAAAACTTGATATGCCTGATATTTATAAATTAACTTTCGAAGGTAGAGAATTGAAGGAAGTAAAGAGAATTTGGAGATGAACCCCTGAATAACCACGGATAAAAAGGCAGCATAAAGGTGCCATAAATATTACTCAGATTCTATTAGTATCCTTCTTACCCGTAAGGATAAGGAGGGTAGTAATACTGGTAACCTAATAGTCTATATATATTCTCCTCCTCTTTTATTTTATATCCCAAGATATTCCACTACCACTTAGATTTCTCAATTAACGAATCTTTCTTGATATTTCCGTTTGTTTTTCCTATAAAAAAGAAATATAATGAGTGGATAAAAAATCTTAATCTGTTCAACTAAAATATGAAATGATAGAAACTCAAAGATTTAAAAGGTGGATACTACTAGTGTTACAAAAAAATATACTTGAACAACCTGATGCATTAAAGTGTCTTTTTGACAATCATCCAGACGGTATATGTATTTTAGATGGGGACGGTAAGTTTTTATACGTAAATGAATCGATTATCACGATGTTAGGCTACACACATGATGAGATATTACAAACATCGTTGAATCATCTACTAAATTCACCAAGAGCGAACAAAAGTAATAATCTCACAAATATCAAAAGCAGTTCTAAACTGGCTATTCATCATAAGAAAGGCTACTTGGTTTATGTTAGATTAACGAGTATTCCCCTTATTAGTGATGGGCTAGAATTCGGAAGTTTCATCAGATTTGAAGATATCACTCAACAAGTCGAACAAACCAAGGAATTATTCGATATTCAGGAAATGTTCACGTTAATTTCAGAAAAGTCCCAAAACATCATCTCTTCAATTTCAGCCGATGGTGTATTCACTTATATCTCACCAACTGTAGAGGCATTGCTGGGCTATACACCAGAAGAGGTGATTGGGAAACCAGCTGCATTTTTCAACGACCCGGATACGAATAAAAAATTTGTAGAGCATCGCAACTCGTTGTTTATCGATCAAAACACGGTGCGATTTACCGGTCGTGTTCGGAATAAGTCTGGGGAATACCGCTGGTATGAAACTACGGCTGAGTATATCCGTGATGAAACTGGAAACATCATTCAAACGATTTGTGTGGGACGTGACGTTAACGATCGTAAAAAAGCAGAAGAGACAATCGCACACCTAGCTTACCACGACAGCTTAACGAATTTGCCGAACCGACGTTTTTTTAAGAAACATGTAACGGAAAAATTAGAAGAGTCTAAAGATGAACTTCACAGTTTAATGTTATTAGACTTGAATGGGTTTAAATATGTGAACGATACTTTTGGACATGACATAGGAGATCTTCTTCTTTTGGAAGTGGCAAACAGATTAAAAAACGTAGTTGCAGACAACGATTTCGTGGCTCGATGGGGTGGTGATGAGTTCACGGTCCTTCAATCGCATTTAGAAAACAAGGCTGATGCAACAGCCTTAATGACAAGAATAAAAGAAATAATCGCCGAACCAATTATGATTGCAGGTAATACACTTTACATTACTGCAAGTGTTGGATTCTCATTTTTTCTTGAAGATGGAGATACAGCAGAGACACTCATAAAAAATGCGGATGAGAGAATGTATCGTGCCAAGAACCAAGTGAAACTTTTGGAACAAAAGAAGAACCCTCATTAAGCTATGAGGGTTCTGTTGTTGTTAGAGAATAATTAAGCCTCTACCTTCACGACTCTTTCGAAGCCTTTTTTAACGGCTTGCACATATTCATTCATCGCGCGAACAGATATGACAGCGTTAGGGTTTATAGCTTCGAATCCATGATAGGCCCCAGGATATAAGTGAAATTCTACATCAACACCAGCTTGTGCAAGTTTAGTCACATACGTTAATGTTTCATCACGGAATGGATCTAATTGACCGACACATGTGTAGGTGTATGGCAAATTACGATAATCTTCTGCGCGAGCAGGTGCTGCATAGGCAGGGATTTTTTCGGTATCATATAATTCTCCTAAATACATTTTCCAGCCGGCTTCATTTGTTTTTTGATTCCAAACAAATCCTTCTTTAATCTCATTGGTAGAAGGGGTATTATTTTGGTCATCAATCATAGGATAGAGCGGCATTTGGAAACAAATAGAAGGGTATTGTCGATCGCGAGCTAATAGAGTCAAAGCAGCGGTTAGACCTCCGCCAGCACTTGCGCCTGCAACACCGATTCGATTCGGATCAATATTTAGTGCCTCTGCGTGATCAGCGATCCATTTTAAAGCCGCATAACAATCCTCAATTGGTGCTGGGTAAGGATGTTCGGGTGCTAATCGGTAGTCCACCGAAACAACCACACATTGGGCTTCTTTTACAAACCTCATACAAAGATCATCATTATCATCAATTGATCCTAAGATATACCCGCCGCCATGTATCCATAAAAGGACAGGTAAGGTTTCATCAATTGATTTTTCACGATAAATTCTTATGGGTAATGGATTTGAATCAGGTCCTACAATGATCTCATCTGTTAATGAAAGGGAATCATCAACGTTTGCAGGTGGTCTCATCTGAGCAGCGCCTTCTCTGATGGCTTGTAAATATTCAGGTTGTAAAACAAGGTCTTGAAACATGTCTAGGCCTGCTAATAACTCGGGATTTACTCGATTCTTCATTTCAACACTCCTTTTGTAATCGTTTTCAGAAATGAAGTGTATTCTAGGAAGTCTAATTGTGATAAAATCATCACAATTAAATTATAGTGCGTTTATGTTATAATAGTCAACGTAATATTCAAAAAATTAAAACTTCTTTTAGGGGGAAGTTTCATGCAACTAATCATACAAGCCGGGGACTTAGGACCTAAGTGGTTTCATGTGGCATTAAGAACGCTCGTACTACTTGCTTCCACAGAAGGGATGTTAAAAAGTCATTATATAGCTGAACGATTGGGTGAGGACCCAACCTTTGTACGAAAGATTTTATCAAAGTTAGCAAAATCTGATTATGTGAAATCTCACGGAGGCAGATATGGGGGATATAGTATAAATATTTCGCCTAATGAACTAACCGTAAAGGATGTTTATCGAGCATTAGGAGATAGTTCATCCACACCATTCTATACCGTTCCTTCTACGGGAGTAGAGTACTATATATCACAGATCATCAATAAAGCAGAAAAAAGTTTTCAAGATGAGCTAAATGCATATACCATTCAAGATATCCTAGATATTAAGGATCGGACATAAGAAAATGCACTCTATAAAAATAGAATGCATTCTTCTTTGAAAATATTATTTAGACTGGGCAGCCATCCATTCCATAATTGTAGTTGTTTTCCCGTCGATTAAGGTAGTTGGTTCGTTGTTGTAAACATAGATCCACGACCAATGTCCAGGGTATTGGTATGGAGTACCATCTGCGTTTTTATATAATCCCGATGTGTCATGAACATCTTTAAATAAAGATAAATGGACATTGGTAGCACCAGCTTTAAGTAAACGTTTATACGTTGGTATAGTGTTTTGTTCAGGGCGAAGAGTGGTGTCGTTTTCCGCATGTACAAACCAAATTGGCGTTTGTTTCAGAGCCTGAATATCTTTATCCGTAATTAACGTATCATTTAAACCTTCACAGACAGGGTAGGCTGCCGCAAAGTATCCTGGATAATCACGAACCATCAACATGGTCATATATCCGCCGTTCGAAGCTCCGCCAATGTAAATGCGATCTGGATCCACATCTTTATGATTCGCCACATAATTTTCAATTAAAGCCATAAGAGACTCTTGATAAATGGACGTTCCATCAGCAGAGCCTGAAACACCTTGCATCCATCTAGTTGGTGTTTGAGGTACTAACACATGAGCACCATCAAAATAGGATTGAATTTCTTCAGACGCAAAGGCAGTAGCTTTGTTAGCTGAAAGAGGGATGGTGGTATCAGTTCCACCTTCACCGCCACCGTGCAGCCAAATGACTAGTGGATTCTTTTCTTTTCCTTTTGTTTTTTGAGGTTCATAGTTTGCAAATGTTAAAGTCGTATCTTCATGTGTGAAACTTCCAGATGAGAAATCGTCAACCAACTCTCTCGTTCCTCCATCACTTGAAGTGACAACTAATCCTGAAATCTTTCCAGAATTGTATACAATATCCTTCACTTGCGTAATGGTATAGTCACTTTCAACCCAGTCGTTAAATCGATAATAATTCAGAGCGGATCCTAATGAAACAGTTGGTCCAATCTCCATTTCTAATACAACATATTTCCCTCTCACTGCAGGATTTCCTTTTGCATCAGAAACATAAGCGTTGGTGACCTTCCGATTTCCTTCCTCTAAAAATGGATTAGTTAATCTGCTATCACTTCTTTTTACGTGAACGTTAAATGTATCTTTGGTGACCGAATTCTGGGGGATAGGGGTGTTAAGATCGACGATGACCTTTGTAATAGCGGCGCCCCAGTCTTCAATTTCTGTGACGGTTCGATAAGTGGACGAGTTTGTGTCTAATTGTTTAGCAGCAGATGCATCGATAGTGAATGAAAAAGTCATGGCAGCAGCAAAGGTTACCATCATAGCGGATTTTACACGTTTTTTCATTTTTTTTAACATGTCTTCATTTTCCTCCTTTGTGTGAACAAGTCATGGGCATAGAAACACTACATTAGGAAAAAAAAAATGATCCCTCCTCTATTATATTTTTATGTAAGCCCTTACAAATTAAAGATTATCATGAAAAAGACGATAGGATAAGGGCTGATGTATAGCAATTTTTTGTGTTTACGAGTATTTTTTTATTATATTCAGAAAATTAAGATAAATATTAAATCCACAAGAGTCGTATTACCTAATAATGAAAATCAAGCGAATTATTTTCTCAAAATCCCTAAATATTCCTTCCACGGACCAACATCGCTTTGGTATCTTTTGGCCATCACACGTACAATTTGTGCCATATGGGTTAGATCATGTACAACCCATGTGGAAATCAACCCAAAAGCAGGATGGATGCCAGTTAACTCAAGATGTACCTCTTACGTGATATAAAATATTTACGAGAGTTTTATGTAAAAAATGGCCAAAAGCATGTGAAGTTTTATTTTCCAGCTGGGGAGAAATCCCTGATGACATAAAGAGCTTGATTGACTTTCAATT
>Ga0182742_1002578_pt1 | contig 19726 bp, 16 predicted proteins | sample eDN5th37CBELigMG_FD_128880 | JGI IMG/M metagenome (GOLD analysis project Ga0182742, IMG submission 128880) | Enriched Miracle-Growth compost microbial communities from Emeryville, California, USA - eDNA 5th pass 37_C BE-Lig MG (version 2)... ... | reverse complement strand
GATTTCCTTTTAGCATTAGCTAAGTAAGATCCCTGAAAGATGATCAGGTTGATAGGTCAGAGGTGGAAGCGCGGTGACGTGTGGAGCTGACTGATACTAATCGATCGAGGACTTAACCAAATTAGTTATTTTCGCTAACGCGAAAAAACTTAGATACTCCGTTTTACTTTTCTTCTTACAAACATTATCTAGTTTTGAGGGAACAAAGAGTTTTGCGAAAGCAAAAGATCTCTCCTTAATTAAATAGTCTGGTGACGATGGCGAGAAGGTCACACCCGTTCCCATGCCGAACACGGAAGTTAAGCTTCTCAGCGCCGATGGTAGTTGGGGGTTTCCCCCTGTGAGAGTAGGACGTCGCCAGGCAAAGAAAAAGCAACCATGTCGGTTGCTTTTTCTTTATGTCCGTGAGGATAGTTGAAGGATTAATGTGCAGGACCTAAGGGGTGTCAGGACCAAGGAGGTCGAGGAAGCGAAGGGGTGAAGCCCGGGGCGTACGATGTACCTGAGGACTGGAAAGCCTCAAGCTGACGAAGAGATCCGCCGGTCTTGGTAACCCGAAACCGAACACGGAAGTTAAGCTACGACGCCGATGGTAGTTGGGGGATTTCCCCTTATGAGAGTAGAACGTCGCCGCGCAAAGTAAAAACACAGATTATCTTGTTAACGGGTTCGTTTTGGAGAGAAAATTGCTAATAACAAAAATACATATCAATTAGCATAGAATTCAACAACGATTTAGCATTATAAATCGCAAGCAAAACGCTCAGAGTAATTCTGAGCGTTTTTTAGTGTCATTTTTATAATCATTAACCTTTATTTAATGCTATTCGATAAAAGATTCTCAAAATTGTAAGAACCATTCCGATAATGAAAACAATTGCCAATAAGAACATTGCGGCTGGGAAAAGACCGAATGCATCAAGCGTGGTCGAACTGTTGTTTTGTAACGCTGGAACAATAAAAAACAACCAGCCAATTAATAATGTTGGAATCAATTGGGGAGTTAAACGAAGGATAAATCTCCAAGTAGGATGTTGTTTGCGTTTATCCGACCATTTTTTACTCCTCAGAAATCCTCTAATTCCTAAAATCAAATAAATGAGTGTGATAACGCCAAGAGAAAAATCAATTATTATAGATAATGGAGCTCTTATTTCTGGTTCTTTCCCTTCGGTCAATTGGATGATACTTGAACTAATCTCATAAGCGTGTTCAAATGTAGGGGTAAAGCTATTTAGTAACACTGCAACAGCATAGCCACTACTTGGTATAATGTCTTGTTGTGTTTGATACGTTGATACCACTCCGCTATGTGAAATTCGTGCTGGCTTCACATTAGGTGAACTTAACTCCCAACCAAGTCCGTATTTTTTGTTTTCAAGTTGTGGTGAATAAGATTCTTCTAATAATTTATTTGAAATTAATTGATCTCCTGTTCTAGTTTTTCCTGCGTTCGTTTGCATAGAAAGCCATTTCCCCATATCTGATGCTGTTGAAATGATACTTCCTGCCCCCATATTCATCGCTTCAAGCTCAGTCCAAGGTATTGCAGATCCATATGCTGTTACGTATCCTTTTGGTAATCCTGGTACAAAATCTCCAGAGTTCACAGTAGTGAGTGAGTCATTCATTCCTAGTGGAGAAAATACCTTTTGTTTAAGATATCGAGAGAATTCTATTCCGCTTACTCCCTCCACTAAAAGTGCTAGAACCCAATAATTTCCATTGCTATAATAGTATTTCTCTCCTGGATTTGATTGAAGCTTCCAATCATTCAAACGTTCCACACCCGCTTTTAGGTTATTCGCTGGTGGAACAATAGTCGGGTTTGGAATACCTGATGTATGGCTTAGTAGTTGACGTATTGTAACATCTTTCCATCTTGAATCGTCAAGTTTTACCTCTGGCAAATAATTCATTACTGGGGCATCCAGTTGAATTTTCCCTTCATCAACAAGTTGTAAAACAGCAAATGCAGTAAATGATTTGGAGGCTGAACCAATTCTCATTAGCGACTTTTCAGTTATAGGTTTCCCTTCAGAATCGTGACCATATCCTTTCTCATAGACTAATTTACCGTCCTTTACAACTACAATCGATGCACCAGGTAGCCCATTTCGTTCTATATAGTTCGTGACAAATTTATCAATATCTTCCGTTTTAAAAGGTTGAGCAGCTTGGACACTTACAGAAAAGGGAAGATGAAACATCGGTGTTAAAAGGATTATTAACAGAAGAATAAAGCTTAATTCCTTGGTATTTAATATTGTTTTCAAAAAAATTTCCTCCATAAATTGTATATGTTTTAAATTCTTAATGTGTAAAGTAATCATACAAAATCGTCTTTATTAGGTTAACCTGCTTGAGGCTAATTATTTTCTAAGACTCTAGTCGTATTTTTATAAGTGATTGAGATGTAAATAATGATTTGTCTATGTGATGTGAATGACTTTCTTGGTCGTCCATGCTTTGGGCACACTTCCAATCTATTTCATTTGGGCTCATTGTTTTGAATCAAATTTACATAATATTTTGACTAATATTGGAATGGGATCTAAGTACAGCCTAATATATTAGGAAGAAAGCATGACCAACCAAATTAAAGAATGGAAAGGGGCAAAAAAATGAATCGCAAATCGCTTCAAATTATTGACTTAAGTTCACCGTTGGATGATCGCGTGAAGGAGCCGTATCCTGCAGAAATTGTGTATGAAACACACAATCAAGGTGCGGAACAAGCTGCAGCGTTATTAGGATTAAAGGCGGGCGATTTTCCTGACAGTCAGGCATGGGCAGTAGAGACGGTAAAGCTCACAACCCATACGGGGACTCATGTTGATGCACCATGGCATTACGCAGCAAAAACGGCCGGAGAAAAATCACGGACCATTGATGAACTTCCACTTGAATGGTTTTACGGAAATGGAGTCCTCTTTGATTTTAGCGACAAAGAAGCAGGATATGAAATCACGGTGAAAGATTTGGAAGATCAGATATCTAAGATGAACTATGAATTGCAACCGTATGATATTGTCTTGGTTCGAACCGATGCAGATAAGCGTTTGTTCGAGAACGATTATGCTGTTTCTCATGCAGGTGTTTCTGCAGAAGCAACAAGATGGTTGATTCAACAAGGGATTAAAGTGATGGGGACAGATGGGTGGGGATGGGATATTCCACTTCCGATGCAAGCAGCGGATTATAAACAGAATCCTCGTGATGGGGTTCTCTGGGCAGCCCATTTTGTTGGAAAAGAAGCAGAGTACTGCCAGATTGAGAAATTAGCAAACTTAGAAAAACTTCCAAAACGAACGGGTTTTACGGTAGCGGTGTTTCCTGTGAAAATCACTGGTGCGAGCGCAGGGTGGGCAAGACCAGTTGCGATTTTCGAATAGGGAAGAGGGGAAGTATTCGATGTTCATGTGGTATTCATATTTAGTATCTTTATAGCGAGGGGTATTTAAGTCGGATTGGTTCCTTTGGACTGTGAGTAGATTAAGGGATTCGAATATTTTAATGGCTTTGGTTTCAGTTGCTTATAAAAATATTATGTAACTTTAGTGGAACAAAGAAAGGAATGTTTTCAATGAAACTTACAAGCTTTATCAATCCTAAAGGAGAAAAACGAGCTGGTTGGGTCGAGAACAATCTAATCTACGATCTATCAGAATCTAGTAACGGAGTGTTGCCAGACAATGTGCTCGATTTTATTAAACATCAAGAAAGATACTTCCCGATTTGGCAGCAATTAAAAGGAGACCGTGCTGGAGGATACGATTTAGAACAAGTTACCTTAACAGCGCCGTTGCCTAATCCACCTAGTGTTCGTGATTTCATTGCGTTCGAAGAACATATGGTTAATGCCGGCAAACGCGTTGGATTGCCGGTTGCCCCCGAGTGGTATGAGATTCCAGTGTTTTATTTTACTAATCATATGGCGATTCGTGGTCCTAATGAAGAAATAGAAAGACCACCACACTGTAAGTGGCTAGACTTTGAATTAGAGATTGCTTGTGTGATCGGGAAAGAAGGAAAGAATATTAAAGTGGATGAGGCAGAAGATTATATCTTTGGGTATACAGTTTTAAATGACTGGTCGGCAAGGGATTTGCAGGCTAAAGAAATGAAAGTTGGACTTGGGCCTGCGAAAGGAAAAGACTTTGCTAATTCGATCGGCCCTTATCTTGTAACAAAGGATGAACTTGAGCCTTACCGGGTCGGGAATCGTTATGATTTAACGATGTCAGCAAAAGTAAATGGGAAAATCCTTTCAGAAGGGAATAGTAAAAGGATCTATTATACGTTTGGCCAGATGATTGAACGAGCTTCGCAGGGTGTTACGTTATATCCAGGAGACATCATTGGTTCCGGTACGGTCGGCAAAGGCTGCTTGTTGGAACTAGGACCAGACGTTCATCGATGGTTAGAACCAGGGGATACGGTCGAGTTGGAAATTGAGGGGATAGGGAAGTTAGCAAATAGAATTATTTAAGAAATCAGATCATACTGTTTCGGTTTAACATAAAGGGTTCTATTCTCAGGGGACTTTTTTAAAATGACGTGTGAAATTGGCATACGTCATTTTTTATTTGGGGGCTTATGCAAAGAGAATAGCACAGATGTAAAAACTGAGGAAAAAGTTGAAGTACATGAAAGGCGAAAAAAATATTAGAAAAACAATTAATGCATCCTTTTTTATACAAACCAGAATGGAAAAGAAGGATTAAAATGAGAGTGTTCTCAGGTGTAATCCCTCTATTTCCTACTACTTTATTGATTGAACAAACTTTGGCGATTCTTCAATAATGTTTAGAAATAGTAACTTGGTTCCATCAAAATTATGTTATCCTTTGAAAGTAGATACATACAAGTATTAGGGGGGAGTAGATGGAAAACGAAAAGACAAAAAAGAATTTTAAGATTTTCCTAGCTGCAGTAGTAACGATTAGCTTAGTGATAAACCTTTTGTTGATCTCAAAAGTGAATGAGCTAAACAATCGAATCGATTATGTCTCATCTGAACAACGGAATCTCCATCATTCCGTCAATAACCAATCAGGCGAGGTCCAACAGCTTTTCAATCAATTCAAGGAAGAACTGAGTTGGCTTGGTCCAGTTGAAATGAATGTGAATACAAATGCATTGGAAGAAGGACAAGCACAAGCTGTTTTTAAGTGGCAAGTAAAAGAGAGGCAAAGGGATTCAAAGGTTTTCTTTCATTATGCAACTGGAACGAATACCGAGTTCAAAAAACTACAAGCGGAAGGGGGAGAACAAGGCCTCTTTCAGGCTAAGGTCCCCATTACGGTTAAGTTAGAACCATTATGGGATGTGAAGGTACTCGAATCTGGCTCAAATATGGAAGAGATGAGCGAAACAGTGAAGGAAGAGCAACTATACTCTTTGAAGTATTTCGTTTCAGTAGAATCTGAGGATAACGTCAAGAGTAGTGAGGTTCAGTCGGAATCGCTCGATTATTTGGGTACAAACCAATATGGCATTCTTCAAGGGGATATACATAGCCGTGGGAAGAAGGCTAGTGTGACCCTTATGCAACACAAAATAAGTGGCGAAACCTCTGTTATTGAAGAAGCTTCTCTTCTGAAATATCAGGATGGTACGTTCATAGGTGAGGAACCATTAAAATTGGAGGAAGACCAAGAAGACAATTTCCGGCTTTTTGAATTGCATGAAATCAGTCCATACGAAGAGGATATGCGATTTGTCATCAAAGTCGTCTATGAAGACGGAGCCATTTTTGAGAGTGAAGTTATTGATTAATTTGGACATTATGAGAAAAGGAAAGTAGCAAACAAGTGCCAAAGTGATTAATGAGAAAAAATAGGATGCCGCAGCATCCTATTTTACATTTTTACACAGATTTCATTAAAAGTCTGCATTTCCAGGTGTACGAGGGAATGGGATGACATCGCGAATGTTCTTCATTCCCGTTAAATACATGACCAGACGTTCAAACCCAATTCCATAGCCTGAATGCTTTGTACCACCGTATTTTCTTAGCTCGAGGTACCACCAGTAATCTTCTTCAGCCATCCCAAGTTCTGTTATTCTATTTGCAAGGACTTCTTCTCTTTCCTCACGTTGGCTTCCCCCGATTAACTCGCCAATACCTGGAACCAAAAGGTCAGTCGCCGCTACTGTCTTGCCATCTTCGTTCGCTCTCATATAAAATGCCTTAATTTCTTTCGGATAGTCGGTTACAAAGACAGGTCGCTTGTAAATTTCCTCGCTTAGGTAACGTTCATGTTCCGTTTGCAAATCCGTTCCCCATTCAACAGGGTACTCAAATTTCTTAGCGGAGTTCTTTAATAATTCAACCGCTTCGGTATAAGTGACTCTTCCGAAATCGGATTCAGATGCAGTCTTCAATCTTTCAATTAGTGTCTTATCAATAAAGCTATTAAAGAAGTTCATTTCTTCAGGTGCTTGTTCAAGAACGTAATTGATCACATACTTGACCATTTCTTCCCCGAGGTCCATGATATCCGGTAATTCTGCAAAGGCAACTTCCGGCTCAATCATCCAGAATTCTGCCGCATGTCGTGCCGTATTCGAATTTTCTGCTCTAAAGGTAGGACCAAAGGTATATACATTACGGAAAGCAAGTGCGAAACTTTCCGCGTTTAATTGACCGCTAACGGTTAAGTTGGTTTCTTTGCCGAAGAAGTCTGCATTGTCATCCACGTTTCCGTCTTCATTTTTTGGAAGCTGGTTCAGATCCATGGATGTCACACGGAACATTTCCCCAGCACCTTCTGTATCGCTTCCAGTAATAATCGGTGTATGGACATAAACAAAGCCTTTTTCCTGGAAGAATTTATGTATGGCATAAGATGCAAGAGATCTTATTCTGAAAACGGCTGAGAAGGTATTGGCTCTCGGACGTAAATGAGCGATGGTTCTTAAATATTCAAGAGAATGTCGCTTTTTTTGTAATGGATAATCTGTATTAGATAATCCTTCAACAACAATTCTTGTCGCTTTAATTTCAAAAGGCTGTTTCATTTCAGGAGTTGGGACAAATTCACCTTCTATTAAAACAGAAGAGCTAATCGGTAACTTCGTAATTTCTTTGAAGTTCTCTAGCGTATCCTCAAAAACCACTTGTACACTCTTAAAAAATGTTCCATCGTTTAACTCCATAAAGCCAATTGATTTGGAATCGCGAAGAGTACGGATCCATCCTGAAATTTGAATCGTTTTGTCTGTGAAATTTTCTTGATTTCTGTATAAATCTTTTACTACGGTCTTGATCATAGTAACCTCCATACGGTATTTTTCAATAAAAAAAGCCTTCTATCCCCAAAGAAAGGGACGAAAGACTAACTTCCGCGGTACCACCCAAATTGTCATAATATGACCAACTTCATACTGCTTATCCCAGTCAATAACGTTCTGGTAACGTCTAAGCCTACTTGAGAATATCTCTTTCGGTTAGAACTCAGAGGTGTTCTTCATTCTTGCTTCATCTTCAGGCTTCCACCGTCCCCGAATCGCTATAGAGTCTAGCAAAAACTACTCTCCTCTTTATCGCTTTAAGTATATAGAGTTTTTTTAATTATATTGTAATAATTTATCACAAAATATCATTATTTGTCTAGTTTCCCCAAAAAATAATGGGGAATTCTTAGGAATCACTGAAAAACAGGATTGAGCGATAGACAAAATAGTTAATTTAAAAGCAACTGATATCATTGGGTTAGAGATCGATTAAGAATAAATAGTGTTAAGAAATAGGAACAATGCCTGTAAGTAGGGACGTTCATTCTCTATTTAAAATTTAGTTTTAACACAGAACAATGATCCGATAAGGTGTTGTTTGGGCGGGGATACTTTTGGTGGATGGACCATAAATCACAATTAAATCTCGGTTCGCTGGATTTCTTGAGAAGGGTTGCCCATTGGTTAATAAGACTTGCGTGTAGGAAGAAAAATTTAATTTTAACTGTCCATCTTTACTCATGAACTGCTGATTAAAGAAATCAACTTTAACATTTTGAAAAGGGGAATCTTTTACCATTATGAGCGCACGATATTGAGGGGGATAAATAAGAGGAACAGGTGCATCTCCATCATAATATCCAGTTATTCGATCTCCAATTGCCACGATAACATGGTCTACAAAGTAAGTGGTGGGTGTAACGACGAAATTTACCACTGACCCCGTTTCGTTTTCTACGGTGAATAATTTATAGCAACCTTCTCCATTTTGCCCGATGTTAAAGTCTTGAATACTCGTGACAATCCCTTGAAAAGAATAAAAATTAGTCATTCCCATACCTCCATTATGACAGGCTCTCTAGCATCCATCTTAAAATCAGAGTGATATCTTGTGTACACCATATGTAGGTGAAAACCTATGTGATTATGTGAATGCCTATAAATGGCTGTTTCTTTTACGATTAAGGTTCATTGAACAAATGTACATGATGGCTCCAATTTTCCAAGGCCTTTTACTAGGAACCTACGATTTTAGGCAAAGGCACATTTCCAAGAGGTCAAGTTGCTAGGATAATGCCTAAAGAATAGGATGATGTGAACTTACAAAGTAAGGAGTGCATCCTATGTATCCAAGTTATGATCATTTGTATAATCAAAATCCTTATCAATGGGATTCTTATTTATCCTTCAGCCCCTATCTAGAGAATATCCCTTACAGCGCAGACATTGAAGAAAGACAATTTGGCCAAATGTTTCCTCCAATCGGGTTGCCACCAGGACTATCAGGACCGCCAGGATCTCAACCTCCGTTTGGGCCGCCCGGTGGTCAAGGCCCAGGTGGTGGACCACCAACATCACCGCCGCCATCATTTGTTCCCACACAAACACAACAAGTCGGAACCTTTGCTGTCGATCCAGGTGGCATCAGAAGATGTTTATTCAGGTATACGTACGTATGGCTAAGAGGCTTTGAACAATTTTGGTTCTATCCAATCTTTGTTGGTCGAAACTCTGTCGCCGGGTGGCGTTGGACTGGGTATCGATGGGTTTATTTCGGAATCAGCTTGAGGCAAATTCAATCGTTTACTTGCGTTTAACCATGAATATTCGTTGGTGTAAGATTTATAGAATGCAAAATTGCGATACTTTAAAAGGGTATCGTTTTTTTCATTCATTGATAAAACTTATTGTGAACCAGTAACGTTGAAGTTACCGGTGAAATAAATGTTGGAGAAAAAGTGATTTTTGAATAAGGCATTTATTTGTTCAATTGAAGGGTGCTTCAGTTTAATTAGCTGCTAACGCAGCGTTTATTATTGTTTATTCGATTTAGGTGGCAGGTAAGCGACAGAAGAGGAATTGGGCACGTCAATGTAGAATTCTTAGAAATATTGTGTGCTGGTAATTTTAATTGATAAATTGGGGAGTTCAAGAATGAAAACTGACCACTTGGTTGGGAAACTTTGACCACAAATCTAATTTTTAGAGGGGTTAGACGAATAAACATAGGGTGTGGCTAAAAGGCTCGACCAATCACATAACAAGATAGACAGTCAAATCTGATGGTTCTCTTAAACATCGGGTCAGGATAGTGGTAGTAGAAAGATAGAGTTAAAGATGCTGTTTCATTGTCAAGGAATAGAGTTTCTTATATTCAACTTTTTTTAAAAATGTGAGGTAACGATAACGATGAAATATAGTAAAACATATATTGATAACTTTTTTACTAACATTAATGATTATCATTCAATGGTTGAATTGTTAGTTATTGCCTATACAGAATTTAGGGAACGAGACACCTTGCCAGATTGGTATGTTGAATTAAGAGAGATGATGAATTGGCAAGCACAGTCCGAGAGATCAGGTGTTTGTACCTATTATGAAACACTAAATGATGTTTCAGCTACCATCGTTATTCGCAACCTAGAAACAAAAGAAGAAAATGAGATTCTCACTATGTTTAACATGGGGATAAACAAATATAATGATGAGACCATTATGGAACACATTGATCAATGGATTTTGGAGAATGAAGAAAAGATAGAAAAATATTTAATGAATCTATTAGTAAGCAATAAAGACTGGTTTTATCGTATTTAACTTGGGTTCCTTACTAATGGCAAGTACTGCTAAAGGTTGTGGAGTATATATGGATAAACTGGACCAAAAGAATATGCTATGGAATCAACTCCATAAAAAGTTATCTGTTTTGGGTTATAGAAAAAATACATCAAGAAAATCTTTTTGGAAGCCATTTGAATTTGGAAAAGTAGCGATTCATGTATCTTTTATAAACCACCATGATGACTTTGATTTAACTGTGGATGTCGGGATTCGGTTTGACGTACTGGAAGAAATCAAAAATAAACATCATACGTTATTAAGTGCAAAAGAGAAAAACCAAACTTTCAGTATTGGTGCAGAACTCGGTCATTTGTCTGAAGGGAAAATGAAAAGGTGGACAATAAACAAAGAAAGTGACATTGAGCTAATTTCAAACAATATTTATAAAACGATTGAAATAGTTGCATTTCCCTACATTGAAAAATACTCAATTATGGAAAATGCTTTTAAAGGGTGTCTGGACGATGGGAAAGAAAGTTGGTTTCTAACAAGTATTGATTGTAAAAGAGCCATGAACGCTGTTGATTTCACTAAAATTCTGAATAAAACAGATCAGATTGATGAAATCATTCGAGACAAGATTAAATTTCTTGAAGAGAAAAATGACTTTGGGCTTCCTATATTTAAGACGTTTGCAAATGATGTTCGAGGAAGTATAAGTGCTAACGGGTAGCGGATCAATAACAAACAATCGCTTCCTCTTATTAAAGTACGGGAAGGATCCTTCAATAGGGAAGGGACCTTTATTTCTTTGTGTTTTTAGAACGTCTTGCTATAATAAATACTACAGTTGTAAAAGTAGGAGGGTTCTCATGAAGGGGATTCCACAAATATCAGAAGCAGAATTTGAAGTGATGAAGGTTATATGGGACTTTGAGCCGATTTCGACTCCTGAGGTAGTCGAGAAATTATCGAATAAAAATGATTGGAAGCCTAATACCATTCACACCATGCTGGCGCGCCTAGTTAAGAAAAAGGCCTTACAGGCAAGGAAAGATGGCCGCGTGTTTGTTTATACTACACTTGTTGAAAAGAACGAATATGTTGAGCATAAAAGTAAATCCTTTCTTCAGCAGTTCTTTGGCGGCACTTTAAATTCAATGGTATTAAATTTTATTGAAAATGATAAGTTATCGAAAGAAGATCTTTCGGAGTTAAAAGAAATACTTTCCAAGCGGGACAAGAAAGGGGAAAAATAGTGGATACCATCCTGCTACGGATTTTCGTTAGTACAATCGTGGTATCCTTCTTGATTTTTGTCATTCTATTCATCAAAAAGCTATTAAACCCTCATATGACGGCGAAAGCCCATTATCAAATTTGGTATTTCCTTTGCATACCTATCCTTGCGGGATTCTTACCTTGGAATACTTTTCGACTTGGAGAAGGAATTCGCTATTTTAAAAGCTTCCTTTTTATTCATAGTGACGAGCTTTCCAAGAGTGATAGGATGAACGGAGTGGATGCCACTCAAGCACCAAATAGTGATTTATTACATGATTTCACGGTATCGGTTAACAAGTCAACGCCCGATTTCATCTACCAAACCCTTTTTATCGTTTGGATAATTGGAGTGGTTCTTTTTGTTGTGGCTGCTGTTTATTCAAACTATCAAATCCATCAAATGAAAAAGTCAGCTGCGGCTGTACATAACCAAAAGTTAATGGAACTATTAGAAGCGTGCAAAGAGTTGGTTGGGGTGAAAAGAAACATTAGGCTGCGGGAGACCTTGCTTATTGCCTCGCCGATCACGGTGGGGATTTTTCGACCTTATATATTTTTATCAAGCAAAACACGAGAAGATTTCTCGTTAAGTGAATTAAAGTACGTGTTTTTGCACGAGCTGCAGCATCAGAAAAGCAAGGATTTGTTTGTAAATTACGTCATGTGGTTGTTTCGTATTTTTTATTGGTTTAATCCGATTGTTTGGTATGCCATAAAAAGGATTCAACTCGACCGGGAATTAGCCTGTGATGCTTCCGTTTTAAATCTCTTGGAGGAGCGTGAATATATCGAATATGGCCATACCATCATCCGGTTTGCAGATAAGAAACATGATCAAACCCTTGGACAGTTTGCGCCAGGGATCGGGGGGACCAAAAGGCACATCAAACAAAGAATCCTGTCTATTGCAAGCTTCTCTAGCGAATCTCGATACTTAAAATGGAAAAGCAAGGTCATCTGTTCGATTTTAGGAATGGTCGTGCTAGTCATTACTCCAATGACCACTGTTATTGCTAGCCCAGATGATGTGTATCAGTTTAACGAGAAGAATGTGGTCTATGAGGATTTAAGCTCCTATTTTGAGGGGTACAAGGGCAGTTTTGTTTTATATGATTCTTCTAAAAATCACTATCAAATTTTTAATCGTGAGCTGAGCCAGCAAAGGATTTCTCCTAATAGTACCTATAAAATCTATTCTGCCTTATTTGCATTGGAATCCAATGTGATTACCCCGAATAACAATGAACAGGTTTGGGATCGGAAACCTCACCCCATTCCAGAGTGGAATCAAAATCAAAATTTAGCGACCGCTTTGAGCCATTCCGTGAATTGGTATTTCCAGAATACCGATCGAGAGGTAGGGAGAAAGAAACTGCAAGAGTATTTTCACAAAATAGAATACGGGAATGAGGATCTTACAGGGAATTTGGACAGCTACTGGATGGAATCTTCCTTAAAAATATCACCGATTGAACAAGTCCTATTATTATCCAAATTAGGAGAAAATCAGTTGGGTTTTAAAACTGAAAATCTCCAAGCGGTAAAACAGGCGATATTCATAGAGGAGCAAAAGAATAGCATGTTGTATGGGAAAACGGGAACCGGTATGATTAATGATAAGAATGTAAATGGCTGGTTTATTGGCTTTGTTGATAAAGATGAAGATCGTTTTTATTTTGCCATTAATATTCAAAATAAAGATGGTCAGGCACAAGGAAGCAAGGCAGCAGAGATTGCCAAGCAGATTCTGCATCATAAAAAGATCTATGAATAAAGAACCTAGAGAGGCTGGTCCTTCCTTTTTAGGTTTTTCTGGCCCTAAATACTACATTTGTAGTATGTAAGCTATAATATACTACTTTTTCTTACTAAAGGAAAAAGACAACAAAAGGAAGAATTGAATTGACACCTAATTATTACAAGTGTAGTATTAATCACGAAACTTAATACTACACTTGTAATATTAGGTGGTGCATAAATCAAAATTGGTGAAAGGAGGAAATTCAACCCCTGCATTTTGGGTAGAAAAGATCAAATGAGTTATAGATAGAAGATGTGCCGCAAGAAGATTTCATGGTGCATGAAAAACAGGAGATTAGTAGAAAACGTGTTGCATGAAGAGTATTGATCCTTGAAAAACGGGATAAGTAGTAGAACGTCTATCGTGCCCGGATGGAGGAGGAAGAGCAGAAAAAGTGTCGCATGAAAAACAAGAGAATAATAGAAAACGTATCTTGTGATTGTCCAAATGCTTGCTCCTTCACTATCATTCACTCTGTCCTGGTATACGAAGTTCATACATCATTTTAAAAATACTGCTGGTCAATAGTCAATCTTGTTTGCCAAAACATAAACATTAAAATGAAACCCACTTAACCGATTACTAAAAGAAAGGGGTAAAGATTTTGAAGATACAACATAATCATGACAGAATGTATCGTATTATAATTTCTCTGCTAGTGCTAGTGGTTGCCATTGTATCCCTAGGCGGCTGGTCTATGAGTAACCATAGCCTTTTTGACAAGCCAGGAAAGGCGGTCAAGAAAACACCTAAATCCCCTATACACCGTGAGTTTGCAGAACTCGAGAGAAAATTTGACGCACGGATCGGGGTCTACGCGATTGATACAGGCACCAATCGGACCGTCTCCTATCGACCACATGAGCGTTTCGCTTACGCATCTACATACAAAGCTCTGGCCGCGGGTGCATTGCTGCAGCATTACTCAATAAGCGAACTCGACGAGCTAGTTACATATTCCAGTGAGGACCTCGTTCCGTATTCACCTGTCACAGAAGTTAACGTAGATACCGGGATGACTCTTCGGGAAGTGATAGAGGCTGCTGTTCGATTTAGCGACAACACCGCAGGGAACCTTTTATTAGAAAAACTAGGAGGTCCTGAAGGGTTTGAAACAGCACTGAGAAAGATTGGCGATAATGTCACCCAAGTGGATCGCTACGAAACGGATTTGAACTCAGCCGTTCCTGGGGATATTCGGGACACTAGCACACCAAAAGCACTTGCTACCAGCCTCCAGGCTTTTGCAGTAAGCGAATTGCTCTCTCCTGAAAAACGGATGCTCCTGATAGATTGGATGAGGGGAAATTCCACTGGTAATGAATTAATCCGTGCTGGTGCACCAATAGGTTGGGAAGTTGACGATAAAAGCGGGGCAGGGAGCTATGGAACACGGAATGACATTGCGATTGTTTGGCCACCGAATAGAGCTCCCATTGTGATTGCCGTTCTATCCAGCCGCAATACACAGAATGCCGCCTATGATAATGCACTTATAGCAGAAGCTGCCAAGGTCGCACTTAATTCTCTGAGGTGAATTTAATTAACAAAATTCCCCATTGCATCAGTAAACAGACCGGTCATTTTGTCGTCTTATACACACATATCAGGAATACTAAAAGGGGGGGAATCATGAAGATTCCCCCTGTAGATCAGAAGACAATAGGGGACAAATCGATGAAATGCCCAATACTGCCCGTTTTGTCTAGAGTTTTAGATTGATAGAAAAAGATTAGGTTACATCCCTTTTTGGGTTATCTTTATTTCCATAGCTCAGGACCCAGATAGGTATGACCTAGAAAATGCTCATTTCTTCTGCTGCATTTTCGTTTGCCTGATCCAGATAAAATTCCGATACTTTTACATCTGGTGCGATTAACGGATGGTGACGAAGGGTGCGAACAATCTTTTCAACCTGATCGGTTAAGGAGTTGCTGCCTTCTAACCATTCTTTTAAACTCTGTTCAGGAAATTCAGGTTGGCAATGGTTCAATAGATAATCTAATGTTGTTCTTTTCTCTTGTAACTCTTTTTGACCGTATATTTTAGTAAGTGCGTCTTCTGAATCCTTTTGACTATCTTTTGAGGAAACGACAACGATTTCTTCAATGTTATGCTGATACACATTTATGATAATGTCTCTCATCAGGTCGCCAAAAGGTTGTAAAAAGACTGGCCCATCATTTTGTAGGATGATGATTTCATCTCTGTTAATCGAAGTCGATTTTTTTATAAAACCTTCCCATTCGGACTCCGAACCGATCACAAAATATAATGTTTTTTTCTTTTTATCTCTATTCATCACATACACTCCATAAAAATTTGAGATTTGTTTGCCTCCTAGACAACGTTCATATTGAATCGTCTGAGTACTTAACTTGAACTACGAAGGATTATTGTAATTTACTTTCTAAGTCCTCTGACAGCTTGAAAACCATCACTCGTTCTCCGGTGTTTGTACTGATATCCGTGAAAAAACTCTTTACAGTGGAACCTGTTATATTGAAAATAATCTCCTTTAAATCTTCAATTCCTGATTCCACCAAACCGTTTCGGTTCTCTTTTATGGATAACAAACCTTCGATATTCTGACAGAGAGAATATTCAGCAGGCGTTAAGATCCCGCGTAAATCCACAATAATCATATCTCGTAAAATATCGGTTTTCACCGAAACGGACCCACGTCCAAGGTAACTTTTTTCCCACTGTGTTAAAGCTTGGCTGATTTCAGCTTCAAGCGTTCCTTTTGATTTTTTATCCATTTCTTTGTTCCCCCTAATACAAAACATATAACAATAATCGTCTTTCTTTTTAAGTAGGCTCTTTTCTTGAATTTGTTGCTTTTGAAGCAATTAAATGGCTATGTAATATTAATGAGAAAAGAGCTTGCAAACTTTAAACTTTACTACCTTATGAACTTTTAAAATTGGTTTTAGAAAAATCATTTTATGAAAACAGCCTTTGAGATAAATGCTTATCCTAGTATGTACATCTATGAAAGATGACTATCTTCTTTATAGAATCTTTTTATCATGCTATACGTGACGATCATTCAGTAGGGGATAGAGCAACCCTCCACTGAATGAAGTTTCACCATATTTTGACCATCATGTTGGTTCCCACTCCCGGCACCTCGCTTTCCTGAGGGCAGACCGGAAGTCTCCTTGTCATTTTTTATCCTAGTTTATGACCAACTCTCCCAAACTCCTTCGTCATCAATCGAAGCAAGACGAATCCAGCCATTTTGAATTTTTTGCTGAAAAGCAGGCTGCTGTTTTAATAACTTTTCAACAGACTCTTTTGGAGCTTGAATCACCACTAGCAATCGAAGGGGAGCATGATAAAGCTCTTCGTCAGATTTCATCACAGACTGCCAAGGAAGTCCGGATAATAAATCACTCGCATTTCCTTGCATAACACCGATCCCGGAAGTGACCGTTTGCGTCGCCTTATTTCCACTTCCATAAAAATGAGGGGCAACCGTAGACGCGTAATATTGCAAGTTAATCCATTGCGCAACGGTCACAGGGCCAGCGATGATGTTTTCTAGTGTACGCCCATTATGATCATTTTGCCAGTTATAGTTATGAAGGAATGCGCGGCCTTCTAAGTTGAGATCGCGGGTTAGCATGCGGTCTCCAATAATAAATGTGGCGTTTCGTGCGAGTCCCCATTCGGGGCGAACCTCGCTCCAATCTTCTGTTTTCGTTTGTGCTTCATCGCGACCATTCTTCCTGTTATTCCCGATCTTTGGCAGGTTTATGATTCTCTCAGAACTCGCTGCTTCACTGACTTTTGGCAACGCCTTAGTGATTTGGTCAAAGGCGTTTTTCGCTGCTTCTGAAAGTTCAGGAACATAAAGCCATTGTAGCTCATCAAGGGAGGTGATATGCTCCGCTGCCGCAAAAACGGTCTCTTTCGGAATTGTAATGCCCTCAGTCGCGAGACGTTGTCTCACTTTTGGTAGATTGCACAAAGTGGCCAGTACTCGAGCATTAAACCCACTGGACGCGCCACCACATGCACCACAGTCGAGGGCAGAAGCATAAGGATTGTTTGTGCTATGACTCCGATGGCCGCAAATGACCACCAAAGGTGAGAAGTGGTCCGTCAGTCCCATCATCGTTAGAGCTTGCTTTGCATAAAACACTTTTTCTCCATCTGTAAACCCAAGTGGCAACTCACTATCACATGAATGGACATGGTCAAGTGTTAATTCAGTAGTAGGTTTCCGAATCAAGGTGTTCCGAATTTTACCGAAAGCCTCTCCTGTTTTACGTGGCATCAAGCTTCTCGCCATCATTTGCAAGCTAAGCCAAGGGCCACTGATCTCTGGTAGCAACAAACTACTTAGTAAGTTCTGTTTCATTGTTTTAAAAGTAGTGCTAAGTGAATGGGAAACCTGCTGTTGTTGGTTATATTTTTCGAATTCACTATGAGATGAGGTTTCTTTCACTTTATATTTTGGTTTGAACATAACCGGTAAGGAGTTATGAGTATGGCTGCTGCCAAGCTCGTTTGTCTCAATTGGCAAACCGAAAAACCCAGCCGTGCCAAACGTTTCAAACTCTCCAGCTTGTTCTAGTTTGCGTCGAAAAGGCTCTGAGCGAACATCAATGCAAAAAACAAATTGCGCTAGGGGAGTCTGTTCTTCTTTTAAGGGTAATGGCTGTGCTGTCAGCATGGTTTTAACATGATCTTCGTAGGTTTGTTCCCATGCTTCAAGCCAAAGTCGATTGCGGGTCACCTGATCAAAACGATAGGCAAGCGTTAAACGTGCTTTTATTTCATTCGAAAATAATTGTGACCACGCGTTGATCGACATTTCGCCCCAACTTAGCCAGGCAGCAATCAAATCTTCGGTCATAACGATTTTCGCGATGCTTTGTTCAGGAATCGGAAGATAAGGTTCTATCAATGCATATTCCATCGAAACTCGAACAGCCAAATACTCCGTTAGCAGAGAAGAATTGTTGGACGATTGTTGGGAACGCCACAACATCATGCCGGCCCAGCCTGGTAATGCAAGCAAATGTGCTTCTAGATACTCTTGCACTTGAGAGTAGGGGACATTTAGTTTTAACAAAACTTCCTTCAATGCCTGCTCGGCGTCTTGAGGCGAATCCCTTAATTGTTTACGGATAGTTTGACGAAGCTCAGGGTCAAATTGGACCAGTTTCCGCCATGCTTGATAAAACCCTTCTTCACGATGTGGCATCGACCATACCGCCTGGGACTCATCTAAAAACAACTTGCACCACTTGATCATCTGGTGATCAAGCTCTTTCCCCAGACTTTCATCTCCCATTTGTTCAAAGAGTTGACAATAAGTTCTTACTGAATGTTTTTCCGTTAGCATAGGTCCAAGATGGCTTAGTTTGGTTGCCAGCTTTTTCAATTTGGCGGCTGACACTGATTTGGGTTGGGGGGATTGCATAAGAGCATTTCGACAGAAGCGTTCGGCAACCTTACGATCCAGTTTAAGAGATTGCGAGTCAAGCCAATGATTCAATCCCACTTCTAAAAATTCAGCTTTAATGTCTCCTTGATTATGGGCAAACTGAAAAGCGGAGTATTGGGGATAAAGATCAAGGTCACCAAAGTCCTTGAATCGGCGTGCGACCTGTTCAAATGTTTGTTCCTCCAAGCCTACCCAAGGATTTCGGGCCGCAAACGTGTTAATCGGACCAAGCGGGGAGATTACGTTACTGGCTAATGTTACGAGTTCGCTTAGATCCGCACCAAGGTAATCAAATTCTTTTTCAAATTTTACATTTCTATCTAACGGTAATATGGCGTTCATCATCAAATCCCCCTTTAGACATTGATTTTTTTAGGGCTCTTTTCTCAAACTTTGTAGTTTTTAGAGATAAAATAAAAAATATCAGCTTTGCTTTCTCTAACAAGCAACTTACATCACGAGAAAAGAGCCAGCAAACTTAGTATGAACGAACAAAATGGCTTATTCAGCGTTAAAATCGGCTTTAGGATTTTAACAACAATCTTTACGAGAGAAGCCTTTTAAGTGAATAGGATGGTTTTCTACCATTTTCGTTTGAGGCTCTCCTAGGCGAATGAGCCATAGATATAGGATGGCAAATGCTTTTGACGAAGGATTTCGAACAAGCCAGACACTAACTAGCAGACCAGCTAACAAGATCACTAGGAATACAAGAGCAACAGGTAAAGATGGTTGCACACCGTTCGGTACAGCTGAATGTAACAAACTTTCAAAGACGAAATGGATGCCTGTGTACACCAATGCCACACCGACAAAAAGGATGATTCCAGCCATGCGTCCGATTAGTCCTTGCCCAGAAAGAACGAGTTGTGTCCAAGCAATATAAGCGGACCATCCTAAAATGAAAGCACTGACCAATAGATATCCGTTACCAGCTGAGGTGAACCAAAAAGTCATCCCGACAAGCACACCTAAAAGCATTCCAGAGATTCTTCTATTTAATGCAGGCAGTCCTGGTAACTGGAGTTTTGGATTTTTCTGTTGAATCGCCGAACCAGCTTGTAAAAAAAGAGTCGATTTAAATAATCCATGTAACACGGCGTGAATCATCGCGGCCAAATATGCACCCAACGCACACTGAATCAACATAAATC
>Ga0182742_1002577_pt1 | contig 19729 bp, 17 predicted proteins | sample eDN5th37CBELigMG_FD_128880 | JGI IMG/M metagenome (GOLD analysis project Ga0182742, IMG submission 128880) | Enriched Miracle-Growth compost microbial communities from Emeryville, California, USA - eDNA 5th pass 37_C BE-Lig MG (version 2)... ... | reverse complement strand
GGGTTGTTCGCATAGGCCTGCGACAGCGCCTCCTGCAGCGTCTGACCCCGCGCCACGCCCCCCCACACCACAGGCGCCATCAGCACCACCGTTCCCAACACAACTCGCATTCCCGCGGTGATCATCGGCGCATGTCCTCTGGCGGCAGAAAGAAAGGGATCATCGGGCCGGGGCGGTGGGCGCCACCAGCCCGTCGCTCCAGATGTTGCCGGGCTCCGGCCGCAGCGGCGCCGCGCCGGAGGGCGTGCCCTCGATGCTCCGCATGGTGGTGCCGCCACCAACATCCGGCGCGGAGCCGCCGCTGGAGCAGGCGGCCATCAGGACCGGCAGGGCCAGCCCGGCCAAGCGCACCAAAATACGCATGGGTTCGTTCTCCTCAGGAAGCGGGCTTTGCCGCCGTGCAGCTCAGAAAGCCACGGACTGCGGCGCAGACCTCGCCCGACAGGGTGAAATCCGCCTCGCCGCGCAGCCACTCGTTGAGGAAGCCGCCGATCAAGGCCTGGAGGACCAGCGCCGCGCGCTCAGGTGGCCAGTCCGCGGACAATTCACCACGCTCCGAGGCGCGGCGGAAGCTGTCATGCAAGGTGGCGCGGATGGCGGCATCTGCCTGCCGGCGGCGAAGCAACGCGGGAGCCATATCAGCCACGTACTCGCAGCGTTGGAGCATAATGGTCAACAGGCGCCGCCGGCGCGAATCATTCTCGAGCTCGGACAGCGCCGTGGTGATGGAACAGGCCATGTGCTCAAGCGGAGGCGCGGCCTCGTCACTGCAAAGCCGGCGCTTCATTTCGTCCTGCAGCAGGACCAATCTTTCGTCAAGCGCCAGGAACAGGCCGAGCTTGTCGCCGAAATGCCAGTGCACCGCCCCTCTCGTGCAGCCCGCGAAACGCGCTATCTCATCAAGGGAGGCCCGAGCTACGCCACGCTCAAGGAAAACATGCTCCGCGGCATCTAGCAGGGCCTCGCGCGTCTCATCGGCTTCCTGTTTTGTGCGGCGCGCCATTTCCGACCTTGCGAGTTGAGATCGTCTCTTTATATACATACACGAAGGTATCTTTACAAGCCTCAGCCCGCTACCGCAGCCCTCTTACTGGAGGTTTCATGGCGCTCCTGTTCCGCCGTGGGCTCGCCGCCCTCGGCCTTTTCTTGCTCGCTGCTCCCGCGATGGCGCAGCAGCCCGGCGGCGGCCCTCCGGCGGTGGGGGTCTCACAGGTCGCCCGGCGGGCTGTCACCGAAACCAACACCTTCATCGGGCGCATCGAGGCGGTCGATCGCGTGGATATCGTGCCGCGCGTGACGGCCTTCCTGGAGAAGGTGGCGTTCGAGGAAGGCGCCGAGGTGAAGCAGGGCGACCTGCTGTTCCGCCTGGAGCGCGGCCCCTTCGAGGCGCAGCTGCAGATCGCCAAGGCCGCTGTGGCAGAAGCTGAGGCGCAGCTTCAGAACGCCAACATCACCCTCAACCGCGCCCAGTCGCTTCTGAACACGCCCGCGGGGCAGCGCTCGACGGTAGATACGGCCGTGGCGGCGCAGCGCACCGCCCAGGCGCAGCTGCTCTCTGCCCAGGCGCAGGTGCGCCAGGCGCAGATCAACCTGGACTATACCGAGATCCGCTCGCCGATCGCCGGGCGCATCGGCCGGACCAGCGTGACGGAGGGCAACGTCGTCACGCCCAGCTCCGGCGTCCTGACGAGCATCGTCAGCCAGGACCCGATGTACGTCACCTTCACCGTGCCGGTCCGCACGATGACCGAGGTGCGCCAGCGCTACGCATCGCGCGGAGGGCTCGCTGCCGTGCAGCTGCGGGTGCAGCTTCCGGACGGCCGGACCTATGACCAGGTCGGCCATCTGGACTTCATGGACATCGATGTCGGCCGCGACACGGACAGCGTGCTGCTGCGCGGCCGCATTCCCAATCCCCAGACCCCCGAGGGCTATCGCGAGCTGACGGCCAATCAGTTCGTCAACGTCATCGTCGAGGCGGTGCAGCCGGTGGAGATGCTCACCGTGCCGCGCGCTGCCCTGCTCAGCGACGCCCGCGGCGACTTTGTCTATGTCGTCGGCGACAACAATACGGCCGAGCGGCGCGGCGTGAAGATGAGCCCGCAGTCCACGCCGGAGCTGGCGGTGATCGCCGACGGCCTGCGCGAGGGCGAGCGTGTGGTGGTGGATGGCCTGCAGCGCGTGCGGCCGGGCAGCCCGGTGATGCCCGCCCCCGCCGATGCGAACGCCTCGGGCGCTGACACGCCGCGCCAGGGAGGCTGAGCGCATGATTTCCTCGGTCTTCGTCGACCGGCCGCGCCTCGCGATCGTCATCGCCATCGTGATGACCATCGCCGGCGCGCTGTCGCTCACGCGCATTCCGGTCTCGCAGTTTCCTGACATCGTGCCACCGCAGGTGCAGGTCAGCGCCACCTATCCCGGCGCCTCGGCCGAAGTGGTCGAGGCGGCGGTGGCCCAGCCGCTTGAGGCGCAGATCGTCGGCGTCGACCGCTCGATCTACATGAAGAGCAACAGCGGCAACGACGGCAGCTACTCGCTCAACGTCAGCTTCGAGCTGGGCACCGACCCCAATATCAATACCGTCAACGTCAATAACCGCGTCCAGGCGGCAATGGCGCTGATGCCGGCCGAGGTGCAGGCCCAGGGCATCAGGGTCGAGAAGCGCTCCTCCTCGATCCTGCAGGTGCTCTTCCTCTACGCCGACAAGCAGGGACAGTACGATCCCCTCTACCTGACCAACTACGTCACGCTGAACATCCTGGACGAGCTGTCCCGGACGCAGGGCGTCGGTTCCGCCACGCTGTTCAGCCGCCAGAACTACGCGATGCGGATCTGGTTCGACACGCAGCGCCTGACGAGCCTGAACCTGGCGCCCTCCGACGTCATCACCGCCATCCGCTCGCAGAACGTGCAGGCGCCGACCGGCCGCATCGGTGCCGAGCCGGTGCCCAGTGACCAGCAGGTGCAGCTCAACGTCCGCACGCAGGGCCGACTCACCACGCCGGAGCAGTTCGGCGCCATTGTGCTGCGCGCCAACCCGGACGGCTCCGTGCTGCGCGTGCGCGACGTCGCGCGCGTTGAGATCGGGGCGCAGAACCAGGACGTCAGCACCCGCCTGAACGGGCAGGACGGCGTCGGCATCGGCCTCTATCTCGCTCCCGGCGCCAATGCGGTGCAGACTGCCACCGCCGTGGAACAGACGATCAGCCGCGTGCGCGAGCGCATGCCGCAGGGCATGACCCTGCGGCCGGTCTTCGACACGACCATCTTCGTCAGTGACACCATCCACGAGGTTCTCAAGACCCTGCTTGAGGCCTTCGTGTTGGTCGCAGTGGTGGTGTTCCTCTTCCTCGGCAACATCCGCGCCACCTTCATTCCGATCATTGCCGTCCCGGTCAGCCTCATCACCACCTTCGCGGTGCTGCTGATGCTCGGCTACTCCGCCAACACGGTCTCGCTGCTGGCCATGGTTCTGGCCATCGGCATCGTGGTGGACGACGCCATCGTGGTGGTCGAGAACGTCGAGCGGGTGATGGAGGAGGAGCCGGAGCTCACGCCGGCGCAGGCCACCAAGAAGGCAATGGCCCAGATCACCGGGCCGATCATCGCCATCACCCTGGTGCTGCTCTCGGTCTTCGTGCCGATCGGCTTCATCCCCGGCCTGTCCGGCGTGCTGTTTCGCCAGTTCGCGGTGACCATCAGCGCGGCGATGTTCATCTCCGCCATCAACGCGCTGACCCTCTCGCCCGCGCTCTGCGCCGTGTTCCTGCGGCACAGCGGCCCGCGGCGCGGCATCATGGCCTGGGTGGGCCGCCGCATCGACAACGTGCGGGACGGCTATGCCGCCATCGTGCGCCGCCTGCTGCGGCTGGCCATCGTCTCGGTGGTGCTGGTGGGCGCCTTCGGCTTCGGCGCCTACACCATCGCCAGTCGCGTCCCCGCGGGCTTCCTGCCGCAGGAGGACCAGGGCGCTTTCATCATCGCCTTCCAGTTGCCGGACGGGGCCGCCCTGCCCCGTACCAGCCGCGTCGTCGCCGATATGGAGCGGCGGCTGAAGGAGCTGCCGCAGGTGCGGGATGCCGTCGCCATCGTCGGCTTCTCGCTGCTCGACGGCGGCGCCAGCTCCAGCTCGGCCACCATGTTCGTGCAGCTCAAGGAGTTCAGCGAGCGCACGGGGCCGGGCGATACGGTGCAGGCGCTGATCGGCCGGATCTTCGCGGAGAGCCAGCAGATCCGGAACGCGCAGATCATCCCGATCAACCTGCCGCCCATCATCGGCCTCTCCACCGGCGGCGGCTTCGAGTACCAGCTCGAATCGCTGACCGGCGGCGACCCGACGGAGATCGGCAGCGTCATGCAGGCGCTGGTCGGCGCGGCCAACCAGGACCCGCGCCTGACCCAGGTCTTCTCGACCTTCAGCGCCCGCGTGCCTTCGATCTACCTGGATATCGACCGCGACAAGGCGCAGGCTCTCGGCCTGACCATGAGCGACGTGTTCTCGGCGCTGCAGGCGACGCTTGGCAGTAGCTTCGTGAACAACTTCAACCTGTACGGCCGCACATGGCAGGTGCTGGTGCAGGGCGAGGCGTCCGATCGCCGCGACACCGAGGATCTCTGGAACATCCAGATCCGCAACAGCCGCGGCGTCATGGTGCCGCTGCGCTCGATCGCCACCGCCAAGACGGTGGTCGGGCCGCAGACCATCACCCGCTACAACAACTATCGCTCCATCACCATCAACGGCAGCCCGGCGCCGGGTGTCTCCTCCGGCGACGCCATCGCGGCGATGGCCGAGATCTCGCGCAACACCTTGCCCGCCGGCTACACCTACGAGTGGACCGGCACCTCCTTCCAGGAGCAGAGGGCCTCCGGGCAGACGGGCGCCATCCTCGGCCTCGCCGTGCTCTTCGCCTTCCTCTTCCTGGTGGCGCTCTACGAGAGCTGGGTGATCCCGATCCCGGTGCTGCTCTCGGTGGTCGTCGGCGTGCTGGGATCGGTCGGCGCGCTGATGTTGGCCGGGATGTCGATGGACCTCTACGCGCAGATCGGCCTCGTCGTGCTGATCGCGCTGGCGGCGAAGAACGGCATCCTGATCGTCGAGTTCGCCAAGGAGCAGCGCGAGGCCGGCCGCCCCATCGCCGAGGCGGCGGCGATGGGCGCCAAGCTGCGGTTCCGCGCGGTGATGATGACCTCGATCGCCTTCATCCTCGGCCTGGTGCCGCTGGTCTGGGCCTCGGGCGCGGCCATGCTGGCGCGGCGCGCGGTCTCCACGCCGGTCTTCGCCGGCATGATCGCGGCCTCGACCATTGGCATCTTCCTGATCCCGATGCTCTACGTGGTGTTCCAGCGGATGCGGGAGGCGACGCATCGCCGCTTCCGCCGCCGCAGCCACCATGCGCACCGGGAGCGGGAGCACAGCGCGGCCAAGTGAGTCGCCGCACCCCGGCAACTCGCCGGGCGTGAAGCGGTTCCTGATGCGAGAATGCGGGGCGTCGCCGGCAGGCGGCGCCCCGTTCCGCATCGAGGACGCCGCATGGTCCAGCCCTCCGCCCTCTCTCGCCTGCCGCGGATCGTCATCATCGGCGGCGGTGCCGGCGGCGTGCATCTCGCCACACGCCTTGGAGGCAACCTCGGGCGACGGAAGCAGGCCGAGATCCTGCTGATCGACCGCGACTCAACGCATATCTGGAAGCCGCGCCTGCATGAGGTGGCCGCGGGCACGCTGGACACCGGACAGGAGCAGCTCGGCTTCGTCGTCCACGCGCATCGGCACCGCTTCCGCTTTATCCCGGGCGAGATGGTGGGACTGGACCGGGAGGCAAAACGCGTTCAGCTCGGTCCGCTGCGCGACCGCGCGGGCGCCGAGGTGCTCGGCCCCCGCACGGTGGAATACGACGTGCTGGTGCTGGCCGTCGGCAGCCGCGCGAATGATTTCGGCATCCCCGGCGTGCGCGAGCACTGCCACTTCATCGACAGCCGCGATCAGGCGGAGGACTTCAACACCGCGCTGCGCAACGAGACGATCCGCTGCCTCGCCGCGCCGGACAGTGCCACGCTGGACATCGCCATTGTCGGCGCCGGTGCCACAGGGGTGGAGCTGAGCGCCGAGATCAGCACCGCGCTCGACCTTGCCGCCGGCTACGGTTTCCCCGGCCTGCGCGACCGGCTGCGGCTGACCCTGATCGAGACCGCGCCGCGCATCCTCGGCGCCTTGCCTGAAAGGGTGGCCGAGGCCTCGCGGCGGGAGCTGGAGCGGCAGGGCGTCACGGTTCTCACCGGCGCACAGGTGGTCTCCGTGGATGCGGCGGCCTTACACCTGAAGGACGGGCGCAGCATTCCAGCGAAGCTGAAGGTTTGGGCAGCCGGCGTGGCGGCGCCCGCCTTTCTGCGCGAGGTCGGCGGGCTTGAAAGCGCCCGCAGCGGCCAGCTCGTGGTGCGGCCGACGCTGCAGACGACGCGCGACGACCACGTCTTCGCCATTGGCGACTGCGCCTGGTTCGTTCCCGCCGGCCAGGAGCGACCACTCGGCGCCACAGCGCAGGTGGCGCAGCAACAGGCTCGGCATCTGGCACAGGCCATTCCGGCGCTGCTGGAGGGCAGGCCGCTGCCGCAGTTCACCTACGAGCATAAGGGCGCCCTGGTAGCGCTCGGCCACTACAACGCTTTCGGCAGTCTAGGGCGCCTTGGCCTTCTGGGCGGCGGTACCTTCATCCAGGGGCGGCTGGCGCAGCTCAGCTACAATTCCCTCTACCGCCGGCACCAGCTTGCGCTGCATGGCTTCTGGCGCTCTCTGCTGTTTTGGGCCTCCGACCTGCTGCGCCGTGCGAGCACCCCGCCGGTCCGACTGGAGTGAGGCGCATGTCTGCGGCAGGCGGCGTAGGCTATAAGGCCGGCTGTGTCGTACGTATCCTCCTCCCCTGAGCCTTCCTCTCCCGACTGGGTCGCCGTTCTCGGCGGCGGACCTGCCGGCCTCATGGCCGCCGAGACGATCGCCGCCGCGGGCCATCGCGTGGTGGTCTTCGAGCGCATGCCCTCGCCCGGGCGGAAGTTCCTCATGGCCGGACGTGGCGGGCTGAACCTCACCCATTCCGAGCCGTTGCCCGATTTCATGCGCCGCTACGGCGGCGCCGAGGTGGCGCTGGCGCCGCATGTCGGCGCCTTCCCGCCCGAGGCGCTGCGGCAATGGTGCGAGGCGCTGGGCCAGGAGACCTTCACCGGAAGCTCAGGTCGCATCTTTCCGAAAGCCATGAAGGCTTCGCCGCTCTTGCGTGCCTGGCTGGAACGGCTGAGCGGGCTGGGCGTGGAGATCCGCACCCGGCATGAATGGCGGGGCTTCGACGCTGCGGGAGCTTTGCGCTTCACCAAGCCGCAAGGCGAGGCCACCCACCGGCCCGGAGCGGTGGTGCTGGCGCTGGGCGGCGCCTCCTGGCCACGCCTGGGCGCCGACGGTACCTGGACGGGTGCCCTGCCCGGCTTGAGCATCGCGCCCTTCCGGCCGAGCAATTGCGGCTTCCAGATCGCCTGGTCGGCGGCGTTCCGGGCCCGCTTCGCGGGGGCGCCGCTGAAGCGCATTGCCTTGACCTTTCAGGAGCGGACGGTACGGGGCGAAGCGGTGATCTCGGCGGAAGGGATCGAGGGCGGCGCGGTCTATGCCCTCTCCGGCCCGTTGCGCGATGCCATCGCAGCGCAGGGCGAGGCCTTCGTGATGCTCGACCTGCGCCCCGATCTCGAATCTGCGGAAGTGGTCCGCAGGCTGGCCTCACCGCGCCGGGGGCAGTCACTCTCCACTTTCCTGCGCAAGGTTCTGGCACTGCCGCCGGTCTCGATCGGCCTGCTGCAGGAAGCGCTTCACGGCGGCACGCCAGCCGAACGACTACCGGCGTTGATCAAGGCGCTGCCGCTGCGCCTGCTCGCTCCGCTCGGGCTGGAACGCGCCATCTCCTCGGCAGGTGGCATCGCCCTCACCGAGCTGGACGGAAGCCTCATGCTGCGCCGGCACCCCGGCCATTTCGCGGCGGGCGAGATGCTGGACTGGGAAGCGCCGACTGGCGGCTACCTCCTGCAGGCCTGCTTCGCCACCGGCCGCGTTGCGGGACGCGGCGCGGCCGCCTGGCTGGAGCGCCGCCGCGCCTTCCCGGAGCCATCACTGCGCTGAAGCTGCATCGAGACGGTTCTCGAAGACCAGGAGGAAGGGCGGCTTGTCCGGTGGCGCCGGCAGGACGCGGCCCTGCGCATCGGCGGGAAAGCGGCGGAGCACCACCGCGTCGAGCACGTTGCCGCCCACTGCCTGCACCCGGCCGGCCGCGCCAGCCACCACCACGTCGCAATGCATCGCGCGGAACTGTCCGGATTCGGCGAGACGCTCCTGCCAGTGCAGCAGCGGCACCCGGGAGCGGTCGGCGCAGAGCAGGTCGCCGGGCCGCGGAGCATAATCTGCCGGGTCATGGGGAAGGAAGGCCGCGGTGTCAGGATGCCACGTCGCCTGGGAAAGCAGGACGTCGATATAGGTCGCGTGGGCGGCCGCAGGCGGGAAGACGAAGCTGGGTATGCCGGCGCCCGCCATGACATGGCTGATGAAGGCGGCCGACCAGGCGGGATAGGCCCAGAGCGAGATGGCCGGCAGCGCCGCCGGCGTGCCACTCTCCGCCAACCCGGTCACCAGAGCTTCGTGCGTCTCCCGGTGGTTGCGGATCACCCTTGGCCCCTCTCCCGGTTCGCTGTCCCAGTAGGTCAGCACGCGTTCGAAGAGGCTGGGATCGGCGGGCTCCGCCAGGGCTTCAGGCCAGCCATCCACTGTCAGGCGGCCCCAGGCCTGCCACTCCGCCAGGGCCTGACCGACAAGCCGCCCGCGCCAAGTGTTTTCCTGGGCGAGTGCGGTCGGGTCCGGTGCAGGAGGCGCGGCGCAGGACAGCACCACGAGAAGAATGCCTGTACTCCACCAGGATCGCATCCGCCGCCCACTCCCCTGCTATCGCAGGGGAGCAACGCAGGAAGCGACGGGAGGTCACGCGACGCGCGAACAGTACGCGACGCTTACACAGCCATGCGGTTCAAGCTCGGCTTGCGCTCCGGTGGGGGCGGCAGTTCCGAGGTGCGGACAACGGGCGGCCGCTCCTCCTCCCGCCGGGCAGGGGGACGGCGCCAGAACTGCACCAGGCGGACCACGAGGTAGAGCACCACCGCCGCGCCGATGCCGCCAAGAGCGTAAGAAGTGCCCTTCTCGCCAAGCCAGGCGACCGCGAACCAGCCCGCGCTTGTGAAGGCGGCCGCCCATAGCCCGGCGGCGATGAAGTTGAGGAAGGCGAAGCGGGGGCGAGGCATGCCCGCGATGCCGCAGGCGGCCGAGGCAACGTTGCGCACGCCATAGACGAAACGGAAGGACAGCACGAAGAGCGTGCCATAGCGGTCCAGGAAGCGCAGCGCGGCGCCGATGCGCTTCTCCCCACCGGGAATGCGGCGCAAGGCGCGTACACCGTAGCGCTGCCCCAGGGTGAACCAGAGCTGGTCACCCAGAAAGGAGCCGATCCAGACGGAGACCATCAGGATCCAGGGATTGATCAGGTTGGTGGCCTTGCCGGCCGCGGCCGCAAGCAGGACGAAAGTTTCGCCTTCGAAAAAGGCCCAGACGGCGGCCGCCAGATAAGCCAGTTTACCCCACTCTGCCCAGAACTCGGCCACGCTTCCCCCCATTCGGCGTCCGTGCGGCCCGACGATGCGGGAAAACTCCGCTCCAGGGAAACGACAATCTCACGCTCACGTGAAATTTTCCGTAAACCCATGGAACAGCAGCCGTTTGCCGCGCTCCGCCGGTCTGGCGGAGCGCGGCGGACCGGCTCAGGCGAAGTGGTAGTCCCAGTTGTTCAGGTACGTCACGTCGGAGAGGGTGAAGCTCGTCGTCGAGCCGTCCTGCGCCGTGATCGTCCAGACATCGCCGTCATGGCTCAGCTGCGCGTTGTCGCCGAAGCCGTGGAACTCCAGCTTGTCCCCTTGCCAGGAGGAGAAGTCGGTGATCGTGTCGTGACCTTCCCCCTTCCCGATCACGAAGATGTCGGCGCCGTCGCCGCCGGTCAGCCGGTCGTCGCCGCCCTTGCCGTCCAGCACGTTCACACCGCTGGTGCCGGTGATGATGTTGTTCAGGCCGTTGCCCGTCCCCTTGGTCCAGCCCCAGCCGAAAAAGACCAGGTTCTCCACGTTGTCCGGCAGCGTGTAGTCCTTGATCCAGGTGGTGACGGTGTCCACACCCTCCCCAGGCTTCTCCACCGGCATGTCGTTCGAGGAGAACACGACGTAGGTGTCGTCGCCGGCGCCGCCATACATGGTGTCGCCGCCGCCATTGGACTGGTGCTGGTCATTGCCGTCGGTGCCGTACCAGGTCTCGGTGGCGTCGGTGCCCCAGCTCTGGTGCTGCGGGTCGCCGGAGAGCGCCAGCTCATTGCCGGCCTGATGACCGCTCTCGCCGCTGCCATTGCCATCCGTCCCGCCGGAGGAGTCCCAGTCGGAGGAATCCCCGCTGGACGAATCGTCGCTGGGGGTGCCGTTGTCGCTGTTGTTGCCGGAAGAGCCGCCGTTGTCCGTCGAAGAGCCGCCGTTGTCCGTCCAGGTATAGCCGGAGTCAGAACCGAACAGATCCTTGAAGGCCGCGGCGGTGTCCCCGCCACCTCCATCGGAGATGCGGCCGGGATACTGGACGTCGGAGTCCCAGAGGGAGTGGTAGACCACGTCGTGGCTGTCGAACCACTGCTTCACCGCCTCCAGGAAGGGGCGTGCATTATCGGTGGTAACACCCCACTCGGAGAAGGCGGTGGGCTTGCCGTGCTCCGCAGCAAAATCCTGGTGCCACTGCAGGCCATATTCCTCGTTCTTGAGGAGGTCAAAGGCCTTGGCCGGATCCCAGCCCTGGTATTCGGGCTTGTAGTAGAAGTCCATGCCGACGATGTCGACATAGTCGTCGCCAGGATAGGCGCTGGCAGGGTCCATGCCGCCATAGGCCTCGTTCGGCGTCCACTCGAACTTGAAAGCGTCCGACACCGAGCGGAACGTATCCACGAACTGGCGGAAGGCGTTGATGAAGTCGTTCTCATGACCGCCGGCCGACCAGGAGAACCAGTCGCCGTTGAATTCCCAGCCGGTGCGCACGTAAATCGGATCGCCGCCGCTGTGGCCGCTCAGCAGATCCTCGGCCACCGAGCGGTAATATCGGTTGTAGTCACCGTTCGCCGCGGAATGGAGATCGGCGTCACCGGCCAGCAAGGGAACGGACCAGAAGACGTCACGTCCGGTCGGGCCCCAAAGGCGATCTGCCGCCCAGCTCGCGCTCTGAACGTAATCGTCCCAGTTGGCATTACCGACCACGCCATGCACACCGTCAACGTCGCGTCCGAGCCAGTTCTCGAACTGCGACAGATCCTGCGTACTGTTGCCGACATAGACTCCAAGAAGGGCCATAGTAAATCCTATGCAACGGGCGCAGAACGTCCCATTCGTCTCTGCACCCCGCAGTGACGAGCAAGAAAAATCCCGCGTAGTTTGCGTCTAAATCGGCCCGGGACTTTGATCCTGACCGACGGAGGAAGCGCCAAAGCCCTAGCTGACAGCTCACGGAAAGTCGAGCGGATGACACACTGCGTCATGCCGGTTTTTTGTACTTCGCTTCATGAAACCAGAAGTTGCTTGCGATAACCTGAAGCTTTTCGCTTTGAACAAAAAAATGGACTGATGAAAATCGCGCGTTTCTCACCAATCCTTTCAGGAAATCGCAGAGGATCAAAACCAAGAAGTATTTTTCTTCAATGAATAAATCAACCTTAGATTGATTTTTTCTTGGCATAGAAGCCGTCGGCAAGGAGGCTTACGGCCGATTCCGCGCCACCCTCCTCGCAAAAAGGCCATCAAAATGCCACAGATTTGCCCAATTCGTTGTCTGCTGGAAAATCGGTGGCCGCGGCTGCCGCAAACGCGTCAGGTGAGAAGCTGAAGCCGTCGGAGCAGGATGCGGGTCGTCGGCACAACCTCACGCGACGCCGCACTCAGAAATTCCGGTAAATCTTGCCGCGGCACAATTCGGAGTTCCAAGTATTCGCGGTGACTGACTTTCTGCTGCCGAGCCAGGATCTCTTCCCCGCGCAGGCTTGTGCTCAGGCGGATGCCAAGATCGTGGTAACGCGTCCCGGGATGCACGACCAGGCAGAAGGGGATGGCGGCTTCCACCTCCGCCGCCGACAGGCCCAGCTCCTCCTCGAGTTCCGAAAGAATCTGCGCGCGAGCGTCGATCAGCGTGCCGCGCCGCGCGCTGGCATCCACGCTGCCGGCCGGCGGCAGTTGCCACATGCCGGGCTGGTAAGTGGCCGTCTCGCTGCGCCGCCCCAACACGATCCCGTCGGCACATTCCAGGACGCCACAGACCGAAAGCGCCCGCAGGCCCAGCCGGGCGTAAAGCGCCGGCTCCCGCGTTTGTGCCAGCAGCGCCTTGTAGCGCACGAATGCACCTTCCAGGCGCGCGGGCGAAACGCTGGTGAGGGTGAACACAGGTCCATCGAAGAGGCGCCCGCCGGCCTTCTCCTGCGCTGCCGCCCAATGCGCTTCCAGCACGGGCTGCAGGTCCGGCGGCACCGGCGGGGGGACATCGTGGCAGTGGATCTCAAGCGTGCTGTCCAGCGGCGCGTGCTGCCAGGCCGTCAGCGCCTCGTCGCGGTCGTTGGTCATATGCGTCCCTCTCTTGCAGCTACGCCCCAGCCTAACCCTTCCCGAACATCTGGGGAGAGCAGGCAGTTGCCGGAGGGAAGGCGGGGCCGACACGCGGTTGCGCCGCATCCGGCCCGGAAGTCTGGTGGCTGGGCTCAGTGGCCCAGCACCGTGTCCGGCTGGCCGGCACGAGCCGGGAGGCGCAACGGATGCGCCATCTGCTTGATGACGAGCGCGGCGGCCGAAATCAGTCCGGGAGTGGCCACGACCATGAAGATCTGCGCGAAGGAGAGCTGCCGCCGCGCCAGTTCAGCCACGAGGAAGGAGCCGGCAATGCCGCCGAAGCGGCCGAGACCGAGCATCCAGCCCACGCCCGTCGCGCGCCCCTCAGTCGGATAGAAGCTGGCGGCCAGCGCAGGCAGGGAGGACTGCGCCGTGTTCATGAGCACGCCAGCGATGAACACGGCGGCCACCAGCGAGCCGAGCTGCCCCGCCGCAAGGCCAATGGCGCAGACGGAAGCTGAGGTGAGCAGGAAGCCGGCGGCGATGACCTTGTTGCCGTTGAAGCGGTCCATCAGCCAGCCGAAGAAGATGGCGCCGATGCCACCGAGTGGGAACAGCGCGGCGATCAGCGCTGCCGTGCGCGGCGCGAGCCCGGCATCGTTGAACAGCAGCGGCATCCAGTTGATCAGCGCGTAGAAGATCACCAGGCCCATGAAATAGGCGATCCACAGCATCACCGAGCCCACGGCATAAGGGCGTGAGAGGACCACAGCCGCACCGCTGCGCGCAGCTCCAGCGGGCGCGCCCTCGCCAAGGCTGAAGCGGGCCGCGTCCGCCGCCGTGGCGGAGATGCGCGCCAGCACGCGACGGATGCGCTCGGCGGGCTGCCCGCGCGCGATCATGTAACGCACCGATTCCGGCAGGAGCAGCAGCAACAGCAGTGCCAGCACCAGGGGGGCGACGCCGCCGAGCAGCAGGACGCTGCGCCACCCCCATTGCGGAATCATCCAGGCCGCCAGAAAGCCTCCGAGGGCCGCGCCGAGCGGAAAGCCGCAGAACATGGCGTTGACCAGGAGGGCGCGGCGGCTCTCCGGGCAATACTCGCTGGTCAGCGTCACCGCGTTCGGCATGGCGGCACCGAGGCCAAGGCCGGTGATGAAGCGCCAGACGACAAGCTGGTCCAGGCTACCCGCGAAGGCGGAGGCGAGGCAGGCGAGACCAAAGACGACGACGGCCCCGACCAGCACCACCTTGCGCCCGGCGCGGTCAGCCAGCGGGCCCGAGGAGAGTGCCCCGGCCGCCAGTCCGAACAGCGCCGCGCTCAACACGGGAGCGAGGTCCGGCCGCGCAACGCCCCATTCGGTGATCAGCGACGGGGCGATGTAGCCGATTGCGGCAGTATCGAACCCATCCAGCAGGACAATGAAGAAGCAGAGGGCGAAGATGGTCCATTGCAGGGGCGAGAATGGTTGCTCGTCGAGGAAGGCCTGCACATCCAGGCTGCGTTCGGCTTTCATATCGGTTTCCTTTGCGGAGCCGGCGCGGGGTGGCGCGCGCCATCCGTCCGCCTCTTCTTCTTCACCGCAGATGGCGGCCGGACTGCCGGCACCTGCCTCCCCTCTATTCGGCGCGGAAATCCGCCAGCACGCGATCCACGAAGGCAGCGGCGCAGCCGAGATAGCCGACGGGGTCCGTCAGGCGGGCGATCTCGGCCGCATCCAACACCGACGAGACGTCCTCGTCCCGGCCCAGCGCCTCGGCCAGCGGGATACCCTCGGCCAGGGCGACATCGCAGGCGTGGTGGACGGCATGATGCGCCGCCTCGCGCCCCAGGAGCGGCGCAAGGCCCATCATCACCGCCTCGGCGACGATCAGCCCGCCGGTGCTGTCGAGGTTGCGGCGCATCCGGGCGGTATCCACCGTCATGCCCTCCGCGACCAGCACGGCCTGGCGCAACGCGCCGTGCGTCAGCAGGAGTGCCTGGAACAGCGCCAGCGGCTCGGCCTGCCAGGGACCGGTGCCGCGCTCCTGGTCGTGCGGCAGCGCGGCGAGCATCTGCGGCACCAGCGCATGGACGCCGCGCGCCTGGGCCAGCACGTACTCGCAGGCGATCGGGTTGCGCTTCTGCGGCATGGTGGAGGAGCCGCCCCGGCCGGGGGCATGCGGCTCGGCCACCTCGGCGACCTCGGTCTGCATCAGCAGCACGACGTCGGTGGCGAACTTGGAAAGCGGACCGCAGAGCAGGCCGCACCAGCACACCGCCTCGGCCAACGCATCATGCGCGACATGCCAGGGGATGCTGGGCTCCCCGAGGGAAAGCTCCCGCGCCAACTCGCGCAGTACATCGAGCCCCTGCCCGCCCAGCGAAGCCAGCGTGCCGACCGCGCCGCCGAACTGCACGCGCAGCACGCGCGGACGGAGCTGTGCCAGCCGCTCGCGCATCGCCAGCAGCGGGGCCAGCCAGACGGCGCATTTGTAGCCGAAGGTGATGGGCAGCGCGTGCTGCAGATGGGTGCGGCCGGCCATCACGGTGGCGCGGTGCTCCTCCGCGCGCGCGGCGAGGGCGGCGCAGAGGCGGTCCAGTTCGGCGCCGAGCAGGTCCAGCGCATCGCGAAGCACCAGCACCGTGGCGCTGTCCACGATGTCCTGGGTGGTGGCACCCCAATGAGTCCAGCGTCCCGCCTCAGGTCCCGCCGCCGCCGAGAGCTGCTTCACCAGGCCGACCACGGGATAGCCGGTGTTGCGGGTGGCCGCAGCCAGGGCGGGCAGGTCCAGATGCTCGGCGCGGGCGGCGGCGGTGATCGCCTCGGCGGCGGCCTGCGGCACGATGCCGAGCCGGGCCTCGGCGCGCGCCAGGGCCGCCTCGACGTCCAGCATGCGCTGGAGAATGGCGCGTTCATCCAACGCTGCGCGCATCGCGTCGGTGCCATAGAGCGCACCGAAGACGGCACCGTCGGCGGGGTTCACCGCCATGGCGTCAGACCGCCATCCAGACGGTCTCGCCCTCGCCTTGCAGGCGCAGGTCGAGGTTCCAGGTGCCGGGCTCCACCTGCCGCGCCACCAGCGTGCCGCGCCGCTCCGGCGGGACGGCGCTCAGCACGGGATCGGTCTCGTTGAGCGGCTCGCCCTCGAAATAGAGGCGGGTGCAGAGATGCGTCAGCAGGCCGCGCGCGAAGATGGCCAGCGCCACATGCGGTGCCTGCCGGGCATTCGCGCGCGGAGGGCCGCCCACCCGCGCCGGGCCAGGCTTCAGTGTGACGAAGCGAAAGCTGCCGTCAGATCGGGTGGCGCAGCGGCCGTAGCCCTGGAACTCCTCTGCAGGGCCGTTCGGGTCGGGGTACTCGCCCTTGGGGTCGGCGTGCCAGATCTCCACCATGGCGTCGGCCACCGGCGCGCCCGCGCCATCGGTGATGCGGCCGGTCAGCACGATTCGCTCCCCCGGCGGCAGATCGCTGCCGAAGTGGCGGGTGGTGTCGGCCCATTCCGGGAAGTCCACCAAGTGCCAATACGGGCCGGCAGTCTGATGGGCGGAGGCGATGAGGCCCTGCGTCGGCGCGGCCTCGGGGGTCGGGGCCGGCATCAGTGGTGGTCCTCCATCGGGGTGGCGTCGCGGCCGCGCAGCACGATGTCGAACCGATAGCCGAGCGCCCATTCCGGCTGGGTCAGTTCCAGGTCGAACTTCGCAACGAGACGGTTGCGCGCGGCCTCGTCGGGGATGGCATGGAAAATCGGGTCCAGCGCCAGCAGCGGGTCGCCCGGGAAGTACATCTGGGTGATCATGCGCTGCGCGAAGCCGGCGCCGAAGACGGAATAGTGGATGTGGTTCGGCCGCCAGGCGTTCTTATGATTGCGCCAGGGATACGCGCCGGGACGGATGGTGACGAAGCGGTAGAAGCCATCCTCGTCGGTGAAGACACGGCCCATGCCCTGGAAGTTCGGATCAAGGGGGGCGTCATGGTGGTCGCCGGGATGGTTGTAGCGGCCGGCGGCATTGGCCTGCCAGACCTCGACCATGGTGTTGCGCACGGGACGACCCTCCTCGTCCAGCACATGGCCGCCGATGATGATGCGCTCGCCCATGGCGGTCGAGCCATCCGCCTGGACAGTGAGGTCGGCGCGCACGGGATAACGCTGCGGCGAGAAGCGCGGCGCGCTGGTCTCCGTCACGGTATGCGGCAGGCGCAGCAGTTTCTGCTGCGGATGGCGGAGGCGGGTGCTGCCGTAGGCCGGTGCGTCATAGGGCGGCTGCGTCAGCAGTGTCGGCCGGCGATAGCCCGGGATAATGCCGCTCACGGCGTTTCCTCCATGTCCTTCAGCGTCTGCTTGGCCAGCTTGAGGGCGTGATTGGCCGCAGGGACGCCGGCATAAGCCGCGACTTGCAGCAGCACCTCGGCGATCTCCTCCGGCGTCACGCCCGTGTTGCGGGTGGCGCGGACATGCAGCACAAACTCCCCTTCCCGCCCCAGCGCGGCCATCAGCGCCAGTGTCAGCAGGGAGCGGGTGTGCCGCGGCAGCCCCGGTCGGGTCCATATACCGCCCCAGACGCTGCGGGTGATGTAGTCCTGGAAGGGTTCGTCCAGCGCGGTGATGGCGGCACTCGCACGCGCCACGTGCCCCTCGCCCAGCACTGCCTTGCGGATGGCAAGGCCGGCGGCAAGCGGGTCGGCGATGGGGTCCGGCTCCTGCGCGGAAAGGAAGTTGTGGAGGGCCGCCGTCACGGCTTCAGGCCGTTCCACGATGGGGATATGCGCGGCATCGGCGATGACCTTGAACCCTGCCCCAGGGATGGCGTCCCGCAGGGCTTCGGCGCTTCCTGGCGGAGCGGATTGGTCACCATCCCCCACCAGCACCAGGGTGGGTAAGCGCAGGCGGCGGGTAGAACTGGTGAGATCGGCCGCGGCGATCGCCTCGGCGGCGCCGGCATAGCCTTCCGGATCGGTGCGCCGGAGCATGGCACGCAGGCCCTGGGCAAAAGGCGCCTGGAGAGCGGCAGGCGTGACCCAGCGCGAAACCACCTGCTCGACCAGCGGCGCCATCCCTTGCGTCCGCACCAGGGCCGCACGGTCACGCCAGATGTCCGGCGGTGGAAGAACCATGGCTGTGTCGAGCAAGACCAGACTGCGCACCCGCTCCGGAGCGCGCGCGGCAACCGCCTGCGCGATCATGCCGCCAATGGAGATGCCGGCAAGATGGAATTCCCTCACGCCCAGTGCGTTCAACAGCGCAAGCGCGTCCTGAGCCAGGCTTTCGATCCTGTAGGGCCCGGCACTGACGGTGGTCAGCCCATGCCCGCGGAGGTCTGGGCGGACGACGCGCCAGGAATGCGCCAGAGCCTTGGCCTGGGCTTCCCAAATCTCGCCGGTGGCACCGAGGGAATGCAGCAGCAGCAGCGTCGATGCGCCAGGAGGGCCATCAACCTGCACATGGATGTCGAGATCTCCTGCCCTCACGAACATGACCGCCCCCCCCTGATCATTCCTGTGGTGTGACGATGCGAGATTCGGGCATCGCCCGAGCCTTCTGCTTTGATGCCGCCCTGGTGGCGGAATGCAGTGGCAGGCCGACATAGTTCTCGGCGAGAACCCGCTGTGCGGCAGGCGACTCGGAGATGTAGCGCAGCTCGGCGAGCTGCATGCGGCGAGCAAAGCCATCCATCTCGGAAAACCGGTGGGTCAGACCGGTGAACCACCAGGAGAAGCGTTCCGCCTTCCAGACACGGTCCAGCGCGCGGGCGGAATAGGTTTCCAGCAGGTCTTCAACCTGGTCCTGGTAGTGGCTCACCAGAGCTTCCGCCAGGAGGCCCACGTCGGAGGCCGCCAGGTTCAGGCCCTTGGCGCCGGTCGGTGGGACGATATGAGCGGCATCTCCGGCCAGAAAGAGGCGACCATATCGCATGGGTTCAGCCACGAAGGAGCGCAGCGGAGCGATGCTTTTCTCGATGGAAGGACCCCGCACCATATGAGCGGCGACCTGAGCGCCCAGGCGGACGGCCAGCTCGTCCCAAATGCGGCTGTCGGACCAGTCCTTCAAATCGTCCCCAAGGGGAACCTGGACATAGTAGCGACTGCGCGTGAGGGGAGCGCATGCTGGCCAGGGCAAAGCCATGCGGATGGTTCGAGTAGACCAGTTCATGGTCGCAAGGCGGCACGTCGGCCAGAATGCCGAGCCAGCCGAAGGGGTAGACCCGCTCGTAGCTCTGCAGCACCGCAGGGGGAATGCTCCCGCGGCTGACCCCGTGATAGCCGTCGCAACCCGCGATGTAGTCGCATTCCAGGTGGTGCAGCGCGCCAGCCCTGCGGTAAGTAACGAAGGGCTTTCCGTTGGTGAGATCGTGAAGGGCGACCTGCTCTGCTTCGAAGAGAAGGGGAGCACCGCGCGTTTGATGAGCCTCGATGAGATCTCGGGTGACCTCGGTCTGTCCGTAAACCATGACGGACTTGCCGCCCGTGAGGCGGTGCATGTCCACACGGAAATGCTCGCCATCAAAGGCTATGCGGAAGCCACGGTGGGTCAGGCCGCGACCATGTAACCGAGTGGAGACGCCGGCCTGATCCAGCAAGGCAACGGTGCCCTGCTCGAGAACGCCGGCACGGATGCGGCTCTCGACATGAGCTTGGCTGCGACGCTCCAGCACCACGCTCGCGATGCCGGCGACATGCAGCAATTGAGAGAGAAGCAGGCCCGCTGGCCCTGCGCCAATGATGGCGACCTGAGTACGCTGCCGCACCGGCCCTTCCCCCTGAGATCTCATAAAAGATATCTTATCGGGGTAGCCGGTTCGCAATGGGCGAGTTGGATATAGGCAGAGAGGGACAAGGCCAGGAAGAAGAGGGAGGCTGACGCTCCAGCCATGAAGCAGTCGGGCATCGCCGATAGAAGTCTGACACGGCTATGTCGAATTGTGGGCAGTGTTTCCAGCGGTTCGACCATGCGACTGAGGTTGAGAGCGAGCGCCAGGGCAGGCTGCGCCAGCGGCGCATTCTGCGCGCTGCTGCGGATGGTGCTGGCGAGCGCGACGAGGTCGCTCTGGCTGAAATGCGGCATG
>Ga0182742_1002576_pt1 | contig 19749 bp, 27 predicted proteins | sample eDN5th37CBELigMG_FD_128880 | JGI IMG/M metagenome (GOLD analysis project Ga0182742, IMG submission 128880) | Enriched Miracle-Growth compost microbial communities from Emeryville, California, USA - eDNA 5th pass 37_C BE-Lig MG (version 2)... ... | reverse complement strand
GGCAGCTTCGATGATTTTTACATCTTCTGATTCAACCGCATTTGCGATTTTTTCAGCATAAGTCTCTAATCCCGCACCATTAAAAATAAATGCATCTGCTTCTGCAATGTTTATCATTTCTTTTGTAGTCGGCTCGTATGTATGAGAGTCCGAACCAGGGGGCAAAATCGATTTGACCAACGCTTCTTCGCCTGCAATCTGTTCTGCAAAAAACTGCAGTGGGTATACCGTTGTGTAAATTTCCAACTGCTCTGCTGAAGAAGTTTCCTCCTCCTGACCGCTAGTTGTATTTGCATTGTCTCCCCCACATGCAGTAAGAAAAAAAACAATCACTAAACTAGGTAAAGCCATCCATATTTTCCTCATATGTACCCTCCTCTTTATTTCACATAAAACAATATATCGTAATAATTACGATTTGTAAATAGGAATCATTCCTTTTTGGGACAATTTTTTCAGGTGTAAAGAGGTTGTTAAACAGGTACAAAATATTTCAGAAAACATATCCTGGACAAAACATGAGAAAGAACTGACATCCTTTTTCAAGATTAGCGCTGAAATAGCGCCTTTCCTTATAAGAGAAAAGCGCTTTATTGTTGAAAATCAATGTTTGATTACAGAATAGTTCTTTAACTGGTTGAACCCATAGGACCTATTTTAAAGGTACGTAATACTGAAGGTACAACTTTATAGGCTTCAATAATTCCTTTTTCTTTAATATCACATTTGCTTACTATTTTTGTTGGCACGGTTACTTCAAATGCCCGTGTAAAAGGAAAGGGAGTTAAGCCGATATACCCTTCATTAAGCCAATATGCTACAATTCTAGTATTTTTCTCAACTGAAAGGAATTCTGTACCTTCAAAGCCATTTTGATACCAAGGAAATTCATCACTTTTTGGCACACCTGGTTCATTCATGCAAATATATATTGATAAGTTATCCAAGAATTTTAATATCTCAAAATGAATATTACTATCGTCTATTGCTATACCCAATTCTAGACATAATCTCTCCTGCCGTTTCTTTTCAAATTGTAAATATTTAATCTCTTCTTCACTCTTACTGTTGCTAAAAAAAGATGAATAGTGCCGACTACAAAGCAATGCAGCATACTTGTTTCGTTGTTCAATCCAGTCAATCCCATATCTATAATGCGGAAGTTTAAGTGATGAAGGTAAATGAATAAATGAGTATGGAGAATTATTTTTATCATCCCAAAGTGGGTCAGCATCTAGTCCTATCCATGCGCAGTCATGATATTGAGTGGCAAAAAGAATATCTTGTTTGAGTTCCTTTCCTGTAAAAAGCTCTTCTTGCAAATAGCTAAAGAGATCACCTGATAATACAGCATGGTTATGTTGTTCTATCATTACAAACTCACTTTCTCGTTCATTAATAATCAATTAAATAACCCCCTTATTTTTGATTCCTTAAAGAAAGAGATTTGTTACCCTACTTTACCACTAATAAGAATACTTTATCTTCTGTCAATGTAAGGATATTTTTTACAACTTCCGACTGATTTGCTTTCCTGTCAAATAAAGTTAAAAATTATGGATCCTTAGTACATAGCAAAATAAAAACGTAACTACTGTGAATATCTAAGAAAAACAATTACTCTGACACTATCAAGTGTTTTTAAATATTATAATTAAATTATCTCATTTAGCTTTGTTAGGAATCTTTTTCTATACTAAAATAAGCACATAGGTTGCTTTTGGTTTGCTAAAACAAAGTATTACCCAAGAATAAAAGTAAGTATTAAAATGATACAAATTGGCCAATGATTATGTAACTTATAACTCACGTAATATCATTTGTTACTTTCTTTTCAAGTACCCACACCTCTATTATGCAATTTGGCCCTATGTTAAAGTAAGTGCTGGTCCTTGTCAGGATAGCATTTAATTGTTGAAGAGATAAGAGATAAAAGTTAATTATTAGATAGATTATTAAGTTTTCTTTCTTCCTAATAGACCACCAACTATTAGACATCCAATACCCATTATATTCATAATAATATTACCTATATCGCCGAATTGATCAATTGTTAACCCTATCAAAAAAGCACCGAACAAAATCAGTAAAATACCAAAAAATATTTTAATTCCCCCTTTTCTTAGAGATTTTGCCACTAAAAGCTAATGCCCTTCTTACTAGATAACTTACCATAATATAAAGAAAACTCGCCGATTGGCGAGCCTGTTAAGGCGAAGCGCCATGCGTAGTTTCCCTTAAACTGCACTTAAAATTGGCCACTAGGTCGATTAAACTTCCACGCTGCCAATTTATATACTTCTTTTTCTCAAGATAAGCGCTCTATTGCTAAAGAACATTCAATCACAGTTATTAATGATATGACAATAAGTAATTATTTCTTACCTTTTCGTTCTAAAAGTATAGGTGCTATATTTAATAAGATAGAAACAATTGTCAAAAACCATAATGCCCGTTCCATTCCAGGTACTACATCTAATAAAGCTGCCCAATCTTCTGCTTTTACCCAGCCAGATACAAGACTGTATTCTGAACAAAGTGTTAAGGCTGTAAATGATAATCCTATTGCCATAGCAAGCTTATAATCCTTCCCTGCTTTATACATATAAAGATTTATAAAAGTTGCTATTATGGCAATAAGTCCCAATATTAACCACATAATGATGCCTCCATTATATATTTATTTAGATGAACATTTATCGAAAAATATATATTAATAGGTCCAGTTATCCTAATTTAGAATCTAGCCTTTTTTACCAAAAACAGCTAACCTTATTCAAGAACAGGCTATAAATTAGTTGAGTAAAAGCTGGCTATGGTACTCTCCTTATCTTCACTTGAACTACAACAAAAGGTGATAGAATCTATCACCTTACCCTAATAAATCCTATTCCTCTATTTCAAAAATGGAATCAATGATAATCGGTAGATTGTCTCTAACAGAAACTGCACCTAAAACCGAACGAGCATGATTACCTTTTTCTCCGAAAACTTGTAACATTAATTCAGAGCAACCATTTAAAACTTTATTATGCTCTTCGAACTCGGGCGTTGCATTAACAAATCCTTGAATTTTCACTACTCTTTTAACTTTATCTAAAGAACCTAATGCCTGTTTTAATACAGCAAGGATTTCAATTCCAGTCTCACGTGCATATTCATACCCTTCCACTGTTGTAAAATCCTTACCTAACCTTCCCTTTGGATTACCCGTAGGCCCTTTTCCAGACACAAACATTAATCCATTTACTATAACAAAGTTAGAATATTTTGCTTTAGGGTTACTAGCGTCAGGCAAATTAATACCCAAGCTCTCAAGTGTTTTTGAAGCAGTCATTTCTGTCATAAAATCCCTCCTTATCATTGGTATAGATATCCAAGTTATAGTAAATATTAACATATATTCACAAAGGGAAATTCCATTTTTTGAAATTTCATTAACTTATTAACCATTTTTTGAGTAACCCATCACTGTATAGTTGATACCTATGACTTATCTTGTTTAATTGACGTTTAAGATATGTTCTATATATACAATTCCCATAAAAATTAACCAGACAGCTAATGGAATTGCCAAACTTTTAATTGCTTGAAACAGCTTATAACTTTTATGCTGCTTTAGTAAAACTCTATCTGTAATAAAGAACAATATAGAAGCACCTAAACTATATAATAGTAATATGAGACCAAAAGCAACGTGTAAAAAACCAGAGATGATTATTTCAGACTTTACATTTTTTATTTTTCCTGAAATAAATCCACTGATTTTATCACTAATAATAGAAGTTAACACTCCGTATATTAATATAGCAGGGAAACTATACATCAAATATACAGGTGTAGCTAATACAACTAAAAATAAATAATTAGGTATTGAAGTGATTGTTTCACCAAATGGATTTGGCATGATTAATCCTAACAATATGGCATATATAGAACCAGATACAGATGCTGAAATGATCTTCCTAGATATGATTTTGTTCACCTCCATATTTTATTTAACAAACATGAAATACCAAACATTGAATTGGTCCAAAGCAAGGAGATTTGGTTTGGAATTTTAAGGATACCTGGTAGCACATTGAAAGAGATATTTTAAAGAATTAATCAATTAATTCTAGAACATAACCTACTAATCTGTTCGCACAACATAATCCTTTACTTTATCCCTGTTGTCAAAATCAATGACTAACCATTCACTGTCAATAGAAATAATTCCTCTTTCATTCCCAAGATAATAAACAATATTTTTGTCATTTTTAAAATATTCTGTGTCAGTTGGTGGACCTAGTAATGTCATCACTTCACTTTTAGTCTTTCCTTTTAAATCATACGTGGTTATTAAATCATCAACCATATACACTCTTTCTGACATATTTCCAATCCATTTTTCTGTTGAAAAGTTCGTTTTGTATTCATTTATCCCTAACATAATCGCACAGATGAAAAAAGGTATCGTACCCATTATAATTATAAAGTTGAGGTTCTCCTTTGCTTTTCTATCATTTTTTATATCGACTCGTTTCCATATAATTACTATAGTTAATAGAAATATAATAAATGGTAGGAGAATAGCAGGAATACTTATAATACTATACGAAGACTGTGCAATAATAATAAAAAGAATGTAACCAAGATATAGTAGACCGTACAAATATCCGAATATAATAGAAAAGCAACCGAACTTCCATTTGTTATGTGTCATAACTCCCCCTCATAAGAAGCTCCTATTTATTTCTCCTTCATACCTTTTAAATATTAACATAATTATCCAAAAGTGTAATGGCATATTGAATTAAACCCTCAACCATTCACTTCATTTTAATTGGATCTTCACAGTTTGCCCTTAACATGAAAAAACACTTACCTTTATTCAAGATAAGTGTTTGATTGTTGAATAGCATTTTCAATTGCATAATATCTTTGTATTGTTCATTAGCAGGTATGATTGGTGACACGACTGTTAGATAAGAAAACAGCTATAGATTGGGTAAACTGTTTTCTGTTCTCTAATGTAAAAGACTGAATTAATCTAACTTTGTATCCAAATGGGTTCTGATTATCTAAACAAAAAGAAGTTATTTATGGCGGTTTTTTTCTCCCCATTCACATAACTGTTCTAAAACAGGTAATAGCGTTTCTGCTTTAGGTGTAAGACTGTATTCCACTTTAGGAGGGATCTGAGGATATTCCGTTCGTCTAACCATCCCATCTGCTTCCAAATCTTTAAGTTGTGAACTCAATGTTTTAAAGGTGATAGTTCCTATTCTTCTTTTCATATCATTAAAGCGAACGGGTTGATTTTCCGAAAGGAGAGACAGAATTAGCATTTTCCATTTACCTCCAACAACCGACAATGTATATCCGAAAGGTGTCTCTTGGATATTTCCCTTTTCTTTATAATCAGCCATACTCATATTGACACTATCCTTTCTGGTAGTAACTATCTAAATAGTGCGTACTATTTTTTTCTTTGTATTCATTTTATACTTACCTTACTTTGAAATAAAGGAGAGAAAAAAATGACTAATGTTAAAACCTACAATCACGACCTATGGGATCACGGCATTACCCAAGGATACAGCGTCAACGGTACTATCTACATTTCAGGTCAATTTTCACACGATAAGGAAGGTATGTTCGTTGGCAAGGAGAATATTGAAGCTCAGACTCGACAAACATTTGAGAACCTCGATCGAGTATTGAAGGAATTTGGTGTCACGAAGTCCAATCTTTCTTATGTGGAAATCTTTCTAACAAATCCGCAAGAGCACTCCGAGCCAGTCATCAGTCTGTTCAAGAAATATCTAGAAAAACACAGACCGGCCGGCAGCCTCATAGGCGTGACTTACCTGGCTTTCCCAGAGCAATTGATTGAAGTCAAGGCTATCGCACACACTGATTAAGTAAGCTGCATTTTAAAAGCAAAGTAATTATGTCAAGCCTATATAGGTCAAATTATAAAGAAAATCAAAACCACCAGTGAGAATGGTGGTTTTGATTGTTGAAGAATAATAGTGATGTATGCATTTAAGCGCTTGTAAATCCTCAATTAGTTATTTATATATTTCTCAAATATTGCTCCAAAATCTTTCTCATGGTATTTTTCACGAGCTGAAGTTAACCATTGAAAACTGAAATCTGTTAGTCCTTTGTATGTATCTGCTAAATTGTTATCATCTGTTCTAGCATTTTGTAACACCGAAACAGCTTTATCCAAACTTTGAGATGCAAAGTCTAAGGTTATTGCATTTTCATAGGTAATTTCTGAAATTTGAAGGAGTGCTTTGTAAAGATCTTTTAATTGTTCGATTTGATCTTTTCTCACATCAATATCAATTTTTTCACTTCCAATGTGAAATTTAATTTCAACATCCATATCGAGTTTTCCTGCTGTTTCAAGCATTACTCCTGATATTTTATGTTGAGAATATGGATAACGTTTTAACGTTCTTTTAGAGGAAGCAGCACTATTACCGTCCACATGGATAATCGCTAGATTTGTAAAACAATATTCGTCCGCCTTTGTTTTTATTAGAAAGTAAATTTTCTCCTGATCTTCATGCATGACATAATCATCAGCATCCGTTTTATCATAATCCGAAGGCTGGATTATTGTCCCAATATCAGACAAGCCTAACGCATCGGCAGCAATTTTTTTAAACATTTTTATCCCTTCCCCTCAAATCTGTTTGTTGAAGAACTCCTAAATTATAACAACAAGGGCGAGAAAATGAAACACTCTTTTTGTCTAGCCACACCTTCTGAAAAAAAATTAATAAATAGTTAAATCAATTAATCAACGATGCTTCAGATGTTTTCAATTGGTGTCTCTAAGTATTAATAATTCTTGATGATGAAAGGTATATCGTATCATTGATTCAAGATTCCCGCAGCGTGAATACTGTGTTTTATGACGTACTTCGAGTTCCTTTCACACTGCTTTTGTTTTCAATTTCCACTACAGCAATCGCTTTTTATTAAGCGTCGCTTACTTATTTGTTATCGAGTTGTTCCGCCAAACCGATTAGAAGGCCTTCAACTCCACGAATGTAGCAGAGCCGATACGAGTCCCCGTACTGAACCACTTCGCCAACGAGCTGAGCACCATACTTAGTGAGTTTGGATACCATTTCGTCAATGTCTTCAACGGTAAACATAACGCGTAGATAACCAAGGGCATTTACAGGAGCAGTCCGATGATCTGACATAGTAGGTGGGGTGAGAAATTTTGAAAGTTCAAGTCGGCTGTGGCCATCTGGGGTAACCATCATAGCAATCTCTACACACTGAGAACCCAATCCGGTTACTCGACCAGCCCATTCGCCTTCGACAATGGCTCTCCCTTCGAGGTTCAAGCCAATCTCCTCAAAGAAAGAGATTGCGTCATCAAGGGATTCTACAACGATGCCGACATTGTCCATTCTAACTAAATTGTTTTTCTCCATAGATTTATCTCCTTATATGTAGGAATTTTACTATCTAATTACCTTCATAATTATTTTGTTAAAAAGTCACATTAAAGAAAAATATCCAATTAATTTTTCGGTTATGTCTGTCATATAACATTTTACCCATTTTGATGGACCTGTCGTTCCACTTGTATACATAATTGCGTAGGTAGCCAGATCAAAAACTTATGTTATTGGTTTAAACGTTAAATACATTTTCATTCGTCCAACCATTAGAAAGCAATTACATCCTTTTCGTTTCAAAATCGTGTATAGTAAAAAACTTCACCCAGAGTAATCTTTGAAAAATAAAAAACACCGTGTAGATTGTAACATCAATACGGTGTTTTTGATCCAATATATTTTTATTAGCTTCCCATTTTCCTACGTGTATTACTAGTTTTTTTGGCTTGCTGGCTTTTCATCTTTTGATTTTGGCCTAATCCTTTATTTGCTTGTTTTCCATTTTGTTGAGCTTGTTTTTTATTTGCGAGTTGTTGTTTCATTAACTCCTGTAAGCTAACTTTCTTCTTTTCTGTTGGTTGTGTATTTTGTTCGTTATTATTTTCATGATTTGACATTGAGATTTCTCCTTTATCGTTAAAAATAATTTGAAGGCTCTAACAATACTTTACAATCAATTATAATACAATATTAATAAATAAACTAAACTAAATAGGAATTTCTTTAAAACTGTTCACTATTGCAAATAAGCTCCCGTTTCTTAAACAATGATAAAAATTCAGTATCGTTTCGTTAATTAATGTGGTATTGAATTATTTGCAAGATAAAAAGCCATACATACACTAAAGCAACCTAATAAAATAAGAATTGTAAATACAATCTTTCTACCTATCTGTCCTATGAAATAGATGTTTACTAAAAGGGTATAGATAATCGCACTTCCACCAATAAAAAGCAAAAACTCTTTAGTGTCATCACTTGAAGGCAGTGGATTTGTCATATTACTTAATGCTAACCCACAAAAAACGAATATACCTAGTATATTTAGTAATTTTCTCATACTGATTTCTTTTTTAGTTACAATTTTGACGTTTCGAGACGTTTGGACATTGGTTTCCAAAATGACACCTCCACTGTTTAAGACCTTCATAATTATACGGATGAAAAAAATAAATGTTTCATAAATTCTCCATGTTACTTATAAAACGACCTTGCAAGTTGCAACATATCAGACTTTCATTCCTCAATTACTAGATGAATCTGGACCTAAACAGAAATAAGCACCCTTAATTATTCCAGGATGGCGCTTCTATTTTTGTGATGATCCTTTTTTGGTTATCACTTTCTAAATAAAAATATATATCTAACTTACTTTTAGTTGGTAATAACTTTTCCTCATATTAATTTTAACGCTTGTTTTGCCATATTCAAGTACTCTTCACTACCAGATAAAAATGCAAACTCTACGATTGCAATCGGATATGCCGCTTCTAATTCAATAATATGCTCTTTCATTTTGGGCCATACATATCCACCCGCTTCTTTGTAGGCATTGATTAACCATTCGAGACCTTCTTCACCAAACGTCTTATAAAGTACGACAAAATCATTCGATACATCGGATACCTTTGCTTCAGTCCAATCAATCAAACCAGTTACGTTTCCAGCTGTATCAATCAGAATATGACCTGCATGAACATCACCGTGAATGAGTCCTGTTTTCTTTGGCCACATTTCATCATTACTTATCCATGACTGCCATCTAGCCCACAGGGAATCTCCTACTCCCATTTTATTTTTCACAGCATTCATTCTTTCTTTCATTGACTGTCTTGCTTCTTCAGGTGATTGAACGGTTAACCCAACACTCTTCGCCTTTTCTATTGGAACATTATGCAAAGCTACAAGTGCTTTTCCAAGTGTCTTGTAAAAACAATCGGGCACATTGTTAATATCCAGTACCCACACGTAATTTTGTATCTCGTGATCAATTGTACCCGCAGGAACTCCAGTTAACTTCTTATAAGCAATTAACTCGTTTGTATAAATAGTCCAATATGGTGCCTCAAAAACAGTGATATGCTCAGCTACCAAATCTAATGCTTTTTTCTCTTCCTTTATTCTTGGCAAAACATCTTCACGTCTTGGTAATCGTAGTACCCATTCTTTTTCTTGCTGATCAACAGCAAACACAACTTGAAAGTCCAGACCTAATTCATTAAATTCTAAAGAATCAGGATGTAGGAACAGCCCCTGTCTCGCAGCAATCTCTAAAACTGTTTTTTTCGAGTTACTCATTTTTTCACTTCCTGCTCAAAATTTATGGTAATGCTTATGTTTGTGGAGGATCTCTTTTTTCTTATTTCTAGACATGCCGGATTCCTAACACATCCGCATATGATCATTTCAGTTTTACAATATATCCCCAATCTGATCCATAGCATGATAGAGTGCGCACATGCAATTTTAGAGTGACGCTTGATTTTAGAAGATTACTATCTATTTTTTTGAAATTACTGTAAACATTCCTGTCATATCGGGGCTAAAGTCCTTAAAATTAAATTTCTCATAGAACTTTTCTATACCTTGGGATGCAAACAAACCAACAAATGCTTTATCTGGGGCATTTGTATTTAAGTATTCAACCAGCGTATTCATTATTACTTTTCCAATACCCTTTTTCTGATAATCTGGATGAACCATTATATCTTGGATATAGAAATAAATAGCCCCATACCTACAATTTGTTCATTATCTTTAACTGTGACGCAGTGAATAGAATTTCTTAATGAGGTTTCCACCACTTCAAAATTCATATAATTAGTCCATCCCACAGACTCACACAAATATTTGTATTCTTCCAATGTGGGATTATGATGATCAATCTTACATTTTGTCAAACTGTCTCCTCCCAAGTCCCAAAAAATTTCACAATACATATGTATTCAACATCATTTTATTTACTCCTCTACCTCAACTAAATGTCTTTTTAGTCATTTTTTAAAACAAAAAAAGCAGTCTTATTAACCGCTTTTTTCCCCATCGCATCATGAATTTCTAAGGGTATTGATTGTTCTATTGAAATCATTAGATTCAAAAATCGTTGAACCAGAAACTAAAATGTCAATTTTATTTTCTGTACAAATTTTTGCTGTATGTTCGTTTATTCCACCATCGACTTCAAATAATAAGTCAGTTAATTTGTGAAGCTCTCTGTATCTGTTCGCTTCGCTCATTTTTTCTACTACACTATGTATAAATTGTTGCCCTCCGAACCCTGGGTTTATCGTCATAAATAGTAATAAATCAATATTATGTATATAGGGTAGTACGACTTCGAAACTAGTTTTGGGATTTAAAGCGATGCCAGCCTTAGCTCCATTAGACTTGATTATTTCCAAACAATAATCTAGTTGATCAGTTGACTCTGGATGAACCGTTATATAGTCTGCCCCTAATTCAATAAACTTTTTTATAAAGTTCTCTGGATTATTTATCTAAAGAAGTACCTCTTTAGGTAAATTAGAATAAGTACAAATAGCCTCCATAACTGGTATACCGAGACTAATATTGGGTACAAATTGCCCGTCCATTATATCAATATGCAATAAGTCTGCTCCCGCCTTTTTCACTTTTTCCAATTCGTTTTTTAATTGTCCAAAATCCGCAGACAAAATGGATGGTGCTATCAGCATTATGTTATCACTCCACGTAGTTATTGAGTCATCTAAGACCTATCATTCACTTTGGAAGTTTACCATAATTCAAAGAATTCACACAACTATTATACTAGAACGACCGTTTCCTTTAGATCTTCTTTCTCTGAATTAAAACCTTACTATTATATGAATCTAAAATATTATTTTGAAGCCTTTTTTGTTTTTCGTCGTAAATATAGTAACAATGAAAGTGTAAGGAGCAAGCCTAATGAACATTGACAGAAAGAAATATTTAGTAATTATGCCTCCATTTCTTATCATTAGCATTCTATTGTTCATCTACCTACCTACAGACAAAAAAGGGTTCTCTACATTCGCCATAATAGTTGCTTGGATTTTTTACTATTCTTGGAAAAACATTGAGAATAAAAAGAAAAACAATAACTCAAATTAATTGGGTTATTGTTTCTTTTCAAACTACCTCTTTCTTTAAAGCATATTCTTGTTATTTCTCCAATCGGTCCTTAACAAATTAAAGAGCGCTTATTCAAGGACAGTGCAAACCCTTTTCTTCATTAAAAACTTATAACTTATTAAATGAAAATAAATAATGGTATGATTCATAAGGACGACTATCTTAGTTATTTTAACCCTAACTTTACACATAATCGATACAAAAAAGATAACCCATGTAACTGTTCTTGATTACGTTTATTTAAATACTGTCGGCACTCCTCGACAATACTTCTTGCCCCTTGAATATCGTATTCCTCCAAATTTCTAACACGTTTTTTTAATTGAAGAATTTCGAATGAATACACAGCGTTTTGCGTAAGCTTCATGAACAAAATTTTAATAAACTGATACGAATTAAAGTAGCGATAGTTATTTTCACCTCTCTTTGAATGAACATATCCTTTCTTTTCCCAATATCGAAGAGTTGATGTAGGTATATTTGTCTGAAGTGATACTTCTCCTGTAGTCATAGAGTGTTGATAATTCAAGCTTTCCAGGTGTTTATGCACTTGTTCTATAATCATTTTGTCTTCATAATTAGCTACTTGCGCTTTATTTATAATCCAAAGAGCAGCATCTAGTTCATTTCGTTGCATCTTTTTTAAAGCAGCTGATGTTATGTCCATTCCAAACCCAGGAGACATAGCTACAATACATTCAAAATATGCTACATGTTCCTCTGTATATATTCTATACCCAGTAGATGACCGTTTAGGTTTCGGTACAATTCCTCTTTCTTCATAGCTTCTTAAAGTGCTTGTACTAATATTTAATTTTTCAGCAATATCGATAGGTCTTATTTTTTTCAATGAGCACACTCCTATCTTTGATATCTGTACAACCATGTAAAGTTTATCATATTAAGCACCGTGAATTCAGCCGTTTTTTCTAAAAACTTTATAATTGCCTTTAATGTTGTAAGATTAATTTGTACGATAAAAAATATGGAGGGATTCATATGACAACAGTAAATATTCATCCTCAGATGACCATCTATGAGTTAGGAGAAGTACTTTTCACTTATATAAAAGGGCACTGGAAGGACGTACTGAACAAAAATATCAAAGAGCTTGAACAGTTATTTCCGGAACATGAAGATGCAACATATGGCATGTATTTAGATAAACTTCTTCCGCCAATTTGGAAACTAATAAAAGAAAACGGATTTCGATCTACAGAAAAAACGAAAGAGGATGACTTTGTTATTGGAGAGTGCTTACATTTTAGAAATTCAATGGAAAAGGCTAAATGGGGCACACCTCATCATGAAAAACGCGTGTTTTGGATTGTGATTGAAAATCAACATAAAGATAAGATAGGAACTTTACTGTTTGAGCTATCTCATTCACATATTGAGTTTAACTTGCCAGCGCCGCCAAGGTTTCTTCCTTTAGAAGAAATGAAACGAGAAGAAATCATTAAAAAAATTATTCAATTAGAAGAGAACATGTCGTGATTAAATAGACCACTTAGCTAATTAGTTAAGTGGTCTCTATAAAAAGCTTCCAATTATTCTCTATCGAAAGACTAAAACATTTTCTATAAAGAAAAGGAGGAACTGCTTGATGGTGAAAATCGAAGAATTCGAACTTGTTGACATAGATTCTGGACCTTATGGAATAACCACTGGAAATGATGGTGTACTTTGGTTTACACAGCATAAAGCCAATCAAATTGGACGAATGACGGTTAACGGCGAAGTCACTACTTTCGTTGTTCCTACACCCGATGCAGGTGTGCTGTCTATCCTCTCCACAGCCCAGGGGGATGTGTGGTTTACTGAAAATAAGGCTAATAAAATTGGAAAATTGACAGGAACAGGTGAAATTTCCGAATATGTTCTGCCATGCCCAGATTCAGCACCTTTTGGAATAACTGAAGGACATAATGGAGACATTTGGTTTACGGAAATGAGTGGAAATAGAATAGGACGAATTTTACCATCAGGAGAAATCATTGAGTATGATTTACCGAATCCTGATTGCTGCCCCTCATTTATTGTTGCTGGGCCGGATGATGCCATTTGGTTTACTGAGAATCAAAGTAATCAAATTGGACGGATTACATTATTTGGAGAAATAACGAATTACCTTTTGCTACAAAACATGCTGGCCCTGTAGTTATTACAAAAGGACCTGACAACGCCATTTGGTTCGTAGAAATTAAGGGAAATAAAATCGGTCGAATTACTCCCTCTGGAACAATAAGTGAATATACCATCCCCACTGCAAATGCTCGCCCACACGCAATAGTAACAGGTCCTGATCATGCTTTATGGTTCACCGAATGGGGAAGTAATCAAATTGGTCGAATTACAATGAAAGGTGAAATGACAGAATATTCAATTCATATTCAATTCCAACGCAAAATGCGGAACCACATGGAATTGTATTAGGATCTGACGGTGCCATTTGGTTCGCTGAGGAGTGCAATAAGATAGGTCGGCTAAGTTTATTATAAAAACTCTAAAAAGGAAGTAGAGCTCTATGGAATCATATAATCAACATGGGCCAAACCCTAATTCTAAATATCCGATTGAAGGAAATCATGTTGTGCAATTTATTAAAAATACAATTACTAGACCAAACATAATTGTGGGTGAATACTCATATTACGATGCAAGAAATGGTGAATCCTTTGAAGATCAAGAGTTATATCACTACGAATTCTTCGGAGACAGACTTAACATAGGGAAATTTTGTGCTATAGCACCCGGTGTAACGTTTATTATGAATGGAGCTAATCATAGAATGGATGGTTTTTCAACCTACCCGTTCAATATTTTCGGACACGGTTGGGAGAAATATACGCCAACGTTAGATCAGTTGCCGTTTAAAGGTGATACCATAATTGGAAATGATGTTTGGATTGGAATGGATAGTGTCATTATGCCTGGAATAAAAATAGGGCACGGTGCAATTGTAGGAGCTAAATCGGTTATTACACAGGATGTGGAACCTTACACGATCGTTGGGGGAAATCCTGCAAAGAAACTTAAAAATCGTTTCTCAGAAAAAATTATTAACGAATTGTTAGAAATTAAATGGTGGGATTTAGATATTAATACTATTTCTGCTCATATTGATGTGATAGTAAATGGAGATATAGAGAACCTAAGGAATTTTAAAAATAAAATATGACATAGTAGCAACTTCCTAGAATACTTTAATACCTGTCGTTATTTTGTATTTAATGATTACCAAAGGTTTTTAATAAGGGAGGAAATACGGATGGCTCCATTTATCCTACTAATTGGATCATTCTTGATTTTTCGCTTGATCGGTTTTTTCGGACTTTCTTATTTTGATAGTTGGGAAACTTCTTTACGAGTCGCTGTTGCTTTAATGTTTTTATTTACGGCATCGGCTCATTGGGGAAAGAGACGTCCAGATCTTATCAAAATGGTACCTCCAGCTCTACCAAAGCCAGGTGTCATCGTGACCATTACTGGAATATGCGAAATCGCTGGAGCCATAGGTCTGTTGATTCCTTTCACTTCAAGTTTTGCTTCAGTCGGTTTGGCAATCTTACTTATTGTTATGTTCCCAGCTAACATTCGCGCTGTGAGAAAAGGGATCACTATTGGCGGAAGACCAAGTACTCCTCTTTTCCCTCGAACGATTTTACAAATCATATTTTTTACAGTTGTTATTTTGGTCGGATTGCAGTAATAGAACTTGTATGGACATAAGCATAGGTTGGTAAGATGAAGAATAACTTCCCAATTCCCAGACATTCATATGAACAAATGATGAGAGCTGATCTTCTAGTTACATTGGTTTTATCGAACCTGCGCTCTCAAATTATGAGGTTAACCAGATATTTCATTGGTTAACCTTTTTAGGTTATTATCTTTCGATAGTCAGGAAAAAACGTCCCATTCATCTTACTCAACATCAGGCCCCATACATAATAAAGAGCTCACATCGTTATTTAAGAATGTCACTCAATTGCTTAAGATCACTTCTATACTATTTACGTCAAGGATAAACTATACTCCACAAAGGAAACTTCAATTAAATCTTCAATAGATTCGGCCAGTTAGACAGTGCCTAGATAACTTCGCGTTATGTTTTGGAGAACAATTTTTCCATTCTTACTGTGTTTTTCGAATAACTCTGATAAGAGAAAAACAAACCGTTCATACTCTTCGTCATTTTTTTTCGGTGCATAGGAAGCTGATAGATTCCTTCCTAAGAATCCTTCATAATCAAATAGCAAATCATTTTGATACATCTTAAACTCATACTTACCATTCTTAAAGAAGTTGTTAAATATTTCGGGTGATTCCACCATTCCACCGCTAAATCCTTTGAAATTCGGACAGGTCTTTTGGCAAATTTCTGCATTCTCTTTCATTATAAGGCTAGTTAAATCTCTGCTATTCCAAACAAGAGCAACATTTGCCTTTTGTTTCAGTATTCGTTGACATTCGATTTTGAATGCTTCTTTATCGAACCAATGAAATGCCTGGGCAACAGTTACTAAATCCACATTTTCCCCTTTTAAAGTTGTATTTTCAGCAGTTGCCTTTATTGATGTAAAACGAGAATATTGTTTCAATGATATCTCAGCCAAATTCCTCATGTCATCATTAGGCTCCACTCCAATAACTTTCAACCCTCTTTCAAGCAACTGGCGGCTAAATATCCCTGTACCTGAACCGATATCGGCAACAAGTTGATCCTCTTTTAGTTGGTTAGCTGAAAATAAATAATTGATATATTCAATAGGGTAATGTGGACGATATTTCGCATATATATCGGCCTTGTCGGTAAAGTTTTCTGTTGTTTTCACAATATTACCTTCCTCCCCTCGATAGTAAGTTCAGATCATCTACATAAGTACCCCCTTCTAGTCTCTCTAGGACTACCACTTATGTAGATGGATCTGCCTCCGTCATTATGGATACACTCCCGATGGTTGTTAATAAAACCATATTAAATTTCCTTTATAAAAGAAGTAAGAGAAAGGTGTTCTGTTACTGTTGTTTCTCTTGCTTTAAAAAATCCATTTTTCAAATAGAAGGTTACAGCTGGTATATTTTTGGTTCCAGTTGACACGATCATTGTTTTATTTCCTTCATTATTGCTTTCAATGAAATTCAATAGCATCTTGGCAATTCCTTTTCTAAAATGTTTAGGATGTACGAATAACCTATGTATATCAATTACTCCATTTTCTGCTGTTATAGAAATGACGCCGCATAACTCTTCATTGATAAAGTAGCCAAAGAAAGTCTCTCCACATTGTTGTAGAGTGTCAACTGTGTCTTTTAATGGCGGTATTTCATAAAAATCAATTATTTCTGCTTCTACCTTATATGAAAGTAGTTGAATGTGTAATACTTCTTGGGCAAGGATTGGATTCGTCATATCAATTTTTTTAATCATAGCTTTCCCGTATAGGGATCTCTTCCCTTCCTTCAATCATCACCTAACTTCTTCACAACTCCACACCTATATTAACATAAATATCCAATTATAATTCCAAGTTTTATTCTATTTAATGCCCGCTTATATAAAGAAGTCACTGGTTTTATTCAAAAACAGCCCTTCGTATATTGAAGATGATTAGCTCTTGTACTTCACCAAGATTTATAAAATTCGTTTATATAAAAGAAGAATAAGTTCTTCCCCTATGACAAATACTTATCTTAGAAAAATCCAATATTATGAGGAGTTCTTCAATGAATACTAAACATACTGTAGGTTTATCATCAACAGAAATTGCAGGATTATGGGCCACTTATATTAATGATAGCATGTCTATCTGTCTCTCGAAGCATTTCATGGAACAGTCGAACAACGAAGATGTTAAACCTATTATTCAATTAACGTTAGATATATCACAAAAACATATTGAGGAAATCAAGAATATTTTTGAAAAGGAGAATTTCCCTATTCCAAAGGGATTTTCCGATGAAGATATTGACCTTTCAGCTCCACCTTTGTTTTTTAATTTATTTCCTATCAGTTATGCTTACGGGATGAGTCGTATGTCTATGGTAAACTATAGTATGATAATTTCTAATGTTGCCCGCGAAGATATTCGATCTTTCTTCTCTAAGTGTTTAACTTCAACATTGGATCTTTATAATACATTAGTAAATTTAATGCTTTCAAAAGGAATATACGATCGCCCAACAATGATCCCTTATCCCGATAAAGTTGAATTTATTAAGGAGAAGGAAACTTTTTTATCCAAATGGTTCGAGAAGAAGCGTCCTCTAAATGTTCTTGAACTATCTGAAATATTTTTTAACATTGAAAGGAACTATACTGCTTTAGTTTTACTCACTGGATTTATACAAGTTGTGAAAGATGACCAAATAAAAAAATTTTTAACAAAAGGAAAAGAATTAGCTCAAAAACAAATTCAGTTCCTAAACCAAACTTTAATCAAGGAAGATCTGCTTGGCACTACAATGGTTAACTCAGAAGTGTCAACTTCTACTACATCTCCTTTTTCAGAAAAGCTTATCATGAACCTTGTGACTATACTTAATACTCAAGGAGTAACTTATATTGGTCATGCATTAGCTTCATCAGCACGAATAGACCTCGCTAATGAATATTCAAAACTTATTCCTGAAATATTGCAGTATGGTAAGGAGGGCACCGACATTTTAATAGAAAGAGGATGGCTGGAAGAACCACCACATACTCCGAATAGGAAGGAGTTGGCAGAAAATTAGATTTCAAATGGAACAAGGGATCCCAAAGATCTCTTGTTCCATTTTTTTGCAAAATCCATCGTTTTTAGCAAATTTGTCTTACATACTATAAAAAGAAGTCGAATCTCTAAAAGACCAAACATTTGGTGTGGGGGAGGAGCCTATTTACATCAGAAATCTTTCCTTACATTTCCGGTTCTAGCTATAAGACAAAGAAAATTTTCTATTACTCGGTTAAATTACTTAACAGGTTCAACAGTAAGTGTATTAATTTGCAATGGGAAACTTTCCATTATCGTACCGTCATATCCTACTTTTATTTTGTCTCCTAGTTGAAATGTTTCTGTAGGGTTAACCGAAAGATTGACAGATACTCTATTACCAGAACTAAGAATTTCCCCTTCTACAATATCTACAAGTCCGATTTGATTATCTGTAATTTCTTCAATTGTTCCGATAAAAGTTGCTTTTACTTCTTTCTTTTCATTTTTGGTATCCTCTGAATTACATCCATATAGTAAACAACTAAATAAAATTGTAATGAACAAACTCCTTCTTTTTATCAAGACAAATCTCTCCTTTAGTAAAAATCTCCTTCTAAAGATTAGTTGAAGAAATGGGTGTTAAAGTTACAGTTATTTAAGTTTTATTAAACCAAGCCTGTTTCCACACGAAAGAATAATGCATAGTAGGTGTCCATCCTCAACTTATCCATAGGTACTCACAATAAAAAACGCCTCAACTCTAATATTATCAAGGAATTAAGACGTTAAATTACCTATTTCCATTTGTGTAGATTAGATATTTTACACGAATCTTCTAAAAACCCATGTTGCTAAATCATCCACTGGACTTGCCACTACTAAAAAACATCATCGACACTTGTCTTATGGTGAACTTCCACTTGCCAACTTTCAAATTTAATCTACCCACTTAACAAACAGCACCCTATCTTGATTTAGTCAATCATAATCAGAAAATAATGTACTCCAGTTTTATTATTTTCTTTTTTCAACAAATAACAAAATGAGTGTTGCTAATGGACCTAGTAGTAGGGAAAGCAAAAACCAGTTTAACCCTGTCCTATTCTTTCCTTGTGCAAGCGCAGCATTTATTAATGCAAGTGTACCCCAGCCAACAAAGTATTGGTTATCCATCATCTGCTCCCCTTTCTTTTTAAAAATCATTTTACTTTAAGTACTTTCCTTCAAAAAAGGCGTAAAAATAATGAGAGCACACATAAAAAACAGTAGAATTTGAAAGATCACCGCTCGAATTATAAGGGTAACCAGAAAAGAAAATCTTTCTGGTTACTCTTTGATAGATCAGTAGTTGAAAAAATATTGAACTTAAAGATGGATAATGAACTAGATTTTGAGATCAAAAACTAACTTGATATGTTATTTAAGTATATAAAGACAATAAAGAAAAATTAAATCCAATAGAACGTTTAAGTTAATAATGATGTCGTTATAAACGTTAT
>Ga0182742_1002575_pt1 | contig 19766 bp, 12 predicted proteins | sample eDN5th37CBELigMG_FD_128880 | JGI IMG/M metagenome (GOLD analysis project Ga0182742, IMG submission 128880) | Enriched Miracle-Growth compost microbial communities from Emeryville, California, USA - eDNA 5th pass 37_C BE-Lig MG (version 2)... ... | reverse complement strand
CCTGTACGTCCTGCTCCACCTTGAGGAAATGCCCGTTTCGATTGAGCGTCTCGTCTCGGCCCTCCCCGCGCCCAATCCCGAGGGCTACTCGATGGCCGAACTGGCCGCCACGGCCCGTTCCTTCGGCCTACCGTTGGAGGGGGTGAGGTTCACGAAGGGGGATTCCCGGCCGGACAAGCCCATGATCGCCTTCCTCAAGGATGCCCGCGGCGGCCATTTCACGGTCCTTCGGCCGGTTGGGACTACGGGAACCATGGTCCAGGTGATCGACCCGCCGTCCCCCTCCTGGATCACCGATTACGACCGACTCCTCATCACGGGCGCGTGGACCGATCGCATCCTCCTTCCGCGCCCGCCCTGGTACCTCTCCTCCAGATCGATCGGCCTCGTGGGTCTAGCCGGCGCGGCGGTCCTGGCGGCGTCGCTCTGGGCTCGGGGTCGATTATTCCACCGGCCGCCGCGAAACGCCGAGGGGGGCGGAGCGCCAACCGCGTAGACCCCCATGTGATCAACCGCGTGACGGCTGGTCGCCGCGCGTCCGATCCGCCGACGTCGAGTGGGGCGCTCTCGAAGATCGACGCGCCCCATTCGGACGCGGTTTCTCAGAGGTGCCTGCGCAACCGCCTCGCGTAGCGGGGGATGGCCGAAAAGGGATCTTCGGCGGCCTCGTATTCGAGGACGACGTAACCGGAGTAATGGACGTCGCGAAGGATTCGGATGATCCGCCCCAGGTCGGCCTCCTCCTTCCGCTCGGAGCCCTTGGCCAAGACCTCGGTCTTCACCTGGACGTTGACCGCGTAGGGGGCCAGTTGGGCCATGTCGGCGTAGGGGTCGCCGCCGCGGAAGTTGCCGGTGTCGAGGTTGATCCCGAAATAAGGGGAGTCGATCGCCTCGACGAACCTCAAAACCTGCTCGGGCGTGGTGGTGATTCCGCCGTGGTTCTCCAGGGCCAACACGATCCCGCGCTCGGCCGCGTGGGGGAGCGAGGCCTCAATGCACTCGACGGCCCACTTGAAGACGTCGTCCTCGTTGCCCCCCTTGGGAACGCCGCCGGCGAAGATCCGAATCACCGGCGCGTCGATGGCGTCGGCGCGCTCGATCCAGAGCCGGGTGAGCTCCAACTGCTTGTCGCGCTCCTCGCCGGGAGGCAGGCAGAAGTTGTTGCCGATGGCCGTGCCCGAGATGTCCAGCCCTTGGATGAACGCGTGCCGCTTGAAGCGGGCGAAGTAGTCGGCGTCGGCGTCGGCCGGGAAGTAGTACGAGGTCGGCTCGACCGCGTGGAAGCCCAGGTCGGCGGCCAAGTCGACGAACCGGAACATATCCATCGTCGGAGGCTTGGCCGTTAGATACCGACGATACGAGTACGCGGCGACGCTCAGCTTCAATTGGCTCGGCCGGCTCCGGATGATCGGCGGGATCGCCCAAGTGGACGTTGGCCGAGTCAACGCGGACGTCGCGGCCCCGGCGAGCAGGGCCCGTTGCAGAAAACCGCGTCGGTGAGTCGCGCGCATGGCTTCGAGACCTCCAATGGCGGAAGACGTCCTGATCCCACCCGGCCCCGTCGGCCGGGTGGAACGGTTCGCGGCCGATGGTGGGGCAATTCGCCTCCATCAGCCCATCCTCCGGATCTTAACGCGCCTCAAAGCGACTCGCCACGATCGACCCCGATTCTCTCGGGCCCGGGAACCGACCGGGTCCCGCGGGCCTTGGATCGGTTGGGTTGCGTTGGGTTACGAATCCAGGTCGGCGAGAAGCTCGTTGACCTCGCGGTTGATGAATCGAACCTCCTCGCCCTCGGTCCGTCGATGCTCGCCCGCCTCGTTCCAATCGGCCTCGCCGAGCGCTCGACGGGCCGCCGCGCGCTCGCTCGGGTCGCTCTGGGAGCGGGCCCGCATGTAGAGCTTGATCGGAACGTCACGGAACGGCAGCTTCTCCCGGAAGACGTTGAGCAGATAGCGCTGATAGGTCGGATCGAAAAGCCGGGTGCTGTTGACGAACAGCACGATGGTCGGCGGCGCCGTGCCGACCTGGGTCGCGTAGTAAACCCGGGGCGCTCGGTTCTCGCGCATGGCCGGCGGATGAGCGGCGATCGCCTCGCGAAGCACGCGGTTCAGCGCGCCGGTTCCGACCCGTCGGTTGGCCTGCTTGTAGAGCGCTTGGGAGAGATTCACGAGCGCCTTGACGTTCTTGCCGGTCTTGGCCGTGATGAAGGCCAGCGGCATGTAGTTCATGTTCCGAAACGCGTGTTGCACGACGTGGGCGAACCGAGCCATGTTGGGCTGGGAATCGTCCCGACCACCACCAATCATCAAGTCCCACTTGTTGACGACGAACACGCAGGGCTTGTGCTCCTGGGAAATGTAGCCGGCCAGTTGCTTGTCGAGCCGGGTGATGCCCTGGGTCGGATCCAGGAACAAGAGCACCACGTCGGCGCGGCGGATCGACCGCTCGGCCCGGTGGACCGAATAGAAATCCAGGTTGTCTTGGATCTTGGCCTTGCGCTTGACCCCCGCGGTGTCGATGGCGGTGAACGGCAGGCCGTCGAGCTCGAAATGGACGTCGACCGAGTCGCGCGTGGTTCCCGCCCGCTCCGAGACGATCATCCGCTCGGCGCGGGCCAAGGTGTTGATGAGCGTCGATTTTCCGGTGTTGGGTCGGCCCACGACCGCAACCTTCATCACGGCCTCGGCGGGCTTTTGGGTCTGCTCCCAGGGCAGAAGCTGCTCGATCAGGCGAAGAAGCTGCTTCTTGTTGCGGTCGTTCTGGGTCGAGACCGCGATCGGCTTGCCCCGACCGAGCTTGTAGAACTCGCCGCCCCGATCGTCGAAGGCCGGATCATCGGCCTTGTTCATGACCAGGATGACGGGCGTTTTGAGGTAGCGGAGGCGGGTGGCGACCTCGTCGTCGAGCGGCATCAACCCCTCGCGAATGTCGACGACGAAGAGGATCAGGTCGGCCTCGGTCATGGCCGTGTCGATCTGGCGATCGACGTCCTCGCTCAGGTCGTCACGATCGACCATTCCGATCCCGCCGGTGTCCATCAATTCGAAGAACTGGGCCTGGTCGTCGTCGCCGAGCTGAATCAACGCGCCGACGCGGTCTCGGGTTACGCCGGCCACGTCGTCGACGATGGCGATCCGACGACCGGCCAACCAATTTAACAACGACGATTTGCCGACGTTGGGCCGGCCCACAATCACGACCTTGGGCAGAGCCATGACAATCACCCCGCGGAAAAGCGGAAGCGGCGCGGCGTCGCGGGGAGGGGGCGTCGGGGAGGCCCTGGAAAGGGCTCGGGCCGGGCCCGGTTGCGCGCGTCGTCCGATTCTCGAGACAACTCCATCATCACCAATACAGGCACGATCTCAATTCTATGACAAACGACCCCGCCACGGCAAATCCATCACGCCGCGATCGCTTCGGGAAGGCGAAACGGCCGGGCGTCGCCGAGTCGCCACCTAGCCCCCGGCCAGAATGTCGAGGTCGATTTCCGGAAGGAACAAGGGACCCGAACCCGGCGGAGGGGCGAACAAATCGGCCCGCCCGCCCATCAGCGACGCGGCCAACTCGTAAAATCGCGACAGGAACTCTCCGGCCCGCTGGAGACCAACCTGGGGTTCGACGCCTCCCCCGTGAGGAAGCGACCAATCAACCTGTTGGGCTCGGAGCAGGCAACGAACCATTTGCTTCAGCGCGTCGCGCTCGACCGGCCGCAACGAGCGCCGGCGCTCCAGGGCGAAGGTCAGCAAATCGGCCGCGGAACGGCAGCGGTCGAACAGGTCCGAATCGGCGGGACGGACCGCCAGCATCCCCCCCGGGCTGGCTCCGGGCCGCCCCATCGTCCCGACCGGATTGCGATCCAAGTACCGATCCAGCGACGTCGCCCCCGCGCCTTCGAGACTCGTCAACCCTTCAAGCATCCGGGCGAACCACAGTCCGCCGCCGCCTAGCGGCCAGGCTCGGGCGAGGTCGTGGGGGGTGAACGAGACGACGCTGATGGATTCGTCGACGCCCGCGCGATCCGTCGCCCCCGGCCACGCCCGCTCCAGCCATCCGTCGAGGAAGTGCCGGGCGTGCTCGCGGGCCGCCCGCCCGGCCGAGGCGGGGTCGGCGTATCGGGAGTCGCGGCCGTATCCGTGATTGGGGTCGAACGCCGGAGTGGAGGAGGCGTCGACCACGCCGAAGGCGGCCACGCCGGAGGGCGTGATCAGCGGTTCCAAAACTCCCCGAGGAGGAGAGAATTCGCCGCGAACGAACGCGCCGGCCGAAACGCCGAAGAACCGAAGCCCGCGCTCGGCCATCGCCGACTCAAGTCCCGGAGAGTAGCCGAGAAACGGAAGCCAGATGCCCGAAGGCGCCCGCTCCGTCCACCGCTCGTGGTCCGCCGCCGCCAGGCCGATCTGAGCCCGCGCGATCATGGAGTCGGTGGCCACGCTGGGAAGCCACGTGTGCGTGGCCGTCGTGGGGATGACGTCGATCGCGCCGGCGTCGTTCCAGCCTCGAAGGAGCCCGAGCGCGCCGGGGGCCCATTTCGACTCGAAGAACCGGGAGAGCCCCGGATCGATCGTCCCCGCGGCCGTCCGACGCTCGAACTCCCGTTTGACGAGTCGCTCGGAGGCTGGGTCGGCGGCCTGGGCCGTCCAGCTCGGGCTGACCGCCAGGGTGAGCGAGGCGTCCCCGGGCCGTTTCGCGAACCGATCGAGCGCGCGCAGGACCGGCGGGTACACGTCGAGAACCGCCGACGCCCAACGGGAGCCCGCGGCCGAGCCCGGCGGAGGGAGGGGATGGTGAAGTTCGATAACCAGGGCCAAACGGAGCATGACGAATTCCGACCCTCATTCCCGCAAGCGGCGCGACTCGGAAAGAGCGAGAACGATCAGCGGCATGACCGCCGAGGCAGGACGCGAAGCCGCCTCCCCCCCGACGGAGGGGGAAGCGCCGGCTCCTCTCTCGGCAGGTGGCATATTCGGGCGTGAGCCAGGGGGTGAAAGTATCCCCAGGGCGACCGCGCTCCCAGACAGGCCGCCAACGACCGACCGGGGTAGGGAAGCGTGATCGTCCGATGGCTCTCGCCGGGGCCGAGATCCACGTCAAAGGAGCCGTGGGCGTTGCGGCCGTCGAACAGCAGTTCCGAGACGTCGAAGACGCGGATCGTCAAGACCGCGCGAACCGACTCGGGGCCCAGCCACTCCAGCGCGGCCCGCCAGTCGTCCGGCCGAAGCGACCAAGACGCCAGGGCCTCTCGACTCGCCATCGGCGTCATCGTCAAACGGGTTCGCAACTCCGGGAAGGCCATGGGTTGAGGGACCGGAGTCGAATCGGCCCACCGACGCCCCGCCGAACCGTTCCGATCGCCACTGAGAAGACGCAGGTAAACCCCCAGCCATTGCTCGGCGACGCTCGACGGGTCCACCCGGCGCTCCGATAAGACCGCCGCGACCCTGGCGTCGCGATTGCGGCGGGCGGGATCGAACAGGGCGTCCAGGAGGGCTCGCCCGGTTTCTTCGGCGTCACGGCCAAGGAGGGAGACGACCGGGACGCCGGCCAGCCCGGCCACTAGGGAGTACGGATCATCGGCCGGATCGATCGACGCCACCCCGACGGCCGCGGCCCGCGCCACGGCGGCGTTCCAATCCTCGACGCTCGGCGAACTCGATTCACGCCAACGTCGGGAGAGCAGACAGTGACGCCTTAGGCGCCGTCGCAACCGCTCGCGTCTCGGGCCCGCCCCCAAAACGGCGACCACCAACCCCGGCGCTTTCTCCCGCGCGATCCGAACGGCTTCGACCACCGCCGCGGAAGAGAACCGCGCGCCCGACCTCAACAAGAGAACCAGGCATGGCCCCTCGTCGGGAACGTCGCGGTCCGGGTCCGGGTCGTCCGCGCGCTCGGAGCGCCGCGAAAGAGCGCGACGCTCGGGTATCGTGAACACGGGGATCGATCCCGCCAATTTCGAGCGAAGCCGCTCTCCCCGCAGGGGATGGTCGCAAATCCAGGCGTCGGGATTTCGCCTTGGTCCAAAGCCGACGTCCTCGGCCTCGTCCTCATCCGCCGCGGCGTCCGAGCCCAAAACGACCGCGCCTCGGGCCCGCGCGGCCAATTCGCCCGCGGCCGGCCGGGTCCGCCAATCGAGGGCGTGGATCACGTCGAACTCGAAGCCAAGGCCCGAGGAGCTCGCCTCGCGAACCACGGCCACGCCAAAAGCGAACGCCTCGTCGCGAGCCGCGCCGCCGATCTCATGAGGGCACCGCGCCTCGAGCCAGCCGGGATGCGACTCGCGCGTCGGCTGGCCGGGAAACCATCGGGTCACGCCGACGACCTCCACGCCCAGACCGCCCAGGGCGGCGGCCGCGGCGTGGTCCAGATCCCACCCCAACAGGGCGACCCTCATCAAAGATTTCCCCCCCTCTCGGCGCGATCCGCGTCGCGCGAGCCGCGCTCATCTCCGCATGGTCGAACTCCCAGCGACTATATCATGAGCGCGAACCTGGGGAAGATGGCACCATCCCGCAAACCCGACCGCCGGCGCTGATTTTCGTGATTGGCCGCAATTTGACGCCGACGTTCGGACCGCGATCCGTGGGGTGGGCGACGCCGGACGACCAACTCGAAACCAGCGACCATTCCCCGGCGGGAGTTGCCCGCCCCACGACTTTGCTAGCAGAGGGTTTCCCTGGGACGGGCGGGGAGCCGCCTCATCGCCGATGCGTTCTTTAGCTGGAGAACTCGTTCTTCTTGGCCTCGTCGGGGGGCACCCAGTCGGGCGCGAGGCCAGCCTGCGCGCGGAGTCGGCCCATCCAGAACTCATCCTGCTGGCGACTAGCCTCCTGGTTGACGAGCATCTTGAAACGGAACTCCTCGCCGGTGGGGGCGTAGAGCTCGGCGAAGCTCGCCGGCTCGCGACGGTCGAGGGTGATGACGTAATACTCGGTCTTGGGCTGGTTCGGGGCCACCGCCGCCTCGCCGGGCTGGATCCCAAAGTAGGCGTCGCGGAACTCATCCCCGGCCAATGGAACGTCCGGGATCGGCGTCTCGGCCTCCGGAGCGGGCTCGAAGATCGAGGCGGGCATTCCGCCCATCTGAGTCCGGGTGATCGGCGGGATCGAGATGACGCGGTAATCGTCGATCCGATCCTCGTCGATCTTGCCTCCGTTCTCCTTGATCCGGGCGGCGAGATCCTGGGCGGCCTTTTCCGCGAGGGGGCGAGCCTTGGCCTCCTTCCACGCGGCGATCACGTCGGACCTAACCTCGTCGAGCGGCGGGATCCGAGGCTCCTCGTCCTTGACCTTGCGGGCCAGGAAGCGGGTTCCCAGGATGTCGGTCAGCTCGACCGGGTCGTAGAGGCTGGTCCTGGATTCGAAGAACTCTTCGGCGAAGCGTCGGCCGCCGCTCAAGCGGGTCGTCCCGACCTCGGCGCCGGAGATCGCCCCGTAGCGCTCGGCCTCCTCGCGAGTGAGCAGGGGCGTGATCTCGTAGTTGAGATTCTCCTTCTCGGCCAGCGCCTTGAGGTCCAGCGGTTCGGGGAACACGACCTCGTCCGATCCCCCGTGCCTCCCGGCGTCCTCTTGTTCGTCGAGGGCCGAGAGATACTCGTCGGCGTAGGGGATCAAGACCTCGTCGCGAAGCCGGTGGAAGACTTCGTTGATCTCCTCTTGGGCCTTCTCCTCGGCGAGCCGGGGCGCCAACAGGTCGCGCACCTCGGCGAACGGCTGGATGACCGGGGGAGTCAACTCGGGGGCGCCGGCGAACAGGTCGTCGGGCAAATCCGACGGAACCTTGAACTCCGTCTTATGATTTTCATAGTATGTGCGCAGGTCGTCTTCGGTTAGGGTGTCGCGGTAGCCGCGGGCCTTGGCGTTGCCGTCGATCGAGAGGTACTCGACCTGCACTTGACGAGGCACTTTGAAGCCGGGCGTTTCCCGGCTCGGGTCGGGAAGGACGTCCTTGTACTCATCATAGAGGGCCTGAACTTCCGCCTCGGAGGGTTCGCCGACTTGGGCCGTGAAGTTCTCGACGGGGATCTCGACCACCTTGCCGGAAACGCGTTCGGTCTGCCCCTTATAAGACTGATACACATCGAAAGGGGTGACCATCGGGGCTCCCAGCAGTCCGCGCGTTTTCTGGATGCGAACCTGGTTGGCGATGTCGGCCAGAAGTTGTTCGGGGGAGACATCGTTGCTGAACCGGCTGTAGAGATAGTCGAAAGTCTCTTGGTTCATCCGGCCCTGCATGACGGTCTTGAGCCATTCTCGTCCCACGATGGGGTCGGCCGGCATTCCAAGTCGGTCGGCCTCGCGCTCCAGGATCATGGCGTCGATCAGTTCGCGATCCGACAACCCGCCGAACGGCTCGCTGGCGTAGGGAAGCAGCGCGCCGATGAACAGGTTGGCCCGATTGCGCTGACGGGCCAGCTCGTTGAGGTCGCTGCGGTGGATGGTCCGACCGAAAAGGGTGGCGACTTCCGGGTCCTGGGAGCCCAAGTCGGGACTGAGCAAACGCGGCAAGCTGTCCGAAAGGATGAAACTGATCATGGCCAAAAGGCCGAAGACCGCGATGAGCTTGCGTTGGTGGCGACGAAACACCTCAAACGACATGGAGATCCCCGATGCTTGCCAGAGGCTTTGGAAGGCGCCTCATCGGCATCCCCCCTTGACAGACCCCGATACCCTAGCTATGCCGCTACTGTAAGAAACACGGGGCCGAATGGACGGCCAACCCAGCCCACATCGTAGCAAATTCGTCGACCGGAGCAACCTCAAAGGAGGTTGGCCGGGAGGCGAAACGGGCGTGGCCGGATCATCCGAAACCGCGCTATGGAAAGACGATAGGAACAGGACACCACAGTGCCGCGAAAGTCCTCCCCCACAACGACGACAACGGACAACGGCGCCGACGCCAAGCCCAAGGCCGCCAAGCCCAAGGCGGCCAAGCCGGCCGCTTCGCGCTCGAAGGCCGCCTCCGGCAAGACTTCCCGGCGCAAGACCACCACCGCCCCGCCGGGCGACGGGCCATCGCTGGTGATCGTCGAGAGCCCCAAAAAGGCCAAGTCGATCAACAAGTTTTTGGGCTCGAACTACATCGTCAAGGCGAGCATGGGGCATGTGCGCGACCTTCCCAAGCGGAAGCTCGGGCTGGACGTCGCCCACGGCTACGAGCCCTCCTACGAGATCGTGCCCACCAAAAAGGAGACCATCTCCGAACTCAAGCGAGACGCCGCCCGGGCCGGAATGGTCTACCTGGCGACCGACCCCGACCGCGAGGGGGAGGCGATCGCCTGGCACCTTCAACAAGCGCTCGACCTGCCCGACGAGCGAATCCGCCGCGTGACCTTCCATGAAATCACCGAACGGGCCGTGCGCGACGCCTTTAAAAACGTCGGCCCGATCAACATGGACATGGTCAACGCCCAGCAGGCCCGGCGGTTCCTCGACCGCTTCGTGGGCTATCAATTGAGTCCCCTATTGTGGAAGAAGGTCGCCCGAAACCTGAGCGCCGGCCGCGTTCAGTCGGTGGCCGTCCGCCTGATCGTCGATCGCGAATTGGAGATCCGAGCGTTCGTCTCGGAGGAATTCTGGAGGATCACCGCCAACGTCGGGCCCGCCGGATCGACGGCCGAGGACGAGCGGTTCGACGCCGCCCTAACCGAATTCGAAGGCGAGAAATTCAAGGCCGAGAACGAGGCCGAGGCCCACCGGATCCGCGACCTCTTGGCGTCGGAAGCCTATGTCGTCACGAAGGTTGACGAGACCGAGAAGCTCGACAGGCCCGAGCCGCCGTTTAAGACCAGCACCCTGCAACAGCAAGCGGCGACCCGCATGAGGTTCTCGGGCAAGAAGACGATGAAGGTCGCCCAAGAGCTGTATGAGGGGATCGACGTCGACGGTTCGGGCCCCGTCGGCCTGATCACCTACATGCGAACCGATAGCCTCCGAGTCTCGGAAGAGGCGGTGACCAGCGTCCGCGAGCTGATCAAGTCGCAATACGGCGACCGCTACCTGCCAGCCAAGCCCAACCGCTACGCGGCCGGCAAGAACGCCCAAGAGGCTCACGAAGCGATCCGCCCAACCGACCTGAGCCTCTCTCCCGAGAAGATTAAGGGACACCTAAGCCACGACCAATTTCGGCTTTACCAGTTCATCTACAACCGATTCCTCGCCAGCCAGATGACGCCCTCGGTCTCGACCGTCACCGACGTCGTCATCACCGCCGGGCCGGGGGTCTTCAAGGCTCAAGGCAGGATTCTCCGGTTCGACGGCCACCGCCGGCTCTGGCCCGCCAGCGGCAAGCAGGAAGACCAACTCTTGCCGGCGATCACGGAGGGACAGACCCTCGACCTGCACGACCTCAAGCCCACCCAGCACTTCACTCAGCCGCCCCCGCGGTTTACCGAGGCGGCGCTGATCAAGGCGCTTGAGAAGGAGAACATCGGCCGGCCCAGCACCTACGCGCCGATCATCCAGACGATCCAAGATCGGATGTACGTCGAGCATAAGGAGCGGCGGTTTTACGCGACCGAGTTGGGAATCGCCGTCACCGGCGTCTTGGTCAAGCACTTCCCCAAGATCCTCGACCTGAAGTTCACCGCGAGGATGGAGGACGAACTCGACGGCGTCGCCACGGCCAAGGCCGAGATGACCAAGGTTCTCGACGAGTTCTACCACCCGTTCCAAGACGCCCTGAAAACGGCCGAGACCCAAATGGAGCGGGTCCAGATCATGACCGACGAGACGTGCCACGTCTGCGGCGCGCCGATGGTCATCAAGTTCGGCCGAACCGGCGAGTTCTTGGGCTGCTCCAAATATCCCGAATGCAAGGCCACCCGTCCCAAGGACGGCCCGCCGCGGGCCGAGGCCGTCGAAAGCCCCCACCCCTGCCCCAAGTGCGGCAAGCCGCTGATGGTGCGCGAGAATAAGAAGGGGGAGAAGTTCCTTTCCTGCTCGGCTTATCCCGAGTGCAAGGAGTCGTTCGACATCGACGCCGAGGGCAACCCCGTGCCCAAGCTCGTCGAGACCGAACACAAGTGCGAGAAATGCGGCCAGCCCATGGCGCTTCGCCAGGGCAAGCGCGGGCCGTTCCTGGGTTGCACCGGGTATCCCAAGTGCCGCAACATCGTGGCGGTGGACGCCGAAGGGAACCCCCTGCCCACCATCAAGATCGACAAGACCTGCGAGAAGTGCGGCAAGCCGTTCGCCGTCCGACAAGGCAAGCGCGGGCCGTTCCTCGGCTGCACCGGATATCCCAAGTGCCGCAACGCCGTGCCGATCCCCGACGAGCTAAAAGACGAGGTCGCCAAAATGGCGCCCCCGCCCGCGGCGACCGGGCCGGATTTGAAGTCCCTGAAAATCGACGAGACCTGCGACGATTGCGGCGGCCCGATGATCCCCCGCAAGGGTCGCCGAGGCTACTTCCTCGGCTGCGGCAAGTACCCCAAGTGCAAGGGAACCAAGGAGCCGAGCGAAGAGACCCTCGAAAAGATCAACGCCTTCATCGCCGCCCACGCCGAAACCCCCGCCGCGGCTCCCGCCGAATAATCCGCGCTTCGTCGCCCGAACGAGCCCAAATATTGGGTTCGTTCGGCGCGGCGAGTTTTCCGCCGGTTCCTCCGCAAGCTTCTTCACATCCAGTCTTTGCGTCGAACCGTGAAGCCGGGGATTGGGTTCGTTCGGCGCTTTTCTTCGCGCCCTTCACGACCCTCGATTTCCGAATTGCCAATGAGCGTCCCTCGAACGGACCTTCCCATTTCATAAGGTCAACCCGACGACGCCCGGAATTTCACAATTCCCCCCAAAAGCCGCGCGGGTTCTCCCGCCCGGGATCGCAATACCGTTTAGCGCGGTTTGTCCATGCGACGGATCAAAGTCCAATTTTTTCTTCTCCCCTCGCGGGAGAAGACGGCCGGAACGGCCGGATGAGGGGGGATCCCCAGGCCTCCGGTCGCGCGCTCCTCATCCGCCCCTGCGGAGCGCCTTCTCCAGGACTGTTCGGCTTGAAATTTGCTCGTCCACGCGGAAGCCTCGCCAAGCATCCTTCTCCCCCCGGGAGAAGGTGGCCGTTAGGCCGGATGAGGGTCGACGGACTTCCAGAAGAAGCTGGGGATCCGAGCAAAAAAGCCGGACGCGCTCCGAAATCCGACGACCCTCACCCGGCCGTTCCGGCCACCCTCTCCCGGGGGGAGAGGGAAATTCGCCCCGCGGCGGCCGAGTATGCAAGTCGGGCCGAACACTATTGGCGCCTTCTCCCTCGCGGGGAGAAGGATGCTTGGCGAGAGCCTCTCTTTCAGTGGAGAGAGGCGCGCCAAGCATCCTTTTCCGTCGAGGCGGTGGTTACAGCTCGTCCGGGCCGGTTCGTTCGGCGCTGGCGGGTTCGGTTGGCTCGTCGAAGTCGGGGAACGGCGGCGGGCCGTCGTCGTCGTAGCGCTTGGAGAAGCCGTCGCCGTCGGCGGACGACAAGGTCGGTTCGGAAGCGGGTTCCGGCTCGGGCTTCGGCTCCGGTTCGGGCTTCGGTTCCGGCTCGACGGGCTTGGGACGGTTCTGGAACTTGGCGGTGACTTCGCCGACCCATTCGGCGTCGGGAAGGCCGTAGGGGCGGAACTTCTCGATCCGGTTTTCCTCCTCGCTGTAGAAGAGGGCCCGGTTCTCGCCAAGCTTGCCGGCGACCGGCGAGTCAATCACGGTGCTCGAATCGTTGGCGCTCATCTGGAAGAGGACCCGAAGCTCGAACTCGCGCAGGGCGCTCCGGTCGAAGGTCCGGTTCATGTTGTTGACGCTGTCGCACCAGACGATGACGTGGACGCCGACGGGGGGACCGTCGCGAAGGATGTCGCCGAACTGCTTGCCCGGCGACGCGGCCTTCTCCTCGCCGAAGCTGGAGCCGAAGCCGAAGTCGTCGTCGCTCTTGCGGAGGTCTCGAAACCGCTGGAGATCGTAAATCAAGAGGTAGATCGGGGCCTGCGCTTCGGCCTCGGCCGCGTTGTCGCGTCGGCGCTCGACCTCGCCGGCGATTTCGTTGATCGACTCGGCCAGGTTGCGCGACGTGACGTTCGTGACGTTGTGCGGCAGCCAGTTCTTCAACTCGCCGAGCTTGCCGGCCAGCCACGAATCAACGGGCGAGCCGTCGAAGAGGTAGAACTTGATCCCCTCGCGCTGGCGGGGCGGGTGCTGGGCGGCGATGCTGACTCCGGCCATCAAGAGCATGGCCAGGGCGGCCTCGCCGTTTTGGCCGATGATCAGCAGGTTCGCGCCGCTTTGGGGACGGAAGACGGCGACGGTCGGATCCTTGATCGCGATGGCGTCGCCGAGCCAGGCCTGCTCGTACCGAGGGTCCTCCTCGGGCCAGGCCGGGGCGTCCAAAAGCTGGTTGAGCAGGTGGTTTTTGCGGGTGTCGGCCGGCAGATTCCCCTCGAAGACGATCGGCGTGGCGGGGGGACGATTCTGGGCCCTGGCCAGGTCCAAAAGCTCTTGCAAGTACTCCTCCCGGCGCTCGTCGGAGAGCCAGACGACTTGGAAGAGGTTGTTCCCCTCGGGCATGCCGTTGGCGTCGTTGTAGATCGCCTCGCCGGGGCGGGTCAGGAGCCTCGCGGCGCTGTTGTCTTCGCTGAGGATCAGGTGGGCGTCGGCCTCGCTGCACTGCAGGGCGATGCGGATGGCCATCTGGCCGAGCGTGGCCCGGCCGACCGAGTAGGCGCCCCCCAGGGTCTGCGAGCCGAGGATGACGTGGACGCCGAAGGCTCGACCTTGACGGACGAGCCGGTCGAGCAAGAGCGAGACCTCTTGGGCGACCTTGTCGTCCTCGACGAAGAACTCCTGGAACTCGTCGACGACGAAGAGGATCCGAGGCATTGGGTGGTCGGGCTTGGCCTCTCGGAAGCCTCGAAGATCCTGCACGCCGGTGTCGCGGAAGAGATCGCCGCGATATTTCAGCTCGGCGTCGAGGCGCTGAAGGACGCTGAGGCCGAACTCGCGTTCGCTCTCGACGGCGATGACCTTGGCGTGGGGAAGCTCCATCCCCGCGTAGACCTTGAACTCGACGCCCTTCTTGAAGTCGATCAGATAGAGTTCAAGCTGGTCGGGACTGTACCGCAAGGCGGCGTTGACGATCAAGGCGTGGAGCAGGGTCGACTTACCGGAGCCCGTCTTACCGGCGACCAAGGCGTGCTGCGAGGTCCCTCGGCCCAAGAGGATCGACTGGAGCTTGGTGGCGCCGGCCCGGCCGAGGGGCACGTCCATGATCTTGGCGCTGTCCCAAGACCAGTACTTCTCCTTGCTCGGGGCGATGAACTCGAAGGGCACCTCGACGCGGTTGGCGTCGCGGGCCTCCTCGCCGAGCGAGTGCATCAACTTGCTGTAGAGGGTTTGGTCGGGGAGCGGGTCGAGCTCCAAGGGGAAGCGGCCGAAATGCTCGTCGCGCCAGCCGAGCCGGCCGTCTCGCCAGCTCAGGTTGACGCAGTTGGACTCCAGGTCCTTAAGCTGAAGGCCCGGAGGCATCGGCAGCTTGGAGTCGAGGGAGATCAGGGCGTAGACGCCGGTGCGGGCGCCGCTTGAGACGATGCTTTGGATCCGTCTGGCGGCGGTTTCGTTGACGTTGACCGGGAAGTCGGCCACGACCAACACCCGGAACGGCTCGGCGACCTCGCCGGCGTACTCGTTGTACTCCTCGATCGTCTCGAACTCGTTGCGCAGGTACTTTTGGATGACGTTCTCCATGTGGGCGGAGAGGTCCTCCAGGCGCTGATCGAGGTCGCGGGCCTCGGTCCAGATCCGATTGGTGACGAGCAGCTCGTGGTAATCGGCCAGGTGCATGAAGGCGGCGAAGTTCTCGCCCAGGCCGACCGGGTCGAAGATCGTGAACCGGACCTTGCCGGGGGGGATCGAGGTCAGGAAGCGGAGCATCAGGGTTTGGAGCAGCTTGTTGGCCTCGGCCCTGCCCGATTCCGACGTCTTGATGAGAACCGAGCTCTTGGTCGGAAACGGGATCAAGGCCGGCAGGTCAAAGCTGGTCGGGCCGGCTTCCTTCAGGCGATCGTCGGTCGGGAACCCCTTGGGAAACTCGCCGAGATCAAAACTGAACCGACCGAACGGGAGGGCCAAGGGAACCTTCTTGGGGGGCTCCCATCCATTCAGGTCGGTCTTGCCCTCCCAGTCAAGGAACCGACGGGAGGCCTCTTCGTTGACCTCGTCGACGGTCGCGCCGACGCGCGCCAGGCCCTCGGTCCAATTGGCGATCAACTCGTTCCAGGCGGCGTCGTAGGCGTCCTTGGTGGCCTGTCGATCGCCGTGGACGCGGTTTTGGAACTCCTTGACCTCTCGTTCGTGCTCCTCGTTGCGGGCCTGGATTCGGGGGGGATAGTGGGCCTCGGCCTTGGCCAGGGCTTCGTCGCGCTTTCGGGCGATCTCGGCCAAGCGATTCGGATAGATGGAGTCGGCCTCGGCGAAGGATTGCCGCATGCGCTGTTCGGCCTCGGCGACGCGCTGATTCATCGTCTCTTCGGCGTTCTTGTAGTCGGCTTCGCGCTTTTCCTCGACTTCCTTTTGCCAGCGCTCGAATTCGGCCTTAACCCAGTCTTGGGCCTCTTGATTCAGCCGTTCGCCCTCCTCCAGGCTCTTCTTGAGGGGGAAATAGAGCTTCGCCACGCGCGGGCGAACCGACTTGCTCAGCCCGACGTGAACGCCGACCCCGGCCGCGATGGCCACGACGGCGCCAACGATGGGGCCGATGGTCCAGCCGAGGACGAAGCCCAGGCCGCCGCCCAGCAGGGCGCCGAGCAGCAGGAAGGGCCAGATGAAATTCGAGAGGCGGAGGAAGTTCGGCAGCTTGAGCTTCTCGAGGGCCAGCGACTCTTGGTCGGCCCTTTTGACCAGCTCTTGGAAGGCGGCGAGCTTCGAGGTCTCGTCGACCGTCTCCGCCCCCTCCTCGACGGTCTGAGCGGGCTCGCCGGCGAGGGCCTCGTCGCCCGCCAGCCGCTCGACGCGGGCCAGGACGTGCGCGGCGATCGCCTGGACCTCCAGGAAGGCGTCGCGGGTGGTCGCGAAGGCCTCCTCGTTGGCCTTGTGGGCCTTGATCGCGTTGTCGCGGCCGGCCTCGTACATCGCCAGGGCCTGCCAGCGAACGTCCTCGCTCGACCGCTTGGCCTTGGAGCGCTCGGACTTGAACTGGGCTTCGGCCTTCTGCCTGACCTGGGCGTACTCGGCCTCGACGGTCCGGGTCTCGGCCTCGGCCTTCTTCGTGATGGTCGCCTTCACCTTGCCGTATTCGGTCTGGAGGGCCTCGCTTTCGGCCTTGTACCGCGAGGCGATCTCTTGCGCGGTCTGGCGGTGCTCCTGCTCTTCGCGATCGCGACGCCGCTTGAAGCTCTGCTCGATCTCGAGCTCGACTTTGGACCGATGGGCGATCAACTCTTGCAGGTCGGTCAGCGCGGCGACTTCCTTCTGAATCAGCGGCGACTCGGGCATGATCAAGTTATCCCAATTTATCAAGAAGGCGGGATGCTGGAGGAGAACGGCGAAGCGAAGCCGGCGACGCGCCCGGGGTTCGTTGGGATCAGTGGTTCTCGTCGCAGGCCCGACGGATCTTACCGAGCGTCTCGGAGAGCTTGTCCATGCCGACCATGGACCGTTTGACCAGGCTCTCGATGGGGGCGAGGTGGTTCTTCTCGAAGTCGAGGGCGACTTGGTCGTCCCAGGCCTCTCGGGTGATGTCCCACTTCTCGCGAAGGTCCTTCAAGGCGTGTTGCAGTCGATTCGAATGGGCGCTCATGGCGAGGTCCTCCGGCCCGGCGTCGACATTTGGAGCCGGGCGATGGCGGGCGTCGGGGAACGAGAAAGAACGGGGGCGAAGGGCTCGGCGTCGGGGCGGACCCGCGTCGCATGGCTTTGGTTCGATTAGTTGTTCTCGGCCGGCGAAGCCTGCTCCGCGGTCTCCGTGGGCTCGCCATCCTTCTCGGCCGCGGCCGCGGCGTCGGCGTCTCCGGCCGACGACGACGAATCGGACCCGGCCGGCGAGCCCGTCGCCGCGGAGGTCGAGGCCGCCGAACCGCCGGCGGATGATGTCGAGGCGCCTCCCGGCGGCGCCGATCGGGGCGTCGTCGGCGCTTGCAGCGCCAGGTATTCCTCCAGGGATCGGACCATGTTTTCGAGGCGGGCCAGCGACCGCTCAATCCCGCCGGAGAGGTGGTCGTTCAGCGGCGAGGCGCACGACTTGTACTCGGCCAGCGCGTGATGAAACACCGGCACCAGGCGCTTGACGGTCTCGACCTTCTCCTCGGCGACTCGGAGCTTGCGCTGGGCTTCGCGCAGCGCCTCCTTTTGCTCGGTGTCGGAGATGGAGTCGCTCCCCTTGGCGGCGATCTGGCGCTTGTGCAGCTCGGATCGCGCGTTCATCACGGCCTCGCGACGGCGCTTAACTTGCATCTGCCAGTAGCCGAGCTGGTCGCGCTCGAGCCAGTCGCGGGTCCGCCGCAACTCCATGTCGACGCCCGAGAGGGCGTTGCGCGCCTCCTCGATGAACTTGGCCATGGATATCCGAAAATCCCTGAGGGCCTGAACCGACAACACGCGCGCCGCCTGGCTCATGATGGTTGGTCCTGTTGAGCTTGAGGGTTGGTGCCGGGGGGGGCCGGGGCGTCGACCCACGATGTCGGCGCCGGAAACAACGCGGGTCGAATCGCGGCGTCGGCCGCGACGAACCACTATTTGGAAAATCTCTCTAATGATACGCGCGGGCCCGCGAGCGGGGGGCCGCGGCCTCCCGTCTGGTCGAGAACAGGTCGGGAGGACGGGGGGCCGACGCCTCCCACTCGCCTTTGTAGGATACGTTCTTTAGCGCTGCTGGAGGTATTCTTCGAGTCGCTCGGCCTTGCGGAGCAAGAACGGGATATGCTGGTTGGTTGTGTCGACGAACCGCTTGACGACCGTGAGGGTCTGGTCGAACTCCTCAACGAACTTGTCGTGCTCGCGGTCCCGCCAGGTCTGACCGAGGCCGGAGACCTGGCCGTGGATGACGGTCAACTGTTGGAGAAGATCATTGTTGAACTGCTTCAACCGCGCGGCGAACCGCCGGATCTCCTCCGGATTGGCGATGGCTTGGGCCATGCGTGACCTCGTTTCGGCGTGAGGGGTCGAAAATTGCTCTACCGGACGCGGGAGACGCGTTTCCGCCCGCGAGCTTGGGGGCGGACGGACACGCAACGCCAAGATTTGACGTCTCTTATGCTATACGGACGAAGTCCGACTGTAAAGTCAAGCGCCGAGCCCCCCGTTCCACCCGATCGAGCCGAACTCGAGCGCCTCGTCCTCTTCTCCCGACCACTTTCGCAATGATCGGAGGCCGCGCATGGACAAGCTCTACATCGCTCGACACGGGATCGCCGTCGAGCATGGGACGCCCGGGTTCGCCGACGACGAACGGCCGCTGACGGCCAAGGGGACGCGTCGGATGCGCGAGATCGGCGCGGGGCTCGCGCGGTTCGGCCTTGAGATCGATCGGATCGTCACCAGCCCCCTGCCCCGCGCGCGCCGGACGGCCGAAATCCTCGCCGAGGCTCTGGGCATGGAGGATCAATTGGAGAACGCCTCGATTCTGGCGGTCGGCTCCAGCGCCCGGGCCATCGCCGCCTGGCTCGCCGATCGCCCCGAGGAGAGCCTCATGATCGTCGGCCACAACCCGCTCCTCGACGAGCTTCTCAGCCTGCTCTTGCTGGGCGACGAAGAGGCCCTGCCGTACTCCTTCAAAAAGGGGGCCGTCGCGCATCTGAACCGTCAGACAATCCACACCGACCGCTTCGAGCTGGCCTGGGCGGCGTCTCCAAGGCTGCTCAGAGGACTCGCCTAACGCGCCTCGCGAATCTCGGCGGCTCTCCCCAAAGTCATGCCTTGACCGGTCAGACAAGCCGTCTTATGATCTCAAGTCAGACAGCGCGTCTGACGGAGGATCCGCGATGAGACGGAATCAGGTGGATGTGACGGAGGCGGAGCTGGCGCTTTTGTCGGCCCTGTGGGACCACGGCCCGGCGACGATCCGGCAGCTTGTGGAACGGGTTTACGGCGGGGGCGGAGCGTCGGTCTACGCGACGGTTCAGAAGCTGCTGGAGCGGCTGGAGGGGAAGGAGTGCGTCGCGCGAGACCGGAGCGAGAGCGTTCATGTCTTCTCGGCGTCGGTCGATCGCGACGAACTGATCGGCCGGCGGTTGCGAGCGGTGGCCGACTCGCTTTGCGGGGGCTCGTTCGCGCCTCTCTTGACCCATCTGGTTGAGGGAAGCGCGTTGTCGCGGGCCGACCGCGCGGAGCTTCGCGCGCTGGTCGATCGGCTTGACCGGACGAAAGGGCGGACAACGAAGCGCGAGGAATCATCCTCGGGAGGATGACCATGGAGGACCTGCTACGCGCGGGCTTGATGAACGCCTTGACCGCCTCGGCGTTGGCGGTGATGGTCGCCGGGTTGAGCCTGGTCCTCTCGCGACGTCCCGCGCTCGTCCACTGCCTCTGGCTGATCGTGCTGGCGAAACTGGCGGCCCCGCCGCTCTTCGAAGCGCCGTTGGGCCCGATCGCGGCGGGGTTGGAAACGGTTTGGAGGACGGCTCCCGCGGAACCTGAGCTCGAGCCCGTTGAGTTCACGCTGGAGTTGATCGCCGCGGAGCCCGAAACGACGACGACGCTCCCGCCCCTCGAATCATTCTCGGCGGTGGCCGAGGAACCAGAAGCACATGATCCCGCGTCGATCGGATGGGCGATCCCCTGGCGAGCGCTGGGCGTGGTCTGGCTGGCGGGGGCGAT
>Ga0182742_1002574_pt1 | contig 19775 bp, 16 predicted proteins | sample eDN5th37CBELigMG_FD_128880 | JGI IMG/M metagenome (GOLD analysis project Ga0182742, IMG submission 128880) | Enriched Miracle-Growth compost microbial communities from Emeryville, California, USA - eDNA 5th pass 37_C BE-Lig MG (version 2)... ... | reverse complement strand
TGGCTTCCGAATGGGCTTCAATCTTCACCGAGCCGAACTCGAAGTAGACCCACGGCCCTCCGGTGCGCCGGCACTTCGAGCAATTGCAGGCAGTGGCCACCTCTGGCGTAGAGGGCAACGTCATTCGAATGGCCCCGCAATGACATGAGCCTTCATGCATAAGCGGTCTCCTGAACAGTCAACGGCTATAGCACACGCATTCCAGAGCTTGATTTCGTCGACTTTTCCAATGAGAGGTGTTGACCTGAACATCGCTCCTGGAAGTGCGCGTCTTCATTTTCCTTGATCCCCAGGTGTCCTTTGGCGGATCGCGCAGGAGTTGCTGTAGTCCGCCCTGCTACTCGGACAACGCTTTGATCAGGGGATGAACTTCGTCGGTGTATGGGTTGACGACTGTAACTCCGCGCCAAGTGAAGCCGTGCTGAAAGTCTTCCGACAGTAGAATGCGACAACGCGCCTCTGCAGCCACAGACAGGATCAAACCATCCCAGATCTGCATCGACATCTCGGCGGCAAGGTCGAAGGCCGATAGGAATGCAGTATGCGTCGAATCGTGAACAGCGAAAGCATCCGACCAGCTCAGAACCATTGTGCGAGCTTTGGATCGGGCGACACCGCTTTTGCCAGTCAAAACTCGGAACAACTCACCGAGCGTCTGAGCCGGCAGAACGACGTTGTCGGAAGGCAGGGCACTGAGCAAATTGAGGGTCTTCCGGCGCTTCGCCTCGTCTCCGACGCCCTCGGCATACGCGAGGACGTTTGTGTCCAACGCGATCTTCACGGCTCGTCGTCGTACAGATCTGCACGCACCCAGCTGCGTGCACCGCTGGCTTTACGCTTACCGAGACGTGCGAGCAATGCGTCCTTGGCTGCTGCACGAACCTGAGGCCTTTCCGAAGCAGGCCCCAACGTCGCGACGGGCTTGCCCCGCGAGGTAATCAGAATGGTTTGCCCCCGCGTCGCTTCACGCAGCACTTCGGAGAAATGTCGGTTTGCCTCTGCGGCTGAGATGGTCTTCATGCTCACCTCCGATGTAGTGCTCAACACTACATTAGCCGCCCAGGGGGCGCAACCGGACGATTCTGCGGCCCGTCCCGACATACGTTCAGAACCGCTGAATTCGATGAGCCGCCCCGTGGGACGGAAGCCGCACGCGCAGGTTATAGGTCGACGCCTCAGCCGCCGCGAGCGGCACGGTGTGGTTGGCTCCTGCCACTCAGGTAAAGCACCCTACAGCCCCTTCTTTCGGCACGCCTTGAAACGATCCAGCAGCTGTGAGTACGTGCCCTCTTCGGTGGGACCCACGCTCAGCCATTCGAGCGTCAGCGCATCGAGGCCATCCTCGGCTTTGATTCCCTGGCCCATGCTCTGCATCAGGCGCTTCACCTGGTACTCGCGGCGGAGCGACTGGTCCGCATCCGGCGTGGGTGTGTCGGTCAGGATCTCGGCGCGGATGCACAGATTTCTGAGCGCGAGCTCGTTCGCGGTCAGATCGTTGTTCTCGGTCTGCGCGAGCGAGTGTTTCAACGTTTCCAGTCCGCGCTTGGGCCATTTCACAGCAGCGTTGAGCTGAGCTTCGGCAGCTTCTTTCAACGTGTCACGGTCGGCGGCATCAGCATCGCGAGCGACGGCCATTCGATACGCTCGCACGGCATTCGATGCATCCAGCAGCGCAGTCCAGCCCTGCTCCGCGTCTCTGGCGTGCTGTTGAGCGACTGCTTTGTGACAACGCTCGAACGCTCGCTCGAATCGATTCTGCAGCTGACGCGCATCGCTCTTCGGCAAATCTTCGATGGCATCGAAGGCGGCCCGCAACTCGGGGAGCTTCTTCGCGCCATCGAGCAGCTCCTGACCGGACAGCTGCGCGACTTTTTCGACTTCCTCGCACAAGCCGATCGCCTGCGCTTTGTTGGCATCCAGTGCGGCATGCTGAGTCGCAAACTCCTCCTGTCGCTTCTGGAACAACGCGTCACATTGCTTGCGGAATTCCTCCCACAGCTTGCGATCGTCGTCCCGCGACACCGGGCCGACGCCCTTCCACCGCTCCTGCAGCCGCTTGACTTCGTCGATGGCCTTGCGAGTTTCCGACGATCCAGTGAGCGCGCGAGCTCGCTCGATCAATGATTTCTTTTCTTTGACGTTACGCGCGTACTCGGCATCGATGCGCTTCTGCAACGAGTCGGTCAATTCACTGAAACGAGCTTGGAGTTGTTCGGCGGCAGCGGGATCCACGGGGGAATGTTGGCGCCAGAGCTGCCTGGCTTCGCGCACCGCCGTGATCACATTGCGCCAATCGGGCTGCTCCCAGTCGTGCTGTGCCTCGAAGGCCGCCAGCCGTTCGAACAGCGCTCCGCGCTGGCGCAGGTTCTCTTCCTTCACCCGGTCCTGGGCTTCGAAGAATTCACGGCACGGTTGGAACGCCTTCTGCGCAGCTTCGTGGAATCGCTGCCACTCCGCCTCGCCGTTCTCGCCTGCGCCTTTACTCAGGGTCCGCCATTGCTCCTGCAGGTCCTTGATGTGCCCGGCGAGCGCGGTGGGATGCAGCGTGGCGCCGATCAGCGACTCCATCCGCTCGATCAGCTCGATGCGCTTGGGGGCGACTGAGAAGCTCTTCCAATCCTTCAGCTCCTGCAGCTTCTCATCGAGGTGGCGCAGCTGGCTGGCCAGATGCGCGGGCAAATGTGGTGCATGGGCCAGCTTGTCTTCGATGCCTCGACGCAAGCCCGCTGCCGTTTTGCTGCTGCCCGCAGCGAGGGCGCCATGCGCCTTGCGAATCAGGCCGCCGATCTGGCGCAAGGCTTTAGCTTCGGCCTCGTGCTTCTCGACTTCAGCCTTGTGCTCGGCCTCGACGACTTGAGCGCGCTCTGCAGCAGCGGCCGCGGCGGCCTTCTCCTCCTGCTCCCGTTGCAACCGGGCCTGCGCCGCCTCGTTGGCGGCAGCCAGCTGGCGAGCCGCCTCGGCAGCGATCTGACGTAGATGTTGAGCGATGACCTCCCGCGCACGGTCGATCGCCTGGCGGGTTTTCTCGGCAACATCGGGCGCTGCATGCTCGGCAACGGCTGCCCAGCGACTCTCGAGCTGCTCGAGGGTCGGCGTAAAGATCGGGTCGAACGGACGATGACTGTGCTTTTCGATGGCGGCGGCCGTGGCCGCGACCTCGGCATGCAAGTGCTCGACTTCACGCTCCTGCGCCAGGAACGCATCCCGCTTGCGGGTCAGAATCTTGTAAACGCTTTTGTCTTTCCCACCTCGCGCGTTGCGGATCAGTTCGCGGATCTGCGCCGGATCGTCGATAGCCTCGGCGGCCTGCTGCCGGATCCGGGTCGAGGTTCCCTCGATCACCAGCCTGGCGATGGCCTGCAGATCGCCGGCCGCAATGGCCGCCTGCAACCCCTGCTCCTCCTGAGCGGCGAGTCGAGCGGCCTCCGGCGCACGCGGCTCCGGCGCTGCCTTGGGAGCAACGGGTTCCTGCGGCTTCGCGGGTGCAGTCGGCGGTGGCGCTTTACGAAAGCGAGAGAACAACGACATCGATCGATCCTGATTATCGTCCCCAGACGCCTACTTTAGCGGATCCGCGTGACCGAAGCTCGCTGTTACAATCGCGCACACATGGGACACCTCATCGAGCTCAATGACACGCTGAAGCTCAAGCGTGGCGCCGGCTTCCCCGCCGATCTTCGGGTGGGTGACGTTTATGATTTTTCGATCGCCGGCCGGCGGCTCTACAATCTCAATCCCACGCGCGTGTTCCTGGTCGAAGAGATCGAGGGCAAGTGGAATGTCGTGGGCCACGCGATGATCCTGCGCCAGACGATCGACGCCGTCGCCGAACGCACCACCGGGCAGTTCGAGGTGTCCAAGCTCTATCCTCCGGAGTACTCGCAGCTGGTGAACGAGTTCGATACCCCGCGGGCAGAGGATTTGCGCCTGAGGTGTAGTCGAATCACTGCAGCGCCTGCCGAAGAATTTTGATCGCACAACGTGCAGGAACTTTGCAGCGCAGACGGCGTTGCCACCTTCATGAGGACCTGCGCCCGGCAACGATCGACGAGCACGTCGGATGCGACGCCGCTGCCGCGAGTGCAGTTCTTACGCAAGATCGTCTGGCGCCGGCGTAAAGGGCATCATGTGTTTCGCGTCCCGGCGCGCTACTCGGCGATCGGCAAGCAGCACCGCTCGCAGGGTCGTCCGATGTTGAGCAACACCAGTTGTTCGGCTCTGCTGTCGCCGGCCGCCTCGGCCGCGGCTTGCCTCTCCTCCCCACCGTAGTACCCCAGCTCTCTTAGCTCTCGAAACTTCTCTCGAGTCGCAGAGGGTCCTGCCATGCGTCCTGACGTTCCGTCAGCGGGGCACGCCAAGCATTTTCAGTACCGCCCGGCAGTGGATGGGCTGCGCGGCGTCGCTGTGCTGGCCGTGCTTGGGTTTCATGCGTTTCCGGAAACCGTGACCGGAGGCTACGTCGGCGTCGACGTGTTCTTCGTTATATCGGGCTTCCTGATCACGGGCATCATCGCTCGCCAGTTGCTGCACGCGGATTTTTCGTTCACGGATTTTTATTGGAGGCGCGTCCGGCGGCTGTTTCCCGCGCTGGTTCTGGTGCTCGCAACGACGCTGGCTCTGGGCTGGTTTCTACTGCTGCCCAATGAGTTCAAGCAACTGGGAAAGCACGCGACGGCGGCGGCGGCGTTCCTCGCGAACTTCGCGCTCTGGCGTGAAAGCGGCTACTTCGATACCGCTGCCGAATTCAAACCGCTGCTGCATCTGTGGTCCTTAGGAATAGAAGAGCAGTTCTATCTGCTGTGGCCTGCCGTGCTGGTGGGTCTGTGGAAACGCAAGACGGCGCTGCTCGGCATCCTTTCGTTATTGGTGCTCGCATCGTTCGCGCTGAGTGTGCACATGGCGCATACGGCGCCGGTGGCGAATTTCTTCTGGCCGGTGTCACGATTCTGGGAGTTGGGGGCCGGTTGTTTGCTCGCGCTCGCGATGGAACGTCCTGGTGAAACAGTGCCCACCGCAGCGGGCGACCGACGCTTTCTGGAAATCGGTTATAACTTTCAGTCGCTGGCGGGACTCGCGTTGATCGTCGCATCGATCGTGACTTTCGACACCACCACTGCGTTTCCGGGCTGGCCTGCGTTATTGCCGGTCGTCGGAACGCTGCTGATCCTGGCGACGCCCGCAGAGGCGTGGATCCAGCGCAATGTGCTCGGCTCCCACCTGCTGGTGTGGTTCGGACTGATCAGCTACGCACTGTATCTATGGCATTGGCCCCTGCTCTCGTTCCTCAATATCCTCGAAGCCGGCTTGCCACCGCTCACGGTTCGTTGGGTTGCACTGGGCTCGAGCATCCTGCTCGCCTGGCTCACCTATCGATACATCGAGCTTCCGATCCGGCAGCGCAAGGAACGTCGATTCAACCTCCGTCTGGCCGCGGCGGCCGCGGTCGCAGGCGTCGCCGGTCTGGTTGTCTATGTCACCGGTGGTGTCGCGCATCGATTCGATGCAGACGTCCTGGCCCTGCATCACGGCCCGAAGCTCGATGAGGTGTGTCATGCCCGGTTCGCGGCGACGACGCCCATCAACTATTGCCGCACGACCAGTGCCCAATCCCCTTCGATCCTGTTCGTCGGGGATTCCAGAGCGCATGCGATCTATGAGGTTGCCGCGCCTTTGTTGGCGCCGACGCATTCGGTCATGCTGTTGGGCCGCGGCGGCTGTCCGCCCGTATTGAATGTCCGCGTCGACGGCTACGATCCCAATGAGGCGGAGTGCGAGCAGGTGTGGCGCACCTTCGTCGACTATGCGCAGCAGACCAAACCGAAAGTGATCATCGTGGTCGGCAACGGCTCCTTCCTCATCTCCGATCCCACCATTCACTTGAGCCGGCCGGGCGGCGCGAGCAAAGAAACAAAGGAGGCCATCTTCGAACATGGGATCCGCGCCTTGTTGAGCGAGCTCACCCGATTCTCCCAGGTGATCTATCTGGGCGAGATCCCGGCATACGCCACTTCTCCGGCGTGTTTTCTGCGCGCCTTCAAGTTGCCTTCGACGCAGTGCTATCCGGAGCGCACGCGCGAGCAGGTCGAGCTGGACATGGCGCCGTATAACCGCGTGCTGGATCGGATCCAGGTTTCGTTCCCCGAAGTTCAGTTGGTCGACGCGATCGCCGTGCTCTGCGCCGCGAACGTTTGCTCGCAGCGTCCGCCCGGCAAACCCGTCTTGTACAGCGATGCGGTTCACTTGAGTCCGGCGGGTGCGCGATTGCTGGTGGAAAACACCCAGCTCACTCGGCTGATTTCACGCGATCTGTTGACGCAGGACTCGGGCTAGCGCGCCACGTGACAGGGGAAGGCATCCGGGTCACACTTCTCACCGGAGCTGACCAGATCCGGATGGACCCCATGATCGTCGACTTTCACCCGCAGATCCGGATCGAGAAGCGCGAATTCGGGCGCGAGCAGGCGACCCTGCTGGTGATCGACAACTTCGTCGCCGAGCCCGAGCGTCTGGTAAAGAAGGCGAATACGGCGCAGTTCTCCGCTGGGGGTCGGTTCTATCCCGGGATTCGCGCCAAGGCGCCGCCCTCCTACGAGCACTTTCTGGCGACCCGTCTGCGTCCGCTGCTGGCCGAACACTTCGGCTTCACCGGCGCCACGCCGCGCCTGAGCATGTGTCACTTTTCGCTCGTGACCACGCCGGCAGCGCAGCTCGCCCCCATGCAACGTATTCCTCATGTCGACTCGCTGGCGCGCGACGGGGTCGCAACCATCCATTATCTGTTCAAAGGAAATCTCGGCGGCACGGCATTCTATCGGCATCGCGCAACCGGCTTCGAAAGCCTCGACGAAGCGCGGCGGTCGGAATATTTCAACGTGCTGCAAGCCGAGAGCGCCGGGCCGGACAGCCCCGGCTCCCATTACATAAATGGCGACACTCCGCTGTTCGAGCGGATCGCGCACGCAGAAGGCGTGTTCAATCGCATGCTCGTGTACCGTCGCAACTCGCTGCACTCGGGCTCGATCGACGGCGCCTTCGTGCCGGACACCGACCCACGCACTGGCAGGCTATCGATCAACAGCTTCATCGATCCGGGGTAGGCCCGCGCGTTTCAGAGCTCCACTCGTACGCCAAGGTTGAATACACGGCCTGACAAAGGGGCCCATGCCTCGACGATCCGTTCACCCGTCGCAGCCGGCACGGGACGCAGCAGCGGATCGAATCGGGTCTGGCGGCGATCCGTCAGATTCAGCGCATTGGCAAATATCGCAACCTCGCCGACCTTGATCTCCGCGAGTGCATTGATCTCGATGTACGATGAGCCTTCGGATCGATACGGGTTGTCGTAGAGCTTCTGGCTGCCGGTATATCCGAACTCGAGTCCCAGCCGACCTCGATCTTCGTCTTCGAACAGCGCGCACAGCTCGCCCGAGAGTCGAGGGAGCAGTTCCGCTTCTCTTCTGCCGCCACCGGGCGCCTCTTCGGTAACTTTCATATAGGTGGAGCTGCCGATCACATGCAGCTTGCCAAGCGTGTAGTGCACGAGCAGTTCCGCACCGACGACGTTACGCGGCCCGTCCGCGTTGACGATCTGCAGCCGGCTCGGATCGGCGGCGGACTGCACGATCAGCGGATCTCGAATGCGCGAACCGAAGACGCTGCCGTTCACCTCCCAGATTCCCTTCGCCCATTTCATGTCGAGGGAAACGCCGGTCGCACGCTCGGCCTCCAGACCGCGCAGCGGCTCGACTAACCTGACGCTCGTCGACTCGATCTCATCGAACACCAACGTCGGTGCGGCAAAGCCACCGCCGATCGATGCTCGCAGCGACCAATCCTCCTCCAGCTGGAATAGCGCCGAGAGCCTGGGACTCAGGAACGTGCCGTACTCGTTGTGCGCATCGACGCGTGCACTCCCCGCCAGTTTGATCGAATCGCTCGCAGCAAACTCGTCCTGTGCAAACAGCGCCGGCACGGCGTAACGATAGTTGACGCCCCTCGCCTGCGCCGACTCGAAGCGGTCGTAGTCGAACGCCACGCCGGCGAGCCACGCATGCTTGCCATCTGCGCCGAAAACCGTCGCTTCTCCCGAGCCGGTGGTTCGAACGTCTTCACTGAACAGCCCATTGAAATCGCGATCACGTTCCACTCGTACGAACGACCATCGCGAACCCAACGACATGGCGTTGTTGAGTGGAATGTGAGCAACGAGGCCGCCATCGACGCGTCGGGAATCCAGCGTGTCGCGGAACGTCGTCCCGTCGGGGAGTAAGCGAGCCTGCATGCTGCCCCCTTGTCGGGACTCATCCATCAAGCCCAACGTCGCGAATACCGACGAGCCTTCGCCGTTGTCCCAGAACAGCCGCGGCCGCAGGGTGTAACGGCGATATTCGGCCATGTCCGCCCAACCATCGTCATCGATGTCTTCGCGCCTTTGATCGTACGCGCCGGCGATCACACTGTAGCCCCACTGCGGAGCCAATGTGTCAGCGAAGAATCCCACGAGGTCGGTGCCACCGCGCGAGGTTCGGTTGATCAGGATCTCGGCCTCGCTTCCGGGCCGCAGCGACATGAGGTTCAGCACCCCGCCAAGGCCGCCGCTGCCATACAAAGCGGAGGCCACGCCCTTGATCACCTCGACGCGGCCCAGGTCGAGCGGCGGGGTTTGCAACAATCCAAATCCGTCCGGCTGTGCGCCGAGCAGCGGCAGGCCATCCTGCAAAACCAAGGTGTGTCGCCCAGGCAAGCCTCGCATCTGCAGCGTTGCGCCTCCCAGCCCGGCAGCAGTCGATTGAATACGCACGCCGCCGAGCTCGTTGAGCAGCGTCGTGATATTGCCGGGCTGCATCGTGAGATTCTCTTCGATCTCTTCCTCGGGCAGGACCTCGACGCGGACCGGCTGATCGCGAACCAGCGCCTCACTGCGGGTCGCGAACACGGTGATCGATTCGATTCTTTGCTTGCCTTCCTGAGCTTCCGCAGCGTGGGTACCGACGGCCCACAGGGAGCCGATCAGGAAAGCGGCGTACAGTTCGGCGCGTTGTGCGTGCATCGGCGTTTGCTCTGCAACAGCCACCAATGTCAGGAACATCAGGCTGACGAAGAACTGTCGGGCGGCGCCGAGGAGGAATCGGCGCAGCGACCGTTACCGATCGTACAACGAAGCGACGAGCTTTAAGAGATGCTGTAGGAAAGCCCAGGACAGATGTTGGGCGGATTCGCTGCCTTACCGGCAGGCGTCGTTATCCGGCAGGCGCCTGCCCGTTTCATCGATGCTGAGCGTGCCGCATAGGGCGCGCTCGGCCCGGGTCTGCACGTCCGTAGGCCGGGCTTCGACACGGAAAGTCGACTGCGTCGGGGCAGCGGGAAACACGAAGTTGTAGAAGCGATTCAGATCGTTCTCAGTCTGGCACCCGGGCTGGACCCGGTCGTCGCCATCCTCATAGCTCAAATTGGTCGTGTAGTACCGCTCCATGCCCTGCGCGAACTGAGACAGGCAGGCGGCGGCGGCGGTGCGATGGGTTCGCGCCACGTACCCTTGATAAGACGGATACGCGATCGCCCCCAGGATGCCGATGATCACGACGACGACCATCAACTCGATCAGAGTCACGCCGCGCGCGTGACTGGCGGCGGCGTACCCGGAACGTCGTTTGTTCGAATGTTTCATTGCTTCGCGATCCGTCAATTCACGATCTCACGCCAGCTCATGCGCCCGGCGCTCGAACTGCCGCCCTGCACCTTCAAATGTTCGGTGGTGCCGTCGTCCAGGCTCACGTACATCTCGTTCTCGATGAAGTTCGGCTGATTCGCACCGGTGTCGAAGCCGATGCCGGAGACGATGTCGCCATCGGACAGGTCGTCGTCGTTGAAATTGCCGTCGCGGTTTCTATCGAAGAACGTCGATGAGAGCCGGCCTCCCGTGAACGGATTGAGGGCCATGATGAAGCCGGTGCCGCTGGGATTGCACAGATCGGAGTTGTCCGGAATGCGCGTGGTGCCGATCAGCGCGCTGCCCTGGAAGCGGTTCGGCACGACGATGCGCTCGCCTTCCACGCCAAACGCTGGCGACACCAGGTCCATGTACCAGCCGCGCTGACCTTCCATATCGCCAGGGGTGCTCGCTTCGACGGTGCGTATCGCCAGCTGCTGCTCCGCAGGCTCCCCGCCTCCCTCGGTCTCATCGTCGTCGTTGCTTCGCGTCGGCCTGACCTCGGTCAGGATCGAGCGCTCCACCAGATTGCTGCGGGTGGTGAGGGTCGTGTACTCATCCTTGATGCCGTACCAGGTCTGGACCTGCATGTCTTCGAGATCGGCCTTGTTCAAATAACGGCCGGTGCCAAAGAAGACCCAGGTGGAACCCGTGTCCGGATCCTTGCCAACCAAAGGCGCGGCGGTGATGGGTTGCGGATTGTTGCTCGGGTCTCTGGCCTCGAAGATCTTGACGCCGGCGGACAACGTGCCGCCCGACAGACCGGTGAACTTCCACAGGTTCCCTTGCAGATCGCCCGCATACGCCACGTCCGCGAAACCATCGGCGTTGGTGTCACGAGCGAGCACCGCCGTGAGTCCATTGGGAGTGCCCGTCGCCGGGGTATTGGCGACAGCCACAGTGCCGCTGATCGCACCGATCGTCACCATCTTCGCAGTGTTGGTGGCGTTGTCGGGTCCGTTGCCGAAAATCACTTTCCACTCGCCATTCGCCACCTGGGCGATGACCGGGCGGCCGATGTTCCTGCCCAGGTCGGGGATATCGGTAGCACTCTTCTCCCACAGGAATTGCACGCTCGTGGGATTGGTGACATCCAGCGCGAACACACCCGGGCCGCCACGGCCCATGGTGCCCACCAGGATCGTCTTCCAGGCGTTGGCCGAGGTGTCGTACACGTCGCCGATCGCCATTTCGCCATCCACGAAATAACGATGCTGATACAGCGACTCGCTGTACTCCCGCAGGCCATTGACGATGGACGCATTCGGTACGAATGCGAAGGTTTCCGCGCCGGTATTGGCGTTGAAGCCATGGAGCATGCCATCGTTCGCGCCGACGTAGATCACGGGCGTGCGGTTGGCCCTGGCCGTCGCGAAAGCTGCATAGGCGCTGGCGCCGGTGAAGCCTGCGCTCGCATAGAGCGCCGCATTCGGCTTGCCGACGAACACCGGCGTGGAGTTCACGATGTCGCCCAACACGCCAGTACGAGTGCGCAACGTTCCGTTCTCTCGCGACTCCTCGAAATCGCGCTCGCCGCGCATATAGTTGACGATGCGCTCAGATCCCATCGCGGTCCGCTGGGTGCTGCTCAGATTGCCCCACGTGAACAGGCGCATTCCCACCCCAGGGGTATTCACATAGATCGGCCGGGCGTTCCAATCCGAAGAGATCATCGAGCTGGCGGCCCAGTCCGCCTGCAGGTCGCCGTTCGAACGGATCGTGTACGACTGCAGTTCGCCGCGCCAGGTATTGCCGAAATACTGGGCCTGGTAGACGCGTGTATTGGTATCGATACGGGCCGCATTCGCTCCTAGCGAGCTGGCGGAACCCTTGTCCTCGGCGATGCTGGCGAATGCGCGTCGCAGGCTCGACACCATCTTGTCGGCTTCGCTCGCGACATAGAAGTTCTCCGGACGCGGGTCGTTGTTCTCCAGCGTCTCGCCGCTCCTCCACGAGGAGTTGGGCAGCGGCGTGTTGCCGTTGGTATCGGGATCGAAACCCTCCGGCACGGTGAAGCCGCCGTACTTGGCAGCCAGCCAGTACTGGTTGGTGTGCCTGGTTTCGAGCCTCTGATTTTCTCGCACGTCGACCCAGTAGGTCGAAGCGGTCTGCTTGCCGCGCAGACCAGGCCGCAGGTCCACGGTGTGAGCATCGTAGGCAAGCGCTGCGATGTAGGCCGAGTTGTCGCGACCGCTGAACTGGCCAGTCTGACTGATGGTGATGCCTTCCATGCGCGCGATCTGCTGCGCCCGAGTCATGACGTTGACGGTGTCGTCGCTCGCGACCTCGGGGGGAACGGCGGGCTCTCGCGTCCTGATGGTGTTACCCGGCAGATTCTTGTCGACGTGCGTGTAGATATCGCCAATGCCGAGGAACGCGTTGTTCTGGCAACGGTACTGCATCGGGTCGTCCCAGTCCGTGATGACCGGAAAGCCGTCCGCGTGGTTGAAGTTCGTCTGGTTGTTGCCGTTCAGCGCCGTGTAACTGGCCACATTGCCCTGATTCTTCAGATAGCGTACGGCCGCGTAGAACAATTCGCTGACCGGGTCATGACTCTTGTGGTTCTGGCTCGTCATCTGGCCGAACTTGTTGATGTAGTTGATGACGCCGCTGTCCCGGATGCTGTAGTCCCCGGCGCCCAGACGGCTGGTCGTGGCCGTAGCGTCGGCCGCGTCGGGATTCCTCACCAGCACGCCGGTCGTAGGATCCCACTCCCTGGCGGCATTGTTCACCCAGGTGCCGTTGTTGGGATTGAGTTGCTGGGCGCCCACGAACTTCTGGCGGGCCCGCAGCACGCCGCCATCGCGATTGGCATCGCCGTCGTTCAGATAACCGAACACGCTGTAGCGCATGCGCTTGGCATATTTCTGGATCAGCCCTTCGGGCTTGTAGTTCGATCCATACTTGACGCAGTTCGATTCCAGAGCGCTCACGCCGAGGCGCGGATCGCACACCTTCACGCGGATGCTCACTCGATAGACGGTGTTGCCACTGAGCGTGGTATGCACGGCCGGGTTGTAGTCCACCGGCACATCGTTGGCCGTGTCGGCGTCTTCACCATCGCCGCCACTCAGGTTGCCGCCGCGACTGAAGAGCATCTCGTTGCCGAGCGCGCCGATACGAGTATTGAAGTAGTTCCAGCTTGCCGGAGTGGCGCCGCTGACCAACGTGGAGTTGTTGTCAGTGCCCGCCGGGATGCGCCGGTCGGGAAAGTAGACTCCGCGCCCATTGCCATCCGAGCGTGCCTTCTCGAGCCAGGTCTCGGTCTGTGTGTCCCTGACCCGATAGCCGCCGGTCAGCGCCTTGCGAAATGGGTCGATGGTTTGCGTCGCCGCCCAGTTCAGATAGTTGCCGCTCCACTCCTTGTTGGACTGGGTGCACGTCTTGGTCGTGGTGGTGCGCTCGGGATAGAAATATCGATTCCTCTCGTCCGTGCTGTACACATACGTGTAGCACTTGAACGAATCGAAATAGCCCGTGTAGGTTCGACTGACGCTGTAGGCGCCCAGATTCGCCACGCTGTCGAGGGTTGGAAACTCCACCGAGGGCACCAGCACCATGTTGCCCGGCACGTTGCTGACCGTCAGCACGTCCTGTCCGACGACGCTGTTGTCCTCCTGAGCTGCCGCGGTACCTGCGACCAGGGTCATCAACGCTGCGATGAAAGTGGCTTGCACTTTCGCCAACGTTTTATTGTTCGTCGACATGACGCCCTCGATTTGCAACGCCATCAGATGGCCCGTTTCACGGTGGACTGAAGCACGACGATGGCGCGATCGCCCACGTCGGCGGGACTGCTGCTGCGCGCGGTGATTCGGTAGTAGGCGACGGTGGTCGAAGCCCCGCCCGGATCGCTGTACTGCCCGAAACCGGCATTGGCGTCCAAACCGAAATCGCTCTCGGCGCTGCCCGTGCCCATGAACTGGATGAAATACTGGGGCCGCCCCGGCGTCCGGTCGTTGTTCACGTTGTTGAGGTCCGGAACCACTTGCCAGGCCGGATTGGGCGTTGCGCCGGCCGTGAACGTATCGTCCGGCATCGTGTTGCACACCACTCCCGGAGCGCTGCAGTCGATCGCACCCAGAGCGTCGACCTGCCAATTGGTCGTGATCGCATCCTCGGCCGCGCGCAGCGCCGATTCGGCCCGCTGAAACGCCAGCGAGCGGTCATACATGTTTGCAGTCATGCGCTCCTGCAGGTTCGTGCCACGAACGCTGGCCAGACCGATCAACGTCGCCACCAGCAGCAGAACGAGCGAGACCACCAGCGCTACACCTCGCTGAGCGGCGCGCATCGAAGTCGGTTGGCTTCGCCACGAGCGGGTCATAGCACTCGATTCCTCAGCGTGATGACATTCGTGAACTCGCGTTGCAGCCGGCCCTGGTTCTCACCGGGGTCGCTGGAGACGCGCTGATCGGCGCTCTCGAGCGTCAAGATGACCTGGATCGCGGAAACGGCCGCCCAGTTGACCGGGGGATCTACGAATGCAGAGCCTCCTTCGACCAGGTAGCGCAGCGTCATGCCCGATACGCCGACCACGATTTCTTCCGGGTCGTCCATGCCGATACGCTGCCGGAACAGGGAGCGCCCGCCGTCGCGGCCGTTGTTGCCGACGAACCAGTTCACAGCCATGAGGCGCGCCAACTGCGCGTTGGGCGAGTATGCGTAGGCATTGCCGGGCGTCGCACAGTTGGTGGGAAAGCCCAGGCCTGGGGAGCAATTGCGAGGCGAACCCGTGTCGCTTGCGACGTAGCTCACTTCCCGGTTGGCGGCGTTGTAGCCGCTCGCCATGAAGATCACGGCATGGTTGAAATCGCACACCATCACGATGTCGCCAGCCGCGATGTTCGTGGCCGCCGCATTGAGGCGAAACAGCCCCGAGCCGGTTGTATGAGTCTGAACGGCGATGGCGTTGCCATCGAGGCCCTGCACCAGCAACGAATGGGTGCCCTCGACCCTCGTTCTGGGATCTGTGCCGAACTCGACCGCTCCATCGTCTTCGTCGCCATCGAAACCGCGCATGCCGACCCATTCCTGCCACCATGCTGGAGGATCGGTCCGAACTACGTTGGCCACCCGTCCGTTGCTGTCGCAGCCGGTGACGCCGGCCTGCCGGATATCACGCGCCATGAGTTCGAACGCGGAGCGCGCGCTTTCCTGCAGCTGTGACAAACCTTCGTTCGTGCGATAGCTCTGTCGGTTCGCGATGATGACCGCCGTGGCACCACCGATGATGATCAGGCCGAGCAGCATCGAAACCATCAACTCGACCAGCGTGAAGCCGCCGTTGCGGCCCGCGGCGGCGTGTCGCAAAGGGTTGCTCACAACATCACCACCGTCGTCAGTCGCTGGAGTTGTTCTTCGTCGTTCGCTGCGCCTGCCTGCCGATCCCGCCATTCGATCGTGATCTCACACAGGGCACCGTCGCAATTGATGCCGCCGGTCGCATCCTCACCCAGATTTTCCAGCAGACTTTGCCGCCAGCTCGTCAGAGCGGCAGTGGCGTATGCCGTGCGCCCCGTACCGATTGCTGCTCCCGGTTCGATGTCGAACTGGTTTTCGTCTGCGGCGCTCGAGCGAGCCGCTCGCATGGAGTCGACGATGGTATGTGTCTGCATGACCGCCATACCGCGCTCCATCGAACCCTGATTGCTCTTCAAACTCCACATCTGCAAGCCGGCCATTCCCAGCATGCCGAGCGACAGAATCACCAGTGCGATCAGCACCTCGATCAGGCCGACGCCGGCCTGCGCACGAGCATGCATCGGGTTCATGCGCCTCATACTCAGCAGTCGCCCTCGAATGGCTCAGTCACCAACCGGCTGCCGGCCCCCAGCACCACGCGGCGACGGGTCTCCCGGTCGCTGCTGCGTGGGGAGCAAACCCGGATCTCCTCATCGTCGACGATGATGCCGCCGCTGCGGGCGAGGCCGTCCGACCCGAACACCACCTGATCGTTCGTGAAGCTCGAGCGCACGGCCAGCGCGCCGGAGAACTCGTTCACCACACCCCGGCGCACGACCGCCGCGTTCGCAGGCGTCACCGGCCTCACGATCCAGAACCGCCAGTTGCCGGCGGCGGGGGCGCAGTTGCCGGAGTTCTCTGCGGTCGCCCGGCACAAGACCAGGTTGGTGTTGCGCTTGATGGCTTCGGAGCGAGCGAAATTGATGGCGCCGACGAAATCGTTGGCCTGCGCCGTGATCCGGCTGTTCACCATCATTTCATTGAACGACGGCACCGCCACGGCCAGCAGCACACCGGCGACGACCAGAGTGGTCATCAGCTCCATGAGCGAGAAGCCGGACATGCGGGCAACCGCGCGGCTGGATGTATGCGTCCCTAACATGATCTTGGGCGCGCCCCTGCGGGCTGTTACCTATCCTGGAATTATGGGCAAAAGAATAGGGGCGTCGCTTTTGCCAATTCGCGACCTGCGTCTCACTGCTGGCACAAAACCCGAGGGGCCATTGCGTTCTGGAAATCGAACGCGACCGGACTTGTCACTTGATGACACAACTCGTCTTCAGGGAATGGCTGATCCGCATTTTGCGCCGAGGCCGTACGGATCGAGCTGTCATCGAAATCGAAGCGGTCTGACCAGGTTCTCGCCTCCCCTGCACATAGTATAGACAGCGATCGGGATGGACTGAAGCAGCGTCGGCAGAGCGCGCATAAGGGGGTGTCCAGCCTGCGCTCGCCTTGGAAAATCCATCCATCTTCGCATCGCTGACGCGCATAGCAGCACACGTTCTGCTTCCGTTTTTCGAAACCGCATCCTTATCATGGACACGCTCGAGCGCACGGATCAGCGGACCTCCAGGACTGCCTTCCCTGCCGTCTGTGAGTCTGATCATGAGCGAACCCTCCGACGACGTTGCGCGCATCATGGAAGTCGGTTTCGGCTTCTGGCCCTCCAAGGTCCTGCTGACCGCGGTCGAACTCGAAGTGTTTACCCGGTTGGGCAGCCACTCGAGGACGGGTGAGGAGCTCGGTCGCGCACTGGCGCTGCATCCCCGCGGCGTCTGGGACTTTCTGGATGCGCTGGTCGCACTGGGATTTCTCGAGCGTGATGGCGACGGGGTCGGCGCCCGCTACAGCAATACGGCGAGCACCGCCCGGTTCCTGGACAAGCATCAACCCGACTACATCGGCGGCATCTTCGAGATGGGCAGCCAACGTCTGTTTCGCTTCTGGGCCGACCTGGGCGAAGCCCTGCGCACCGGTCAGCCGCAGAACGAAGTGAAGCAGACCGGCAGATCCATCTTCGAAGCGCTGTACGAAAACGAGTCCGGGCTCGAGCAGTTCATGAGCGCGATGCGGGGAATCTCCGCACCGAACTTTCAGGCGCTCGCCGAGAAGTTCGATTTCTCCAGATACCAAACGCTCTGCGACGTGGGTGGGGCGACGGCGCAGCTATCGACGCTGGTGGCAGCTCGGCACCCAAACCTGCAATGTGTGAGCTTCGACCTGCCTGCCGTCGAGCCGATCGCGCGGCGCTGGATCGACAAAGCATCCCTGTCGGATCGAGTGAAAGCCGTATCGGGCAACTTCTTCGAGCAGCCGCTGCCACGTGCAGACGTGATCACCATGGGAATGATTCTTCACGACTGGAACCTGGAGAAGAAACAGCATCTGATCCAGCTTGCGTACGACGCACTGCCGCCGGGTGGCGCCTTCATCGCGGTCGAGAACCTGATCGACGACGCCCGACGCGAGAATGCGTTCGGGCTCATGATGTCGCTGAACATGCTGATCGAGTTCGGCGACGCCTTCGATTTCACCGGCGCCGACTTCTGGAGCTGGTGCCAACGCGCAGGCTTCAGCCGGTACGAAGTGCTGCCGCTGGCGGGCCCATGTAGCGCCGCCATTGCCTACAAATGATCAACTCGCAAGTCGTTGCGCCAAGGCTCGTAGCAACTGCGCACCATCGCCCTGCCATGCGCTGCCGTGCATGCACGCGAGCGTCGTGGGCCGCTGCTGCGCCAGTCGCTCGAGGGTGGTTGCAGTTTGTGGCGCATGAGCGAAGTAGTCCATCGGGCCGCGAAACGCTTCACTCGGTTCGAGGATATCTTCAGCGGTCAGCGCCCGTTCGCCCTTGCCGCCTTGAGTGAACAGATCGCCGCAGAAGAAGGTCTGCGTCGTCGTTTCCATCAGCAGACCACACTCCCAGGAGTGCGGAACGTGTGGCGTGTAGAACCAGCGAAAGCGACGAGCGCCGGTGACGAACTCCTCACCGTCGGCCAGCGCACGAGGCGCGCGCTGAGCGAAGTCGTTGACGCTGGTCATCGCCGCGACATGACTGCAGAAAGGCACGGCATTCGGCGCGGCATCGAGAAACCCATTCAACGCGCCGCATTCGTCCGCTTCGAAATGTGACAAGCCGACGTGCCTGAGCCGCGCGACCGGCATGACGCTGGCAATCGCCGCCTGCACCACCGGAAACAGTTTCTGCTGTCCGGTGTGAAACAACACTGGCTCCTCATCGACGACCAGATATTGATTGAAGCTGAAGCCTGGGCCTGCGCCGATCGCGATCGGCGTGTTGATCCGGTAGATGCCAGGACCGATCTCCTGGATGTTCGTGCCGGTGGTGGAATCGGTGATCATGTTTCCTCCGTCAACGAAGGTCGCCCAACGAATCGCGGTCGAATCACCATCGTATTGAAACATGCTGGCCGGATCGGCCGCGCCCCTGGAAAGCCGCGCTGCGCCCGAAGAGCGCATCTTCAGGCGAAAAAAAACCGCTACGGGTAGCGGTTTTTCGACTTCCAGCCGCACTTGGCGGAATGCTGCGGAAGAATGGTGGGTCGGCTGGGACTCGAACCCAGGACCAATGGATTAAAAGTCCAGTGCTCTACCAACTGAGCTACCGACCCACGGCACAGGCTGTCAGGCGTCGGCCGCCTGACGGGGCGCGCATCATACCTAAAGAGTGGCGGAAATTCACCGAAAATACCGCGTCGGGTCCGACACGCCGGCGCTCTGGAATCCGGCACGGCGCAGACGGCAGGAATCGCAGCTGCCACAGGCCCGGCCGGCGGCGTCGGCCTGGTAACAAGAGACTGTCAGAGAATAGTCCACACCCAGAGAAATGCCGCGCTGGATGATCTGCGCCTTGGTCAGATCGATCAGCGGGGTCTCGATTTTGAAGGCCACCGTGCCCTCCACGCCCGCTTTGGTCGCCAGGTTCGCGACACGCTCGAAGGCCGCGACGAAGGCCGGCCGGCAATCCGGGTAGCCTGAATAGTCGACCGCGTTCACGCCGATGAAAATGCGCGGCGCTTCGAGCACTTCGGCCCAGCCCAGCGCGAAGGAGAGCATCACCGTATTGCGTGCGGGAACATAGGTGACGGGAATGCCAATCTGCGGCGACTCGGGTACGGCGATGCTGGTGTCCGTCAACGCCGATCCGCCGATTCCGCCGAGATCGATGCGCAACGTGCGGTGTTCGATCGCGCCCAGCGACCGGGCGACCCGGTCAGCAGCTTCGAGCTCGGCGCGATGGCGCTGCCCGTAGTCCACGCTCAACGCGTAGCACTGGTAGCCCTGCTCGCGGGCGATCGCAAGCACAGTGGCGGAATCCAGGCCGCCGGATAACAGCACGACAGCGCGCGAGCCAGACATGACGTGACAACTCTCTCCAGCAGTGCTCGCACGAGCACCGAACATCGAATCTATGGATCGTGGGTTGGGACCCCCACGAGTTCATTTACCGGGCGTATCGCCCCACAACACCTTGTGCAGCTGAATCTGCAGCCGCACCGGCAAGCGCTCATCCAGCACCCACTGCGCCAGCTCGCGCCCCTCGACCTGAGCGTAGCTCGGGCTGAACAGCACCGTGCAGCGCTCATGCAGCCGGCGTTCGCGAATGAAATCGCGAGCCCACTCGAAATCGGCGCGACTGCAGAGCACGAACTTCACCTGCTCTTCCGGCCGCAGCACTTCGAGATTCTCGTAACGATTGCGCTCGACCTCGCCGCTGTCCGGCGTCTTCACATCGACAACACGAACGACGCGCGGATCGACGTTGCTCACATCGATGGCGCCGCTGGTTTCCAGTGACACT
>Ga0182742_1002573_pt1 | contig 19777 bp, 12 predicted proteins | sample eDN5th37CBELigMG_FD_128880 | JGI IMG/M metagenome (GOLD analysis project Ga0182742, IMG submission 128880) | Enriched Miracle-Growth compost microbial communities from Emeryville, California, USA - eDNA 5th pass 37_C BE-Lig MG (version 2)... ... | reverse complement strand
GTCCGAATGAGGGTAGGATTCGGACAAAATTTCCGGGAGTCACGGCCAAAGTGTCCGAATGAGGGTAGGATTCGGACAAAATTTCCGGTAGTCACGGTCAAAGTGTCCGAATGAAGGAAGGATTCGGACAAAATCACTGAGAGTCACGGCCAAAGTGTCCGAATGAGGGTAGGATTCGGACAAAATCACCGAGAGTCACGGCCAAAATGTCCGAATGAAGATAGGATTCGGACAAAATTTCCGGGAGTCACGGTAAAAGTGTCCGAATGAGGGTAGGATTCGGACAAAATCACCGGGAGTTACGGCCAAAGTGTCCGAATGAGGGTAGGATTCGGACAAAATCACCGGGAGTTACGGCCAAAGTGTCCGAATGAGGGTAGGATTCGGACAAAATTTCCGGGAGTCACGGTCAAAGTGTCCGCATGAAGGAAGGATTCGGACAAAATCACTGAGAGTTACGGACAAAGTGTCCGAATGAGGGTAGGATTCGGACAAAATCACTGAGAGCTACGGCCAAAGTGTCCGAATGAAGGTAGGATTCGGACAAAATTTCCGGGAGTCACGGCCAAAGTGTCCGAATAAGGGGAGGATTCGGACAAAATCACCGGGAGTCACGGCCAAAGTGTCCGAATGAAGGTAGGATTCGGACAAAATCACCGAGAGTCTCAACCAAAGTGTCCGAATGAACCTAGTATGTATATGTAAAAGGAACAACTAGCTTAATAAACGATAGAATCGGACACTCCATAATTAGTTTTTTGTAAAGGATGAATGTAATGGCATTTTTAACTGCTTATCATACAGATGTTGGCATCAGGAAGAAGACAAACCAAGATGGACTACTGCTAAAAACAGCAAAGACACCAAAGGGTCATCTAGGACTATTCGTCATTTGTGATGGAATGGGTGGCTTGTCCCATGGTGAACTAGCAAGTGCAACGGTGATTAGGGGAATGGCAGAATGGTTTGATACAGACATGCCAGAGTTGGTTAAATCTGAGCAAATGGATGAAAGTATTTTACCAGCACTCGAAGCGTGTATCCTCCAATTAAACGAAAAACTGATTAACTACTCAGAAAAGTCGAATGTGAAGTTAGGAACCACTCTACTCGCATTGATTGTTTTTGAATCGAAATACTATCTCGTCCATGTTGGTGATAGTCGTGCCTACAGTATTACAACATCTGTTACCCAGTTAACGAAGGACCAAACGCTTGTAGCGAGGGAAGTGGCACGGGGAAATATTACGGAAGAACAAGCAAAAGTCGATCCACGTCGAAACGTACTTTTACAATGTGTAGGAGCTACGAAGGACATTGAAATTGAGTTTCATACTGGTGAGATTAAGGAAGATACAGTGTTTATGTTGTGTTCAGATGGATTTTACCATGAGATAAGCCATGAGGAATTACATGTGAATCTCCACCATAGTCGATTATTGGATGAAACACAGATGAAGGAAAAAACGGTGGAATTAGTGGAATTGGTGAAAGAGCGAAACGAAGTAGACAATATTTCGGTCATTGTCACAAAAGTTATGTAAGCTGTGGAGGAGTTTTATGTGATACAAATAGGTTCAATTTTAGATGAACGATATGAAATTCTAAAAGAGATTGGCCGTGGCGGGATGAGTATCGTCTATCTAGCGATGGACAACCGTCTCAACAAATCGTTGGTCGTAAAGGATATTCGAAAACGTAAAAATAGCAATAATGAACTTCTCATTAACAGTCTTGTTGTCGAAGCGAACATGCTTAAGAAGTTTGACCACGGTGCGCTGCCGAAGATTTACGATATCATCGACGCAGAAGGTGATATCTACGTGGTGATGGATTATATCGAAGGCGAATCGTTGAAGGAAAAGCTGAAGCGTGAAGGAACGATAGCTGCTAGAGATGTCATTGAATGGGCGAAACAGCTTAGTGAGGTATTGCATTATTTACACACAAGGAAGCCTCATCCAATCATCTACCGAGATATGAAGCCTGATAATATCATGCTAACGCCAGAAGGAAAAATAAAGCTGATTGATTTTGGGATTGCAAGGGAATTTAAGATAGAGAATTCTACCGATACAACAAATTTAGGTACAAAATCATATGCTGCGCCAGAACAGATTTCAGGTAAGCAAACGGATGCAAGAACTGATATTTATAGTCTTGGTGTGACACTGTATCACCTAGTGACAGGTAAAAGCTTGAATGAGCCTCCATTTGAAATAAAGCCGATTCGCCACTGGAACTCAACTCTGCCAGAAGGTCTTGAACATATCATTACAAAATGTACGCAAAATGAGCCTTCAAACAGATATCAAAGCTGTGAGGAGCTTTTATACGATTTGGAGAATATTAATAAGCTCACAGAAGGCTTTAAAAAAGAGCTGCGTAAAAAAATTACAAAGTTTTTAATACCTGTTGTCTTATGTTTAGGTTTTACAGGAACAACGGTATACGGTTATAAGGGTGTAAAAGATACACAATTTCAGGATTATATGAGACTCGTTAATGATGCCAGTATTTATGTCATTAACGGAGAAGAGACTAAGGCAATTGAAATGCTTGAACTTGCGATTAATGATGTCGATAAATCGAGATCAGAGGCGTATATCAATTTACTAGATTTATATGTGAATCGTAATGAAACGGATGCAGGGATTTCAAAGATTGAGGCATATATCGATGATAAGTATGGTCAAACACATAAAAACAATGAAATTCTCTTTAAATTGGGGATGACCTATTTTGATAGTAAAAGAGACTATTTATCTGCCTTACGTTATTTTCAAAAGGTAGATAGCGAAGTAATACCAGATGCCGAGTATTACAAATCTCTTGCAACGACATTAAGTTCAATGAATATTGACTATCAAGAGTTTGCAGAAAATCTAGTTGAATTTGAGGAATTTAATGACGGTTTACCAAATGATCGTAAAAAAATTGATAACTATAATTCAGTAGCAAATATTTATATTTCATATAAAAGCCAAATTCCTGAGGCAAATACGAAGGCGATTGATTCTATTCAAAAAGCTTATGAGGTTTTGCGTCTAGTAGAAGATGAAAAGTTACTTATTCGCTATGAAGTAGAGTTTGAGCAAAAGTTAGCACAAGCCTACTATAGTAGGGGAGTAAATTCAAAGGATAAAGCAACAGCGAATGGTGATTTTGAACAAGCCATTCAACATTATCATAATGTGCTCGATTTGAATGCTGGCGATGAGGAAGAAGTGCTAGGGAAGATAGGCGTAATCTATCAAGAAATGGGCCAGCATAATCGTGCCATTGAACAATTCGAACACATCATTGAAAAATATCCTGAAAGTATTAATGCTTATATCAAACTAGGAAACTTGTTGCTAGACATTGAGCAAGGAAAGGCAGAGAAAAGCCGCAATTATAAGGACGCAAAAGCGATATTTGATGAGGTCAACTCAATTCCAGGAGCCCATGAAGATGAATCCTTTAAAAAGCTGAAGAGAAGAATGGACAATCTTAACTTGAATTAGAAAAATGCAAGAGGGGAGTTGCGGTGAAGACACCGTGAACTTTTTCTGTGCCTAGCACCTTAGTGATAGCACTGCACACCGTTAGGAAAGGGGGGATAAACAGTGACTTATCAAATTATGTTATACGGTGGACTAGCAGGAGCAGTCATAACATTGATTATCTCCATCACCCTTTATGTCAAACTTGGAATCCCGCAGGCTTTTGAGGATTTAACAGGCATCAAGCTTCGTAAAGGGAACACTCGCTTGAAGAAGATTGAGGAGAAGGAAAGAAATACAACGAGTGAAATTATGTTGAAAAAGCAATATGCTGAAGATGCTTCCGCCAGTGAGTCGCCAGCAAACCGAGGTGTGAAAGGTGTGAAACGTCACTCACCATCAGACACTGAATACATGCACAGAGTGGCTGAAACAGAACTCATTTCAAATCATAATATGGAACAAACCGCATTACTCGATGAATCTGTTTATCACGATGAAACATCACTGTTGCATGAAGAGGTAGAAGAAACCACGTTACTATCAGAGGTTCCTGATGAAACAGTATTACTTGAGGAGAGAGTGGAAGAAAACTATTTTATCAAAGAAGTAGATGTCATGGTTGTTCATTCCTCTAGTAAATTATAAAGGAGTAGAAAATGAAAGATACATTGATTAAAAGAAAATCAGCAATCTGGATGCTAGCCATTGTTGCAGTGGTTACGTCAATTCTTGTATTTAGCACAAGCGTATTCTCCTTAGATGCAGCAAAACGATATATCGTATTTAATGGTGACAAATGGAATATGGCGGATGATGACAAGCCTAATTGGGTCACCAATCAGGATAGTATTTCGTTTACTGTCGATTTAAAGGAAGACTATCAGAAATATTTAGATTCACTGGAAGAAGAGGTTCCAGAAGTACCAGAGGAACCAGAGGAACCAGAGGAACCAGAGGTTCCAGAAGTACCTGAGGAACCAGAAGAACCAGAGCAACCTGAAGGTAATGAAGAGGCAGGGCCATCAGAATCAGAAGGTGTGGAGGGTGAATCAACAACTGAAAGTACTACTAATTCACATGAATCTAGTACACCAGAAGAGGAAACAAATCCACAACCACAACCAGAGCCTGTTGAACCTGATTTAACAATACCTTTTAAGATTAATGTAGATTTTCCGAAAACGAAAAAGGTTGAGCCAGTTATTACAGAAATTAATCCTGGTCTGGATTTTCAAGGTGAATATCGAGTTGAGATTCCATTACCAGCTGAAAGTCGTGACGGCAATTTAGAAGTGAAGGTGGATTTCCATCCTAATAAATGGGGAATTCCGAAATCCGCAAATAGTAGTTTTTCGATTGGGAGAGATAAGACAGCACCTGTTCTTGAGCTTTCAGGGGTAGAAGATGGCTCATTAAATAGAGAATCTGTTCAGGTTCAGATTAAGGTTGAAGAAAAGAATTTCTCAACATCTGATCTTTCTTTAACCGTGAAAAAGAATGGTGAAGATTATCAAGTCGATCCATCTTGGAACAGAGGCCATACCGGGGAGATTTCATTCAGAGACAATGGAGAGTACAACATTAAGGTTACTGCAAAAGATAAAGCAGGTAACATAAGTAAGGAAGAATCACTAAAGTTTTATATTCTTAAAAATGGTCCTGACTTAAAAGTGACAAACACAGATAACCAATCAGTAATTAATCATAACGGATATTATCCTGCATCGAACATCGAGATAAAAGTGAAAAATGGCTTGTTAATTAGTGATGCAGAGCTTAAAGTGACAAAAGACGGAGAACCATATGAGTCTGTTAGTGATTTTACTATTGATAATTGGCAGGTTACATGGAATCATCTGTTTGACAAAGATGGAAAGTATGTAATCGAAGCGACTGTAACAGATTTATTTGGAGAGCGTACTGTATCACCATTTGAATTCACAATCGATAGTACAAAACCAGTGCTTGCGATAAATGGAGTAGAAGATGGTAAAAACTATAAAGAAGCAAAAAATGTGGCGATTAGTGTGAATGATGCTAATTTTAATAAAGAAAACACGCATGTAAAAGTGACGAAAAAGGACATTGATGGAAACGAACATGATGTTCGTGTGAACGTTGATGCATATGGTAAGGCTTCATACAATTTTACCGAGGATGGAAAGTATATAATCAAACTATCATCAACGGATAAAGCGGGGAATGAAGCAACATCGCAAACTGTTGCATTTACGATTGACAAGACATACCCAATCTTCTCGTTTTCGGAAGACTTTTACAATAAGTATTATGATGATAGCAAGGAGTTCACGATTTCGTTAACTGATCTCACATTAGATTTATCGAACACAGTCTTAAATGTGTTGAAAGATCGAGAGCCATATGTACTTTCGTTAGCATCTATTACAGATACAAAGGCAGCTGTGACACATACGTTCGAAGAAGGAACATATGAGATTATGTATGAATCGACTGATAAAGTTGGACATGTAACAGAAATGACGGATCCACTTACATTTACGGTTGATAAAACAAAGCCAATGGTTGACATCGATGTAGAAGATACTCAATTTTATAACGAAGAGCAGGTAGTAACGGTGTCTATTAAAGAAAAGAATATGGACTTTAATAGTGTCGCTGTAAGAAAAAATGGCGAAAAGTATGAGATAGATTCACTTACAGTTGAAGGCGACACAGCATCAACTAAACATCTTTTCAAAGAAGATGGTGTCTATGAAATTGAAGTATTTTCAAAAGATTTATCAGGAAACCAAAACAGCCTAAAGAAAACTTTTACGATTGATAAAGATGGTCCAGATATATCATTTAATGGTGTAGAGAGAAATGAACACTACAACAATGAAGAAATTGCTGTTTCTATTTTAGTAGAAGACTATACACTTGACCTTGCGAAATCAGTTGTGACGGTAAAACATGACGATGAAACCTTCACAATTGACCCAAGTGAATGGAAAAAACGAGACCAGATGAAATGGCTAAAGCGTGGAGAAATGACGCTGTTAGTTGCAGAAGAAGGCGACTATGACGTTACCGTTAGCTCTGAAGACTATTTTGGGGTGAAAGCAGAGAAAAGTATTGCTTTTACAATCGATCGTACGCAACCTGTGATTGAATTAAGCGGGATTGAAGACGGTGGGTTTGTTCAAAATGGTGACGTAACAGTTAACGTACTAGAACATAATTATTCAAGCAACAATGTAAGTGTAATGGTAGAAAAAGATGGTGTTGAACAAGCAGTTGAATGGGAGAACAAGGGTGAAAGCACCAAGCTTGTTTTACCGTTTGATGAAGACGGTGATTATCAAGTCACGGTCGCAGCAGTTGATAAAGCTGGTAACAAAGCAGATGCGAAAAAGCTGACCTTTACAGTTGATACGATTAAACCTGTTATTTCGATTACTGATATTAAGAGATACAATAGTGAAAATCAAACTGTAACAATAAGCGTCGATGAGCATAATTTTGCAAATAATAAGGTTGATATTGAAGTCATTGAAACTGACACAGTCACAAATAAAAGCAAAAAGATTTCAATTGGAGATTGGAAAAATACTGCTGAAACCTCTAATCTTTCTTTTGAGTTTAAAAATGAGTTTGATTACACGGTTACAGTAGCAGCGCAGGATGCAGCTGGAAATGATGCAGAAGGAAAATCAATCGTGTTTACAATTGACCATACCAATCCAGCCTTGAAAATTGAAGGAATTGAAGACACCGAGCATTATAAGAGTAAATCAGCAACGTTCAGTGTAACGGATACAAATATTGATTTAGAAAAAACAACTCTAAGTGTTGAACGTAATGGGAAGGCTTATGATATTGGAAAACTCGCGTTAACTTCAAAGATTAAAGGTGAGCGAAGCGTTACTTTTAAAGAAGAAGGTAACTATAGTGTAAGCCTTCATTCAACAGACAAAGCCGGACGCAAAACAACACATGATACGATTACGTTTGTTATTGATAGTACGAAACCAGTGTTGAATATCTCTGGTGTGGAAAATAATTCATTTAACCCAGAGAATAAGAAGGTTACTGTTTCTGTAAATGAACGTTACTTTGCAACCAATAAAGTGGATTTAGTTGTCACCAAGGACAATCGACCATTTAATATGGGACGTTTTATTACGAATGAAAAGCAGCTATCAAGCTTAAGTTATAACTTCACTCAAGATGGGTTATATGCAATTAAGCTAACGGCTGAAGATAAGGCTGGAAACGGTCCTGTTTCTGACAATATGACATTTACAATTGATAAAACGAATCCTAGCATCGATATCTCTGGGGTGGATAATGAGGCGCATTACAATGAAGACCGTCGTGTGAATGTCTCAATTCGAGATGTGAATTTAGATGTGAACAAGATTACCGTAACTAGAAATGGTAGCAGCTACAATGCTGGAGGGTTCTCTGTTAATAATGAGGTGGCTTCATTTAGCCATAACTTCAGCCAAGAAGGCGATTATCACATTGTAGTAAATGCAACCGATAAGGCAGGCAATCGTTTCAGCAAGCAAATTCGTTTCACTATTGATAAAACAAAACCTGTGATTACACCGAAGTTCAAAGGTGAAAGCCGAGTGATTAAAGACGGAGAGTTTATTAACAAAGTCTTTACACCGGTGTTTGCGTTAGATGAGCAAGAAGATACTATTGTTTCTGTAACGTTAAATGGCAAAAGTGTAGGAACAACTCCTCCAGTCGCTTCTAAGGAAATGGAGTATAATTACACAGTCATAGCAAGAGATAAGGCTGGAAATGAAACAACATTAAGTATTAGCTTTACATTAGACGTTACAATGCCAAAACTAACGATTTCAGGAGTTGTAGATGGATTCTTTAATGACGATATTGCACCAACGGTTACGTATAGTGATGTCAATCTCGATAAAAGTAAAACATCTGTTACCCTTAACGGTCGTCCATTTGAAAATGGAATGAAGTTAGAGTATGAACAGGATTACATTTTAAAAGCAACAGTGACAGACTTAGCAAAGAATGTGACATCGAGAACAATTGTATTTACAATCGATAAGACGTCACCAGTGATTACGTTTAAAGAGCCTATTTCGAATGAATATTTAAATACTGATTTCATCCCTGATTTGATTATTGAGGACATGAATGAGTATGATATCATTACGCAAACATTGAATGGTCAAGCGTACAATGTAGGTGAACCAATTACTTCTGAAGGTAAGCATGTGCTTTATTTTGAGGTGAAGGATAAAGCGGGTAATATTCAACAGTTAAGTGTGGAGTTCATGATTGATAAAACACCGCCAACTGTTGTTTATGAAGGTGTGGAAGAGAATGGTGTTTACTATGAGCCTGTTTCTATTAAACTTCGATTAGATAATCCGAATGACATTATTAAGGCAGTTACGATTAATGGTGAATTGTTTGAAGGTGATGTTGTTGAAGAAGATGGATTTAAGGTAATCAAAGCAACACTTACTGATATTAACAATTATGAAGTAGTCGTAGATGCATATGACGAAGCGGGTAACGATATAAGCACAGTTATTCCGTTTGAAATTGCAGAAAAAGCAGCCATCGTTCAATTCTATGAAAACAAACCACTGTTTGCGGGATCAATTGCAGGAATTCTTGCACTCGCAGGGGCAGGAACGACATTAGTAGTTAGAAGGAAAAGACAAGTTGAAGATGGTCCTAGAGTAGAAGAGTAATAGGATAGAAGGAAGGCCTTGAATGGTGTAAATCATTCAAGGCCTTTAAATTTTGAAATAGTTCTTTCCTGAATGTTTATTGGTTTCTACCTAATGAGATGATAATGATACTTCTTAGAAAAGCTCACTGAAGAAAAGGCGCCTGAAAATTATATTATTGGTCTTTCTATTTACATTTAAGACAAAAAATAACGAAAAAGCTTGATAAAGAGTGATATCGCTATGCGATACGTGACATAATACTAGTTATCATAAGTGAATATGGAATAATTTCCCGAGAAATGTCGACGTTTCATAAGAATTTTAATAACGTAACAATGGTTGTTATGCCATATTTAGTTAGGGAATTTTTGTGACTCAGTTCCTTTACCCATATCTAATGGAGAATTCAAAAACACCCTAATTCGAAAGGTGTAAAAACACTCTAACCAATCCCCTATTACGATATATGAATAATGGATTACCTACTCCTGAGTCATTATAAATTACTTTATTCATGCCATGCCACATGATGGGGTAAAAAGTGTTGGTGTTTAATGGAAGGATTGCCCCTAAATTAACTGGATAAACTAACAAAGATTGTCATAATATCATCATTGGAGGTTGCTATGCCAGAATTTATAGTAATAGCTGGTCGAGCTTTCCTGTCTTTTTGTGTGTTATTTGTTCTAGCAAGGTTACTTGGGAAAAAGCAAATTTCACATCTAACGTTCTTTGATTATGTAGTCGGGATTGTAATAGGCGCTATTGCTGCGACAATAGCAGTGGACCCTTCAATGAAAGTATTAAATGCAATATTAGGCTTAAGTGTTTATACGCTTTTATCTCTGATCATTTCATACGGTGCCATTAAATCGTTTAAGTTTCGGGATTTAGTCGAAAGTAGCCCCTCTATTTTGATAAAGGATGGAAAAATCATGGAGGAAAGTCTACGCAAGCATAAGTTAACGTTTGATGACTTATTAAATGGTTTAAGGGTAAAGGGCGCATTTAACATTTCTGAAGTTGAATTGGATATGTTAGAAACCAACGGACAAATTAGTGTTATGAAGAAGCCTGAGTATCAGTACCTTACTCCCAAAGACCTTGGTTTAAGCGTCGAAGAGGATCACGCACCGTCTCTTATGCTGCTTTCGTGAGAATTGTAAAAAAAAGTAAGAAAAAGGGTCGTATTTTGTTAACACAATATTCATGCAACAATAAACTTTTCTCCATACTAGCTTAACATCCCTAATTTAAAATTTAGTAGAGTACATATTTTAGTTAGGAGATGGAGAAAATGAGCAAAAAATTAGTCATTGGTGCAGGTGTAGCTTTTTCATTATTATTCAGCCCGTTCAACGAGGCGTTTGCTGAAGAACCGACAGTCGGTGAAAGAAAACAGGTCGATAATGTAGCACACCGTGGTGCAACAGCCTATGCACCTGAAAACACAATTGCGGGGTTTGATTTGGCAGTTGATATGAAGGCGGATTATATTGAAATCGATGTTCAAAGAAGCAAAGATGGTGAATTAGTTTTGATCCATGATACAACTGTGGATCGTACAACTGATGGAACGGGAAAAGTAGGGGATTTAACTTTTGAAGAGCTTAGAGACCTTGATGCGGGTAGCTGGAAAGCTGACCAATTTGCAGGCGAGCAAATCCCGACTTTTGAAGAGATTCTTGATCGTTACCATGGAAAAGTTGGAATCTTAATAGAATTAAAGGCACCTGAACTCTACCCTGGTATGGAAGAACAAGTGGCAGAAGCATTAAAAGAACGAAATCTCGATAAACCACAAAATGAGAAAATTATTATTCAATCTTTTAACTTTGAATCTATGAAAAGAATGAACGCGCTTCTTCCTAGAGTTCCAATCGGTGTATTAACTTCTAACAGTAAAGATACAACAGCGGAGGCTTTGCAGGAATTTTCAACTTATGCTGATTGGTTTAACCCAAGCTATGGCATTGTGACAGAAGAATTAGTGAATCAAGTTCACTCTCTTGGCATGCAAATCGGGTCATGGACGGTTCGTAGTCAAGAAGCTGCAGACTTTCTATTCGAAATGGGAGTTGATGCAATTATTTCTGATTATCCAGATTATGTGGATCCTAGAAACTAATATGTTTACAAAAAAGGGGCAGCAGCTGATCCTTTTTTGTTTTGAGTTATTATATTGTTTTTCAGTTTATTAATGTGCAATTTATTAAATATTTATATTGAATTTCCATTTATTGGGGTTTACTATTTGTTTTAGGGAGGTGTTCATGACAAAAGGCACCTAGGCAGATTTACATAAATTTTCATGACCACCATTACATCCCTACTCGCTAGGTTTCCCCTAAAAAAGTTTTAAAATTTTTTAGGTAGGGGGGTTTTGAATTCTTGAAAATATCTTCCCATTCGAAATGTTCATCTGCTTTGAAATACAGCCTTTTTCATTCAGGAAAAGTGAAAGAACGAACGAAGTCTGTACATTGAAAGGGAGATGAGTGCTTGAATATTTTATTGACTGGGGCGACAGGACTAGTTGGAGGTCATATTTTATTTGAATTAATTCCTCGATATTTAGATGGTACCTACAAAGGGAAAATTTATTTGCCGATTCGCCCAAGTAATAATATGAATGGTTTAGAGCGAGTTTCAAATATTCTCAAACTCTCACCAGCTTTTTTATCAAACTTTGATAAAAAAGAGGTGATGTCGTTTATTGAAGTGATTGAAGGGGATCTTACCGACCCTAACTTTCATCTCTCGATTGGTGAGCGAATACCAAAAGCAGAGAAGCTTCATGTCCTTCATAGTGCTGGAAGTGTCAAACTAAGTAACAATGAAAAGACGGAAAGGGAAATCCTTGAGAATAATTATTTAGCTACAAAGAGATTAGTCGAAGCATTTCAAGGACACCAAGTTAAATTTTCCTTCATTAGTACTGCATTCGCTTCTGGTGTCAGGGAAGGAAAGATTAGTAACGATTTTCTGTCGCTCTCAAACTATCAATTTAGAAATCCATATGAGAAATATAAGAATGTAACGGAAAAATATCTTTATGATAAATCAAAGAATGCTAACTTTGAATATCAAATTCTGAGACCTAGTGTCGTTATTGGAAGACTTTTGGAAAAACCTTTATATATCACCACTAAGTTTGATGTGATCTATGGATGGACTAAATTTTTTTGGAGCATAGTTCAAAGAGGTGAGTATTTAGAAAAAGTAAGAATTAACGTTTCTAACGGTGGTTTAAATATGGTACCTGTAGATTATGTAGCGAAAGCTTGTGTAAAAGCACTTAGTGAAAAGCATACTCAAATTAACATTGCTCAGACTGTGTCTACAAATAATAGACAGTGGATGAAAAGGGCTTTAGATTATGTAGGGTACACAAATTATGAATTTGTAACAGAAGCTCCTACAGATTTAAATGAGACGGAACAATTATATTATCGTACTGTAGGGAAAATATTTGGCCCTTATTTTACCTGTCCACTCACTGAATATGACACAGAGTTAGTTAGAGATATGTTAGCCGAAGTCAGGGAACCAGATGTGATGACTAATATTCCGAAACTACTTGATTTTGCAGTCGTTAATAAGTTTGATGAAGTTATTACTTGAATAATTGAAGATTGTATTTTTTCTAAAATGAAGCAGGAGAACCGTCCCTATGCTTTTAGAAAAGGGCAATAAAAAAGTGTTTTGCTTTTAATAAGAATGCAAAGCACTTTTTTAGTTGGGATAAACAGTTGTAACATGAAAATGAAGCAGGAGAACTGTCCCCGTGCATTGATTAGCTTACAATTTTATAATATTCTCTTGCTGTTAAAGCGTAAATAATACCATAAAACACTGCAAAGATTAAAATTGTACCAGCTGTACATATTGCGAACAGGCTAATATTTGTTAAATTTAACAGTGCTAGTAGCTTGGTAATGACCTTAAATGCAAAAGCAATATGAACCACTGCTGTGACAAGAGGCAAGAAAAATACGAGTAGGACTTGGCTTTTAATTGCCTTTTTGATTTCGATTTTGCTTAAGCCGACCTTTTGCATAATTTCGAACCGTTCCTTGTCGTCATAGCCTTCAGAAATTTGTTTATAAAAAATAATTAGGACAGTTGCCATGATGAATAATGCACCGAGGAAAATCCCTAAGAAGAATAGTCCGCCGTATAATGAAAAGAATGATTCTCTGCTTTCCTCAGCTCCTTCTGAAAAAGCTTCAAAACCTTCATCCTTAAGCGTTTTCTGCAAAGATTTTGTTAGTGCAATTTCTTGGTTCGATTCTCCCTCAGCATCAAACCCATAGTAAAAGGATAGGTTTTTTGTGTTTGTCTTGTTTAGCTCCTCGGCAGGAAATAACTCCATAGCCATTTCATCTTTTACAATTAAGAAAATACTATCAACGATAAGGGCTGATGATTTTCCGTCAATCGTCATGTCTTCTATCTGCTCTTTAACCTTTAAGGAGGTTTCGTTCAGAGTGATTTTATCTTCGATCTGTTCTCCGCGGAAGTTAAAAAGCAACACTTCTCCCTCATTCAATGTAACCGAGCGTTTTTCCATCTGATTGTAATCGTTTAGTGGTATAAGTGTTATCATAGTTAAATCGGCAGGGGTGTTTAGTGACGAGCGGTCGGCTATAAATGAACTACCTTTTTGCACGACAGGGAATGATAGATACCGATAGAAAAGGGCATCTTTAATTGTAATGTCGTGTTTTTTTGCCTCGTCTTTGATTATAGATTCAATCGTATTAGTCTGTTCTGCCGAAACATTATCAACGGTTACTGCAATTTCTTTCGGAAAGCGGTTTTTCAATAAGTCTTCCATTCCAATATATAATGAGACCGTCGTAGATAACATAACGAGTACGGCTGTTGATAAAATACAAATATTAGAGAGACCGACAGCATTTTGTTTCATTCGGTAAATCATACCGGATACACCGATAAAATGTTTTGTTTGATAATAGAACTTTTTATTCTTTCGTAACAGCTTTAACAATGCGATTGTTCCAGCAATAAATAATGCATATGTGCCAATAATTACAAGTAGGACGGCGGTGAAAAACTTACTCATTGCAGCTAAAGGCGATTCTGTTACAAGCGCGATATAATAACCAATCGAAAGTGTAATAATTCCCACTATAACCAAAATCCATTTCGTTTTTGGTTCTTTTTCCCCAACTTGACCACCTTTTAATAGTTCAATCGGTTTTGCCAGGTGAATATGGCGCAAGTTGTTTAAAAGAGTGAGTACGAAGATAGCGATAAAAAGAATCGTTGTACCTATTAGTGATTGCATAGAAACAAGATAATTCAATGTCACGTCAAATTGAACAATGTTCAGCAATAATAAAAACATCAATTTGCTGATAATAATTCCGCTTAAAAGGCCTGCAACAAGACTGATTACCGCTGTGAAAAACGATTCCCAAAGCATGACCTTGCTAATATGCTTTTTCTCCATGCCGAGAATGTTAAATAACCCAAATTCCTTTTTTCTCCGCTTAATCAAAAAGCTGTTTGTATAAAACAGGAATATAACTGAAAACATTCCAATAATGAACGTTCCCATCGTCAATAAGGTTCGAAGTTGTGGTCCGCCTGACATATTGTTTAACCCGTCATTGTCTGCGATAAAATACATGATATAAAACATCATGATCGTTCCGATACAAGTAAGGATGTAAGGGACATACGTTTTTCGATTCTTATTGATGTTGGATAGGGCGAGTTTTGCATAGAAGAACTTATTCATTTCTACCACCGCCCGTTGCAATGATGTTAAGGGTATCTGAAATCTTTTGATACATTTCCTCATTCGTCATTGAGCCTTTATTTAATTGGTGGAACACCATTCCATCTTTAATAAATAATACTCGTTTGGCATGGCTTGCGGCTTTTGTGCTGTGGGTTACCATCAGAATAGTTTGCCCTTCATCATTAATATCCGAAAATATTTTAAGTAAATCATCAGATGCCCGGGAATCGAGGGCCCCAGTCGGTTCATCTGCGAGTACTAGCTTAGGGTTGGTTATCAATGCTCTCGCAACGGCTGCTCTTTGCTTTTGTCCACCTGATACTTCATAAGGAAATTTATCTAATATGTCTGTTATGCGAAGCTTTGTTGATATTGGTTTTAACATACTGTCCATTTCACGATAAGACTTGCCAGATAAAACGAGTGGCAGGAAAATGTTATCTTGCAACGAAAAGGTGTCAAGCAAATTAAAGTCTTGGAAAACAAATCCGAGATTATTGCGACGAAATGCTGAGATTTCTTTGTCTTTAATTGAAACGATGCTTTTTCCTGATAATAAAACTTCACCACTTGTTGGCTTATCAAGAGATGCCACTATATTTAGTAATGTTGTTTTACCTGAACCAGATTCTCCCATGATTGCTACGTATTCGCCTTCCTCTACAGAAAACGAAACATCTGATAATGCCTGCACATGATTTCCGCCAAATCTGGTTGTGTACACCTTTTTTACGTTATTTACTTCTAATATCGTCATAGTATTACCTCCGTGTATTAATGTTACGTTAAGTATAGCAACGGTGAGGGAGGTGCTAACATAACTTATCCTTACAATAGAGATTGTAACCTTTCAGTTTTGTAAGGTTGCAATTATTACAATATAAGATTGTTTAATATTTGAACTAGTCCATTTCAATTCTTTTAGTAGTTAGGTTAATTCGCACTATTGTTCCTTTTCCGACTTCAGATTCAATTATGATTGTGTGAGAAAGTTTAGATAATATTCGTTTACACAGATACAAACCGATTCCAGTTGACTTTTTAAAAGCACGTCCATTGTAGCCTGTAAAGCCCTTCTCAAAGACACGTGGTAAATCCTCCGCTCGAATCCCAATCCCATTATCTTCAATAACTAGCATTTTATCTTGATTTGGGTCCATGTAAATTGAAATAGTACCTTCATTGGTATACTTCAGAGCATTTGATAATAGCTGCTCGATAACAAATAGGAGCCATTTTTCATCAGTTAACACCCTGCAGGTTAAATCAGTGTATTGTAATGAAATCTTCTTTCCAATAAACATTTTCGCATGTTTTCGAACAGCTTGTCTGACGATATCGTCCAAATTGTATTGTTTAAAAACAAGGTCTGATGACATACTGTCAAGACGGAGGTATTGTAAAACAAATTCTACATATTGTTCAATTTTAAACAGTTGCAATGATAATTCTTGATTTTTATTTTGATCTTTTGATTGAAGTAGTAAGCTCATTGCAGCAATTGGGGTTTTAATTTGATGTGTCCATTGTGTAAAGTAGTCGACTAACTCGCTTTGCTTACTGTCGGCTTGAAGAGCAAGTTGATTTTTATCATGGTGAAGAATGGTAATGAGCTCTTGGTATAGATTTTCAATTGTTTCTCTTGGCTGGGGGAGCTCATCTATATGTACAGTAATTGTTTTCTGTAGCCGCTGTAAGGTTTTATAGCGTTTTCGATAGGATAAGAAGTCGATTGTCCAAAAAATAAGACTAATATATAGACATAGCAAAGCTGAGTATAAAATCGGCTCTAATGGTAGACTATACAGAGCAAAAACCGTTACAAATACTGAAATAAAAAGTAAGCCCAGAATAGTTCCTTTTACCTGACCTTTCATATAGTAATAAAATAGATTGATAGTTGATTTGTTCATGTTTAATCCACCAAATATCCAATTCCCTTTTTTGTTTTAATAAAATCCTTGAGTCCGATTTCTTCGAGCTTCTTTCGGAGCCTCGTAACATTTACTGTTAAAGTATTATCATCGATAAAGGTATCCGTTTCCCAAAGCCTTGTCATAAGTGCATCCCTCGATATTGTCATTCCTTTATTATCAAGGAGAAAAGAAAGGATTTTTTGCTCGTTTTTAGAGAGTTCGGTTTTCTGACCATTATAGTTAACTGTGGCATCACTTGTATTGAGGATTGCACCTTTATGTTCAAGAAGGTTTGTTTGCCCGGTAAAATCATACGTGCGACGTAATAAAGCCTGTACTTTGGAAGTCAAGACGTTCATGTCAAATGGTTTAGGTATAAAATCATCTCCACCCATATTAATAGCCATAACAATGTTCATATTGTCAGCTGCAGATGAGATAAAAATGATAGGAACTTTTGATACTTTACGGATTTCACTGCACCAGTTAAAGCCATTAATAAAGGGTAAAGAGATATCTAATAGGACAAGTTGCGGGTTAAAGGAAACAAAGTGGGTCATGACATGTTGAAAATCTGTCACAAACTCTGCTTCATACCCCCAGGACTGCAAATGAGTTTGAATCGACTGTGCTATTGTCATATCATCTTCAACAATCAGTATTTTGTACATTTTGAACCTCCGGAATGTTATTGCCTTTTAGTAAAAAAGTTTTACTAATGCCAAGGGGAATGAGTGGATATTCCCCTATCCTACAAGTCGCGATAAGTTAAATAAAGAACATCCATCTCCCGTATTTATTGCTGGTAGAGAACATGAGAACCGACACCTGGTTTGCTAGCTGACTTTTGCTGTTGTTGGTTGGGTAACAAATTGATTGCGCCCAGCTCCAATTCCAGAAATGGTCATGATAATTGTGACGATGCCTAAAACGAGTAAGGGAATGGTCCAAGATAGCGTTTGATCGTACACAAATCCTATTAGGATTGGGCCAGTCGCTGCTAGTAGGTAACCTATGGATTGTGCCATTCCAGATAACATCGCAGCTTGTGTCGCGTTTGTCGAACGTAAACTAATGATCGTAAGTGCCAAGCTAATACTAGCTCCTTGAGCGATACCAAGGCAAATAATAGAAATAATTAATACAGTGTTGTTCACATCTATTAGTAACCCAATGACTCCGATAAGGTGAATGATCCCAACGGCAAGCACCATTCCAATTTGGTTTTGATAACGGCTTGCAATGATAGGGGCAAGGAATGTTGCAGGTAGCCCGACTAGTTGCATTAAAAGTAGCATCCATCCAGCTATTGAAAGCGGAATCCCTTGGTTCTCTATGATTTCGGGTAACCAGGCAACAGTACTATAGAACAAAAACGATTGAAGCCCCATAAACACAGTTACTTGCCATGCAAGTGGTGAAATCCATAAAGCTGTACGTGAAGCGTTATGTCCTGTTGTTCCTTTTAGAGTTGTTCGTTTTAGCTGTGGCAACCAAACCAATATGGCAATCAGTGCTAGTGCTGACCAAAAAACCAATGATCCCCTCCAACCTAACCCCAGACCATTCGCTAGTGGAAAACTTACTCCTGAACCAAGACCAGCAAATAGATTCATAGAGGTAGTATAAATACTTGTTACAAGTCCAACCTTTGTGGGAAAGTTCATTTTTACAATGCTAGGTAACAACACATTCCCGATTGCCACTCCGACTCCAACTAATAGGGTTCCAATAAAAAGTGTAGTTTCAATACCGTACGAACGAATCAAAATCCCTGCAGTGAGGAATAGGAGTCCTACAAACACGGCCTTTTCATTTCCTAGAATTCTACCAATCTTCGGGGCTAAAATTGAAAGAGTAGCAAAGGAAAGTAAGGGAAGTGTTGTAATTAGACCTGCCACACCATTAGAAATATTCAAATCATCCCGAATCAAACTAATTACAGGACCAATTGAGGTGATAGCTGGTCTAAGATTAAAAGCGATTACCACGATTCCAAAGAGTAATAGCATGTTTTTATAAGTACTTTGATTTGTTAGTTTATTCTCCATATTTTGTACCCTCTATTTTTCTCTGATTGGTTTTTCCAACTTTTAAAAAGATATTTTTTCTTAATTATCTCTACCTATTTTAACACCTTTTGAATGGAAGGAGCATGTTGAACCAGAATTGATTCCTCTCAGCGCGAATATTTGATGAAGCAACTTTTGCAAAAATCGAGCTCCTTAGTTTGCCTCATCATTTTGATGAAAGCAACTTTATGAAAAATCGAGCACCAAAGTTTGCCTCATGAGGTAGATGAAAGCAACTTTATGAAAAATCGAGCACCAAAGTTTGCCTCATGAGGTAGATGAAAGCAACTTTATGAAAAATCAGTCACCAAAGTTTGCCTCATGAGGTAGATGAAAGCAACTTTGTGAAAAATCGAGCACCAAAGTTTGCTTCATCAGGTGGATGAAAGCAACTTTATGAAAAATCGAGCATGAAAGTTTGCCTCATGAGGTAGATGAAAGCAACTTTACGAAAAATCGAGCATGAAAGTTTGCTTCATCAGGTAGATGAAAGCAACTTTATGAAAAATCGAGCACCAAAGTTTGCTTCATCAGGTGGATGAAAGCAACTTTATGAAAAATCGGATATCAAAGTTTGCTTCATGAGGTAGATGAAAGCAACTTTATGAAAAATCGGCTATCAAAGTTTGCTTCATCAGGTAGATGAAAGCAACTTTATGAAAAATCGAGCACCAAAGTTTGCCTCATGAGGTAGATGAAAGCAACTTTATGAAAAATCGAGCACCAAAGTTTGCCTCATGAGGTAGATGAAAGCAACTTTGTGAAAAATCGAGCACCAAAGTTTGCTTCATCAGGTGGATGAAAGCAACTTTATGAAAAATCGAGCATGAAAGTTTGC